>Ga0080004_1127554_pt1 | contig 112744 bp, 117 predicted proteins | sample WasSprMetagenome_FD_69207 | JGI IMG/M metagenome (GOLD analysis project Ga0080004, IMG submission 69207) | Sulfidic aquatic microbial communities from Washburn Spring, Yellowstone National Park, USA - WS (SPADES assembly) (version 2) | ecosystem: Environmental > Aquatic > Thermal springs > Hot...
AAGGACCTGAAATACTGAGCAAATGGGTAGGAGAATCAGAAAAAGCAATAAGAGAAATATTCAGAAAAGCAAGACAAGTAGCACCAGCAATAATATTCTTCGACGAAATAGACTCAATAGCGCCGCTCAGGGGGTTCTCAGGGGACTCATACGTCAGCGAGAGGGTGGTGAGTCAGCTACTGACTGAGATGGACTCCATCGAGAAAATAGGGAACGTTGTGGTGATAGCGGCTACTAACAGACCTGACTTGGTCGACCCGGCTCTCTTAAGACCTGGGAGGTTAGATAAGCTCATATACGTTCCGTCACCGGACGTCAAGGCGAGGCTAGAAATACTTAAAGTCCTCACTAGGAGGACACCCCTATCACCTGAGGTCAGCTTGGAGGAAATAGCTAGGAAGACTGAGGGGTACTCCGGCGCTGACTTAACGGCCTTGGTGAGGGAGGCGGCTCTCAACGTCCTGCGCAGGAATCGTGAAGCTATCCAGGTGAGTATGGAAGACTTCGAGTACGCGTTACGTAAGGTACCGCCCTCACTAACTCAGGAAATCATCAAGTTCTATGAAGTATGGTCTAGCAGGACTAAGCAGAGACTGCCGCACGTGCTCTCACACCCATACCAAATATAGGTGTTGCGGGAACCCACAACCTTAATCGCTTCGGGAAAGAAACGCTTATATACCTTGCTACGCTTTTATTATTGGCTCTAGGATATACTCAAGTCCTAGAGGGAGCCTCATTTAAGTGGTGATAGCTGATTGAGTAGCTTTAAGACTACCTTCAACATAGCTTTTAAACTGCTCGACGTGGTGGTCAGGAATGGCTGCATGGTTAGGGAGGACCAGCTCTACACGGAGTTACGTAGCGAGTTCGGCATATCTTACTCAGAATTCGTTAAGTTGCTAATGAGGTTAGAGATGCGCGGGTTAATCAAGGTTGTCTTAGCTAAGGGGAGCGTGAAGAACATACTCTTGAGTGAGGCCGGGAGAGAGCAGTTAGGGGTTCAGGATAAGTGTGTTGATTGAACCCTACGGGGTTCGGGTTTCATAGAGCTTGGTGTTGTTTTATATCAAGCTCTCTACCCTTGGCTTCATAGCCCTCGGGGTCTCTTCTCATCGGGATCCATATCATCGGGCTCCGCCCGCTCGGGGTAACCCCTACCCACAGCTCCTCCCTCATCTTTTCTCAGGTTCATCGCTGTGGGGGAAACCCCCGCATCCTGGCTCCCCCGAAGACCCGCCCCCTCCCCCCTCAGGTCTTCACCACATACCCGCATCCAGGGGCGGACCCAACAAAAACAACATCAACCCTAACAAACCTAAATGAAAACCAAAAACAGTTGCTACGGCGGCGGCACTCCGTAAAGTAACACAACGTTATCCACTAAGTACTTCGTTAATACTTCCTCGTAACCCCCTCCCTTACTCAACACCTTCTCTACCTCACCACGTATATCCCAAGGATACATGACGGCGCCGGGTCTCTTCGGGTCGTCTATGAAGTCACTCTCTACCAACGCTCTCGTAACCCCTGCTTCCAGAATGTTTGTGAGGAGGTCTTCCCGGCCTAAGACCGACATCATGTACTCAAACTCCTCCACCGTCTTGGCTAGGAAGGTGCTTACGTGGTGGAACACGACCTTATTCCTAGGTACTTCAGCAAGCCTCACCAAGTAGTTTACGGACGCTACGGTTGCTAGACCCCCTTGCTCCGTGTGTAGGTGGATGAGTGTGTTCGTGTCTCTACATATCTCTAAAGCCTTTAATAAGATGATCTCGTTAACTACCACCGACTCTGGTAAGGTCTTGTAGTGCGGTCGCCCAAACTCCCCTAACCCGTCTACCCTGCCGTCCAGTATTAACTTCCTGAGGTGGTCTAGGGCTTTCCCCACGATCTCTAAGACCTTACCCGTCCTGTGAGAACCCGCGATCCTCACTAACTCGTCCACGTAAGCCGGGTGAATCCCCGCTAAGCAAGCTACCTTAATACCCTCCCCCCTAGCCCTACCACACTCAACCACGTGCGACTCGAAAGACTTGATAATACCTTCTAGACCCGCGCCGAAGCCGTAGTGATTAGGCGGTAGTGAAACTAACGCCATGAACCACCCGCCAACCCCCCTAAACTTCCTCGCCACGGCTTCAGCTCCTAAGCCTGAAGGCGATACGTGGGCGTGCGCGTCCGAGAGCGGCAACACCTATACCACACTCAAAACTAATAGGTTGGGCCAGGACTAAAATACTGTTAGAACGGTTAGAGAAGGTGTTGACGTGCAGCGAGTTCCTCGAGATGGAAAATATATATAATTGCTTGAGTAGTAAATTATTGAGGGTGTAGTCTTAAATGAGCTCCATGATTAAGGAGTTTAACAATATCGCTGAGTTCGTGAAAAGTATTGATGAAGACTTAAATGATTATAGGAAGAAGCTCGCCGAACTCCTTAGGAGGTTGGAGGAGCTGAGGGTTAAGGTAGAGCATGAGAGAAAAATCAAGACAGCATTCACTAAGTTAGGATTAGCTGCTGAAGCGCCCGAACCTAAGAACGTGGTTGACTTAAAGAACATCAAGATAGTGATGAACCCGACAGCAGACCAAGAATTAAGCAACTTAGAGAGCGTGGTTGAGTCACTCAACAACAAGATAACTATGTTGACGGCCATAAAGAAAGACCTAGAAGTTTTAGGGAGTCTTGACGTGGAAGTAAAGCTAACTGTCATATACTTGGAGGGGCTCCCGAAAACACTCATTATAAAGTACGTGTAAGCGGCTATTAAGGTTTTTAATTAACAGATAAGACACGCTTTATTTAAAATTTACTTAATATTAGAATAACGTTTCCTCTCTTCGCAACCTCTGATATATTAGCGCCCTGAGCTTCAGAGTCCCGTAAACAGCTAGCGCAGCTATTATTATGACCGCTATTATGGGCAAGTACCTGAAGAATAGGGTGAGTGGCTGCGGACTCATGTACACGAGCAAGTCCGTATCCCTGTCCAGGGTTATCGTCCTGGTCTCGTCGAAATAGCCTGGTGCGATTACCTCAACCCTTACATCACTATAGAACAGCCTCGTTTCAACAAGACCTTCCTCGTAGGTGTTTAAAACCGTTATGAGGTTTCCTGTCTCCAAACTATAGAACCTGACCTCAGCGTTCTTTATGGGGGTCTCACCTTCCTGGACCCTGACTCTCAAGTTGTAGTACTTCCTAGTCACCGGGATATTAAGCGACATGTTGTTAGTCAACTTAACTAAGGCTGGCTGCGACGGGTTATAGACTATCTCATAACTACTCGTAGGCCTCACCTGCACTACGTAAGTCCCGTAAGGCAAGACTATACTAGCGTTTTGAGCGATGCCGCTCGCTACTTTAGTGTCGTTGACGAAGATATCGAACGTGCCTTTAAGGATGTTGACTGTAGCGTCTCTAACACTTAAGCTCAAAGTATAAGTATTTCTAGAGATTCTCACGACCTTGGCTGTCGAGGAGGCGAGGGTTAAGTTTATCGTTGCCGGTCTGTATATAGCTTCATAACCTTCTAAAGGCTTGACGAACACCGTGTAATCACCGTAAGGCAACACGAAATACGCTCTAGCTACCGCAGGATCAACTGTCTGAACCTCACCGCCTACCTCAACCTCTACAGGAGCGATTAACTTAGTGGTTAAGGCATCCTCAACCCTTAACTCAAGTAGGTATATCTTCCTGAAGAGAGTCACATCAACAGACTGATTACTTGAAACCGCGAGCGTTGTCTCGAAGGATTCGTAGACGTTCTCGTAACCCGGTGCCGGACCCACCCTCAAGAAGTGTGTCCCGTACAACACCCGTACCTCAGCATACCTACTAGTAGTTGACGGTATCACGGTCTTATTATCTACTAAGACGGAGTAGGGAGCTATTAAATCCCCTGACACGGAATCAACCACGCTCAAGTACAGCGTGAATTCTTTATATGTTAAAGGGATCTCCAAGTAGGTGTCTGTGAAGGTGCTGACCTTAATAAGCTTTTCCGCAGGATTCACGTAAGGTCTTGAGTGAATCACCGCTACCTCGTAGGTTACGTTAGGTAGTATATTATTGAAGACGACCACACCGTCTTTAGAAGGGGTCTTGGTCAGAGTCCCTCCAGGATACTTGAACGTTACTGAGACCTCGGTAACGGATTCGTTACCGGGCGGAACTACCTTAATAACCGCTTTACCAGCCCTAAAACTCTCTACGGAGACAGGCTCGCCGCCTATCATTAAGTTCAGGTTCTTAAGTATTGTTAACTTATCGCCGCCGCAAGCCACCCCAGCACTGAAATCACTTAGCATGTCTGAATCCACGTGAGGTTCCTCAGCGAAGTTGAGGACCAAGTCCCTCCTCAGTAGTGGGGTTAAGTATGGGGTGAGCCTAAGTAATTGCAAACCTTCAGAAGTCTCCAAGAATATTGCTTGAGTCTCGCCGCCAGGGAATACCTTAACCTTACTTACCACCCCTCCAGCAACGTATGTGTTGAGTAATCTGTAAGACTTGCTACCACCGCCCTCAACCAATGAGTAAACCTTCACCCTACCATCACTCAACACGAGAACAGCTAACCCGCCGTCATATAGCGTTAAAGCATTACTTAACTCGGTTCCCGCACCAGCGTATTCCGTAGTTATCGAGGTTTTGCGGAGTAAAATATTCACCCTGACTAGTTTCAGGTATTCGTCTTCGGGATCGTGATACGTGATTAAGTAATCAGTATCGCCAATTCCCTTAAGGAATGAGAGTCCTGATGATGTAGGCGGTATCTTGAAGTTTATGAAGCCTGAGCTAGTGAAGCTGTCTGGGGCTTCACTCACGTTAAGAACTTCAATATTAGCTAGTAAGAACTCAGGCGTTTTGTAGTAAGCTGATGCGGGGGTGGTTATGGGCGGTGCGTTGAGGGTGAAAGTAGCTACGTAGATTTTGTCAATGTATGATGGGAGAACAGATGTGTCGTACGTGTAGTTATAGTTCCTCCCGTATATGTCCCAGACAGTTACCTGAGCTATTAAGCCTCTGGGTACAGGTACCTCAACAACGCCTTTGTCGTTAGCGTTAAGCCCGTACCTGTAAGTCAGGTCTCCTTCAGGGCTGTAAGCAATGACCTCAACTAAAGCTTTTGAAGCAGGTATTAACGTGTTGTTACTCAAGTAAGTCACGTTAAAGACTAAAGTAACTAGATCTCCTTTCTCAACCCAAGCTATGGCGAGCATTGAAGCGTCGTAGTAGTAACCATACCTATCGAACACAGTTAAGGGAGCTATGTCCTGCGGCAGTATCCCCTCATACGACGTTGTGGCGTTACCCACCTTACTACCAATCTTTAAAATACCGTTAGACCCTTCACTAAACACGTAGACATAACAGGAGGTGCAAGGCCCCGCAGCCGGTAAGCCTTCACTAACTAGCGCCGCCACCCTGTACTCACCAGACGGAGTCCTGAGCACCGCTGTCTCCTTAACGTAGAAATCAGCCCCTAGTATTGCATCAAGCATCTTGTAGATTCTCCCGCCGCTCACGCTGAATAAGAGTACCTCACCCTTATCAGTACCTACGGAAACCCTGGTGGTTGGCCACCCGTTAGTAGAGAAGGAAGTAACCCTGCCTACCAGAGGGTATAGCTGCAGTACCACGGCGTCGGAATAGGGGTTGCTGACGTCGAGTAACGCGACGTAATCCCTGGAAGACCCTGAAGCAACAACCATCACGACGGACTCGTTAACCATTAAAACCTTGGTCACGCTTAAGTTACCCACGAACTTAACGGGGATGGTGTAAGCGTAAGGAGTGCTCAACTCGATATCCTGCACCCGTGCTTGAGCTTGCGTGAGGGGCGGGACCTGACCCAGTAACACGGCTATAGACGCTGAAAGCAACATCAAGGAAATAATCGCCGACAAACGCCTCCCGTGAATCAGCACAGATAAACCCAATTAATTACACCCTAAAGAATATACTGTCATGAACGTATATATCCTTTAACGAAACAATATACTTAGGTGAGTGATAGAATTTGTCGTCGAAGCGTAGTGCTTCATTAAGCTTTCTAAGTAGGTTGAGGAGAGGTAAGGAGAAGGCGGGGAAGCCCGAGGCCGTTGCCGCGCCGAGCATGAGCTTCGTCGAAGCTACTAGAGTGCTCTCACACGAATTACTAAGCGTTAAGAAGGGTTACAGGATAATTGAGACGTACCCTGTCGTAGAGCCTTTCGCGTCTATAAACATAGTGGAGGACGAGGCTACGGGTAAGCTCTTCTACGAGGTCTACGAGATATCCCTCACAAACGAGGAGAGGGAGATATACGAGCAAATCTACGAACACATGATGTGGGAGATAAAACCGATAGCCACGCTGTCCGGTGACGCGATAGAGGAGATCCGGGGTACTGCTAGGAGGATAATGAATTTATTCCAGATAAGATTCCCTAGAACCCCGTCACTGTCTTGGAGTAAGATAAACTACTATATCGAGAGGGATTTCCTAGGGTACGGGATTTTAGACCCCGTGTTCAGGGATAGGTATATAGAGGACATATCCTGTAACGGGCCCGGGAAACCCATATACGTGTGGCACAGGAAGTACGAGTCACTGCCTACGAACGTGGTCTTCAAGACTGAGGAGGAGCTCGACGCGTATGTTTTGAAACTGGCTCACATGGCCGGTAAGCACATATCAGTCGCTTACCCGGTCCTAGACGCTATACTGCCCGGAGGTCATCGAGTAGCGGCGACCTACAGTAAGGAAGTATCTACTTCAGGCTCCTCGTTCACTATAAGGAAGTTTAGCGAGTCCCCTATAACGATAGCTGACATGATAAGCTTCGGGACGATCTCTTCCGAGCTAGCGTCTTATTTCTGGCTGGCCATGGATTACAAGATGACTGCCTTGATATTGGGTGTCACGGGTGCTGGGAAGACTAGCACGCTCAACGCGTTAGCAACCCTCCTCAGACCCACGTATAAGGTAGTGACCATAGAGGACACCCCAGAGCTCAGGCTACCTCTCGAGAACTGGGTTCAGTTAGTTTCAAGACCTTCTTACTTTGGCGGTGCCGGCGAGGTCTCCCTATACCAGCTCGTGAGGGTCTCACTCAGGTATAGGCCTGACGTGATAATAGTTGGTGAGGTCAGGGGTGATGAGGCTTACGTACTATTCCAGAGCATAGCGACGGGCCACTCAGGTATGACGACCCTGCACGCTGAGAGCATAGACGCCGCGGTGAAGAGGCTTACGTCACCGCCCATGAACATACCGCCCTCATACATACCCCTAGTCAACGTAGCGCTCTTGATTAGGAGGGTGACGCTAGTTGATGAGAAGGGTAGGTTAAGGCCTGCTAGGAAGATAACTAACGTGTGGGAGATCAGGGATTTCGGGGAGTACGAGGAGGTGGCTAGGTGGGACCCGGCTAAGAACAGGTTTAACGTGAGGCTAGATAATAGCTTAGTGTTAAGTAAGGTCACGGAACTTACCGGGAAGACCAAGGAGGAACTCCTTGAGGAACTGGTTAGGAGGAAGATGCTTTTAGAATGGCTTGTAGCGACTAGGAGAACCACGTACAAGGACGTCGCTACGTGGGTACAGAAGTACTACCTAGACCCTGTGAGAACTCTTAGAGAGGGTCCCTTATATGGTTCTGCGCCTAAGTAGGAAGAAGAAGGCTGAGAAGAAGAAAGTAGTCGTGGATAAGGAGTTGAAGAGCATAGCGAGGCCCTGGTATAGGAAACCCTCCTTCAACGAGCTCTTCACGGTTGCGTCACTATCTCTTTTCGAGTCTTGGGGGGCTAGACTAGCTAAGAGTCTAGAGTTAGATAAGTCTATACTTAGGGCCGGGATGAACGTACACCCAGTCATATACGCTTCTAGAACCATAATGGTCACCTTAATAACCTCGGTCACGGCCTTGCTCTCAGCCGCCATGGCCTTCATATTCGTCCCGATGCCGTTCATCGCCAGGGTGGTGGTGGGTTTGGTTGCTCTGGTAATACCTATATCGGTGTTCGCTATGATGATTCTCCAGCCATCACTTAAAGCTTCTGATAGGAAGTCAGGTGTTGAGAACGAGCTGCCTTTCTTCATGGCTTACGCTTCCACTATGGCTAAGGGTGGTGTTAGCTTAGAGAAGATAATTGAGAGGGTCTCCACCCTTAAAGTGTTTAAGGCTATGAAGGAGGAGTGTTTGAGGGTTATGACGTACGTTAAGCTCTTCGGTTACGACCCTGTCTCAGCTCTTGAGAGGGTCTCGATACTGCACCCGAGCACTAAGTTCAGGGACTTAATGCTTGGTTACACGACCACTCTGAGGAGCGGCGGCGACGTAACACACTACATGGAGATCAGGACGCAGGAATTATTCAACGCTAGGATGAACGAGATTAAGTCTATGACTGAGAGGCTTGCTTCCTTCCTAGAACTCTACATAGTTTTAGGGGTCATAATGTCCATAACAGTCTTCGTGTTCTTCTCGGTCTCAGGAACTCTATCAGCTGTTTCAGCCGGTAGGACGACCGGTACTTTAAGTGTTGACGTGACTATGCCCTCACTCTACAACTTCCTCGTCTTACCCATGCTTGGCTTAGTCGTCTTAGCGATGATTCAGGTTTCCCAGCCTAAGACTCCTGTGAAGATTATGGAGCCTTACATAACCCTCATCACCCTGATACCTATATCCGTGGTTTCATTCTTCGTAACACTACTCATAACTAACGGTTCCGGGGTTTTGAGGGGTATTTTAGGGCTTCACGAGGTTCAGTCAGTGATTATCTCGTTGACTGTGGCTCTGATAATCTTGACGATACCTCCGTGGCTTGTCCACAGGAGTGTTTTGAAGGGTCATAAAGGGTTGGTTAAGGCTACTGCAGACTACTTGAGGGAGATGAGCGAGATTAGGAAGACCGGCTTATCCCCCGAGAAATGCATAGTTCAGCTATCGACTAAAGACTTCAGGAACCTGAGCCCGATAGTTAGTAAGGCCGGTGCGGCGGTCTCTCTAGGGCTTAGCTTAGAGGAAGCTTTGAGGAGGGTTTTGAGGGGTGTTAGGGAGTGGTTCGTGATAGCTATCTTCAGGTTCTTAACAGACTCGATAGTCGTCGGCGGCGGGGCGCCGGACATAATAGACGCTTTAGCTAGGTTTACCCAATCCTTAAGCGAGCTTGAGGAAGAGCTTAGGAGGAGGCTTAAAGCGTACGTGGTTCTCCCCTACTTCGGGGCCATAATGCTCGCTTCCTCCCCCATAATAATAGTCAACATGCTCATAACGGCTGCCGGAGCACCTGCCGAGGCGGTGGCCCCGTTGATAGGTGTTTTAGGCGTTGGCTCTATGATAAACTCTTTCATAATGGGCTTGATAGCGGGTAAGTCTAGCGAGATGTCTATCGCGGCGGGATTCAAGCACGCGGCATTAATGACTCTAGTAACGGCCGCTACAATACTCTTCACCCTAGCCTACATAAGCGGAACCATACTCGTTTAAAACACTCGGGGGAAACACTTGAACACCAACAAAGCAATCTCAGACTTCATGGCGACACTAATACTGATAGCGGTGACGGTAGCGATAGTCGCTGGATTCCTCACATGGCTCCTAACAACCTACTACACGCTAAGCAAGCCCGAAGTCCTGAGAATACTCCAGGAAACAAGAATCTACTACAACCAAGAAGAAAGCAAGTGGGTGCTGAAACTACACGTAAGGAACGTGGGCGACACGACGGGAGAGATATACAGGGTGGAGATAGCTGGGTGGGAAGAAATAGAGGTAAGCATAACCGTAAACCCAGGACAGGAAATAATACAGGAAATAGAGCTAAGCAAAAACTACACGCCAGGAACTTGGTACCTAGTAAAACTATACCTAAAATCAGGAACCACATACCTAGCACAACAACAGCAAATACCCGCATAAACCACGTAAGAAAATAAAAACAAAACCGCAACAACCAAACCAAGACGATTAGACATAACGTTTATATACGTAAACGTAGCAATAATTATTGGGTGAAACACTAAAATGAAGCTAAACAAAGCAATATCACCAATACTAGCAACAGTAATACTAATCGCAGTAACGCTAGTCATAGCGATAGGAGTGATAGGGTGGATAATGGGGATATGGGGCACGTTCGGAGCAACAGAAACAATACAAGTCTTCCCAGACAGCAGTATAAATAGTAGTAATAAACTACTAATACTTCATATCAAGAACACCGGAACAGCGTCAGCAGTAATATATAAAATAGAGGTAGTAGGCTTAGGAACGGCATCAATATCTACAGTCACAGGTGTCACTATAACAGCAAGTAGCGAAGTGATTGTTAGTCCAGGAGTTGAAGGAACAATTACAGCCTCCATCACTGGCGCTGTAGCTGGCGCTACATACCAGGTTAAGATATATACTCGTGCTGGCAACGTGTATTCAGCGACTGTTCAGGCTAAGTAGGTTTGAATCGTTGAAAACCCGAAATATTCTTTTTATATTCTTAAGTGTTTGTTTGTTGTTGACGTATTATTACTTAGCTAATCCTCAGGCCCTACCCCCGTATAGGGATGAGGAGGTCTATATTGCGTGTGGTAGGGAGTATGTTTTCAATTTCTCAGCTCCTTACTCGTGTAATTTTGAGCACCCGCCTTTCGGTAAGTACTTGATTGGCTTCGCTGATTTGCTTGGTTTTGGGAGGTTTCTCTACTTGTTTTTCATGCTTGGTTCTTCTTTCCTTGTTTACGTTTTGGTTAGGTTTTTGCTTGGTTCTGACTTGCTAGGTTTTCTTGCTGGTGTTTTCTTGGTTTTAGATACTGTTTTCTTCAATTCTCACAGGTTTCTCCTCCTAGACCCTCCAGCCATCTTCTTCACCCTCCTCTCAATGTATTTCATCCTCGTTCGCTCCTCGCCAACGGTCTCAGCTTTTTTCTTTGGTTTAGGTGTTGCTAGTAAGCTTAGTGTTGCTCCTTACTTTATTGTCTTTGCTTACGTTCTCTACTGGAGGTTCTCTCAGGGGGTGAGGCTCTTTATGAGGGAGTTGCTTGTTTTCGTTTTTGTCGCTTTCCTCACATACTTAAGTACGTACTTAGCTGACTTGAGGTTAGGTCTCCACGCGATTATCCAGCACCACCTCGACATGCTCTCCTATGTTTCGTGGAGGCACGGGTTCTCAACACCTATAGCCGTTAACGGGTTGATGAAGCTCGTCAGCAAAGTCGAGGTCTGGCGTTACGGCGGCGAGTTCACAATATATCTCACAACACTTAACGCAACCCTAAACACGGCGAACACCACGTTCACTCCGGGCTCCGGCTACTACGTGATAGTCGGTGTTGGGGCTGGCTCAATCCTCTGGTACGTAATGCTACCCTCACTACTGATCAACACGTACTGGGCGCTCACCGAACGACTGAGTCAAGCGGAGGTCACCGCAGTAGTAGCTGGCTGGGCCTCATTAACAACCATACTTCCAGGCCCTATAGACTGGTATTACGTCATCGCTTTACCGACTCTCTACGCCAACGTCGCTCTACTCTTAAACCGCTTAGTTAGGGGTGGGTGGGTTAGGGTGGCTGTAGCGTCTTTAACGACGACCCAAGCCATCGTAACCTTGCTGACCCTGACCGGGTTTCTCCCCTGGAGGATTATCCTTAAGTAGGGTTCTTGATTCGGGTGCGGGTGCTTAATTAGTGCTTCGGTTTACCTGGATAGGGGTATTATCGATATTATTTCGAAGCCTATCGTGAAGTCCGCGTCGTTCGTCGTCCCTATCCCGTAGGGGTCCATTATCTCTATGAGAAGCCAGTATTTCCCGGTGCCAGGTATTGGTACGTAGATTTGCTGCGATATCTTCGTGTAGTAGTTGTCGTTTATGAAGTCATTAATTATTGTTTTGTGGTAGTTGCATATCTCTTGGTAATCGAATTCCCTGACCACGTACCTAGATATTATGTTACCCGCATCATCTTTCTGAATAAGCGATATCCTCAAGAGAGTCCTGGTGTCGTCGTTATCGCTTAGCTGGTCCTCCCCGTCAGGGTATGAGTTGTCGTGGAATATGAAGTTTATGTTGAGCATTAAGCCGGAGAATACTGAGCCAGGTATTGAGCCGTCCGGACTACCCGTAATACCGCTTAAGTTGAGTGTTAGGGGTAAGGGAACCTCAGAGTAGTCAAGTAACGACACCTCAGTGTCTAGCGGGTTCCTATCATCGTATTGACCGCTACTACCGTAGAACGCGTCCTCAGTAACGAAGACAACCTCGTTAACCCCGTTCCCGTCTAAATCACCGATGAATAGGTAGGGGTAGTACGTGGTTGCTTGAACCCCTCCCTCACCAGAAGCAATCCTCTTAAAAACGAGGACTTGGGAAGCGAAGCCGCTTAACTCGACCTTGAGGACTGGGTTCGGGTCGGTCGAGGAACTCTTATAGCCGTAGTACCAACCGCCTAGAACTCCTCTAGGGCACGAGCCCTCACTACATGCCAGGAGTTGCGAGCCGTTATATACATTTATCAAGCCCCTGAAACCTCTTATAAACACCCTCAAATCCCTGCTACCGTAATCCGATATTTTCTGCCCGCCGACTAATAGGTAAGTGTCTTGAGGCACTTTCTTAGGTATCGTTAACATGATGGTGTATTGCGGGGCCCCGACACGGTGCCCCACCCAAGCAGGGTCGTAACCTATGAGCATGACGCCGAAGCCGATCGGGGCTACCGTCGGAGGATTATTACCACTCCTACTCCCAGTAACCACCTCAACGTTCCCTCTGAGGTCGTCAGCCGTTATTAAGAAGAGCTTATCCCCTTTCATACCGGCATACCTCCCGCCCTGACCGCCCGGCAGCGGCAAGTCTATCAACTCCTCAGGTATGTTGAAGAGCTTGCTGAGATTCTCGGGCGTGTAAACACTCTCAAGAGGTATTAAGCTTATGTAAGTAGCCCCAACCATCTCACTCCTAACACCAACGTACTCAGGCCTCACGATGACTCCTGCACTAGTTATTAACGCGGTGACCTTACCGGCTAACCCTAAGTAACTACATGTCTGACCCTGCTGTAGGGTGACCGCGCCGCAATCGCTTGGGATTGATGATGCATCAACCATCTTAACGCCGTACCCGTCATCAACGACGAAGTACTGGAGCTCTACGGGGAGGACACCTACATTAGTAACTCTTAAGCCAAACCCCTCCTCCTGCATCACGGCCAGGCGCGTTAAGTCGTGTAACTCACTATACTGCATTAAAGAGTAAGCTCCTGAAGCCATGGAACGTCTTAAAAGACTCGACTGCATGTACACCGCGGCTATCGAAGTCAGTAGAGCAGCTATTATTAACGTGGATAGTAAGAGTGTTGAAATACCTCTCCTCAGCTTAAGTTTAGCGAGCCTCATCTCCTAACACCTAAAGTAACACCTATATACTCCAGAATAAACGTTACGTCCAGGTCGTTCCTCGAACCACTATAGTAGAAGGGGTCGATCAACTCGATAGCTATGTAGTAGATTTTGGAGCCCGCTTCCGCGGGCGTAGGTATCCTTAAAACAAAGTCTTTCGTAACGCTGAACCTCTCATACCTGCACAACTCATAGTAGCTAAGCTCGTACTTATATACCCAAGCCCTGCTTTGAGGGTCGTAAAGACCTAGCCTCACGACAACCCTATTATCAGCTTCCTCAACGTCGACTTCGGAATCGTCGAAGAAAACGAACTTAGTGCTCAACACGGCGACGTTATACTTACTGTTATTTATCTCGAAATTCCTGAAAACAAGCCTTAGAGGGGTTTGGGTGAAGTCTAGTAAACCACCGTAGGAGTTTCTATCATCGTACGTGCTACCACCCCCAGTAGTGGTTGAGTCTATGGTCGTGAAAATCAGTGACATAAAGCCCGACCCACTAATATCTCCCGTTAAGACGTAAGGCTCGAAACCTAACGTGCTCGCGGGAACCCCCTCCACGTTAGCGTAGAAAGCTACTGAGTCAGCACTACCTGAGAGTTTGAGGACGCATAAGGAGGTTGAGCACCTAAACATCGTTGGGGATGTGATCGGGTTAGTGCCTAGAGTCACGGGACCGTCGTACCCGTACACAACTATCCTGTACCTCTTATAATAGCCTGAAGAGCCTCCTATGGAATACCTATAACCATTTACCTCAACATACCTTGCGGTATTTTGGGAGTCGTGTCCCGTAATAAGTAAGTTCCACTTACCTTCAGGTGATTTAGCTATAAAAACCCATGAGGCGTTGACCTCCGCAACTATGCGGGCGCTTGTTTCCTTACTGACCAGTCTTAAACCAACACCGTAGGTTTTTACGGAAGCACTCTCCGGGTAGAGCAAGCTAGCGTTCTCAAGATAATTGATGAGGTTTTCGACAACGCCTGACTCAAGGAGTATGGTCTGGTTTATTGACTCAGAAGTCACTAACCTTGTGTAGAGTTTAGGATCCATGGTGATGACCCTGCCTGAAGTAGTTATTAAGCCCGTTAAATACCCCCCAACACACGATATCGTGAGGTTGCTACCCACCCTCAAATATCTTGAAGGCGTCACTAAACAAGATACGCCTGAACCGCCGCCAAACCCTACATCATTCAATGGTGTGAGAATCTTTAACGACCCGTCACCACTTAAAACTATTAGGTTCTCGACCGACGTGTCGTAAGAACCTATGTTTAAGACTACCCACGCTGACTCGTTAAACGCTACCAACTGAAGACTCTCACCACTCATCCTCTCCAAGACGCTCAAGATCGAGCGCACGTCTGCTTGAGGCTGTCTAGGCATGCTGAGCACTGCGAAAGCGAAGAATATAGACACCAAAAGTAAGACGAATACGGCCGCTACAGCCTCGCCAACAGCTCTCTCAAACCTGGGTGTGGCGACCCTAATCAACTAACTAACAACACCCCCAAACCCTCAATTAAGAGGATGAAGTCCAGGTCATCCAGATTCCCTGACCCACCGTACGGGTCCTGAATTTTTATGAACGGATAGTAAACCTTAGTCCCCCCGGAACTCTCAGGACGCGGCAACGGTATGAATATAGAGGCTGACTGTGCTTGAGCTCTCGGCGGGTAGGTGTCTTCATACCTCGTAAGCTCCTTGAAAGTGAACGACCTGCTTGAGAGAACGTTACCCTCTGAATCCATGAGACCTACCTCGAAGATAACCCTATTACTACTAACCCCGTAGAAATCACTGCCTTCGTTATCGTGAAACCTGTAATTAACTACCAAGATAACGCCGAGATACTTTGAGTTAGTTATCGTCATAGTGCTTGAGTTATATATGAGTATTAAAGGAACGGTGGAGTAATCTTGTAAGACCTTCCCGCTCGAGTACGCGTCGTTCCTAGAGTTGTAAAAGCCGTAATACACGTCTTCAGTATCGAATAGTAGTGAGGGGCCAGGCGCGTCAGCGCTGAACTTAGTTAGCAGTATGTACGGCTCATAGCTTGTCTCGTAATTGAGGTTGCTACTCCTACAATATATGCGAACCCTCTCAGCAGATCCGGTAAAGGAAATCCTAACCCCTCGCCTGCTGGTAAGGTAGGAATACCTAGCTGGGTCCGGGTCAGGGGAAGTGATCCTGTCCTGGTTAGTAACGCTATCTACTTTATCGAACTTGATTATGTGAGATGTTGCGTTCTTGAAGCCTATGATCTTAACCCTGTACCCCTCACTGCAAACACTACCTAAGTTCACGCTCTGACCGGAGATGACTAGGATTACGTCGGAGGACGCTCTATTCCAGGAGAACATTAAGTCGTATTTCTTCGTGTCTTTAGGGTTGTAACCTAGGTAGAGGTTGCCTGCAGGAGCGTTAGTTACTGAGACGGAGTCAACGTTTACGTATTCTCTGTAGAGGTAGTAAGCGCCCGTCCCAACACCCTTGATCCCCTTAACGTTAGCTCCTTGCTGAGGCGTCTCCAGCAAGCTCGCGTCCGCTATCCTGAACCCAGACCTGCTTAAAGTATCTCTTATTGAGGAGGGATCGTAGTAAGGTAACGGCAGGTATACGTGCATCTTAACCAACGCCACTTCTTGAGAAACCATGAATTTCTCCAGGAATTCCTCGGAGTACGTCCTCGGGGTGATAGTCGTTCCCTTATCAGTTAATAACATCACGTTCACTAACCTGCAGTTAGTCGCGCAATACGTAAGTACCTCGTAGGATTGATAGGAAGCGACGGAGTTGGGCTCCACGGTAATATCCGTCTCCTCTCTCAACACGGCCGTAGTCCCGTTAGGGTAGAGTAATCTGTAGAAGAGAGCGACCACGCTTATTTCCGAGGTCCCGTAATTAGCTATAGCTAAGGTGATCACGTTATTCTTGTCGACGAATACCGTGGCGTTTACGTCTCTAGTAGTGTAGCTCACTAACTCCGCGAACTCGCTGTGTGTTTCCGGCACGTAAGCTAGGTTGCTTGACGGCGTTCTAATTATTAAGTACATAGCTGTAGGCAAGATTATTAAAACGAATAAAGACATCACGATAACGGATATTATCAAGCTTCCCTGACCTTTAATGAGCCTCAAGCTCTCACCGAAGATTTGTAAATCCTTAAGACGTAGTAGTCGTTGCCGTAAGGCTTGAGGAGGTAGACCCTGACCTCGGTAACCCCCTCTAAACCACCGTAATCCACCTTAACTATCTGGTTACCACCCCTGTAAGCCACGTAACAAACCCCTAGACGCCGGGCCTGAGGGTAGGGAGCCTCGCCAACACTCCTCTTATAGACGTTTATGTCGACCCAGCTATTACTGCCCTCAGGCTTTATCAAGAGATTCTTGAAGGGTATTGAAGCTACCCCAGTTGCTTGAGGGCACTCGTCAGGCTGAGAACAAACTATCTTATCAGTGTCTCGCTCCGGCACGTAATAGCGGATGTTGTCGCAGGGGAGGAGCTCCGTGCTCCCGTCAGCTAGCTTAGCCTCAACCATGAGGAAGAAGTTGACGCTAGCGTTATCAAGCCTTCTTAGAAGGAGCCACATCACCTTATTATTCTCATCTACCGAGATAAGCCTAACTATCTGGGCTGTTAACTCACTATTAAGTAGGTTCTCCTTCTCTATCTCCGACGTCGAGGTACTAGAGAGTGTTTGGAAGTATGCTAGTACTGAAATACCTATTAGTAAGGCCACGCCCGTCAAAACAATCACTGTTATCAGGTCTGTCTGACCAAGACTTAATTTCCTCATTCCCACACCTAATTATATTATTCTTTAACGAAGTAATAAACTATAGTATCAAAACCTAACGAAAAATATATTAGATTTTAGTAGTTTCCTAACAGGGTGGTGTGTTTGAGCTTACCTGAGGAATTGATTCGTGTTGTTGAGTTGACTAAAGCGCATAATAGGTGGAGGAGGCTTGAGGCAATAAACTTAATACCCTCTGAGAACGTCATGTCCCCGCTGGCTGAAGCCGCGTACATGACTGACATGATGCATAGGTATGCTGAGGGCAAGCCTAGGAAGAGGTATTATCAAGGCCTCACGTACGTTGACGAGGTTGAGTTGCTCGTCATGGACCTCATGTCAAGGTTATTCAAGGTTAGGTATGTTGAGCCCAGACCCATCAGCGGCACGATAGCTAACGCGACCGTCTTCAGGGTTTTAGGGAAGCCCGGTGATAAGGCGTTGATAGCTCCCGTGCAGGCGGGCGCTCACGTATCGCACACGAGGTTCGGCACCTTAGGTGCTTTAGGGATAGAGCACGTTGAGATGCCTTTCGATCAGGAGAGGTGGAACGTCGATGTGGACAAAGCCGTTAAGATGATTGAGTCGGTGAAGCCTGCTTTCGTAACCTTAGGAGGCTCCGTCTACATGTTCCCGCACCCAACTAAAGAGATAGCTCAAGCAGCACACTCGGCGGGGGTTAAGCTAGTTCACGACGTAGCACACGTCCTCGGCTTGATAGCGGGCGGCGTGTGGGTCAACCCGATACATGAGGGGGCTGACGTAATAACATCCTCAACACACAAGACTTTCCCAGGACCTCAGGGAGGGGTCATAATGACTGACGACGAAGAACTCTACAAAGAAATCTCTAAAGTCGTCTTCCCGTGGTTCCTAAGCAACCACCACCTCCACAGACTGCCCGCAACGGCCGTGACGGCCGTTGAGATGATGGTTTTCGGGGAGGAATACGCTAAGCAAATAGTTAAGAACGCGGTAGCGTTCGCTGAAGCGTGCGCGGAGGAAGGCTTCAAGGTACCTACGGAACACCTAGGCTTCACCAAATCACACATGTTCGTGATAGACGTCAGGAACCTCGGGGGAGGCGCTAAGGCGGCAACACTACTCGAGCAAGCAAACATAATAGTTAATAAGAACCTGCTGCCTTGGGACCCGCCGGAAGCCGTGAAGGACCCCTCAGGCATAAGGCTAGGCACCCCTGAGATGACTAGGCTCGGAATGAGGGAAGGTGACTTCAAGGAAGTAGCTAGGTTCATGCGAGAGGTCTTAATAGACGGGAAACCCCCTGAGGAAGTTAAGAAGAAAGTGATTGAGTTTAGGAAGAACTTCACAGAGGTAAGGTACGGGTTCAGCCTACCCAAGGAACTAGAAGAGAAACTCCCTAAAATGCCCATACTACTCTAAAACCGCGAAATAAAAGGTGTCTCAACCTCTTGTGCGAGCTATGGCTTAAGACGTGGACAGACGTAAACGACGTATGCGTTAGCGATAAGAAAGTCTTCTTAATACCTGTCGGTAGCGTGGAGCAGCACGGACCACACCTCCCGTTAGGGCTGGATTACATCATAGCACAGCACGTGGCCGTAGAGGCTTGCAGGAAGTTAGAGAAGGGCGGTGTGAGGGCTCTCGTCCTCCCCCCACTAACGTACGGCTTAAGCTCTATGTGGTCCGCTTACCCGGGCACCGTCAGCGTTAGCAGCGAATCACTCTACAAATACTTGAGAGACGTCATATCATCCGCACACCGTAATTGTCCCGGGGCCCGCGTGGCGGTGGTTAACGGACACGCAGGAAACAACGACTTGCTGAGGGTTCTGTGCAGGGACGTTGCCGAAGAGCTAGGTCTCGTGATAAGCTTCGTCAGCGTGTGGGATTTATGCGGTGACGTCATTAAGGAAACCTTCACAACACCCTTCACCCACGCTGACGAGGTGGAGACCAGCTTAGCTATAGCACTTAACCTACTGGTGAGGGAGCCTCCGAAAAACACCCCGGAATTCTTCAGAAAGCACGACGATTTCTGGCATTCCCTAGACTTAACCAAGAGACCTAAAGCATATGTTTTCAGAGCTGAGTCTAGGGAGAGGCACGGCGCCGGGTCTTTCGGGAAACCTGAGTTAGCGTCTAGGGAGAAGGGTGAGGTACTGCTCAACTGCATGATCAGCAGGTTAGTAGGGTTGGTGAGGGAGGTTCTCGAAGACGGTGTTTAAGCAAGCCTGTATTCCTTCCCGGCGTGCAGGTATGCCAAGCCTTCGGAGACCATGGCGTCAAGCAATTCCCTCTCCTCCTTCGTCAAGTTCTTAACCTCTCTCAACGGGATAGGGAACTTCTTCTTGAACCCCTCCATGAACGACTGGGAAACCACGTAATTACCGACGATCACGTAATTCCCTGTCCTAACCAGGGAATCCACTGAGATACCGCGATTCCTGGCGTTATCAACCCTCATTATCGCCTCCTCACCTAACACGCTGGGCTCTTCCCTAGCCTTCCTCTCAGTCTTAAGAGATTTCATGAGTAGAGTGAATTCAGTCTCGATCTTACCGACCCTATCACTCAAAGACTCAACAATCTTCCTCAACTCACTGACCTCATTCCTTAACGCGGTAATTTCCGAATTAACATATTCTCTCAGAGCGTTCAAGTCTTCCCCTGCGCGCGTGTCTGCCCCTCCCCCAACCTTTTTCCGAACCCCCTCATACGTACCGGTCTCGGCAGTACCCTGAGTCTCCACGCCTTCAGCGCCTGACTTGACTACGTAGCCGCCCTTACTCGACCTGACGACGTACCCCGACTCCCTCAACCTAAGCAGAGCTATCCTCACCATGCCTACGGAAATCCCTAGAGCGTCAGCTATCTCTCTAGGCATGGCTCCGGGGTTTGACTTAAGGTACTCAACAATCTTCCTATAAATATTCTCGCTCATCACACTATTTAATTGCCTTCAAACAATATAAAGAGTAGGTGTTGTAGCGCGTGAAGAGGGATAAGATGATAAGGGAGCTGACGTACATGATAGACGAGTCGGACGACGTGTGGAGGAAAATAGCTTTCTACTCAGACCAGAGGGTTCAGGAAATACTTGACTCTCTCTACGTTAGGTGGGGGAACGCGAACTACGAGAAAACACCTCTAGACTACGCGAGTGATGAGGAGTTGAAGGAACTCTACGAGAAGGCGATACATATTAAGGAGGAGGATAAGGATAGGGCGATGCTCGACATGTATAGGAAGATCGCGTTGAGTGCTGACGGCTCCCCGCCTTGAAGGGTGGGGGTTCTGCACCCTCTGGGGCTTCCCTCATCTTTCAGAGCCCTTCACGGGTGCTGCATCATGCTTCAGGCCCCGCCGCCAGCTCCGGGGAGGTGCGGGCTCATCGCCTGCTAGACTCGCCCACACCCAACACCAAGCATAAATACTATAACAAAAAACAAAAGCTTATAAGCCTTCCACACACCTCCCCCTCCTAAAGGGCGAGGCTTCCAATCGGGGTGAAGTATAAGCTATTTTTCTTTTCTAGCCGGATGTATGTAGTCTTTAGGTGCTTTAGAGAAGGCTTCCAGGTACTTCCTGAGTGTCTTGGGTATGGTTACCGTGCCGTCATCGTTTTGATGATTCTCCAGGATCGCCGTGATGGTTCTGGTGCTTGCTATAGCTGTCGAGTTGAGCATGTGTAGGTAGTCTTTAACCATCCCCTTCCTCCTCAAGTACTTTATGTTTAGCCTGTAAGCCTGCCAGTCAAGAACGTTACTACAACTCACTAACTCCCTGAACTTTCCTTGAGCAGGGTACCAAGCTTCCAGGTCGTACTTCATAGCAGCTCTTAAGTTGAGTTCCCCTGAAGCTATGTTAACCACCCTGTAAGGTATTTCAAGACCTTTATAGAGTTCCTCAGCGTTCTGTATTAAGAGGTTGAACACGTCCCAAGACTGTTCAGGCATCGTGTAAGCGAATTGCTCGACTTTATGGAATTGATGAACCCTGAAGATACCCTTAATATCCCTGCTCGCTGCGCCGGCCTCCTTCCTGAAGCACGGGCTGACGCCCACGTAAAGCTTAGGCAACTCCTCCTCAGGTATCACGTCGTTGGCGTGTAGGGCTGCTAGCGGGTGTTCCGCTGTGGCTATCAGGTAGAGATCCTCACCCTCTATCTTGTATAAAGCGTCCTTAAACGCCGTGAATTCTTCCACAGCCTCCATATACTTACCTCTAAGCATGTAGGGAGGCAGGACTAGGACGAATCCCTTACTGGTTAGGTAGTCCATAGCGTAGGAGAGGAGCGCTAGGTCAAGCCACACGATATCCTCGAATAGGTAGTAGAATCTGGACCCAGCAACCTCCCCAGCCTTAATAGTGTCCCCGAGCTTGAGCACGTACTCGAGGACGTCGGCGTGACCCACGAACTCCTTATCAACCACCTCGTAATCCATCCTAACCCCCTTCCCCTCAGTCTCGTTGAGGAAATCGCTCAAGTGTTTCCGCTGAACCTTAGCCCTACCCCATACACGCACCACCGCGTTATATGTCTCGTCAGGACCTACGGGAACTGATTCATGGAGTAGTGAAGGCATCCTATCAAGAACCGAATTCCTCTCCCTCTCCACCTCATCAAGCCTCTTCTCCATCTCAGATATCTTGCTGAGTAACTCCTTAGCCTCAGCTACGGCAGCCTCCCTCTCCTCAGGCGGTAAGTCAGCTATCTTAGAACTTATCAGGTTATGCTTATGCCTCAACTTATTGAGTTCTGTCTGGGTCCTCCTCCACTCCTTATCTAACTCCAGGAACTTATCGACTAGGGAGACGTCCATAAACCTCTTCTTCAGCACCTCCCTCATCAAGTCAGGGTTCTCACGCAACACCTTCAGAGTAGACCACACCAAACCGAACACCACAAAGAATACATTTGATCCAAGCTTAAAATTATGAGGGTGGGATCAGTCTTCGTCCCCACATCACTCCTCAGTACTCGGCAAACACATCATCTACTAGACTTAAGTTAAGGGAGTTTTTATATTGCGCGCGACCCTGATGATCACTGAGTCAACGAACACTACCTTCCTCTTATGCTTGCTTAAGGAAGCTCTGAGAGGGAATTTAACGATCTTCAAAACCTCGTAACTCGAGTTAGCTTCCCTCATCAGATCCTCAATCACCTCGTAAAAACCCTCACTTAGTTTATGGATCGAGTACACGACACCGCACGTGGTCAGAGCCGCTTTAAGGAAGTCTATGTCAGCACCCCTAGACTTAACCCCGAAAGGAGGGTTCATCACGACAACGCACTCACTACTCCGGAAGGGTGGCGCGTTCCTCAAATCCGCTAAGACTATGTCGTACGGTGTGGGCGAGCTCTTAACCAATACTTCGTTAGCGACGCTGAGCGCGTCCTCATCAACATCACTGCATACCACGTACTTAGAACCGAGCATGGATGAAGCCAGCGCTAGCCTTCCGGTCCCGCAACCTAGGTCGTGCACGACACGCCCCTCAACGTCGCCGGCCATGAACGCGGACCACACCAAATCAGCGGCTATGTCGGCCGGGGTCACGTACTGCTCTAATCCTTCCTTAGGCGCCTTAAACCCGGGAACCCCGGAAACAATCATCTCCAACCATTTCTTAGATACCTTCACCATGCCCTACGACACCGGGGTCGCCGCACCCACTCAGTGATTGCTTGGGGCGTGCTCTAGTTTTTACTCGTACTCCCTCCACGTGTGCCCACACTTAGTACACTTATAGAACCTAGTGGGTGGTTCGTCAGCTCTCCTAGTCTGCATGACGTAGTAGAAGGCTTCGTCATTACCGCACTTAGGGCACCTAACACCCTTAACTCTGGGCATGGACTTCATGCTGTCCTCCGAGGATATCACGTATATCTTCTCTTTCTCGCTATGCGTTATCTTCTTAGATAGCGTGGGCATCTTCCTGTCTTGAGGTGATGCCTCCTTCCTATAACCACACTTAGTACACACTAAAACTGTCTTACCTCCCTCCTTCCTAGCAACCATCAAAGACCCGCATTTAGGGCAGAAATACGTCACTTCCTACCCCCAATTACTTGGATTATTCAACACAGTAGCTTATATACCTCCATGAAAAACCTCTTAATAAACTCACCATACTCCAACAAGCTACTCAAGCCCTTCACCCCCAATTCCTCAAAACGCGTTACCACGCGGACACTCCTGCCGAGACCGGATTCCGAAACAAACTTGCTCAGGGAGTCCTCACCGCCCTCAAGCAGCCCCACGTGCTCAACGGATAGAGCCCCCCTCATAATCAGGTATGCCACGTACTCCCTGCCGTCAGAACACCTCATAAGCTCATACACCAATACCCTAGCCTCCTTCTTCAAACCCCTCCTCCACACCCTAAAATCCACACGTGAGTTAACTTACCTACCAGCGCGTCACAGACCCAACTCTCTAGGACCCGGGCTACCCTCACCTACTCCTCTATGTTTAGAGCTTTACTAACTGCCTTAAGTACCTGCTCAGCCTCCCCCCTAGTATTGCTGACGACTTCCTTAAGGACTTGGAGTGGGTCGGTGCCGTCAGTAACTATCCTGAGGACCGGTGTCCCTATTAAGGGGTGCTCTATCACGTACGTAGCTAACTTCGTGTGCGGGTTGCTTAAAGCAGACTTAGCGAGAAGGTTAGCTAGTGTGTGATCCTCCCCCTCAATCTCTAAAACCAGCTCTTTATCAGCGTACTTACGTATCCTCACATTCACCTACTCCATCCCTCAACAAACCACATATCACAGAAACCTAATAAGTCTTTAGTGACGAACGCGCGGCCAGTCATCTTGATCGTATGCTTTGAGGTAACGCGGGTCTAGCCGCTCTTCTTCCTAGCTTGATTGTATGCTTTAATGATCTGCTTCTTAGTTAGGGCGATCTCCGTCGAGCTACCCACTATCGTTACCTCAACAGACGCTTTCTTAACCTTATGCTTGATTAAGGAAGCTTTCGGCCCTCTAATCTTGGTTAGTGCGTCAGCTATCTCTAAACACTCCTGCATGGAAGAGCAAGGTAGTGAGATCTTGACTGCGTTAGGGCTCATGACGTGAGTACCTTAAACACATTTAAGGGTTCCGTACTCGGCGGACGTCTTCCTGCTCTCAGTAGACTTGCAGTTAGGGCACGTGAGCGTGTTGCCTTGCTTAAGTAACTCAGCACCGCAAGCACTGCAGTACGCGACGACAACACCTAATTGACGCTCCCTAACGCTGACGTGGTATGGGGGGTTTTCCGAAATCACCCGAGCTTTGAGTAGGTCCCCGGGCTTGATGTAGTCGTGCAAGCTCCTCACGTACTTATCATGCACCTGCGAGACGTGGAGTATCCCGGTGAAGGGTGTGGAGTACTTAACACACTTGGAATCGCTGAGTATCTTGATTAACGCGTAGTCTTCCTTAACGGAAACAACTAAGCCGTAAACGAGGGTCCCGACAGCGGGTAGGTGGATCTTGTTGTTGACGCGCTTAACCTCAACAACCCTTAAGTCCACGTTAGTTACGGGGTACCCTATGACCGCGGACCTGACCTTACCCCCAGCTTCGTAAGCCCCGTCACCGGGCAGGAATTCCTCGATGACGCAGACCTCATCCCCTGGAACAAGCCTCAACTTACTGATATCCTCTAACCTCATCCAACCACCTACCACTAAACACGCGTTCTAAACTTTTATTTGTTTACGGAGTCATTATTTCTGGTGTTAGGGTTTGAGTTTCACGGCTCCCGACGCTAGAGTTTGGTCTTACGTCATAGAAGCTACCGGCAAGTTCAGTGAGTCAGGTGTTTTCGTGCTTAAGCCTGACTCCCTCTACGTTAGGGCCATAGACCCGTCGAGAACCGCTATGATAGAGTTTTACATCCCTAAAGAAGCTTTCGAGTCTTACGAGCCGGTGGCTGAGAAGACGGTCTACTTAAGCATGGAGGACTTAAGCAAGATACTTAAGAGTGCTGGGAGAAGCGATAAGCTCACGATGTCTTTCTCCGAGGATAGCATAAGGATAGAATTCTCTGACGGGGTGGTGACCAGGATGTTTAAGATTCCTCTCAGACTTGAGATCGCGCACGAGGAGATCCCCAGCCTAGAAATAGAGTACCCGAATAAGTACGTGGTCAGCGGCGACGTACTCCACGAAGCGCTAGCCAGTATTGAGAAGGTCGGCGACGTCCTCAAGGTCAGCGGCGATGAATCCACGCTGAAGCTAGAGTCCGTGGGCGACTTAGGTGAGGCTGAGGTAATATTAAGTCTTGAGAGAGGGGTTTTGAGGGAGGCTGACGTGAAGAACCCTGGTTTCGAGGTCTCCTACAGTATTGATTACCTATCCTACATGAAGAAACCTATTAAGTCAAGCGATGAGGTTGTTGTGATGGTGGGCAGCGACCTACCGATATGTCTTGAGCTGAGGTTCCCTTCAGGGAGTAAGCTGAGCTACTACGTCGCGCCGAGAACAGAGTGAGTAGTGTGGGCAGTAACCTCCAGAAACTACTCAGAGAGTATTACAGGACATCGAGCGAGTTCCTACTGCCTGAGGACTTCATACTCAGGGAATTCGCTTTCCAAACACTTAGCGGGGCCTTCGTCAGGCACCTCTCCTTCCAGAACGTGGCTGAGTTCAGGGAATTCCTAGTTAAGGAAACCCCTAAAAACTCTTACTACTCTGTAGCTCTCTACAGCGACCCGGCAGCGCAGAAAATAGAGGATAAGGGGTACATATTCGCTGAGCTATTCTTCGACATAGACGTCGACCACTTACCGGAGTGTAACACGGTAGAGTACCAGTTAGTTCCTGAGGCGTCGCTGAGCGTGGTGAGCGAGGGTTGTGTTGAGGTGGGTAAGCAGGAGCAGTTAAAACTACTTGATATCCTGACATACTTCTTCGGCTTCAGCATGGGCGAGATCAGGATGTACTTCACGGGTCACCGAGGCTTCCACACCTTGGTTAGGCCGAGGGACGAGGACTGGATGAAGCTCACGTCTAGGCAGAGGAGGGAGTTGGTTGACTTCATTAAGTTGAGGAAGGCTGAGAAGGTTGTCGGTAAGGGTAGGAAAGCCAGGTCCCTTAAGCTCACAGCACTCTACGCTAGAGCGCTTAAGTTGTTGGAGACCGACCCAACCATGGGTTTCGACGAAGCCTTAAACAGCGTTAAGGTAGAGATAGACGAGTTGGTCACCCCGGACCTCACTAAGCTAGCTAGGGTGGTGAATACATTGAACGGTAAGACAGGTTTTAAGGTAACCCTACTACACAGTGAGTCGGAATTAGTGAGCTTCACTATCACCCCGCACTTATCGCCTTTCAGGAAAGAAGTCGAGGTAAGACCACTGTTCTCTTCTAAGGGTGAGGTAAGGATACTTGACTACGCGTTGAGGCTTGTTAAGGGTAGGAACGTCGTCGTGCCCGGGTGGGTCGCTGTCTACCTAGCTCTGAACGGGGTTGTTGAGGTAGTTTAAAGGATTTTTATTTGGTGGTTGCCTAATTTAAACGGGGCGTCTTAGTGCTTAAGGACCTGCTCAAGAACGAGTTAACTGACTCGAAGCTAGCTAGGTTGAGTAGGGAGGTTGTTGAAGGCATTGTTAAGGAGGTCACGTCATTAATGGATTGGTGCTTGAGCACCCCGATCATCGAGGTTTGCGAGAAGGAGGTAGCCATGATTAAAGATATTTCCGAGAAGTTAGCGAACGTTAGGTTAAGTAAAACTCTTGAAGCAGACCTCAACACTCTAGACGCCGCGAACGTTGACGTAGAGTTCCTGAGCAACCTGGTTAAGGTGGTCAGGAAGTATGAGAAGCTCGTCTTGACAGGGCTCCTGGATTCTGAAGGCAACGTGCCGGTCACGATAACCTCGGAATACTTAACAATAGGTAATCGCAGATACTCGAGAGGGTCCCTAACACTACTTAAGTCCCACATAGCGCTATTCCTGGAAGCGGCAGGCCTAGTAAGAATAGTTGATGTGTGAGTGCCGGGTATCAAGACCTTCAGCTCTTCATTTCTGAAACCAATCAGCTAACCACCCATCTCCGGCGTGAGGAACGTCACGCTATCACCGTCTCTGAGAACGTGGTTTAAGCTGAATACACCGACCCCGTTAACCGATATGTAGAGAAAGAGCCTCCCTTCAAGAATCCCTTCCCCGACCCTCCTACTAATCCTTTCTTTAATGACTTTGAGGAGATCCGCGAGCGTGGACCCCTCACTCAGCTCGACCTCATAAACCCTCCTACCCTCAACCAAGTCACTAGCCCTACCTAGGAAGGTGACGTAGACCTTCAAGACCTCACCACCAATAAAACTACTCGTTAATTAACTATTAACTATGATTTAACGTAGTTAATAATAACTGAAGCGCCAGACCCCCACGACTTAATCACCGCATCTTATCAAGAATTCTATAATTGTGGTTCTCTGCTTCATGTATTACTTGTAGTTTTGTAATTCAGTATTATGAAATACTTATAAGCTCTGTAATTCAGGTATTTACGGTGAGAACGTGAGTGAGGAGTTTAGGAAAGAGTTGGAGAAGTTGATTAAGGATATTAAGTCACGTGTTGACGCGCTTGCTGACGAGGTTGAGGATCTGTATGAGAGTGGTGAGTATTACAGAGCTTTCAGGAAGTGGTCTGAGGGTGTGTCGAGGGTTTTGAGGGATGTCAGGGGTTCTTTAAGTAAGTTGAGTGAGTTGGTTAGGGAGTCTAAGATTAGTGAGGGTGAGGTTAAGGAATCTATTGATTACCTGAAGAAGAGTCTTGAAGAAATTCTTGAGAGGGTTGATGAGGTTAATGAGATGCTTAGGGAGCGCGGTAGGAGGGGCTTCAAGATGTTTGTCGGGGTAGGGCCCCACAGGTTTACGAGAGAGATCTTTAAAGGACTTGAAGACACGTTGGAAGGGGTTGTGGAGGGTGTTGAGAGAGCTATTGAAGCATTCGAAGAATCACTAACTAAGCCAACCCAGGTAATCTCTGTAAGACTTAAGGAGAAAGACCTGGAGGTAATAGACCGACTAGTAGACGCGGGAATCTTCAAAAGCAGGAGCGAAGCCATAGCGTACTTCACGAGGAAAGGCATAGAATCAAGCAAAGAATGGATAGAGAAAGCATTAGAGCAAGCGAAGAAAATAAAAGAATTACAAGACTCAATAAGAAAAGAACTAAGAGAACATAGCGAAGAACGAGAAAACAAAGAAAAACAAGAATAAAAACCTAAAAACTCTAACACGAAAAATACTTGGCGTGAGCCGCCGTAGCTCAGCCGGGTAGAGCACCGGCCTCGTAAGCCGGGGGTCGCGGGTTCGAATCCCGCCGGCGGCTCCAAACCACGCGTTAACTAAGTTAAGTATTCGCTTCTGAAGACAATGTTATTCGTTTTGTAAACATCGCAATAGTTTCACAATTCTGCATGTCTTGAACCGAAAATTTATAAAGTTTGTAATCCATAATAAAACTATGGGGTAAACTAATGTTTAGAAGTAGACTTTTTATGATAGCAATTCCTGTCCTCATTTTAGTAACAATTGGTGTTATGTCGGCGTATAGTGCTGAAATCTCTACTTTGCTGAGTTCATGGATTGAGGGAAATCCCAGAATGCTTGTAAAGCTTGAGATAAAGTTGCCTCAGGTGAATGCGGATCGTTGTGCTGTGTCAGTTAAGAGATTCCCGACAATGTATAATCCAACAAAAGACGGTTACGTAGAGCCCGTTTATATAGGTTTACACCCCCCTGGAAGTACTGTTGAAGTAAAGAATACTCTCTTTGCTTATGTAGCACGATATAAGACGGATCCTCGCACCAATGAATTAGCTATTGATTATTATGAGCCCCAGGAGTACCTTGTCTTCGTAAACTGTGTGAGAGGTAATGAGACGGCTTTCAAGTGGGTCAGAATAGTGGAGGTGTTTCCGAGAAACATAATACATACAGAGAGCGTAGAAGTAGAGGGGTACTACGCTGGTGCGTCAGAGGCGACGTACTCTAGGATAATTGAATCCGCGGGTTCCGCCCAGAATATCAACGAATCTTCATCGACGCCTTCCGAGAGCAACCCCTTCTCCTGCAATCTCGTAATAGTTGAGGAAGGGGCAGGTTACAAGAGGGGGGAATGCTACACATGGGTTAAAGGACCTGTATTATACTCGATAAGCGGGCTCAATACCTCGTATGTCTTATACACCTATCCTAAAAAATCCGCTGTGTACCTTGAAGTCTACGGTGATTCTGAGATGTGTGTCACTAACTGCAGGTCTGAGGGTCAGGTTCAGTGGCAATCCGCAGGGAAAAAGTTGACCCCCTCCTCACTAACTCATGCGACAGCAGGATTATCAGGATATTATAAGGACACGGTTTACTTCTACGTCAGGTATGTATACATATGGGGAATTACGTGTGATACTTTTACGGGAATGTGTCTTCAGGATTGGACGCTTTATCCAACTAACATTTTAAATCTTGTGAGAACAGCTGAGGAGCCTTCATTACCGTATAGTCGTTACCTGTATATCCCGTCCTCACCACCTAACTATGCGAGCACGGGATCAACCGGTGAATCGCAAATAGATTTTGCACGAGATGGCAGTAGTGAGACAAACACGCCCGTTTCCGGGATTACCATAAGCTTCACATACGCAAACGTCTGGACAGTATCATTAACCATACATTTCTACAAGGCCGTAAGAGAAGATACTCAATATACAACGCCGTTAGTTAAGATTTACGCAGTACGCAACTACTGGTGGTGGTATAAAGACAACGATCCACGAAATTACGAGATCCTCGTAGCACCAAGATAACCCTGTGCTTTTATCGGCTCAAATAATAAGTCATTTAAGAAAGGTAGGGCTAAGTCTCCTCTTCACATTTAGTCGTGAGGAACCCTGCCAACGCCTCCAGCGCTAGCATAACGCTTAACGCAATGATCACTAAGCTGACGCCTACGCCGCTTAATCCGAAATCCCTAAGCGCTGAAACGAACAACGTGAAGCACAGGATGAGTTGAAGGATAAGCAACCTCGACCTTAAATCCCTATATTCCCCGCAACTAACCATAATACACCATCAATTAAATTTTAGAATCCGAAATTAAAAAATTATTGCACACCAAAATATCACGGAACAAATAACATGTCTTCAGAAGCGAATACTTAACTTAGTTTTTCGACGGGTAATGTTTCAGAAGCCTGGTCTTCATCATTTAATCAGACCTTACAAGGTTCATCACGTTGAGAGGCTCGGGCTTCACTAAATGGTGGCTGGCTTTCCTTGAAAGAGGGCTTCTCGAGTTATTTGATTGGTTGTTTGAGTTTTTTAAGAGTTTCTATAGTTTTCTCACTTACTTTTGTTGTTGCTTCCTGATATCCTGCTTCGAAGAGTTTCGTGTTGATTTCCTTAGCTCCTAGCTTGAGGACCTCGTTTAGCACGGTGTTCTTGCTTGTTATGATTGACGCTTTCTCTAGAAGGTAGGTTACGAAACCTATCATGACTACGTTAGCCCCTATAGTGCTTCCCAGCCTCAACGATGTGTCTGAAGCGTTAATTAGGTAGAAGTGGGGTGTGTGTTTCGTGAGGGCGTTGATCAACTCGTCTCTGGGAGGGACCCTCACGCCAGGTATTGAGGGCCTGATGATCTTATCGTTAGCTACTAGGACCGTGCTCGCGTTATGCAGGTATGTGTACCTAGCTGCTTCCAAGAGCTCCATCGATATGTGGAGGTGTATGTCGTCTTCAGGCGGTAAAGGAGCCATCACGGAATCCCCCACCCTCAGGAAGACCGTTACCGACCCCCCTCTCTGACTCATCCCGTGGGTCTCAGATATCACGACTTTAAGACCTTCGTTGAGTGCTGCCTGACCGAGCACCCTGGAGAGGGTTAGCAGTCCTTGACCGCCAACCCCTGATATGAGGACGTTGAGCACCGTAATCACCTCCAGAACTTCTCAACACCTTCCTTATCGTATGTTTTCAGCGGGATTATAGCTTTCGTAGGGCATACCTGAGCGCACGCGCCGCACCCAACACATAACTCGGGGTCTATCCAAGCCTTCTTATTATCTTTAGGCATTATAGCCGGGCAGACAAACCAGTCATAACAGATACCGCAACCAACACACTTATCTTCCAGGACCACGTAAGGAACTATCTCAACGCCAGCTCTCCTAAGGTCTCTAACGACCTCTAACGCGCACCTCCTCCTAGCGATTATGACCGCGGGCTCCTTAAACTCCTTAACGTAATTCAGCGCTTTCTTAACGGTCTCTCTAACAGCCTTGATGTCGAAGGGATCGATCACCTCGACGAACCTGACGCCAAGCCCTGAAACGACGTTTTCTATAGGTATTCGGTGTGTCTCCCCGCCGTCCTTACTTGAAGGAGCTGGTTGATGGCCTGTCATAGCGGTAACTTCGTTGTCTAAAACTATGACCACCATAGGCCTCCTATGCCATACAGCGTTCACGAGGGGTGGCAGGCCGGCGTGGTAGAACGTGGAATCACCTATTATGGCTAACACGTTGTCGTCCGTGGTTATGCTGAGGCCGTACCCAACTCCTATACTACTCCCCATCTCAATCATCACGTCCTGCATCTTGTATGGGGGGTTATATCCTAGCGAGTAACACCCTATATCCCCTGACGCAATGTAGGGTATCTTCTCCTGGTTAACCAGCCTCCTCAACTCGAAGAAGAGAGGCCTGTACGGGCATCCCGGGCAGAAGATAGGTATTCTGGCGGGCACCTCCATGGCGGGTCGATTAACTGTTTGAGGAGCTGAGTACTCAAGACCTAGGAACTTAGCTACCGCTCTCCTAACCCTCGAGTGGTTTAACTCGAACTCGTAACCTATTAAGTCCTTACCCCTAACCTCCGCGTCAATCCCTGAATCATGCAATACAGACTTAACGCTTGTCTCAACTAGTGAGTCAAGCTCCTCAACAACAAGTATCTTGTCCACATCCTCAGCAGCTTCTATGAGTAACTCCTTAGGCAGCGGTACGGGGGTACCTATCTTGAGAATCTTAACCTTCTCCCCAATCTTGAAGTAGTCTAGAGCCTCCCTCACGTAACCGTAGGCACTGCCTGAAGCAATGATCAACGCTTTACCGTCACCCTCAACCCTGTTGAAGGGAACCTCGTTAACTACCCCGGAAATTGCTTCCCACTTCTCCAACAACTTAATCTTGTTCTTCCTAGCGTTAGCGGGTACGGTGACAAACCTATCCTCCTTACTAAACCTCCCCTTAACCCTCACCTCCGGTATAGGCCCTAACTCGACGACACCCCTACTATGACTAACTCGAGTGGTGGTGCGCAGTATTACCGGGTGCTTAAACCTTCTGCTAAACTCGAATACGTACTTAGTCATTCTCTTCGCTTCATCAGCGTCGAACGGCTCGAAGACGGGTATGTAGGCGTGAACCCCGTACCACCTATTATCTTGCTCGTTCTGACTGCTATGCATGCTCGGGTCGTCAGCGGTAACGATGACTAAAGCACCCTCAACACCCGTGTAAGCAGAACTCATTAAGGGGTCTGCAGCGACGTTCATGCCGACGTGCTTCATGGCGGTCAAGGCGTTAACGCCCGCTAAGGAAGCGCCGTAAGCAGCTTCGAAAGCCACCTTCTCATTCACGCTCCACTCAGCGTAAATACCGAGGAGATCCCTCACGGAAATCAACGCCTCAAGAATCTCCGAGGACGGGGTGCCTGGGTAGGCAGCAGCAAACCCTAAACCAGCTTCTAGAGCCCCGCGAGCTATCGCCTCATTACCTAACAGTAAGTACTTACCGCTACTTAAGTTCGCAAGAGACCTAAAACTCATTGAGTTTCAACCCCCACATAAAGACCTATCGGAGAAAATAAGTGCTAACTTACTTAAAGTATTCAATGTTTATAAAAAGGGCTTGAGCTCGTTAAGTCAAGACCTACGTGAATCCAGTAACGCGTTAATGAACGCTGTGAAGATTGGTGAAGGCCTTAAAGGCCTGCTCTTAAACTCCGGGTGGTATTGAACGCCTAGGTAGAACTTACGGTTCTTCAACTCCATCACTTCAGGGAATCCCTCAGGGCTGAAGCCGCTCACCACGAAGTCGTTTTCCTCGAAAGCCTTCAGGTATGCGGGGTTTATCTGGTACCTATGCCTGTGCCTCTCACTCACTACCCCCACACCGCCGTAAATCCTCCAAGCCAGCGTGCCCGGAACTAGCTTGACCTCAATAGATCCCAGCCTCATAGTACCGCCTTTAACTATAGTCCCCCTCTGAGAACTGAGTAGGTCTACTACCGGGTGAGGGGTTTCAGGATCTACCTCGGTGGTGTGCGCGTTACTTAAGCCTAGCACGTTTCGAGCGAACTCAACAACCATTAATTGGAGACCGAAGCATATCCCGAACACGGGGATCTCGGCTTCCCTGAAAACTCTTATCGCGTTTATCTTTCCCTCAACGCCTCTCTCCCCGAAACCAGGCAGTATGACGGCTCCCTCAACGGAACCCGCGATATCCTCCACGTTGAGAGTCCCTTTCTCAACCTCTGTTGCCTCAACCCAGACGAGCTCGGGCCTCACACCAAAAGAGGTTCCCGCATGCTTTAAAGCCTCAACAATACTTAAGTAACTGTCCGTCAACCTAGTGTATTTCCCTACCATAGCTATCCTGACCCTACGTTCAGAATTAACGAATTTATTGACGTACCCCGCCCAGAGACTTAAGTCAGGTTCCACGTAATCGAGCCGCAGCTTCTCAGCTAAGACCTTAGTTAACCCCTGAGCGTGGAGTTTCAGGGGTACCTCGTAAATAACTTCTACGTCGGGATTACTGAATATGTGTGTTGCGGGAAGGTTTCCGAAGAGGGAGAGCTTCCTGCGAGCCTCATCAGTTAACGGGGTGGAAGACCTAGCGACCAACACGTCCGGCTGAATACCTATCCTCCTCAACTCCTGCATGCTGTGCTGAGCGGGCTTAGTCTTAAGCTCCCCTGAGGTAGATAGTCGTGGGACTAAGACTACGTGAGTGAAGAGAACGTTTTCAGGACCTCTCTCAAGCCTTAACTGCCTTGCCGCTTCAAGGAACGGAAGCCCCTCTATGTCTCCCACAGTCCCCCCGATCTCCACGACGGTCACGTCACTACCGTACTTCCTAGCCACGAGCTCTATCTGGTTTTTTATCTCGTCTGTGACGTGCGGGATTATCTGGACGGTCTGCCCGAGGAAATCACCCCTCCTCTCCTTCTCAATAACTATACTGTATATCTTGCCCGTAGTTATGTTATTATCCTTAGATAGGTTGACGTCCAGGAATCTCTCGTAATGCCCTATATCCAGATCCGTCTCACCACCATCCTCTGTAACGAAGACCTCGCCGTGCATGTAGGGATTCATTGTTCCGGCGTCCACGTTCACGTACGGGTCTATCTTGATGGCCGTGACCGAATAACCCATAGACTTAATCAGTAAGGCTATGGAAGCCGCCGTAACCCCCTTACCCAAGCCTGAGAGAACCCCTCCAGTCACGAAAACGTATTTACTCACCAAACTCACCTCACGTTTTCTGAACCACCCCTTAACTCCTTAACCCTTAAAGCAGTTTTAAGAGGTTCTTTAAGTACTTGAGGTACGTACTTAAGTATGTTCGTGGGCGAGGACCTGCCCTCAATCAAGTAAGCCAACTCACCGGCGACAGCGTTAACGAAAGCGGCTATGGAAGCTGCTCTAAACGGGTCTCCGGCCCTCGCGAGCGAGGTCGCTGCAAGACCTGTCAGCACGTCGCCGGTCCCGCCGCAACTCATGTCTTGATGGCCTACCCCGGTACGTAGCTTGAGGTTGCCGTCAGGCGACATTATGACGTCCACGTAACCCTTTAAAATCAAGGTCGTTTTATAGCGTTCCACTATGTTCCTAGCTACGTTAATCCTGGTCTCAACGCTGTCCTCGGATATGAGTTGTGCTGGCTCCACCCCCATGAGCGCGGCGGCCTCACCTAGGTGGGGTGTCATGATGGACACCACCCCCGCGAGATCTTCCCGACTAACCAGCTTCAAAGCGTCAGCGTCTAAGACCACGGGCTTCCCGATCTCGCGAGCCACGGACAGCAAAGCCTTAACGAAGCCTCTAGTCTCCTCCCTAACGCCTAAGCCAGGCCCTGAGACCAGGACGTCAGCCTTCTTAACCAGACCTAAGACCTCCTTAAGTGAGTCCTTAGTTAAGTAATCACCCTCCAACGGTAACCCTATGATCTCGGGTGAGAACCTGGACGCGAGCACGTATTCAGGAGCCGCTAAGTAAACTAGGTCGGCTCCCGCAACCCACGCGCCGAGAGCCGTTAGCCACGGGGCCCCCACGTACTCCTTAGAACCCGTGATGACTAAGACCCTACCACCCTCGCCTTTCCTAGCCTTAACGTCTTTCTTCCTGAACCAGACCTCCACATCCCCCGGACCAACAGCTCTTAACGCGTTAGGCGGTAACCCTATGTTCACGACCACCAGCTTACCGACCACCTCAGGAGCTTTAAGAAGTCCCGGCTTAGGAGCTACTAGAGTGACCGTGACGTCCGCTCTGACGACGTCGCCCGGCACCTCACCCGTATCCGGGTCAAGCCCTGAAGGGATGTCTATCGCTACCTTAACCCCCCTAGAACTATTTATTGCCCTCACCGCGTCAGCGTAGAGGTCTTTAGGAGCTCCCTTAACACCTATCCCTAAGAGCCCGTCAACCACTACGTCGTAGTCTAGGGGGACGCCGGGCTTGTAGTCCCGGATCACGACGTTGTGCTGGTTCTTAAGTATCTCAAGGTTTTCCCTAGCGTCCTCATGCCTTATGACCCTGGAGACTAGGTAGACGTGGACCTCGTAGTCATCGCTCGCTAAGTGTCTGGCGGCGACGAAAGAGTCCCCGGCCTTACCGCCGCTACCCGCGATCACGGCCACCTTACAGGGCTTGCAGCTCGTCAGGTCTTTAATCACTTTCGCTACGCCTGCCCCGGCGTTCTCCATGAGGATCCTCGTGCTGACGCCCCAGAAGACGGAGTTCACGTCCGCGGCTCTCACTTCATCACTACTGAGGGTTCTCAACTCGCCCTACCTAATTATTATGACTGCATGTTTTTAAGGTTATCCTAGACATGAAGAATAATATCAGGCTAGGTGATGTTGGGTACTAACGTACACGAGTTAGCTTTAATGAAGCCGCTCATGTTCTCTAGACTCGACCTAAGCCGTGACATAGTACACGCCGAGCTCTTAAGGGAAGAACTCAGTAAATTCAGCGAGTTCTTCACAGCGGTCACCGGTAAGGTCTTGTGGAGCGTTCAGAAAACCTGGGTTAAGAGGGTGTTGTCGGGGGAGTCCTTCGCTTTAATAGCCCCCACGGGGGTCGGTAAATCAACCTTGCTTCAGGTATACTCACTCTACACGGCCTTCAAGGGTAAGCCAGCAATATATATAGTGCCGACGAAGTACTTAGCTAATCAAGTCTTGAAGACCCTCAACGATCTTAATCCGGGAGGGGTTCAGGTACGTGACTCAGGAGTTATCAAGTCCTGCGTGAACCCCCCTGAGAAGAGGGTTGACGTAATAACGCACGCGTTCCTCCACAGAAACAAGAGTTTATTCGAGGGCGTTAGATACTACCTAGCGGTGATAGACGATTTCGACGCACTGCTAAAGTCTTCGTCATTAATGAACACGATACTAAGCTTGGTAGGGATTTCGGAGGAGCCTATTAAGACTGCTCAGAAACTGGTCTCAGCTAGGAGGGAATTACTTTATTATAGGTATAGCGGGAACACGGATAAAATCAACGAGATACTCAGGAACATAAACGAGCTGGAGTTAAGTCTCGGTAAAAGCCTTAACTACGTTGGCGTGGGCCAGGTCTTAATAGCTAGCGCGACCGGGAGGGGGAAGGGGGAGAGAGTGAAGATACTGCGTGAGTTGCTGGGTTTTGAGGTAGGTTCCATAACCGACTACTTAAGGAATATCGTGGAGGTAGCCGAGCCTATAACGGGTGTGAGGCTTGACGAACTCCTCAGGAAGCTGCATAGGGGGACCCTCCTCTTCGTGAGTAAGGATATGGGCATGGAGAAAGCGAGGGAGATCGCTTCAAGCCTCGCTAGCTCGGGCTTGAGGGTCTTAGTAGCCGGTAGTAGGAGAGCTATAGATAAGTTGAGGGAGGATAAGGTAGATGTTTTAGTCGGTGTCTCCAGTTACTACGGCATACTGGCTAGAGGTCTTGACGAGCCTCTCCACATCTACAACACGGTTTTCTACGGCATACCTAAGTTTAAGCTAGACCTAGACTCAACGCTGCTTAACCCGTTAACGCTGACTAAGCTGATTAAGGAACTCCCCTCATACGGGTACCTCCCGCGAGAGGAAGACAAGCAGTTAGTGAATAAGGTTTCTTCGCTTAGGCCGGGAGCTCTTAAAGTACTTACTCACGGCTTGCGAGGCTTCATACAACTAGACGGGTACTTGAGGGACTTGAGTGTCGAGATACTTGAGGCTAGGGATAGGTTGAGGGAAGCTATCAACGAGATCTTCTCCAAGAATTCCGGGAAGATAGTCTTGAGTTCTTTCATAATAAGTGATGAGGGGAGGGGGAGAGCCGCCGTCCTAATACCTGACGTCATGACATATCTTCAAGCTTCAGGACGTTGTAGCAGGCTCTACGGGGGTCACATGACGCTCGGTTTATCTGTGATTCTCTATGAGGACAAGGATCTGCTCAAAATCTTCCAAAGAAAACTGCGTTACGTCTTACCCAGCTACACCCCACTTAAGTTTGGTGAGGTTGACTTAGGGGAGGTTATTGAGAAGCAGAAACTCAGTAGGTCTGGCTACGTGAGCGAGTCGGTCCTGGACAAGATTAAGTCCTTACTGATAGTAGTTGAGTCACCTACTAAAGCTAGAACGATCGCTAGGATGTTCGGCATACCCGGTAAGAGGTTCGTCGGGAGTTACGTGGCTTACGAGACCGTGATAGCTTACGACGGGAAGATCTTCTTAGCCACTATAGCGCCGAGTATGGGGCACGTCCTCGACCTAGTCAATGATGACGGGTTGCACGGCGTTTCATTATCGGGGTCTAGCGTCACGCCTGTGTACGCCACGCTTAAGAGATGCGTTAACTGCGGGCACCAGTTTACTGAGGAGCTTCAAGCATGCCCTAAGTGCGGCTCCATCAGACTCAGAGACAGCAGGAAAATCTTGGAAGCACTTAAGAAGATTGCTAGGGAGGTCGACGAGGTATACATAGCTACGGATCCTGACGACGAGGGTGAGAAGATTGCTTACGATCTCTACACGGTGTTAAGCTCCGTGAACTCGAGGATTCGAAGAATAGAATTCCATGAAATCACTAAGCACGCAGTCCTTAAAGCGTTAGACAATCCTAGAGACATCGACTTACTTAAGGTCAGTGCCCAGATCGTTAGGAGGGTTGATGACCGGTTAGTGGGTTTCGAGATCAGTAAGATGCTTCAGGAAGACCTCGGTAGGAGGTGGTTGGGTGGTGGGAGGGTTCAAACACCTGTGTTGAGGTGGGTTATCGAGAGATACGGTGAGTACGAGAGGGGTAGGGGGTACTTAATCAAGACGTACCTACCTAACGGTCTCAGAATAGATTACTTCCTGGAAAGTAGGGAGGAAGCCTTGAAACTCCGCGACGAGGTTGTTGAGTCCGGGGTAGTAATACGTGTCTTAGAGACTTTCGAGAAGGACTTGAGTCCCCCGCCACCCTACACTACGGACACCCTACTAACCGATGTCGTGAGGGAGTTGAAGATCCCGCCCACACAAGCTATGAGGATAGCTCAAGATCTTTTCGAGTCTGGCCACATAACCTACCACAGGACTGACAGCACGCACGTCTCTAGCTTAGGGATAGAGATAGCTAGGGAGTACGTGGAAGGGGCCGGACTCTCAGAAATGTTTAATCCTAGAACCTGGGGTGGTGAGGGAACGCACGAGTGTATAAGGCCTACGAAACCCGCTGACAGCATAGATGAAGACGAGGTCTTCACGAGCAATCTCACGTACCTCCATAAGAGAGTGTATCAAATGATTTTCCGGCGGTTCATAGCCAGCCAACTAAAACCTTCTAGGGTGCTTTACGGGAGGGTTGAGGCTCACCTAGGTGGTAAGCGGGTGGAGCTCGAGCTACCCCTCAAGATCCTTAAAGAAGGCTTCACGAAGGTTTACTTCACGCGGACATACGAAGACTTAGCCGGGGCTGAAGTCGTTAGGTACGTGCCTACCAAAGTAGACGTGATTAAGGCTTCTAAAACCCCCCTACTCACGTCCGCAGACGTCGTGAGGATGATGAGGGAGCACGGGATAGGGAGGCCGAGCACCTACGCTAAAGCGATAGAGAATAACCTGAGGCACGGGTACGTAATACTCTCGAAGAAGAGGCAGTACCTAATACCTACTAAGACAGGTATTGAGGTGCTCAAGTACGTACAGGAGAGGTGCGGTGTCTTAACCAGCGTCGAGTTTACCAGGTATTTAGAGTCTTTGATAGAGGGGGTTAGGACGGGGAGGGTGTCCCTGAACACAGCCCTAACCTACTTACTGAGTGAGGTGGTTGTTCTCAGGACTTCTCGGGAGGTTCTTAAGGCGCGTGCTGAACAAGGCGGGATGCCTGTGGTCGAGGGACTAGCTCTTCAAGAGGAGGTTAAGGATTGATTAAGAACACTTATCAGACAGCTTAATAACTTCCTACGAGATAATATTTCTGAGGTAGTTTGGTATGTCGCAGGAAAAAACCACTGTTTCGGTTATTAAGGCGGACATAGGTTCTCTTGCAGGTCACCACATAGTACACCCGGAGACTCTGGCTACGGCTACTAAGGTTTTGGCGGAGGCGAAGTTTAAGGGTTTGATAATAGATTTCTACGTGACTAACGTAGGGGACGACCTACAGTTGATTATGACTCACAGGAAAGGGGTTGACGCGCCGGAAATACATGAGTTGGCTTGGAACGCGTTTAAGGAAGCTGCTAACGTTGCTAGGGATTTAGGTCTTTACGCCGCAGGTCAGGACCTACTTAGTGAGGCTTTCTCAGGTAATGTGAGGGGTTTAGGTCCTGGGGTTGCTGAGATGGAGTTTGTTGAGAGGCCTTCGGAGCCTGTGGTCGTGTTCATGGCTGATAAGACGGAGCCGGGGGCCTTCAACATGCCTATGTACAAGATTTTCGCCGACCCATTCAATACCGCAGGCTTGGTGATCGACCCTAAGATACATGAGGGTTTCAGGTTCGAGGTTTTCGACGTCTTCGAGAATAAAGCGGTGGTATTGTCGGCTCCTGAAGAGTCCTACGATATATTAGCTCTCATAGGGACTCCGGGCAGGTTCATAGTGAGGAGGGTTTATAGGAAGCCTGATAACGAGATCGCGGCCGTCGTGAGCGTGGAGAGACTCAGTTTAATGGCTGGTAGGTACGTTGGTAAGGACGACCCGGTAGCGATTGTTAGAGCTCAGTCAGGTTTCCCGGCGGTGGGTGAGATACTTGAGCCTTTCGCGTTCCCGCACCTAGTTGCTGGGTGGATGAGGGGCTCGCATCACGGGCCTTTAATGCCTGTCGGGCAGAGGCACGCTAAGTGCACGAGGTTTGACGGCCCGCCTCGAGTTCTCGCGCTAGGCTTCCAGGTAAAGAACGGTAAGCTGGTCGGGCCTGCCGACTTATTCGATGACGTGGCTTTCGACGAGTCACGTAAGATCGCTCAGCAAATAGCTGATTATATGAGGAGGCACGGGCCTTTCATGCCTCACAGGCTAGGTCCTGAGGAGATGGAGTATACCACGCTGCCCTCAGTTCTCGAGAAGCTTAAAGACAGGTTCTTCGTTGAGAAAGCGTATGAGGTGAAGAAACCTAAGGTAACTACGTCGCTCCTAACCGGGAAGGAAGCAGGGGATTAAGGTAGTTCCTGTAGGGAGTGGAAAGCCGAGACGTTTTTGGGGGTGGGGGTAAGTGTATGTTTTGGCTATAAACTTCAAGACGTACAAGACTTCCTACGGGTCTAGAGCCGTAAGCATAGCTAGAGAGGCTGACTTGATAGCTAGGGAGTACGGCGGTCTAGTAAGAATGATTTTACTCCCGCCGGCTACGGAGATAGTGAGGGTAGCTAACGCGGTATCTTACAGTAGTGTTTTCGCTCAACACGTGGATCCAGTTGATGAGGGGGCGTACACGGGGCACATAACGGCTGAGATGGTTAAGGAAGCCGGGGCTGTCGGCGTCATGATAAACCACAGCGAGAGGAGGGTGAGGCTTGACGAGATAAGCTTTATTTTAGGTAAGGCACGGAAGCTAGGTTTGGAAACGCTGGTATGTGCCGACACCCCTGAAGTAGCGGCGGCGGTGTCCGTGCTGAACCCCTCAATGCTGGCTATAGAACCGCCTGAACTCATAGGTACCGGGATACCTGTCTCCAAGGCTAAGCCAGAGGTAGTGACCGACACCGTGTCTAAGGTTAGGGAACTAAACAAGGAAGTCACAATACTTACCGGGGCAGGCATAACGACCGGAGACGACGTCGCGGCAGCCATAAGGTTAGGGACTCAGGGAGTCTTAGTAGCGTCAGCAGTCATGAAAGCGCAAGACCCTGCTAAAGTGATTAAGGAAATGGCTGAATCAATCACTAAAACCACGACATAAGACTTTCCCTCACTTTCAGAAACGCGCGGACTACCAACCCTCTAAACAACCAGGACTCTTAACCGTAAACACTTACGCTAGAGTTCCTCAACTCAAAATACTTCACGAGAGCATTAACCTCGTTCTCGCCTAAGAAAGTGTTGAGCACTACCCTAATCACCAAGCCACCACCGTAAACTCCGGGACTACCCTCAAAGAAATACACTAAATCACTACCTCTCTTCTGAAGAATATCGTTAATATCCCTAATTATCCTCTCAGCAACCCACTGAGTAGGAATCCCGGAAATCATTACCTCCCCCTGATCCCTAAAAATCTGAACAGACAAACCCATGTTAACGACCACACCCACATATACAGAACTAGAACTAATAAAAACACCACTACATAAAGACACACCCCCACCCCTCTGTTTCCAGTGGAAACAAAATTAATTAGAATGTCTTTTTTATTTTTAATTTAAAATCTCTTTATATAGATCATTATACAAAACTTTTCTATAAATTTGCAATATTAGTTGCAAGCGTGGAATAGCTTAATTACTTTATTTTTATAAATTTTGTATAATGATCTCTTTATATAGAATTTAATTAGAAATCGATTCTTTAATAAAATTTAGTTTTTCTCCAGTGGAAACAGAGGGGTGGGGGTGTCTCCTCGTTTGGTTTGTTGTGTTATGGTGGTTGTGGGTTCATGTATTTTTGTTTGAATGCTTTTTCTAGGTCTATTGAGAGTAGGTTAGCTAGTGATGCTAGCCATGCTAAGACGTCTGCTATTTCTTCTTCTTGTGCTTTTTTGTCTTGGGTTAGTATTGATTCGGCTAGTTCGCCTATTTCTTCTATGAGCCACGTGAATGTTGCGTATAATCCTCTCTCGCGGTCTCTCTGTAGGTAGTACTCACTCATTAATTCTTGCACGTCTCTTAAAGTGATTTTCTGTTGCATTTTCTCTCACTTTCATGTTTGGTTTGATTAAGGTTTATATTTAGTTTAGCGTTATTTGTGTTGGTGTGTGGGGTGTCAAGCAAGAAAAAGAAGAGGGCATCTATGATGTCTGGTGCTGGCTTGGTTAGGTTTTTCGAGGAGGTTGAGGCTAAGGTAAGTATTTCTCCTTATCAGCTAGTCCTTATCGCTATCATGTTCTCTATAGCGATTTTAGTGCTCGGTTACTTAGCGCCGGTTCTAGTGCCTTAACGGTTTGGAAGGCCTTGGTTTGGAGTGTTTTGAGTGGGAAAAAGTGGGATGGAGAGGAAGTAATGGGGTTACGGGGGAACTCCTCTCGCGTGAACCCTATAAAACCCCTCACCAATATCAGTATAGATTGAGTGATGTTGGGTTGGTAATACCTTCAGGGAGGGCGTAAGTCTTGCCAAGAAACCACCTCATGAAGGGCTTGATGCAAGACGTAATTACCGCAAACAACTGCTCTCGTATTTCCGTTAGCGGAGAAACGTGGTGAGGGATTGGCTTTATGTCTCAACAAACAACTAGAGAGAAGATAATGGAGCTCTTAATCAAGACCGAAAACCCTTTAACTGTCGAGGAAATAATCGCTTTACTAAACCTTAAAGCAACTCCTAAGGAAGTATACGAACACCTAGAACATATAGCGAAGAGCGTTAGGAGAACCTACAAGAACGAGCGTGTCCTAGTCATGGTACCGCCCATTTGCAGGTCTTGCGGATACGTGTTCAAAGACCTTGAAAAACCCAGGAAACCAAGCAAATGCCCTAGGTGCAGGTCTGAGAGGATAAGCCCTCCGGCATTCAAGATAGAGAGTTCTGGTTGAACACGGTTAAGCTACTTCCACAGAAGAAACATTATCTTACCGTCGGGAACCGCTCTCGAGGAGACCGCATGAGGGTAAGTCTTTTAAGTGAATGCGCTAGAGTTTAGAAATATTAAGGGGTATTAACGTGAGTGAGTTGCTCTCATGCATCTCGAGAAGAATTTCTTACGTTCTCTTAGATAAGTTTCCAGGCACTGCTCAAGTAGTCAGGGTTGCCGTAGGACTAACCGGGGAGGAATCTGAGAACGTCGCCGTCGAAAACCCTCTGCTCTACATGGAATTACTGGATCAGCTAAGCGACCTAACGTTAATTCTAGTCGTTTCCTTCCCTAAGGAGAGCTGGGTTTACGAATTCCTCAAAGCTTTACGAGGTAACGCGGACTTGACGGCTGTGTTAAATAAATACAGGAATCAAATAACGAAGTACTGCGATAGCCAACACCTCAACGTCACAGATAGGAAATTAGGTGTCGTGGAGGAACTCTGTCAAGTAGTCAACAACCCTAAATCAGCTCATCAATCAGGTTAACGAGTTTTTCATGGTACTCCTCCTCCACCGCGACCTCCCTCAACATAGTAGATATAGCCTCCAACGCTTTCCGATCCCTCAACCCCCAGCCAACCTCTCTAAGCAAACCGCTCACCGCAGGGTAGAGTAATCTCCCGTAAGTCTCCTCACCAACCAAGCCTTCTAGTCTTCGCAGAACAGAAAGAATTTTCTTAAGGTCCTCTGCGTTGATCGAGTCCTTCTCAATAGTTTTCATAAGCAAGCTAATAGTCACCCACGGCTCGCCTATCACGAAAGAACAATCAACTTCCGTGTGCGGCAACTTTAAGAAATTAAGTAATTCCTTCATCAACTCCGCGTGGTTAAGACTCTCCACAGAAATCCACTTAAAAATAACTCTTAAAAGCTGATCCCCGACCCTCTCACCCAACGCATTATAGAAACCACCTACCAACCTCTCAAATCTCTCCGAACACACTAAAACCTCTTTCAGGACACTCACATCACTCAACACAACCACCGAAATCTCGACTACAGAAAATTTTTAAATCAGAAGTAAACTCTAACCTAACTAGCTAGTCCTTCAGAAATGCTTTAAGCTCGCTTAGGTTATGAAGGGACGTACCACCAAGTACGGTATCCTGTACTCTCCCCCGGCTTCTCTAACTAGGTATTTTAGGGATATCTCAACGTAGCGTGGGTTGAATGTGACGACTTGATTAGCGTAGTATTCAACGTAAGCTAAACTCAAGTAAAACTCCGTTTCACCGGATAACGGCACCGAGATCCCTACAGACAAAGTAGCTATGGCGGCCGCAACCCACCCAGGTATATTACCGAGCAACGCTAAAGCTATGGCTCCGACGGGTAACGCTATCCCGAAAGCTGCTGGAGAGCCGCTCGCAACTTTAACGTTATAGCTAACCACCAGCCATGAAGTGCCTTGGAAAGATGGGAAGAATATGACGGACGTGTATGGGTTATAATAAATCTTCCTAAACACCTGCTCAACGAGACCGTAACCGTCGTAAGGATTATCATCAACATCATACCAGTAAGTCATCACGCCACTAGAGGAGAAGTACGGGACTACGTAAACAGCGAGAGACTTATCGACAACCCCCTCATACTCGCAGTTCCAGGCCGCGGTAATCGACGAATTACCTCCGGGTAGAAGCCATGAGGCCCCACACACCATGTAGTCGTACTCAGCAAGCCACATATAACCCTTAAAACCTAGAGCCAGCAAGGCCTCATCATAGAAATTCTTTGGGGATGGGGTAAAGCCCTGACCGAAATAATTGCAATCCGAGTCGTCTGACCTAAGTTTAGAGTTATAGAACATGCATTTAAACAAGAATAGTGTCTCCTCGTTAAGACCGCTACTTATCTCGTAGTAAAAACCCGGTCCCGGAGCAACAAACCTAACCGTGTTCTTGAACGTTAGGGATATGATGAAGCCAACGCGAGGAATACTACTCCTCTTTAACACTATAAGATTGAATAGATCCACCGCCTTAACGTAATCCCCGTCAATAGCATCCACAAGAGCTATGGCTGTAGGAATCCCTCCGAATCTTAGAAGAAGCGTCTGATTAAACCTCCAGTAATAACACTCGTAGTATGAGATCCCGAAATAGCAATAATCAGGTATCTCACCCGGCGGTGATAACTGACCTGCCCCAACCCCTGTTTTGCCTAGCCTTATTTTATGTACGGGCCTGAAATCAATCTCCACCAACACGGTCTTGCCCCTGACCTTCTCAGGTATTATAGGTATTGACACTATGTCTGTCGCCATGTACTCCTCCCCATCCTCCACGATCTTAGAGACTACGAACGCCAGCAACCCTAAACCGCTGTGAGTAGGGTCCGCGTTAACCCCCCTCAACACGTTAGCGACCTCATCAACATAACCCGATATGTCCACTTGAACCACGTCAAAACCCGTTCCTCTAGCTAAGTCTTTAACAACCACGCCCTCAGCGCTAATGCCGGCCACGCCTGAGAGGGTGAAGCTGTAACCCACCGGTTTATCACCGCGTTTAACACTTAACGACAAAACAGTCTTACTAGAAGACGTCAGTATCGATGATGACCTATATAAAACCCTATAGCTAGGAGTCTCATACACGGTCTCCGTATGACCACTAAGGTATATGTTCGCTAAGGTTAGTAAGAAACTAAGTATTAGAAGGGTTACCAGTAGTAACGCAGTAGTCGATGAAAGTGACCTATGGTGACGGAAGAACCTTAAAACCATCCTTCTTCTCCTTATTATATACTTTTAAACCTTTATAAATTTTATGGTCTGGTGAACCTTAAAAACACTTCTCTGCTAAATGAATGTTCCGCTTTTTAAATTCTTTCATGATGAAGTTCTAAGACTTGCAAGCTATTTTAGGATTTTCACGTAATTTCCTCGGGGGTTGGTCAGTAATTGAGTGAGTTCCTGACCTCGCTCACCTTGCTTCTGACGTCTCTAGCGATTGTCTTACTATTCCATTCTTTCAGGAGGTTAAGGACTTGGGCCAGCGAATTCATAGCTCTCTACACAGTCTTCATGATTTCCTTCCTGCTTCACGCTCCTTTCACGCAGACCCCGCTAGGGTTGTGGGGCTTGAAATACAATGACTTGGTTTACGGCGTGTTCTCTCCGAGGTTTTCCGCGGACTTAATGAGTAGTAGGGAGAGGTTGGTTGGGTATTGGTTAAGGCCTGAGTCTTTCGAGGGTTTGGTGAGTAAGGCTAGCTTATGCCCTATCCCCTACGTGGACTACAAGTTTGAGTACCCGCCGTTAATTGGTTTCTTCTGGTACTTAACTACCTGTATTTCCTTCAGCGTTTCAGGCAGGCTTACCGAGACGGCGGACCAGTTCTTCAGCGTTTCCTCGTCAATAAACTACGTGCTTCAATCAATAATACTCTTCTCTTTCCTAACCCTATGCTATCACTACGTTAAGAAGATCGCCTCACTACATAGACTAGATGCTTGGAGAACCGCGTTATTCTTGGTCCTCCCCTCAACGATACTGTACGTCACCTACAACTGGGACGTAATAGCTTCGGGTCTGGCCGTGACCTCCCTCTACTACTTCATGAGAGGGAATTACAGGGTCTCCGGCTTCTTACTAGGGCTCTCAGTAGCTGGCAAGATATTGACTGGAGGGCTCTTAATACCTCTAGCCGCGTATTTGCTGAGGGACGCGGTTAGGGATAAGCAAGCCGCTAGGAACCTAACACGATACATTACCTCCTTCCTCGCAGGAGGATTAACCCCTTTCATCTTAATGTACGTCGCGTCAGCTGAAGGATTCAACGCGTTCATAAACCACCACGCGAGCTGGTATTGCGAGAACTGTATTTACGCGTTGCTAGTCCCGGACATCTTCAGCCCCCTACACAAATACCTCTACGTGGCCACAGGCCTAGCGCTACTCTCACTAATAGCAACGCAAACACTGAGAAACCCGAGATCTTTAAACTCGCTAGCGTACGCTTCGGTAGGAGCGGTAGTCGCTCTGAACTACGTATTCACTCCTCAAATGATGCTAATGATATCACCGCTCGCGGTCCTAGCACTCGATAAGAGAGAGCTCGGGGCGTACGTAGTAGCTGACACAACCAACTTCTTCCTAATAATAGCTTTCTTCGAAGACTCAACCCTCAGAACACTAATCTCGAGAATAATACCTATAAAAACGGGGTTCAACCCCTGGACAATAGACTCGCCAACACAGTGGTTAGCGACGATTAGAAACATACTCATACTAATAACTATCGTAACCTCAGCAACTAAGCAAAGCGAGTTACCCGACCGTTAACGACGAACGCCGGCAGACACCGTGGCTTCTAGTCCCGGTACGTTAAAGTGTTAGCTTTTTAGATGCTTCCCTATATATCGGGTCCGTGAAGTCGTATCTCTCATCCTCTTTCACCAAAACGCTTAGTGCTACCAACCTGTTCAAGCTATAGTATAGTGCCTTGCTGTATACGTAGGTCCCTGTCCAAGCTTCAACCGCTCTTTTTATCGCGCTCCAGTTCCTGTAACCCATGGCCACGGCCCTCAATATATGTCCGTAGAGCTTACCGGATCTCACAATCTTTTCTAATTCGCTGAAAGCTACCTGCATGGCTTCCTCTAATACTTTATCGAGTATATCAAACCTCCCGGCCTGAACAACGTTATACCCGTAAAACGCGAGCCACCCCGGTATCCCGTCAAGTACTTCAACAATCTCTTCAATAATTGCTTTAGGCGGTCGAATCCCGGCCTCATTAAAACCTAACTCCAAAAACTTTATTGATTCTTCTCTTGAGAACCTACTCAACACTAGCTCGTCCCTCACCCTACCGTGGAGTGGGCTAGCGTAGTTACCGAATTCGAGAAATTCGTATAGTAACCCGATTTCAGAGCCGCTTAAGACGAACTTAACATGACGTAGGTTATCATAACTATAAGCAATGACCTGTCTGAAATCCACCCTATTATACCCTCTGAGAAACCTTAATTCCTGAGCTTCATCAATAACTACGAGGAAGTAAGTGTTCTGATCATTAGCGTAATCGTTGAATTTCTCCAGAATAGACGTTATTGAGGGTTCCCTCCTCCTCCAATCGAACCCTACCTCAATACCAGTACCTAACACTTCTATCTTCACACCTCTAAGACTTCTTAAGTACTCAGCAAGCCTATCGGAAAACCTCGTGTGAGTAATGGACTCTGAAAACAGCTTATACAACCCCGCAACATTATACTGATACTCGGAGAGCTTTCTCGCGTTAATGTAAACGTAGGGGTAGTTATTCTCGTTTAAAAACACTTTCAGTAAGGACGTCTTACCTACTCTTCTCACACCAAGGCAAAGGATTAGAGGGGAACCACCCTTAATGTATAGTTCTAGCAAGCCAAGCTCTCTTTCCCTATTAAATAATTCGCTACGAGATTCCTTCGGTCTCGGATCAAATAACACAGATTACACCCCTGTAACTAAGTTACACCCGTGTAACTAATCAATAAAGAGCTTATAAACTACTTCATCTAAGCAGTCCACGGTTCTATACCACAACTTATTAAGATTCGGGAGTTTAGTGTATTGGTGGTTGCGTGGGGAGGAGGAGTAGGAAGAAGTATAAGGTGTTTAGACCTGTGCAGAGGACTTTGCCGAAGGTTTTTCAATGTCCTGCTTGTGGTTCCATGACCGTGATAATAGATGTTGAGACATACGTTAACGAGTTAGGTGAGGAGAAGAAGAGAGCTCTTATTAAGTGTATGAACCCTAAGTGTGGGCTGAGGGCTGAGTTAGCTGAGTTGCCGTCTATTTTCGAGGCTGTGGACGCGTACTCCAGGTTCCTCGAGCTGTACGGTACTGATAAGATGAAGACGTGGTTTGAGAAGGGGGAGTTTGTTGAGTGAGCGTAGGTTCTGGGTTGATTCACACCTGAGGAGTAAGCTCAACTCAGGGGAGAAAATACACTTCACTCTACTAGATCCCGACAAAGTAAGTGACTTAAGCAAGATTGATAAAGTAGCTGAGATTACGGTCTCGGAAGGTACTGACGCGTTCTTAGTCGGTGGCTCGATAGGGGTCTCAGAAAGAGACGTGGACGAGTTAGTGATTTCTTTGAAGAAGTGGGGGTTGCCAGTAATACTGTTCCCCGGCAACGTCTCAGGGATCTCTAGACACGCTGACGCCATATTATTCATGTCGCTCCTGAACTCAGACGACCCATACTTCATAATAGGGGCTCAAGTACTTGGAGCGCCGCTGGTAGCTAGGTACGGGCTGGAGGCCCTGCCCACAGGATACGTAATAGTCGGGTACGGCGGGGCCGCGGGCTACGTAGGGAGAGCGAGGCCAATCCCCTACGACAAGCCAGAGTTGGGTGTAGCGTACGTCCTAGCAGCCAGATTCTTAGGGATGAAGTACGTGTATCTCGAAGCAGGATCAGGCGCTCCGGAACCCATACCCCCGAAATTCGTGAGGAAGGTCTCAGCATTCAAGGGGGATTCCGTGCTGATAGTCGGCGGCGGGATAAGAACGCAGGAACAAGCAAGGGAGGCAATCAACTCAGGCGCGGACGTAATAGTGACTGGCACAGCAATAGAGGAAAATGCGGAGAAAGCCAGGGAAATCATAAGAGCCGTCAAGAAGAAATAAGTATTTCCACAATGGGGAACCCGCTCCCTACCCTGGAAGACCGCAGGTCATTGATTATTAGTGATCAGAAATCTTGATACTCCACGCACTTCTCTATTATCTCGATGTATTTCAAGTCGTGATCCGGTAGTACGGCCACCACATCGCCCTCACTCACCACTCCTTCCTCGACAGCGTTCGACACAGCTCTTAAGACGGCACCACTACTCAAACCTACTAATATCCCGTCTTTCCTGGCCGTATTGATTACTTCTTCGAGAGCTTCCTTGAGGGTTACCTCATATATCTTATCGATCTTAACTAAGTGTACCCACTTCATGCCTGATTCAACCCTCCTAATACCAGGTATTACCTCCCCTCTAGCCGGCTGGACACCAACTATCTTGACGTGATCGCCATACCTGTTTTTGAAGTAGTGAGATAATGCTGACAGATGTCCTGACGTGCCGAGCCCCCCGACGATAGCCGCGAGCCTCAGCCCAGCACTCCTCACCTGCAGGTCCAGCTCCTTCGCCGTGTACCTCAAGTGTACTTCGAAGTTTCTGTCATTTTCGAATTGATTAAGGTTGAGGGCCCCATCTCTTAAAGCGTCTTTCTTAACGTCGTCAATCATCTCGACAGTTATTGAGGCCCTCCCTCTCACAACCTCAGCCCCCATCAACCTGAAGATATAATCAACACATTGCTGAGCTGTTGAGGACAGGTACAGACGTGCTTTAACTCCGGCAACGTTTGAGAGCGCGGCTAAAGCTAGCCCAGTGTTAGTGGAGGTCGCTTCATAAATTGCTCTCAACCTCTCAACGCTTCCCAACCTGTCAACAGCGTCCCTCAACATATACCAGGCTATCCTATCCTTGATACTGCAGCTATACGGGTTATACCACTCTAGCTTCCCCTCAAACACTAAGTGATTTCGTGGAAAGATGGCTAAGCCTAGCTAGTGGGGTTGGCCAATTACGGTAAAGTAGTTCCACCGTATCCTTGAAGACCCTCATAGGCTCCGGGTTAATGTCCTCGTAAAAACCGAGTTTCTCAAGCGTTATGTTGGGGTGACGCGTTATCTCACCTTGAGAGATTACCGGAGCTTTAACACACCCTAGTCTTCTCAGAACATCGCAGAGCTCGCCGTTGTTAACTATCTTACCGGACTCGTCAACCACTATAGCACTAGACACGTAACCACTCCTCAATAACTCGGCAGACATACTTAAGAAGACTTCGAAACCTACCTCACCGCATTTAAGGCTGTCCAGCCTCACTAACTTGACCAAGCTTGAGTCCCGTAATAACATTGTTATCGAGTTTTTAAATTTTATAGCCTAGTTTCATGGAGCTGTTTCGATTTTCATAATCGTTTGTAATGTTCATATTTATTAATGTTTAAGGTTTCTAGTTTTATTAGAGTCCTCGGTAAGGTTTATTAAGCTTTAGCTTATGAATTAATTTGGTGCATAAACATCTACAAGAAGTACATATCTAAACACTCAAGATGTGGGGTCTTTGGGGTGGCCCTGAACGCCCCTAAGCCCGATGAAGCCCCGAGCGGGATGCAGGGGAACAAAAATGAGGCAATGACCACAGAGAGCTGAACCCCCTGAATGTCCTTCTTGTTCTTTAGGTAGGTTAGACTTCCTCAATCGAAGAGAGTGTCGGAAGACTAAGGTGATATGCGGTTCTAACTCAATCCAAGTATATCCTTCACGTCAGGTCTCACTAAAGTTTGAGTGCATTCAAGACCTAAGTATCGAGGGAGTCGACGTTATCTCGATAACCCCTCATACGTTGAGGGCGAGGGTTGACGGATATGAAATCACCCTCTTTAACGACGGCCGAGCAATCGTAATCGGTTTAACTGACGAGAAAATCGCTCTTGAAATTTATGAGAGCTTACTTTCGAAGCTTGGAAGCCTTGGTGAACGTAATGAATGTTAGAGTGCTGGATATGAGGGGTCTTCAATGCCCTGAACCACTCATAAGAATAGTTAAGGTTATTGAGGGACTGGGTACCGGAGATGTGGTAGACGTAGTAACGGATGTTCCGGAATGCGTTAACTTAATAAAGGAAGCTGTTGAAGGTTTTGGGTTAGGTCTTGTCGAGGTATTGAATAAGGGTGAATACTTTGTTTTGAGGGTGTTGGTGAGGTAAGCTTTATTCACTCTCAATAACATAGTTATGTGGTGTGAAACGTGAGTGTAAGAGAGTTACTGAGAGCTCATGGAGTGCCTCCTAAAGAAGTTTATTTTGACTTGGAAAATTCCGGCTACGTACCGGACGACGTAGTTGACGCCATGCTACCGTATTTTAATAAGCGTGGTTACGGGCACCCGGCCATAACACACAGGCTGGGGTGGGAGGCCCTAGACTTAATCACCGGTACTAAGGAGCTAGTAGCTAAGACTCTTAATCTCGCAAATCCCGAGAACTTAGTGTTCACTCACAGCGGGACTTAAGCGAATAACCTAGCTATCCAAGGTTACTTAATAGCTAACAGGGATAAATTGAGAGGTAAGAAGGTGCTTGTGTCCTCTATAGAACACCTGAGTGTGATATTCCCTGCTCAATTCGTCAGCGAGTTGCTGGGTTTGGAAGTTATTAAAGTGCCTGTTGACGAGGAGGGTTTCGTAGATCCTGAGGTGCTTAAATATTACGTGGATAGGGATGTGGGCTTAGTGAGCATACAGTTAGTGAATCACGAGATAGGCACGATACAGAAGTTAAGGGATTTAATTGAAGTAGTTAGGGATAGGAACCCTGATGTAGTTTTTCACACAGACGCTAGCGACGCTTACGGGAGGGTCAGGATAGACTTAAGGGATCTTGACGTGGATATGATGACTTTAAGTAGTCACAAGATTCACGGTCCTAGGGGTGTTGGGGTTCTTTACGTGAGGGATGACGTGAGGATAGAGCCTATTCTTAGGGGGCAATTAAGTGTTGAGAAGCTGTGGCCTGGGGTAGAGTTGACGCCCTTAATAGCTGGGTTCAGAAAAGCTGTAGAGCTAGCTTTCAATAACTTCGAAGAGAATGTTAAGTACCTTACCTCATTAAGAGATAAACTACTTAACGGTATCTTAAATTCCGTTAGTGACGTCGTGCTCAACGGCCCCTCAGGCGATGAGAGGGCCCCCGATAATGTCAACGTAGCCTTTAAGTACGTGGAGGGTGAGGCCCTAACGATTGAGTTAAGCGGTTACGGGGTTTACGTATCGAGCGGTAGTGCCTGTAGCTCAAGGTTCTTAGAACCTAGTCACGTGCTCTTAGCTATAGGTAGGGAGTATGAGTTAGCTCACGGGAGCATATTATTCAAGGTGTCAAGATATCATAAAGGAGAAGACATCGACTACGCTCTCGAAGTCTTGCCTAAAGCTGTTGATAGGTTGAGGACGCTCAGCCCGTTAACCCCTAGAAGAGCTTAAAAGCTATAATAACAGAGTTATATAGGGTAAGGAAAATTGAGTTCGAGAATACCTCTCCCATACTCTCCCGTAGTACTTGAGTACTTCAGGAATCCTAAGAACGTGGGCCGTATGGAGAACGTCACTGTTCAATCCACGGCCGGAAGCCCTGCGTGTGGCGACATGATTAGACTATACCTCAGGATCGAAGACGATCTAATAGTGGAGGCCACCTTCGAGAGCTATGGTTGCGCGGCTAACATAGCCGCTGCCAGCATACTCACGGAGATGATTAAGGGTAAGACCTTGAAAGAAGCTTGGGAGATTAAGTGGAACGATATTTCAGATAAGTTAGGAGGTTTACCTCCGATAAAGTATCATTGTAGTATACTCGCGGTCGGAGCACTAAAGAGAGCTATAAGAACGTACTATAACGAAGTGAGGAAAGAAGTACCGGACTGGCTACCTAAGAATTTAAGTACCGAGGAAAAACAAACTATGGAAGAGGAGGAGCTGATAGAGAGGATGTATAGCAGAGTTCCTAAATCATCAGGTGCTGAGAGTGGTAAGTGAGCGAGTTTTCGACCTTAGATTGAACAGGGTTGGTGGGTGTACGGGGGACCCCGTGTTAAGATTACTCACTCTAATAAATGAAGGCCTCAACGACTTCAAGGTAATAGCTCAGAAGAAAGTATTACCGCCGGAAGTCCTTCAAACAATACTTAGGAAAAAAGGCTATAGGATAGAAATATTGGGTGAGGAAGAAGGGGATGCTTTCTTAATAAGAATCTACAAACAATGACATGAGTGCTTTTCCCAGCTAGTAGAACTAAACCTGAATGTCCTTGAATAACTGTTGGTTGATGACGTGGGTCTGTTCTTAAATAAAATAAAAGTTTATTTGCTTCAAAATAATTATTAATAAGGGTCTCGTAGAGATGGACGTCAAAAAGATTAGGGAGGATTTCCCCATACTTGATTCCAGAGGTATTATATACTTCGATAACGCCTCAACATCACAGAAACCTGTTCAGGTCGTGAATGCTGTGAGGAATTTCTATGAGTATAGTAACAGCAACGTACATAGGGGTGTTCATAAGTTATCTCTAGAAGCTAGTAAGTTGTACGAAGAAGCTCACGAGGTCGTCAGCAAATTCATTAAAGCTCGCGGGGTTGAGGAGATAATCTTCACGAGCGGTACTACACACTCACTAAACCTGGTTGCTTACATGTTAGGGCTAAGACTTAGTAGGGGGGATAACGTGGTTGTTTCTATAATGGAGCACCACAGCAACCTACTTCCTTGGGTTTACCTCTCTAAATTAAGAGGTTTTGAAGTTAGGGTCGTTGGCTTAGGGCCTGACTACGACTTAAACTACGATGAGTTAGCTAATTTAGTAGATAATAGAACTAGGGTTGTCGCGATCATTCACGTAAGCAATGTCTTGGGGACGGTAGTCGACGTAAGGAGGGTGTCCAAAATCGCTCACGAGAGTAACGCGTTAGTCGTCGTGGACGGCGCGCAGAGCGTTCCGCACATGCCTATTGACGTTAAGGAACTTGACGCGGATTTCCTAGCTTTCAGCGGGCATAAGATGCTTGGCCCTACCGGGATAGGGGTTCTCTACTTCAGGAAGGAGCTACAAGAAGAGTTTAAGACCCCCTTCACCGGGGGCGGTATTGTTGAAGAAGTTAGATACAGGAACGGTGAGTTTTTAGTGAAACTTCTAGAACCTCCGTGGAGTTTTGAAGCCGGGACGCCTCATATAGCTGGAGCTATAGGCTTGGCGGAAGCCGCCAAGTATTTGATGAGTGTAGGGATGAGTGAAGTGGAAGATCATGAGAAACGCCTAACAAGTTACCTCATAAGCAAGATAAGGAGTGATCCGCGCCTCAACGAAGAACTCGTCATATACGGGCCATCAGACCTTAGGAAGAGAGGAGGTATCGTCTCCTTCAACTTCGGCAATTCTAACCCTAACCTAGTAGCCTCGTTCCTAGACGCATACAATGTTGCTGTAAGGAGCGGCTATCACTGTGCTCAACCACTCCACGATTACATAGGAGCTAGCTTAGGCTCTGTTAGAGCAAGCTTCTACCTCTACAACACGCAGGAAGAAGTGGATGTGATGATTGAGGCACTTAATGAATACGCTAAGTTAACAAGACGATCTTAACTCACGCATTTGGAGCACGGGCCTAAGTCTCTTCACGAACTTGCTGCGCTTGCTAAACCAGCCTGAGGGAGATTATTACCCCGTATTTTCTCTCGATATTTGCTAGTCTTCTCTTAAGTTTCCTAGTTGATTTGGCTTCTTCTCTAGGCACCATTATCGTGACTATATTGCCGTCGAACGTTACCTCCGCGGAGGGGAGGAGTGCTAGTATGGCTTTCCTGACTACGGCTTCGAAATCGCTTCCTACCGCCTGCTTTACCGGGACTACCACGGTTTGCTCGCCGAATGTGTACATCTCGTACTCGAGTTGTCCGCTCAGGAAGTCTCTGACCTCAACCACGGGTCTAGCTAGATCTGCTTCTCTGAGGCCTGTCGGTAACTTAACGCTCATGCTTACGTCATACACCTTACGTACCTCACCCTCCTCTAAGAAGAGGACCGTGTCGATTACTGAAGGTATCATGCCTAGATCTATCCTGCCTATAAACCTCTGTAACGCGTCGATAGGCGATGTCGCGTGGATTACGCCGATCATGCCTATCCCGGCAAGTCTTAAGTCAACGTATAGTTTGAAGTCGCTGTCCGTACGTAATTCGTCGAAGACCGTGTAGTCAGGTCTTGAGAGGAGGAGTATGTCGTGTAATTCGTCGGACGTGGCGTACGTTTTGGAGTATTGGGTGACTTCAGGCGGTAGATGCATGTCTCTAGGGGACTCAATAGTTTTAACGACCTTATTCTTCCTCCTGTAATAATCTGCGAGAGCTTGAGCGAACGTAGTCTTACCCATCCCAGGAGCACCGGCTATTAATATGCCCTCAGCCCTCTCCTCAAGCCTCCTCATAAGCTTCTCCGGGAGGGCGTAGTCCTCCAGCTTAGGTCTTACAAGAGGCTTCACCGCAGTTATTTCCCACCCGTCACTCATCGGCGGCCTCGCTATTATTATCCTGTAGAGGTTTAGCTGTATTATTATCGAGTTAGGCCTCTCAATCTCTATGATCGCGTCAGGGTCTGTACGCGCTACCTCAAGGATCTCATCAGCTATCGCCTCTATCTCCTCCCTACTCAGCGGGTTCTCAGAGAGTTGAACGAGCCTCCACTTACCCGGCCTCCCCTGCTTAGCGTATGGTGGCGCCCCCTCCTTCAGATGCACCGACATCGTCTTATCATCGAAGAATTTTTCAAGCGTCGTTAAACGAGTTCTAGGCGGTTCTACGTAGAGAACCTTGACCCCGATAGCCTCACTAGCTAATTGCTGCGTCTTAGAGGAAGTTATTAGGGTAGCGCCGGTGTCTAGAGCGTACCACCTAACTAAAGCGTCCACGTCCTCTGCTTTCCTACCGCTAGAAACCACCTCAACAGGTATCCCTCTAGAATTACACGCAGTCCTAACAAACCTCATCTCGTCAAGACCTAATATCCCGAGTGATCTATTACTCTTAGCTAGGGACTCGAAGTAGTCTATTAGCTCTCTAAGAATAACTAGGTTACCCTTAATCCTCCCATCTAAAATAATCATCTTGAGCACTCCGTTAGTTATCACGCTAGCGTCAGGCACGTAAGTCTCTACGCCAATCTCCCTCACACCGCACACCTACCTATCCTAAGTAACTAAGAACTAAAAGAGTTATAATATCTGTACTCCCCGCGTGAGGAGCCAACCCATTATCTTATGGGGAGAGCGTGTTTTGCGTTATGTCCGAATCCAGCAACGTAATAATTATAAGGGTTTATGTAGTGTTTTCAGGGATTAGAATGTCGATTAGTGAGATAGAGGAGGAAGCTAGGAAGATCGTTGAGGAAGCTAGGAAGAGAGCGGAGGAGATTTTGAGTAAGGCTAGGATGGAAGCCGCGGAACTTAAGTCAAAGCCTTTAGCAAATCTCCTCAGTCCTGAGGAGAAGGAGAGAATAGTGAGGGAGTTTGAGCAGAGGATTAAGGACGTGGAGTCTAGGGGTGAGGAGCGAAGGCAGGCAATCCTCAAGTCTTTCGCTGAGAGAAAAGAAGGTTTGGTGAGGGAGATAGTGGAGGTAGTTATGGGCTTAAGGGAGTTATGATGGCGCTCATAGTATCAACCCCTGAAAAATTAAGCTACATCAGGTTGCTGGTTCCCAAAGACTTAAGTAGTAAGACTTTAAATGTGCTCCAAGACTTGGGGATCATGCACGTAGAGACCTCGGGCGAGCTGAGCGAGGAAGACAAGGAGAAATTAAGGAGTTACGCTGAGAAGGTGCGTGTCTTCTCAAACCTGGTGGACACTGTCGAGAATTACTATAGGTTTACGGTGGTAGACCTTAAGAGGGAAGTGAGTCTCGAAGATCTTGACAGGATCTTTGAGGAACTCCAAGTTAAGCTAGGTAAGGTACGTCAAGAAGTTGAGAACTTGATTAATAATAAGAAGAAATTAGCGGATGAGATTAGCGAGTGCCAGAAGCAAATCAGGGTACTTGAAGTGGTTAGGCGCGTGGTCGGCGATAATCTGAAGGTTTCCGAGCTATCTTTCACTGGTGAGGCACTCTTCTCCATGGTAGCGTTAGGTAAATCGCAAGATATGGAGCAACTCATTACTTCAATACCTAAGGACGTGGTGATTAAGTGGGGTTTCATAGAAGACGAGACAGTGGTTTTCATAGTCGGTGTCTCAAGCGCTTTAAGGGAGGTTCAAGAATTATTGAGTAAGGCTAAGGCAGACATAATCAAGTTCCCTCAACAAGACGTCTCAATACCTGATTACCTAAACTACTTGAGTAAACACGTGGAAGAGCTTAGAACCGCTCTAGCCAGAACAGACCAAGAATTAATGAGTGTCTTGGAAGGTAACGTGGAATTACTTGCTCTAGCTAAGGTAATCAACGACTTAGTTAAATCCAGGCTTGATACCCTGCTCAGCGCCGCTAGCGGCGAGTACTTGCTGGCTGTGGAGGGGTGGGTTCCGGAAGAGTCCGTCAAGGTCTTGGAGAGCAGGCTGAGTAGCGAGATAGGTGCTTACTTAATAGTTAGTGTCTCAACGGATAAGAAACCGCCCTCAAAACTCAAGAATCCTGGAATCCTTAAGCCGTTCGAACTCTTAACGAGGTTCTACGGCCTACCCTCACCGGGTGAGTGGGACCCCACGCCAATCCTCACGTACTCGTTCTTGATATTCTTCGGGTTGATGATGGCTGACGCTGTTTACGGCCTAATAATCTTCCTGTTAGTTAAGTACGTCTTGGATAGGAGCGGGTTCATAGACAATCCTTACTCACCCGGATACCTGACGTTGAAGAAGATGTTGATGGTGTTGAGTCTTTCAGCCACGGTCTTCGGGGTTTTATCGAATACTTTCGCCGGGTACTCGGTAGGTTTTGAGGGGGGTGGGTTGATTAGCGTGCCGGCCCTAATTAACTTATCGGACCCTATGTTCTTCCTTGTCTTAGCGCTAGTTATCGGGCTCGTACACATAAACTTAGGGCACGTCCTCTCAGTAATCGTGGGTATTAAGGTAAGGGACTTAGGCAGGGTCTTAAGCGGGGTTGGCTTAATAATCTCAGAGATTTTCGGCATACCTTACGTACTGCATGAATTCCTCCACTACGACTTGCTGCCACTGAGTAGTGAGGTATATGTTTTCATGCTCTACGCGTCTCTTGCCGGGGTGTTAGTTATGATTGTCGGGACCATCAAGTCTTTAGGTAGTGTAGGCCTCTTCATGTGGATATTCAATATTACTGGGTTGCTCGGCGACGTCCTCTCCTACTCCAGGATAGCCGGGCTAGGAATAGCCACCTACGTGATGGCCGTCAACTTCAATAAGCTGTCTCTCAGTGTCTACGAATACTTCTCGAGCCTGGCACCGCTCGTCGGCGGTGTTTTAGGTTTAGTGCTGATGTTGGTTGTCGCGATCTTCATGAACATGTTTAACATAGTTTTCGGGACTATAGGCGGTTTCGTTCACTCTATGAGGTTGTGCTTCGTTGAGTTCCTACCTAAATGGTATGATGGTAACGGGAGGGAGTTCACGCCTTTCACTCTAAAGATAGAGAAGCACGTCACTTTAGGGAAGATGAGGTAGTTCGCTTCATCAGCTTTCGTTAAACCAGTGTTTAACCCTCACGAACAAAGCTTAAAAACTTTTCACTAAATTTAACTAAGGTGTGTGCGAGGTGTCCTTAAGTCCTCAAGCCGTAGCGTCTTTAGGGATCGCGTTAGGTGTTGTGGGGGGAGTTATAGGGTCTTCTGTAGGTATAGGTAAGGCCGCTTCAGCCGGCCTCTCAGTCATATCAGAGGATCCAGGTAGTTTTAAGCAAGTCCTCATACTCTCTTCCCTACCTATGACGCAGACATTCTATGGATTCATCTTCTCATTACTAGGTCTTACGTCAGTCCTACCCGGAATAACTGAATTAACTTGGATTAAAGCAGGCGCTTTCCTAGGTATAGGAGCTTTCGTTATGGTCGCTGAGCTATTCTCCGCGTGGTATCAAGGTGTGATATGCATGGCCGGCATAGTGGAGCTACCTAAAGCTGGGGGCAGGATGCTTGTACCCTCACTAATACTTGCTGCTTACGTCGAGATGCTCGGTATATTGGGGATGGTTCTCGGCTACTTACTAACCACGTTAGTTGCTGGGTTACCGGTATAAGCTTGGTAGTAGAGGATTAAGGCATGAGTCTAGACGCGTTACGTGAGGAAATTTTGAGGAAAGCTAGAGCTAAAGCGGAAGCCATGATTAAGAGTGCTGAAGAGGAAGCTAAGAAAATACTTGATGAAGCTATGAGGGAGTACACGAGAAGGTATGAGTTAGTGAGAGAAGCGGAGTTGAGGGGGTTAAGAGACGAGCTCTCTAAGAAGCTGAGTGAGAAGAACTTAGAGGTAAACACGAATTTGCTGAACCTGAAAAACGAGTTGATCGAGGCGTTGAGGAAGGAAATCCTGAGCAAGATTAACGAGATGAGTGATGAGGAGAGGAGAAAATCTCTGAAGAAATTAATTAATGAGTGTCTTAACGAGATACGCACCTCACGAAGAGTGAGGGTGTGCGTTGTTGAGAGGGATGTTCCGTTAGTTAAAGACGTTTTAAGAGAGCTGAGCGTTGAAGATAGAGTCATGGAGATAAAGACCTTACCACCGGAAAGTGTTGGAGGTGTCTTAATAGAGACTGAGGACGGCTCCCTAGGCTTAGACAACACCTACGCTACCAGGTTAGAGAGGTTGATGACATTTATTTACAGGAAACTAAACGAGGAGGTATTCGGAGGTTAGCTTAGTGGTTGTCGAGGTAAGCGATGAGGTCTTCCTCAACTACGTCAAGATACGTTCCCGCAAGACTCTACGCCCGGATAACGTGAAGAGAATTAATGAGTTAATTACCTACACGTTCCCCAGCCTCCTCTCCGCACTACAAGGCTTTGAAGTTAGTTCATGTCTTAGCAGGGAATTAAGGAGTGCCCTACCCCTGCCGCAAACGACCATATACTCTAAGCTGCTGAAGTGTTGGGAAAGCGAGTTAAGGGATAGGATACGCTTAATCAAGCCTTCAGAGAAGGTGGTGGAGGTGCTTGATCTCTACATAAGCAAGTACGTGACTAACGACTTAGTAGGAGTTATAAGCACCGGATTAACGGAGACTACATACCTAGAAGCACAGGTAGTTGAATCTCTTAAGACGGCTAAAGAAGTAGGGGAGATTACCTCGTTGTTGGCTAGGAGGAAGCTCCTGAGCAAGTCTATGTCATCAGTCCTCAAAGAATACAGGAAGTTGAAGATTAGTGAGGTAGACGTGAACGAGCTCTCCAGAAAATTGAGGGCGTCTTACTTTAAGAGACTTGAGGACGTTTTAAGAGGGCTGAACGCCTCTTCTTACGGGCTTAGGTGCGTTGAGTTTCTTAAGGAGTTTGAGGAACTTAAGCAGGCTTTAAGAAAGGCTTTGATAGGAGGGGGAGACTTAAGGATTGCCGCAACGAAGTTAACTCAGAAGCAAAGAGATGTAGTGCTTAAAGCTTCTAAGAACGCTCACGACTTCGAGTACGTGCTGGCTGTCTTACCACTACACTTCTGCCACAACATGCTTAAGTCCCTCCCAGTATCCGTTGATACGTTACTCGATTACCTACTCCTGAAAGAATTTGAGTTCTCCGTTCTATCCTACGTGATTTACTTAATTAATACTGGGTACCCACCAGAACTAATTAGGGAAGAGGTTGGTAGGTGGTTAAGACTCTATGAGTCGATTGCCGAGTAAGAAAGACGTGGTAGTGATAGGTGATTTAAGCTTCATCAACGGCTTTAAACTAGCCGGTATCAAGAGGTTCTTCGAGATCCCTGAGGGTGAGGACGTTTCTGAACTCAAGAAGAGATTAGGTGAGTTGTTGACGAAGCTCTATGAAGACCCGTCAGTCGGTCTCATATTGGTACAGTATAGGTTCAGAGACTTAATAGCTGATAAGCTGCAAAAGATGGGTAGGGAACCCCTACTAGTATTCGTTCCCAGCTCTAAGGAAGCTCCTAAAATAGACGTGAGAGATTATTACCTACGTATGATTAAGTCTTATTTAGGTGTCAGTATTGAGGTGTGAGCGTTGGCTAGAGGTAAGATCCTGAGGGTTTCAGGCCCTTTAATAGTGGCTGAGGGAATGGAAGGCTCGATGGTTTACGAGGTAGTCTTAGTAGGTGATGAGAGCCTAATAGGTGAGGTGATAGGGCTACAGGGTGATAGAGCGTTCATTCAAGTATACGAGGATACTTCAGGGCTGCGGGTCGGCGAGCCCGTGGAAGGTACCGGAAGCTTACTCTCAGCGGAGCTAGGTCCCGGAATCGTCGGGAAGGTGTATGACGGGCTTCAGAGACCTCTATCAGTAATCGGCGAAATCCACGGAGCCTTCGTGAGTAAGGGAGTTAAGCTGCCCGCCCTACCCAGAAACGTTAAGTGGACGTTCAGGAAGTCGTTAGACGTTAAAGTAGGTGATAAAGTAGAGGGTGGCTCCATACTAGGGTACGTTCAGGAAACACCCATACTACTCCATAAGATCATGGTACCCCCTGGATTATCTGGCGTGCTGAAGGAGTTAGCCCCTGACGGCGACTACACGGTCGAGGAAACTATAGCGGTCGTCGACGTTGGTGGAGGGGAGGAAAAAGAAGTGAGGTTAATGAGTAAGTGGCCTATACGTAAGCCAAGACCATACAAAACACGGTTAGAGCCTGTGGAACCCCTCATAACCGGGACCAGAGTATTAGACATGATGTTCCCGGTAGCGAAGGGAGGTAAGGCCGCGGTCCCCGGGGGCTTCGGTAGTGGTAAGACTGTGTTATTGCATACCTTAACTAAGTGGAGCAGGACTCAAGTCAACATATTCGTCGGTTGCGGTGAGAGAGGTAATGAGATGGCTGACGCGTTGCATAGCTTCAGGAAACTCAGCGACCCTGAATCAGGCAGGCCCCTCTCAGAGAAAGCCATATTCATAGCCAACACCTCCAACATGCCCGTAGCCGCTAGGGAAACCAGTGTTTTCCTGGGGGTGACTATAGGCGAGTACTTCAGGGATATGGGGTATGACGTTCTCATGGTGGCTGACTCAACCTCTAGGTGGGCTGAGGCGATGAGGGAGATAAGTGCGAGGCTTGAGGAGATGCCGGGTGATGAGGGATTCCCAGCTTATCTAGGCTCGCGGCTAGCGGAGTTCTATGAGAGATCAGGTAGGGTGGTCACCCTAGGCAGTCCCGAGAGGGTAGGGTCCTTAACTATCTTAGGGGCTGTATCCCCTCCGGGAGCGGACTTCAGCGAACCAGTCACCACCAACACGCTCAGATATATCGGCGCTCTACTAGCGCTCGATGTATCACTAGCTAATAGGAGACACTTCCCCGCAATCAACTGGTTACTCAGCTACTCTCAATACGTGGAGACAGTTGCTAAGTGGTGGGAACGTGATTTCAGGGACTGGCTGAAGCTACGTAACGAAGCTTTAAGAATTCTTCAGAGAGAGTCCGAGTTGATGGAGTTAGTCAGGCTCGTAGGTCCTGAAGCTCTTCCAGACCCGGATAAGCTCCTCCTAGACGTGGCTAAGATGATGAGGGAAGACTTCCTACAACAAAGTGCTTACCACCCGATAGACGCTTACAGCTCGCCTGAGAAGACAGTCCTCATGCTAGACATCATAATCAGGTTTTATGAGGAAGCCGCGAAAACCCTGAACGAGGGAGTACCTCTAAGCAAGATTAGGGAGGCTCCAGTAATCTCGCGCATAGCTAGAATGAAGGAGGTACGTAACGAGGAATTCAGGAAAGTTCACGAGGATATAGTTAAGGAGATAAGCGATTATTTCAGGAAACTCCGGACGGGTGAGTTAAGTGGTTCTTAACTTAAGTGTTAAGGAGGTTAGGAGAGCGTTAAGTGCTAGAGGGTCTTTACTACTCGTTAAGTCGGTTGAGGGGATTAGGTACGGTGAGGTAGTTGAGGTAACCCTACCCAGCGGTGAGTCGAGGGTAGGTCAAGTCATAGATGTGGGTAAAGACGTTAGCGTCATCCAAGTCTTCGGAGGCGTCAGCGAGGTAAACGTGGACTCAATTAAGGTGAGATTCAAGGGTGAGACGCTGAAGATCCCGGTATCTCTAGATATGTTCGGGAGGATATTCGACGGTCTCGGGAACCCCATCGACGGCGGCCCTAGAATAATCCCTGAGGACTGGCTAGACGTTAACGGCGCGCCGTTAAATCCTGCCATGAGGGAGCCGCCTTCTGAGTTCATAGAGACCGGGATCTCAGCCATAGACGCCCTCTTCTCTATAGTGAGGGGTCAGAAACTGCCTATATTTAGCGGTGCTGGCTTACCCCATAATAGGATAGCCGCTCAGATAGTTAGGCAAGCGACGGTGAGGGGCAAGGAAGAGAGATTCGCGGTGGTTTTCGCCGCGATAGGGGTGACTTACGAGGAGGCGTACTTCTTCATAGAATCTCTTAAGAAAGCTAAGAACGTGGAGAACGTGATCTCATTCATTAACACAGCTTCATCGCCCGTGATTGAGAGGATAGCGGTTCCTCGAGTAGCTCTCACGACGGCGGAGTTTCTTGCTTGGAAGCACGACATACACGTTCTGGTGATAATGAGTGATATGACGAACTACGCTGAGGCACTACGTGAGCTCTCCGCCGCTAGGGAGGAAGTTCCCGGTAGGAGAGGGTACCCGGGCTACATGTACACGGATCTAGCAACGATATATGAGAGGGCTGGTAAGGTAACCGGTAAGAAGGGGTCCGTTACTCAAATGCCTATACTCACGATGCCTGACGACGACATAACGCACCCAATACCCGACTTAACGGGTTACATAACTGAGGGTCAAATAGTTCTCTCAAGAGATATGTTCAGGAAGGGCTTATATCCCCCGGTAGACGTATTACTGTCCCTCTCTAGACTCATGAGGGACGGTATAGGGCCTGGGAAAACGAGGGAGGATCACTACCAAGTCTTCATGCAGATGATAGCTGCTTACACGGAGGGTCAGTACTTGAGGGAGCTCTCAGCCATAATAGGGGCTGAGTCACTCAGCGAGAGGGATAGGAAGTACCTAAACTTCGCTGATTTATTCGAAAGAAGGTTCATTAATCAAGGAGAGAACGAGAGGAGAGATATCGAGACAACGCTTGACTTAGGCTGGGAAGTTCTCTCGGTACTGCCTGAGGAAGAATTGAAGTTAATAAGTGTTGAGAACATACGGAAGTACCACCCCAAGTACAGGTCTTCGGTGAGGGCTAGTGTCGCAACAGATACTCAGGCTGGCTAGACCTACCAAGATAGAGCTGATAAGACTTAGGCGTAGGTTAGCGACCGCCAGAAGGCTTCACAGGGTTCTCAGGGACAGACTACTGATCCTGACTCAAGAGTTGGTAGCTCTGTATAGGGAGGTAGTGGAGAGTAGGTTGAGGATTCATGAAGAAATTATTAGGTGTGAGAAGGAATTAGTGAGGACCTCGTCTTACGTAGCGCCCTGGATTTTCGAGGAGTTCTCAAACGTTAGGATAAAGTCTTTCAGCGTCGTCCTAGGCTCGAGAATAGTTGCCGGGGTTAGGTTACCGTTGCTTGAACACGAGGTTGTTGAAGGTCATTACGACCCGTCAGCCTACCCAATCACGCTCAAGGAAGTGAGTGAGTGTTATGAAGGCGTATTAAGGAATATAATTAGGTTAGCTGAAACAGAGATCTCCTTACTTGAGGTAGGGAGAGAGGTTCAGAAAGTTAAGAGGAAGGTTAACGCGTTAGAGAACCTCATAATACCTAGGCTAAGAGCTACCATAAAGTATTTGAGGATGAAGTTTGAGGAGAGGGAGAGGGAGGACAAGGTTAGGAGGAAGCGTATTAAGCAGATCTTAACGCGTAAGGCACGTATATAAGCTTTGTTGCCATGTAAATCCACGGCTATGGTCTTAAGAGGGTTTCGCGAGGTTTCTGCGCATGGGTGAGGATAAGACTCTCGAGTATTTGCTGGAGAGGGAGCTGAGAGTCGTGAACAGCTACATAGCAAGCAAAAGGAAGTCCCTCGCCGAGCTTCTAAGAGAAGAACACCCGCACGTTCTTACCTTGAGCGGGGACGTACACATGTTCCGTAAATCAGAGCTAATACTAGCGAAGGAGGTAATCGGAGAGGATGCTGAGAAGCTCATGCTACCGATATACGTGGAGCTAATCCCAGCACAGACAACCACCACAGGCGTCATAAGGGAGGAGATAGCCACGAAGCTTGTCTCCACCATCTTGGGAATTAATCACGCCACCCCCCTCTACGTTTACCCGATTCAGTTAGCGGAGCTAAGAAGAAAAATAGGGACCTTGATCCAATACGTTGTCAGTCCAGAGACCCTGAAGGAAATAGGGGATTTCGAGGAGATTTAACTAGGCAGTGTGACCGCGGTCACCTATCCTGGTCTCAGACAAGAAGACATCACGTTCCCGTTTTCTGTGATTTCAGCACTGCGTACGTTATCGAGGATTTAGGTATTATTAATCCTTTATCGCCCGCTCTCACACCTAATTCATACTTGGATATCTTAGATAAGGTTCCTGAAACGGTGGATCCATCAATTAAGTGGAGCTCTAACTCAATACCTATTAATTCCGCGTCAATCACGGTATCATTTAATTGTTCGGTGCTGAAGCCGTGGAGATCGGAAGGCTCCACAGTAGCTGCTAGGATGGCGTGCCTGAATATGACGTAGACCTTGTCTTTAGACACAACCCCTATCTCATACCTAGAAACCTCGTCAACAACTCCTTTAATAGGCTCAGGCGCTCCAAGAACCCTGAACTCTACCTCCCTGCCGTTAAACCTCGCGTCAATTATGTTTTCTCTTAGCGGCATCTAAACACCTTAGCTTTTATTATCAGCAGGGTTTTTAAATGTAAGGATACTTCTTCGTGATGAAGCCGGTAAGCCAGGTCATGAAATCCTCGTTCTTCACCAGGTCTTCAGGTATGTCCGTGAGTTCGCTGATGATGTTAGAGAATACTATGTCTTTAGCTGAGAGTTCCCTACTGTTGAGGGAGCTTAGCAATTCTTGAGCGTTCTCGTATTTCCTCCTTATTATTGCTTTAGGGAGTCCGTCCCTAGCAATCCAAACAGTTAAGGTTTTGTCTGAAGAGCTGTGTTTTCCTATGAAGTTTAGGAGCCCTCTACTTATCTTGGAGGGCCCTGACCTAACCTCGTAGCGTCTGCCCCCGCGCGTCAGGTCTAAAGCTATGATTGCTTGATTCAATTCATTACTCCAGAAATCATAGTCTATCACGTCAAATCCGTAATTCCTCAGCAAACTAATTACTCTCCTACCGACTCTCTTAAGCTCCCCCCATAAAACGTCTGGTGGTAGGGTTTTAGGGATTAAGTATCTGAGTAAGAGAACCCTTCTCTCAGTCTCTTCAAGAAACTTAATTAACTCGCTAGGCGGCTTCATCAGGGGTTTATAGAAGAATGAGTTTCTCGAAGGTTTCTTAATGAACGTGCTGGAAGCTACTACAGCTATTTTAAGAGCTCTGTCAGAAACTGCTGAGGCTACGTTCCTCCTAGGATCAACAGGGTCCGGCACTATGAGGACGTCATCCCTGAATAACTTCCTGAGCTCTCTCGGGGTTAGGTGCTCGCTTCCCAACCTCTCATCAACTATCACTACCTCACCTTCACGCCACCCACTCATGGCTTTAAGAGCGTCAATGAACGATCCATACTTTAATATGATTAACTCGGTGAGATAGCCTGAGAAACCCTCGACCTTTACTTCAGCCCCGTAAATACCTAAGCTTTTAAGAAATTTCTTCAACAGCCTTACCTCATCCCTCATATAATCGTTTAGTCTTGAGTTCACGTACCTGGTGTGGAACGGGGTTCTATCAACAGCGGTGGTTATTTCTCTAGGGTCTTTAGCCCAGTAAGCTGGCACGATATCGATCTCAAATCCCTCGGCTCGTAGGGTTATGTATGGGTGTGACGCGTACTTGAGCTGGAGCGGGTACTTACTCAGCTGACTCGCCAACAACTGTTTTATGACGTGTTCCTCAACCCACTCATTACTTAAGTCTTCCTTTCTTATCAGTATGAATACGTCGAGATCTATATCACCCCTTATCGACGTTCCTTTAGCGAACGAACCCTCCAAAGAGATCGTGTAGTCGTAACCTATGCTCAGGGAAGACTCTATCAACGTCTTTATTTCCTTGAATAAGTCAAAGCCTTTCTTAACCTCCTCTTCCGTAGGTCTTAACTCTCTCCTAACCTCCTCAAGCAACCTACTTAGGTCTTCACTCAACTTAACCATCCTTTAAGTCGACTACGGTGACGTCCATGTATACGGGTCCTTCAGGTCTTAAAATACTTCTCTTTAGCTTTACCTGAGTTACTTGCGTTAGCCCGAACAAGGAGTTCTCATACGTTGATATGATGTTTTTGAGGCATGCGGGGTCGTAATGCCCTTTCACCCTACCCACCGTTATGTGGGGAACGAATTCCTCCCTATCGGGTTGCGCGTAACGCTTCAAGCATTCTTCAAGGCTGTTCCTGATAGATCTCAGCTTATCGAAGCCCTCGGTAATCCCGACCCACAACACTCTCGGCTTACTGACGGAAGGGAACGCGCCCACCCCCTCAATCCTCATCTGGAATTTAGTGAATTCCTTAGCGCGCATCACGCACTCACTTATTTGAGGAACGTAACTATCGGGGACCTCGCCGATGAACCTTAATGTCAGGTGTATATTCTCGTCTTCAACCCCCTTAATACCCCTCTCTTTAGAGCAAGACACTACAGCATCCCTAAACTTGATTACGTTCCTCAAAACATCGCTGTTCTCTATCTCAACAGCCACGAAGAGCCTAACCAACTATACCAACCAAATTTAATCAAGCTTAAACATTTAAAAGATAAATTAGTTAAGAATCTTTGGTGTAGGGGGCCGTCGTCTAGCTTGGATAGGATGCCAGCCTGGGGAAGTCTCCCCGAAGAAAGCACTCCGGATCGCTGGTGGTCCGGGGTTCAAATCCCCGCGGCCCCACCACCCAGCACTCACGCCCAGAAACTCACAGTGGATTAGGTAAGCTAGATTGAGGGCTTAACTCACGAGGCTTAAGAACCCGCATCTTCCAGAGTGGAGGGACTTAAACGAAAAAGAAATTTACTTCTTTTTGGGTCGGGTATTTTCTCTACCTTGCCCTCCCTAACTAGTCTCGCTAGGGCTTTCCTCAACTCTATATCCAGGAACTCTTCTTTCCTTACCTCGCGTAAGTACTTACGTATCTCCTCAAAAGTAGCTAGCTTAAGGTTTCTTAACGCGTTGATCACGACTTCCTCAAGCACTACTATGTTCCCTCACGACCTCCTTAAGGACTTCCTCCATGATATCCATGGATCTCTCCATTATCTCTTGCGATATGACTAGGGGAGGCGCTATCCTTATAGCTGAGAATCCAGCGCCTATCACGGCAACACCTCTCTTAAAGCACTTGATCAAGAATGACTCCAGCTCCTTCCTGGCGTATTCCTTAGTCTTCCTGTTCCTGACTAGCTCTATCCCTATCATCAAGCCCTTCCCCCTCACGTCACCGACTATCTCGTAGCTATCCATCCACTCCCTAGCTCTCTTCATCACGTAATTACCTACCTTCTCAGCGTTCTCTAAGAGCTTCTCATCCTTGATTATTCTTATCACTTCAGTTCCGGCCTTCAAAGCCACTGGGTTGCCTCCGAACGTGCTCGCGTGCGATCCTGGAGGGAGGTTCATCACCTCCTCCCTACCGCCCACAACACCCAGCGGAATGCCTGAAGCCACCGCCTTAGCCATCGTTATTAAGTCCGGGTCAACACCCCAATTCTCTACAGCGAACCACTTACCGGTCCTCCCAAACCCGCTCTGAACCTCGTCAGCAACCAGTAAAATCCCGTTCTCCCTCGTCAGCTTCCTGAGCTTGGGGAGGAAGTCGTCCGGCGGCACGACATAACCACCCTCACCCTGTATAGGCTCTATAAACACTGCGGAGATCTCGGAAGGATCCACCATCCTCCTAAATATCCACTCCTCTATAAACCCTATCACGGCATCCCCGCATTCCTCCGGATCCACGTGGAACGGGCACCTGTAGGGGTACGGGTAGGGGACGTGGATAATCCCGGAAAGCAGTGGTTGGAAACCTTTCCTCTGCGCTGGTTTGCTAGCCGTTAACGACATAGCTCCGTGTGTTCTGCCGTGGAACGAGCCTATGAAAGCCATTATGTAAGGTCTCTTACCCCCCGCAACACCCTTACTTATCTTCATAGCCGCTTCAACAGCTTCAGCACCGCTGTTACCGAAGAAGAACTTCTTCTTACCGGGGATGGGCAGTATCTTAGACAAGCTCTCAGAATACTCGACCACTTCCTCGTAGTAGAAGTCCGTAAGGGAGTAATGTATTAACTTCCTGACCTGCTCCTCAACAACCTTAACTATCCTGGGATGGCTATGACCAACATTCATGACGGCTATCCCGGAGTTAAGATCTACGAATAGGTTGCCGTCAAAGTCCTCGATAACAACCCCGTAACCACTCTTAGCGACTAGAGGGTACCACCTAACGAATGACTGCATCAGTAACTCGTGATCTCTCTCGATAATCTCCCTCGACTTAGGGCCAGGCGGCTCTACAACTATCTTCGGTATGTTCTTAGGGTCGTACCTATCATAATAGTAGAACACTGTTTTACTCACCGACAGTAATACTTACCGCGGATATAAAAATTTTATTAACCTGAATGAAAGGTTTTCAGGTTAAGAATGATTGTTTTACCATTACGTGATTGAATACGTGGCTCGCGATGATGCGGACCGCTTTAGTGCGGGGGGTGGGATTTGAACCCACGCAGGCCTACGCCATCGGGGCTCCCACCATTTCGGACCTGAGCCCGACCCCTTTGACCTGGCTCGGGCACCCCCGCACCAATAATTATAAGTGGTTGACTCGTTAATAAGAATTTACGCGTCACGAGTTATTAGCGCTTAATAAAAAGTTCTCGACGTGAGTGCTACGCTAGGTTAGGTACCGAGTGCTTCTTTAAGTTTTTTCCTCACGGTCTCTGCAACCACCTTCCCGTCGATCCTGCCCCTCACCTTCTTCATGACCTCGCCCATCACTATATTGAATGCTTTCTCCTTCTTGGTCAGTAAGGTCTCTCTCAAGGTCTCTATAACCTCGTCTATTAGCTTCTCTAGCTCGCCGACCCCTATCCCGGTGTATTTCTTTATCAATTCTTCTAGGCTGACCTCACCCTTCTTGAGGGAATACTCCCTCAATATCTCAGGTACCGCGTCTTTACTTAAGATATTCTCGCCAACCTTCTCCAGGACTGTCTTCAGTGTCTGCTCGTCTATCAAGCTCACGTCAAGTCCTTCCGATTTAAGCCCCTTCAAGTGTATCATTAGTGTCGTGGCTATTACGTGTGGCTGCACCTTATCCCCTAATTCCTCAACTAAGTTTAAGTAGGTATGAATTAGCGGGTCTCTAATCAATTGCTCAGCAAGAGTTTTCGCGAGTTTATGCTCCCTCACCAAACGCGTCAGAAGGTCTTCAGGTGTTGGCGGCTTGAGACGCTCAGCTTCCTCTAGGAGTTCTTGAGTGACCGGGATAGGCCTGATATCCGTTTCTGGATACATCCTCATAGCTCCTGGCTGGGGCCTCATATACCTGGTGGTGCCGTCGGGGTTAGCCGCGCGCGTCTCCTTAGGTATCCCAATCAATGCGTGCCGAGCCCTATCCACAACAGCTTTAAGAGCTCTCTCAGCAGATTCCGCGTCACTGATTACCAGGACGTACGCATCCCTCTCCCTATCCAGCGAGAGTAACCTGAAAACAGCTTCTCTCTCTTCCTCAGAGATCCCGTAGGAAGGCAGCTCATCACTGTGTATTATGCCCCCCACACCACCCCAAGCCTTCGCGTAATCAGAGAGTTCCGTACCGAACCTCCTCCCAGGCATTAACTCAATCTTCAGCAACCCGCCAAAGCCTTTCAGGGGTGCCGCGTATATTCTGAGACCCTTACTCAGCGAGGAAGACACTAACCTGCTCTTACTGCTCAAGAAAACGTCGGTCGCGTCAACCATCAAGTAAGGTAGGTCACTCTCCTTAACCCCCCTCTTAATCAACTCATCTCTTATCTCAAGTAACCTCAGCTGCCTTGAAACCTCGTACTCCACTACCTTAGGTATTAACTCAAGCCTCCCAACACCCTTCACCTCAGTCTTAACGCCCCCCTTAATCGATATGTTCAGGTCTTGCCTTATAGTGCCGATCCCCCTCTTCACCTTACCGCTAAGTCTAAGCAGCAAACCTAACTTGAAAGCAACCCTCATAGCTTGCTCAGGACTTCTTATGTCTGGCCCCGTAGCTATCTCGATGAGCGGTATGCCCAGCCTGTCTAAGTTGTACTTAACGTAACCCCTCCCCTCATCAACCTTCCTAGCCGCGTCCTCTTCAAGACATATAGTCTGTATTCTTATCAAGCCGTCATCATCTACCAGATAACCGCCCACCGCGACTATAGCAGTCCTCTGAAAACCTGTAGTGTTTGAGCCGTCAACAACTATCTTCCTCATAACCTCTATCTCGTCAACGGGCGTGGAGTTCAGGGCCTTAGCTATAGCCAACGTTATCAGAACCGCCTCCCTATTCAGGTCGTGAGGAGGTTCCTCGTCCAGCTCCACTAAGCAGGCGTGGTTCTCCGGCACCTCATATATTATGTTCCTCCCCTTCATGATCTCGTACTGAGCTGCGGGATCGACCTCACCGACCTCGCTCTTAGCAACCTTCAGGAACCTCCTAACCTCCCTCTTCGGGGTCTCATCACTAGCTAACTCAGCAGGGCACGAACAGAAAAGCTTCTCCTTAGTAGCTAGTTGCTGGTGAATCTCTATACCGACCCTCAACCCTATCGAGGAGTAATCAATACTCATGAGACCACACCGGGAATAGCGAGTCCTTATGTATCGGGTTATACTCGTAAGCTATGTTCTTATGGAAGAGCTCTACGTAATCCTTCCTTTCAAGGCCTGGGTAGCTACCGAGCATCCAAGATAGTTTAACGTAAGCAACCTCGCTTAAGATATCGTGCCCCGGTATGGCGCCGGCTTTGAGGAGTCTCCTACCGGTGCTGTAGACATTCATGTTGACCCTACCGAATATCGTCTGAGTAGTCACGACTGTTAACACTCCCTCCTCAGTAGCTCTGGCAACACTGTCAACGCAGGCGTTCCTCACGTGCCCTAACCCGGTCCCCTCGATGACTATGGCTCTATACCCCTTATCAACTAAGAGGTCGATGATGCCGCACTCCATGCCCGGGTAAAACTTCAGTAACGCAACCCTATCACTAAACTTGCTCACAGCCTGGAAATCCTCTCTCCTACCTCTAGCGATGAACCTCGGGTTAAGTAGCTTGAACTTCATGCTCGGGAAGTCAACCCTGGCTAACGGCGCGTCATTTATTGACTGGAACGCGTCCCTCCTACTAGAATGCATTTTCCTGACCTTAACCCCCCTATGAGCTAGGACGTAATCATCTGAGATAGTTCCGTGCATACATACCACCACCTCACCGAACGGCGCTTCCTTAAAGATAGCTAGGGAAGCCCTCATGTTGAGGACTGAGTCCGAGCTAGGCCTGTCACTACTCCTCTGAGAACCGACTAAGACTACCGGGACCGGGAGATTCCTTAAAGCGAAGGCTAGTGCTGAAGCCGTGTACGTCATAGTGTCGGTGCCGTGAGCTATGAGAACCCCGTCAACTCCTGACTCAATCAACCTACCTACCTCACTACCTAGTTCCGCCCAGTACGCGGGCGTCAAGTCCTCACTAAATAACCTACTAAACTCTATCACGGCGAGCTCCGACGCGTAATCAGCGAATTCCGGGACTGCCTCAAGCAACTCAGTCGCCGTTATCGCGGGCCTCACAGCCCCTGTCTCGTAATCAACTTTGCTAACTATGGTGCCGCCCGTGCTCAAGAACGTGATCTTAAGGTTGCCGCCACCCCTCACCACACTACGGGAGAGTCCTGGCTCATGAAATCTCACAACGTTCTCCTCTATAACCTCTACCTCAGCGTCGCTGACGTCAACCCCTACGTTATACCCGTTATCTAGCTTAATCACCAAGACTTTCTCAGAGCTAAACTCACTCTTAGGTAGGACCACGCCTTCATAAACTAGAGAGCCCTTCCTAACCCTTACTCTATCCCCTACCTTCACTCGTGAGACCAAGCCAGCACCTCAATTAAGAAACTCTTAACTAAAATTAATTCTTACCACGTGAAAAGCTAGGTAGCGGTCTTCCTCGCGCTAGGCACTGACGAAGGAGGTATCACCGTAGGTACTGGGAGACCGGCTTCCTTCCTCTTCCTAATCCAGTACTCACGCCTATTCCTCTGCCTAGGCGGGAAATTCCTTTTAGGCTTCTTCTCTATCTTCGGAGTCTGACTCCTCACCTTACCAGCCTTAGTCATCGAGCCGTGTGTAGGCATGCCCTGAACCCACATAAAAATACTTCGTAAAAATATAAGCTTTAATAATTGAAAACCCGCTCTCCAGGGTGGGGAGAAGTCAAGACCAAACCCACAAATCTAAACAAGTCTAAAGTATATTCCAGCCGGGACCTTGTACTCGCAGGGTGTGCACCAAGGACACCACCAGGGTGGCGGCACCTTATACTTATACTTACTAATCGCCATGAACACATACTCGGTAATGTTATACCCTATCCCGTTATAGCTACCCTCGTTCTCTAAGCTACCGCTAATGCGAATTTCTGCGGGCACGAGCTCGAGAGATATTTCAAACGCTCCTGCATATGTTAATAGAGCCTCACATGCTGGAGTCCCTACCCCAAATCCTAAGGCACTGCAAACAAATAATCCCAGCATCGCCCCGGCAGGTATACCTACCTCGAAACCATCACCACAGCTATCGCAGTGCTCCACTATTGACTGTAACGCGATAGATTCTCCTGGCTGAAGCCCGCCGTCGTTGAGAGGAGTATCAGGTATCACGACCCAAGTCATGTTAGTGCCGCTGAAGAAGGAATTCATTATAGCATTATCCGGCCATCCACTCTCCTTACCGCCCTGAATATACTGACCAACGACCCACACGTTAGATATGTATGCCCTAGCTACATCACCTAAGTACTCGCAATCACTTAGGTAGCAATAATATGTCTTGTAGATCTCGTAAATTGGTCTAGCCCAAATATAGGCCCAACGAACCTCTTCAGGAGCGACAGCTAAATTTCTAGCGTAATAATACTTTTTCCCGCCCCAAGTACGTGATCCTAACGAGAAGGACGCTGATGGGAGAAGTCCGTACGCTATCTTACCGGTTATCTCCCCAGTACTGAACGTTAATCTAGCACCTACTTCAGCGTCTAGACTCTCAATATTTATGGAAGCAGTCACGTATCCGGAGCTCCCATACTGATTATATATTAACAGAATCGGCGTTTTCATAAATCGAGTCCCATTCACGACCGTGAAGTAGTTGCTCGGTAAGTATTGAGTCATGTCGTCCGGAGTACTCCTCACTACTAATTCCTCGCAGTAACAATCGAACTCGCCACAACTACATGACCACCCTGAAGCACGCACTACAGCCCTGGTTGAGAGGTCCTCATATGGCGAGAGCTTGTTAGGCGCGGAGAACGATATCACCTCCTTCTCATAACTAACTTGCTGAACCCCTCTCCTAGCATATATTACGTAATGTACTGCGTGCGAAGCATCAAAATCGCCTAGCGTTATCGGTATAGAGTCTAAGACGTAGTATAGTATCTCATTACTCGTAGAATTAAACACTAACAGCCTGGTGAGCAGACCTACCTCATGATTGAGTATATTCTCTGCGGGAACCCCCCAACCACTTAACAAAGTTCGCCACTCCTTAATATACGGCTCAATAACGGAGTACGGTATGCGGATTATGGGAACACCCTTATAACACCCAGCTACCAAGGGTTCAGCGTGTTCCGGCATGACGATATCCATAAGAATGCATAACGTGGTATTCCTCAACGACCTCAAAACATCGGTTTCCTCAACATACCCCTCTCCTAAAGACTTATACAGCCTGAACTCCAGATATAATCCCGGCTCAGGCCTAAGAGACCAAACTATAACCATAACAGGAGGTATCAAAACTAACGTAACGAGAGCAAGCGCTTGCAAAACTCGTTTCTTCACAACAACTCCCTTTCGATGAAAAATTTCAAAATTAATAAATTTTAACTGAAATTATGCAAACACTTTCTTAGTAATGAGGGATAACACGCGTATCTCAACGTCAGCTGAAGTTATGCATTAAAATTAGGTAAAGATATTCAACCTCCTTAAGAAGAGGGCTTCTACTGTTTGAGGGTTTGGGAGGTCTCAGCATATATAAATTTGTGTGAGTTATTCTTATTGGTGCTAGTGGTGAGGGTAGTAGCTCTTGATACGTTTATAGGGTCGCTAATAGCTGACGTTGAGGGTAATGTGCTCGTGAAGCGTTTTAGTAGTAAGGTTAACGTGAATGAGTTGGTTGAGCGTGTTCTGAAGTTAGAGAATGGGGAGGCGACGGAGGAGTTTGTTGCCTCTATTGAGGAGTTGGTTAAGGCTTACGGTGACGAGATTGAGGTAGTGGTGCCGGACGAGGATCACGCGAGGGTGGTTTCTTCGCTGAAGCTTAAAGCGGTTGTGGAGCCCGACAATAGCGTTCTTCGAAGGCTTCGTGATTCCGTGGTTCAGTTAGCGGTTAATGAGGGTATCGTGAAGTCTGAGGATGAGTGGGTGGCGTTCTTGAATCAGGTAATGCTTCAGGCGACTAGGATTAAGTTGAGGAGCTTCGCAGCTAAGAGAGACTTACTAGCTATTCAAGCCATTAGATCCATAGATGACATAGATAAGACTATAAACTTATTCGCGTCTAGGATGCGTGAGTGGTACAGTGTTCACTTCCCCGAGTTGGATGACTTAATAGAGGATCATAAGATGTACGCTACGGTGGTTTACGAGTTTGGTAGTAGGGAGGAGATAACCCCTGAGAAACTCAGGAAGCTAGGCTTTAGCGAGAGCAGGGCCCTCAAGATCTACGACGCTTCCAGGAAGAGCATGGGCGCCGACTTATCGGAGGTCGATGTTGAGAGGATAAGGGACTTCGTTAACGTAATCCTAAATCTTTACGAGTTAAGAGATAAGCTTTCAGAATACTTGAGTCAGGTCATGAAGGAGGTAGCCCCCAACATAACGGAGCTCGTGGGGCCTACCCTGGGCGCGAGGTTATTATCGCTTGCTGGAAGTCTTGAAGACTTGGCTAAGATGCCTGCAAGCACTATTCAAGTATTAGGTGCTGAGAAAGCCTTATTCAGGGCTTTAAGAACTGGTGGGAGACCTCCGAAACACGGCGTGTTATTCCAGTACCCGGAGATACACACAGCCCCTAAGTGGCAGAGAGGTAAGATCGCGAGAGCTGTCGCGACTAAGCTAGCTATAGCCGCTAAAGCCGATTACTTCACCGGCAGATTCATAGCAGATAAACTCAAGAAAGATCTTCAGGAGAGGATCGCGGAGATTAAGGAGTTGTACGCTAAGCCGCCCGCAAAGCCCGTGCCCGAGAAAGTTAAAGGGCCTGAGAGACCCTCATTCAAGAGGGGTAGGAGGGGGAGGGGCGGTAGGTGATAAAAGATGATAGAGGTAGTCAGTATTAAGCCTCATGAAAAATACGGCGGCGTGTACCTGGTTGAGTTAGAGGACGGTAGTATGAAACTAGCTACTAAGAACCTAGCCCCCGGTAAGAGGGTCTACGGCGAGAGACTGTACCTGTATGAGGGGGTGGAGTATAGGGAGTGGAACCCCTACAGGAGTAAGCTGGCTGGAGCCTTATTGAAAGGTATAAAAGAATTATTCATTGGTAGTGGTACTGAGGTCCTCTACCTAGGCGCTGGCTCGGGAACGACGCCGAGCCACGTGTCTGATCTAGTCGGCGAGAAGGGGGTTGTGTACGCGGTTGAGTTCGCGCCTAGAGTAATAAGAGATTTACTGAGGGTGTGTGAGGACCGCAAAAACTTAATCCCGTTATTAAACGACGCGCGCTTCCCGCAGAAATACTCCCACACAGTCTCTCTTGTCGATGTCTTATACGCTGATGTAGCGCAGCCGGAGCAGGCAGCCATCGTGAACATCAACGCTAAGTACTTCTTGAGAGAGAACGGATATCTCTACCTAGCTATAAAGTCTAGAAGTATTGACGTGACTAAAGAACCTGACGAGATTTATAAGCGGGAGATAGACACGCTGTCTAAGGGAGGGTTCGAAATAGTTGACGTGGTTCATCTAGACCCCTTCGATAAAGATCACGCCATGGTGTTAGCTAGGTATACGAGAAGCTGATATCTGTCTTTAAAGAGAAAAATCAAAACTTATATTGCTGCATTACTTAATTATTATTGATGATGATGGAGGGTAGAGTGGGAAGTAAGGAAGTGCTTAAGAAGCTTTACGAAGGGGTCAATAAAGTGTTAGAGAGAGTTAGCTTTAGGTATGAGGTCATTAACTTCCCCGTTAAGTATAGGGAGAGGTCTATAGACATAGTTGCTAGCAGTGATGAGCACGGGACACTCATAATAAGAGTTAAGGACTTGATGCACGTGAATAAGAACGAAGCGCAGGACTTAATTAAGTCTTCGATAGCTTTAAACGCGGTGCCTTTAATAATTTCAGAAACCCCTGACGTATACGAGAACATAGTGATTGAGAAGGAAGGTGTTTACCTACTTAGCTTAAAGACTTTCCAGAACATGTATTCCGGGAGAGACGAGTTAATAGCTCTATATAAGAGGGGGGAGTTATTCGTTAAAGTAGATAGTGAGGTCTTCTCTAGGAGGAGGACAGAACTAAAACACACGCTGACGTCCCTGTCATCCCTCCTAAACATCTCTAGGAAAACTCTGGAGACCTATGAGAAGAGGGGAGGGAACGTAACCATAGAGACTGCTGAGAAGCTAGCTTCGGTGTTAGGCGATGAAGTCATAAGACCTATATCAGCTAAAGACTTAAGGGAAGAGTTCGCTAGTAAGTCGATTAAAGAGGCTCAAGGATTCGTTAGCGAGGATTTAATACGCGTGAAAACAAACCTTAAAGAATTATTCGACGTGGACGAGAGCAAGATATACGAGATAAGGCGGTCGGCGCCGGACTACATAATAAAAGATAGGGAGACCCTCATAACGGTGGATACGACCAGGTCCCGCAGGTACGGCATGAAGGAAATGGTTGTGAAGATCGGTGAGTGCCTGAAGTTCTCTAAAGTTACTGACGCGGATGTCAGGGTCGTTACAGACGATCCCGAGAAAGCGAGGATGATAAGAGATAGCTTATCGACTGTTGTGAAAGGGGAGGTTAAGATAATTAAGGTTTAGCGCAAGGATTTAAGAATGATCGCAGGCTTGAGCATGAAATGAAGTTCTTCATTAGCGGCCCTCCAGGCGTTGGTAAAACCACTACGTTTCTTAAAGTCATTGAGTTGCTGAGGGAGGACGGCTTAAGAATAGGTGGTTTCATCTGTCCTGAGGTCCGGGCGGGTGGGCGGAGGATAGGTTTCAAGATAGTTGATTTAATGAGTGGTGAGGAGGGTTGGTTAGCCAAGCTATGTGAGGGTGGGGTGCCACGCATCGGGAGGTACTGCGTCAACGTGGAGGCCGCTACAGCCGTGGGGGTCAACTCCATAAAGAAAGCGGTGGAGAACTCTGACTTGATAGCTATTGATGAGATAGGTCCTATGGAGTTATCGGTCCCTCAGCTTAGGTCAGCTATCTACGACGTTTTAAGAAGTGACAGGGTTTTACTAGCCGTTATCCACTGGAAGCTGAAGGATACCATACTTAAGTCCTTGAGCGGTCGGTGGGAATTGTTTTCCGTGTCTCTCTCGAACAGGGACTGGATTCATAAAGACCTGTACTTTAAGATACGGGATTCACTATATTAGCTCTCAAACCGATGTTATTATTGGTATGAGGAAACGGTGTCTCTGATGAGGGCGGAGCTGGAGCGACGTATACTGGAGATTATTAAGCAACGAGGCAGGAACGGCGTTATTCAGAGTGAGTTATGGTCTGTTCTAGGGGTCGATAATAGGGAGGGTTCGCGAGCGGTTCTCAGCTTGGTTCGTAAAGGTTTGATAAAGAGAGAGCAAATGCTGTATAAGGGGAGGAAGACGTACGTGCTCAAGTACGTGCCTGAGAAACTAGAGGAGGTATCTCTCAAAGTTAGTTTAAACCCGGTCATCAAATTGCCTTGTTTTGTGTGTAGGGAGTTATATAGGTGTGGCACCGGAGGCTTCTTCAACCCATACAAATGCAACCTACTTACTTACTTCCTGCAAAGCAGCTCAGATTAACTAGTCATGAGACGCACTTAAGCAAGGTTTCCAAATCTGAGTCTGTTCTGATGTATTGGGGCGCTACATGCGTCCTGCTAGCTCTATAGCCTGCTTTCCTCAAGCATTCTAAGACTTTCTTGACCGGCGGTAAGTTTGTTTTCAAGAACCTAGCTAGGGTGACTAGGTTGTATGCAGGTAAGCCGGTCTCCTCGCTCGCCAGAAATTCTAGTAGCTTAGCTAGCTTATCGCGTGACTGCAGGTAGCTAAACCTACTCAATAAATCCTTGAGGATCTTAAGAAACGAGGTGTTGACTAGTTCTCCTTTCCACAGAGGACCTAAGAGTTTCACAGGACCTCCGCAGAAAGAACATACCTCGCCCTCAACCACCTTATTCGTGTATGTTCTGAAACCACACCTATCGCATATTAGGAGGTAGCTTACCTGATTAGAGAGGACTTCACTAGCTTTAGTAGCTCCCTTAGAAACCCTCGCGAAAACCCTGTAGTAATGTCCTGAGTAAAAAGAGAGCAGGGGTTCCACAACCCTGTCTCGAGTAGCCCCCCTCCTAGCCATGAAACCTAGCAAAACGCGAAGTCCTACCTCAACACCTACGTCGTTAGGGAGTAGCTTAACGTCGTATCTCCTAGACCCGGCTAAGTATTTAGACCCGCTTAAGGGTGCTGTATCCGTTGCCGTAGCGGCTAAGATGCCGTGATTCCTGGTAGACCATATGCCGGCGTCAACGTACGGTGCCGGGGTCCCGTAAGGGTCTATGTCAACGAAAACGAAGGTGTATCCCAGAGACTTCAGCATGTAGAGGATTGCGTTAGCGTCCCCTCTGAAGACCCTCACCTTACCCTGGACATTATTCATGCGCACGTTTTCCTGGATCAACTTGAAGGCGTTGGGGTCTAAGTCGTTAGCGTATACTTCATCAACGCCGGGTACCTCGATCGCATACCTCACCGCCCTAACCCCGGTCCCTGAGAACGGGTCAGCCACTCTCACAGGCTTCTCGAAATTCTGAGTGTTGAGTAGTGCGGTCAGTACTATGACTGAAACATCCCTATTCATGGTCTGAGCCGGGTTGTAGAAGACAGGCGCCCACGCGGGCTCGTACACATTATCAGGTCTTAAGTACTTCGCGGGGTTCGGGACCTTGATTCTCGCCCTACCTTCCTCGATAACTACGTAATCCTCGGACATACTAGAGACACCGGCTCCACCACGTTTTCGGGGGTTACTAACCCTTCCTTAAAGAAGAATTAGGTTGATATCTTAAAAATCAACTAGGCTAGTAAAGGTATTGTTGGGGGAGTGATGCTGGAACTATTCCTGATGACCGCTACCTTACTCTTGGTGTTGATCTCTATTACGGGCTACGACAAGTACGTAGCCGCGAAAATACGCGGTCGCTTGAGGCGGGAGCAGGGGGTTAGCGAGGTACGAAGCAATTTAGGGGGGTATGAGGTAGATACCTTCACTAAGATGAAGGTTAAGAAGGTTAAGGCTTCTAAAATAGGTAGTTACTTAATCATCACCTTACTCGTTAGTGAGGGTGAGGAATCCGGTAGGGGTGAGGTGGTCGAGATAGATAACCCTGTTCTGCTGACTTACTTGGAAGATGAAGAGGACGTAACTACTTAATGAATTGCTCTTCATACTGCTTTATTAACTCCACGCTCTGCTTGGTGTCTATGAAGAGCTTCGTCGCCTCCTCAACGTCTTCAGGCATTATCTCTTGGTGTTTCTTGCGCTCAGCTATTATGTGTGCGGGCCTGAGTAGCTGGACAGCGTACCTAAGGCTGTGGCTAACCCCTATGTCCGCTAACCGTTCAAGACTCTCCTTACTTAATTGGACTTCCTCTTCCTCCGCTCTAATCGATATTATCTGCTTTATTTCCTCCCTGCTGTAAGGCTTCATGGGGATTATCAATAACCTATCTAGGAGGTCTAGGGGTATCCCGTGAGGTGACTCGATATCGGTTCCTCTAATCTTAGTAACCCCCCTGTTAGTAGCTAGTATCAGTATAGGCGAGAACTCGGATTCGAGGACTTTAGTCAAGAAGGAGAAAGCTTCGAGATCTAGGAGGTGTGCGTCGTCGATGAATAAGACTCCGGGCACTATCTCCCCCTTACCTTCCTCGAGCCACTTCCTCACCATGGAGTTAACGGATTTCCTCGTGTCTTCATCTATTTCTTTCTCTAACTCAACACCGAAGAGGGAGGTTATAGAGAGTCTCTGACTAGCTACGTAGAGGTCTAGGTCGTTGAAAGTGAATACACGCACTATTTCCTTATCCCTCTTTACCGGTCCGGAAGGCATCTCTTCCTCGATACGTGTTGAGTCTATGTCGTAATACTTAGCTTCCTCAACCCCTTTAACTCTCCCTACCTTATGCACTATGCCTGTCTCCGCGTCTATCCATATGTGGTCACCCCTCTTAATCCTGAGCTGAACTAATTGACTAGTTATTTCCTCGCCTACGGATATCGTTATGGAGTCGTCCTTCGTTTCAAGAGTTATTCTAGCCTCCCCAGGTATTCTCGCGTACGGATTGAACGGGTGTTTCACGAAACCTATCTTTATGTTCTTGACCACACCCTCGTAAACCTTCCTGACCTCCCTGACCTTAACGCCTATGGCTTTACGTACGGCGCGCATTAGAACCTCTGTTTTCTTTACTTCCGTTGAGTAGATCTCAGCACCATCTATGGCTACGAAAGGTGTGTCCTCACCTAACTCCCTCGCTATAGCTACTGCCAGAGCCGTCTTCCCGGTGCCTGGGGGGCCGACGAGCAATATTCCCTTACCAGTCATCTTGCCTTGCCTTATGAGATCGACTACAACGCCCGCAGCTTTCCTAGCCTCTATCTGACCCACCAAGCCCCCAGCAACAGGCTTAGGCTCCATATTAGCGTCGAGTCCGAGACCCCTTATATGGCTGTGCAGGCTCAAGACTACCTCAGGCCTAACACTCTTAATCTCCTTAATCTCACTCACTTTCAGTCCCCCAATAATTTATTAAATTATAGTTTTTCTGATTTATTAGCGTTAGATTAGCTACATTTAGGGATGTAAGAGATGCCGCAAAAACCTCAGCAAACCTCGGGAACCACGTCTAAGGAGTTAAGAATAATTGCCAGACCCGCCGCAACAATAGAAGCCGTTAAGAAAGACCCTGATAAACTAAAGCTACTCACCATAATAGACCACCTCAAAGTAATATCTGAGAGAAGCTTGAGTAGCTTAGTGTATACGTTGTCTAAGGAGAAGAACATTAAGTTCAAGTACTCCTTCGTGTTAGTCGATCAAATACCTAGTAGTAAGGAATTAAGTGAGGATGTTCGAGTACTTCTTTATCTAGGGTTGGTGGAGACGGAGCCCACGCTGAGGAAGCTCAGGCTAACGAGTTCCGGCAAGGAATTCCTAGAGCAGAACAAGCTAGACGAAAACACGTTGAACGAATTATTGAAAGCCGTTGACGAATTAAAAGAGAGGATACTTAGTGAGGAGAGAGTAGCTGAGTTTTCCGCAAGGCCCGCGAGAGGTAGGAGAAGGTTTAGGCGTTAGGATATCTAAGGCTACTTGATTTTCTCTCGGACATCACTAGGAAGTAAATCCCTGTATTTTTTAAGGAATTCCTCCTCTCTAGACTTAACCTTCGGGTGTAGCCTCCTACTATCTGGGTACATGAAGGGGATCCCGTTTATTATCGGGTACCACCGACCGCATTTCTCGCATAACAGAACCCCGCTCAAGACTTCTTCCTTAACGCATGACTCACACTCTAGCTTGCTAATATCTAGAGAGCTAACTAATTTCTCATGCTTACCGCAATAGTAGTCACAGAACGGTTTGGCGACCGCGTAATCCTTCTCCGACACCTTCTTCTCTATCACGTATAGTCTTAGAGGGAAATTCTTGCACATCGGGCACGCAAGCAGGTTCAGCAACGGATACCTCATTTCAATACCTCACTAGTAATTCTCAGCAAGTCTTTAAGAATTTCGTTAGCTTTGCCTTCACTATCTGCCTCCACGAAAATCCTTATTAGAGGCTCCGTTCCGGAAGGCCTCACCAAGAACCAGAAATCAGGCCCTATCACCTTCACGCCGTCTATGGTTATGTTCCTGTACCCGCCGTAGCTAAGCAGGATCTTGCCTATTACGTCGTTAACCAAGTTCTTGTCCTTCAAAGGCACCTTAGTCTTGATTAAGTACCTCTTAGGTAGCCTATCATAGAGCTCGCTGAGGGGGACGCCCTCACTACCTAGCAACTCCAGCATCAACGCGGTAGTCATCGCGCCGTCCCTCACCATCTGGTGTGGCGCGTACATGAAACCCCCGTTCTCCTCGAAACCAGCCATAGCCCCTAAACTCTTCATAGTCCTAGCAATTACTATACTACCCACCCTAACCCACACGACCTCCACGCCGTACTCGCGAAGCAGGTCCTCTATCATGGTTGATGATGAGACAGCCGTAACCACACGGCGCGGCAGGTTATCCCTCCTGTTAGTTATTATGTGCTTGCATAGGAGGGTAGCGGATCTATCGCCCGGCATATAACGACCTAGATTATCTATGAAGATAGCTCTGTCAGCGTCCCCGTCATGCGCTACGGCGAAATCGGCTTTCACGTCGCGCACTATGCTACTCAAGTATTCTAGGTTTTCCTGAGTAGGTTCGGGCTCTCTGTAAGGCTGGTGAGTTAGGTCGCCGTTAACGGTCAATACCCGCGCGCCGAGCGCTCTAAGCAGTTTGGGGGTTGTGAGCGCGCCCACGTTATTCGCGGGATCAACGACTACTCTGAAGGATTTCTTCAGCTTACCGGTATCGACGAGTCTCATCACCCCGTCAACGTAGAACTCGTTAACATCGTCGACTAAAGTCTTCCTATGCCTTAACTCCCTCCAAGAAACCCTCCTAAAGCTCTCCTCAAGGAATATCTTCTCAATCTCCTCCTCAACCTCTCTAGGGGCTTCGATACCGTCAGACAACACTACCTTGATACCGCTGTACTGCGGTGGGTTATGCGACGCAGTCACCATCACACCTCCGTCAAAACCTCTCTCCTTAACGTTGTACTGAAGCGCGGGGGTCGGTGTGAGGCCGGCGTCATAAACCCTTAACCCTGAAGACGCTAAAACACCCATCACGATATCCTGAATCAACTCACTACCGGCTCTCGCGTCCCTCCCAACCAATATGGAAGACCCGCTACCGAAGTATGACGCTATGGCTAGGGCGAGCCTGACAACGAATTCTGGTTTTAGGTCCTCGTTAACAACCCCTCTAACGCCGTCAGTACCGAAGAGTCTCACTCCAGACTACACCACGTTAATTAATTGATTACCTCAATTAATTAATTAATTTTTCAGTCCCCGATATTTGTTGGGGTGGTAGATTTCAGGGTATGGATCGACGTGTTGACTTCTAAGCAAGCAACTCTTTTCAGCTTATTATCTAGGGAGTTGCTTGGGAGAGGTTATGAGGTCTTAGTCACTTGCAGAGACTACGAGTATACTGTAGGGGCTTTGAGGAGGTTCGGGGTAGAACCAGTGGTTATCGGGAGGTACGTCATAGGCAGTCCCTACGACAAGGTGTTGGGGGACGCTGACAGGATGTTTGGCTTAGCGGTACATGTTGAGAGGTTTAAGCCTGACGTGCTCGTGGCCTACCCTAACCCGCCCGCCGCCAGGCTGGCCTTCGGTGTCGGGATTAAGTACGTGGCTATAACGGACTCGCCTCACGCTCAAGTACCCAGTAGGCTCTCCCTACCCTTAGCGGACATAGTGATAGTCTCTGACTGCATACCTGAGGAAGACGTTAGGAAGTATATGTTCGGGGGTTCTAGACTGGTGAGGTACGGCGGGGTTGACGAGGTTTCCTGGCTACTCAGGAGTATGCCGGACTTAAGCTATGTGGAGGGTTTAGGTCTTGAACCCTACAAGTACGTAGTTATCAGGCCGCACGAGCATCACGCGACTTACTATAAGGGGGTTAAGCTAAGCTTCGATCTCATGAAATTAATGTATCACGTCCTAAGCAACGATTTAAAGATCGTTTTCCTTCCCAGATACCCTGAACACAAAGAATTAATTAATGAATTACCTCAGACGTTAAAGAGTGAAGTGATCGTTGTTGAGGGTTCCTACGACGGGGTTAGCTTAGCTTTCTACGCTAGAGCGGTAGTTAGCGGCGGCTCAACTTTGGCTAGGGAAGCCGCGCTCCTCAACACGGTCGGCATCACCTACTATCCAGGCTTAATACACGTCAACGAATGTGTCAGAGCTAGGGGGTACCCACTATTCAAGGTCTCAACAACTGAGGAAGCGCTGGCCTTAATTAGTGAGGCTGAGTCTAAGGGGAAGGACGTGGGGGGCGTTCTAGGGAGGATTAAGAGAGACTTCGAGGATCTTATAGGGGTTGTTGTTAAGGTCTTGGAGGGAGGGGTTTAAAGTTTGTTTATGTCTAAGGGTTCCGTGGTCTTAGGGATAGACGAGGCTGGGAGAGGGCCTGTAATAGGGGATATGTTCGTCGCTTGCGTCGGGGTTAGGGAGGAACTCACACAACACCTTAAAGACTTAGGGGTTAGGGATAGTAAGAGTCTTACTCCACGTGCTAGAGCTGCTTTATTCCCTAAAATCGTTGAGGTAGCTGAGGTAGTGGTTGTTAGGAGGTACGGGCCGGCAACGATAGACGCGAGTAACCTGAATAATTTGTTTGTTGAGGCAGTCGTTTCGTTGGTTAAGACAGTCTTAGGTCTGGGAATCAAGGTATCTGAGGTTTACGTAGACGCTCTCTCATCCCTTAAACACGAGAGGATCCTGGTAGCGAATATCCCAACCAATATTAAACTCGTTTACGAGCACAAAGCTGACGTCAGGTACCCTGTAGTAGCGGCGGCTTCCATAATCGCTAAGTTTCTCAGGGATACGCACGTGGGGTTCCTGCACTCAATCTACGGCGATTTCGGTAGCGGGTATCCTTCAGATCCAAGGACTATCAAGTGGTTAGCTGAGCACGCCCCTGAAGAAACCCCCATAGTACGTAAGACTTGGTCAACACTTAAGAAACTAGGTTTAGGGGGCGTCAAGAGCGATCAGGGATTGCTTAAGTGGCTTAGGGAGGGGGCCCGGCAATGAGTCATATACTTAAAGAGGGCTAACTCAATTTTTAGTAGGAGAGAGAGTGCCGACCAACCTACCTGCTGAAGCTAAGGCTAAGTGGGTGAAGTATTTAGAGGCTAAGACTACTGAGGAGAAAATACAGGCTTTGGAAGAGTTTTTGTCAGCTGTCCCTAAACATAAAGGTACTGAGAACCTCGTTGCTTGGGTTAGGAGGAAGCTCTCAGAGCTTAGGAAAGAGCTTGAGGAGAAGAGGTCTAGGAGAGGGGGTAGCGGGGGTCCCACGTTCTTCATAGAGAAGGAGGGCGCTGCACAAGTAGTTATCCTAGGCTTTCCCTCTTCCGGGAAGAGCTCCGTGCTCAGGGCGTTGACTAACGCGAAACCTGAGGTAGGTCAAATACCTTTCACCACTAAAATGCCCGTGCCCGGAATGATGATGTTCGAGGATATCCAGATACAGTTGATAGACACCCCCGCGTTCGTCGAGGGGGTTTCGAAAGGTGCTGTATGGTGGGGGACTAGGTTGTTAGGTCTTGCTAGGAACGCTGACGGACTCTTGATAGTTCTAGACGCTTCGAACAATCCTGTGAGGCAGTTGGAGATCATGGTGAAGGAATTAACGGATTCCGGCATCTACTTGGTAAGACCTAGGGGTCAGGTACAGATAATTAGGGGGAGGAGCCACCAGGGAGTTAGGGTAGTGGTAAACGGTAAGTTAATCGGGTGTACGGCTGAGGACGTGAGGAAACTTCTTGAGAGTTACCGTCTCTACAATTCTGAGGTAAGGATCATCGGCGAGGTATCTCTAGATGAGGTTGAGAGAGCTATCTTTGAGAGGGTTACTTACAAGCCCTCACTAATACTGCTGAATAAGGTAGACCTGATCGCGGGAAACCAGCTGAGTTCCTTGACGGAGGCTTTAAAGAGTTTAATACCCGGCGTTGAGGTCGTGCCAGTCTCCGCGGCACACATAAGAGGTTTTGAGAACGTTCCTCGACTAGTCTTCAAAATGCTTAACTTAATAAGGGTTTACACGAAGGAACCTAACACAGACACACACTCGCCTAAACCCCTGATTCTTAGGGAGGGCTCCACCGTTGAGGACGCTATTAAAGAAATACGTGAGGAGTTTCTGAGGTTCTTTAGGTATGCCAGGATTTGGGGGCCCTCAGCGAAGTATCCTGGCGAGAAGGTGGGTCTCTCACATAAATTAATGGATAAGGACATAATCGAGATAAGAACTACCATCAAGGGTATTTAAGCGGGGTTGAGGTGATTGGTTAAGAAAAAAGATAAAGAATCTAAGAGGAAGAGTTCTGGGAAGAAGACTGAGGCCGGGAGGGAGAAGCCTCCTAAAAAAGAAGTTGAGCAGAAAACAGTTAAAGAGAGGAAAGCAAGTCGTAAAGAAGTAGACATCGATAAATGGATTGAAGAGAACATAAGGGACTTCGTTAACCTATCAGGTCTCTCAATACTTGGGTTGAGTGACGCTCAGTACGTGGAGCTACTTCACGACATACTAACTCAGCTTTACGGCTCCCCAACCACTCGCACGGATGTTGAGACGGTAGTTAAGAGATATAATAGGCATAGAGAAACCATAAACGAGTTGATAGCTAATAGGGTAGTCCAGATGTTCGAGTCTTTAACGCCGAATCTCCTCGACTTCATAGTAGCGAGCGTTAAGGATTCTGTTCTTGTAGTAGCTCCCAGGATCTACGAGCAGGTAGTACGGGAGAAGCGAACAGACCTCATAGAGGTGCTCAGGATAAAGTGGTTTAACGCGTGGGTTAACAGGAGGTATAAGATCCCCCCAGTCACGTGCCCTAAGTGCGGCTTCAATTCGTTAATGCCGGACCTCACGTGCTTGGTGTGTGGGGCTTCCGTGAGTGAGTCACAGCTCAGAAAACATGTGGGCTTCGAGGAAGGTCTTAAGAGGCTTGCTAGCGAACTACCCTGTAGCGAGTTGAAAGAGTTGCTTAACTACGATTTAGTCTTGCTAAATAGTGCGGGGATTAGAAAGCCGACGGAGCTTAAGACTCCAGTAGATATAGAAGTGTATTTAACTCCTGAAGAGAAGAAAATAATTAGGGAAGCTTACACCAGTAGGTGCAGGACGGTAGGTAATGAGGGTAGTAAGTGATTTGAAGGAGTTGATGGAGGTAGTTTACGGGTGTGACGTAGTCCTAGTAGTGATTTCCAGGACCGGGGTCCCCGAAGCTCTAGTCTTACAAAAGACTTTGAGAAGGATAGAGGAGAAGTCTAGAGGCTTGGTGACGGCCGTCATGTTCTTGTCCGAGGAACTAAAAAACGATACGGTAACGATATCCCTCTTCTTCAAGGGTGTGGAGGTCGTTAGGCAAGACGGTATCTTCGGTAATGAGAAGAAAGATTATGAAGCTTTGAAGTGGACCATATCATCAGTTTTAAATAGTAGGGGGGTTGAGACCCCGTTCTAAACACGTTAGTGACCGCTTCCTGAAACCACTAGACCAGCTGATTCGTCACGGCAAGTCTTCCATGAAAGACTCCCTAAGCACTTTATCGTCAGTTATCCCAACACCTTCTAGGATTAAGAGTTTTTTCTTCAGGTCCGGCCGTGATTTACCCTTGAATGTGTAGTTGCCGAGCTCCCCGCTCTCGTGAACTACCCTATGGCAAGGGACTATTATGGGTTCCTCATTGCTTTTCAGAACCCTAGCAACGCTCCTAGGGTGAGCTCCTAAGATCTTAGCTATCCTTGAGTAGCTAGTGACCTTACCTAAGGGTATGGCCATGAGTAGAGACTTAACGGCTTCTCTGAAGCACTCCTCCGTAAAAGAAATCTCTAAGGCGTTGTCTGCGCTTTCTTCTACGCATAAAAACCTCAAGATAATCCCTTTACTTACTCTCAACGCTTTTAACGGAGTAGATCGTTATCCTGCCCTTCTCCTCATCTCTCTCAATAATGAATTCAGTACCCCATTTCTCCACCATGCTCTTAGGGAGGTACAGGTTCAGTGGGAGCGTGTAATACTCGTATTGGTAAACCTTATCTTTCACAGTCTTCTTACCGGTTATCTTCCTCGCCGTAACGGTTCTTCTTCGCACAACCATTTTTACACACCAAGAATAACTAAGATATCGCTTTAAAAAGGAGAAACCCTTAAAACTCGTTCTCATGGTTAAGAAGTGAGAGGCTGGAGGACCTCGAAGGTGGGTATTATTATGCGTGATTAATGATAGGTGCGTTTAAATAAGTCTTCGTCTTGAACGTAGGATTTACCGAGTCTTAACGCTGTCTCAGCTTTACTTAGCTCGTAACCTATGTAGAGCGCGTGATCAACGTTTATTTCGTAGTCTCTCAGTAGTGTTCTGCCTAGGTCGAGGGCTTTGCTCCCCACGTATCTTTTGAGGATTTTGTTGCTGCTTCTGTCATGAACGTCTACCACTATCTGCTTTCCTTCCTTATCCACGTAGATCTTCACGTAATACCTCATATCTAGGCGTGGCTGGCCCTCACCACCGCTAACTCTCTCAACGACTCCTTCATGAGCTGGTACAGGGATGTTTAAGTCTTTCTTATCCTTGATTATCAGGAGGTCTATCCCTTGATTAACGGGGGGTGACTTCTTAAGGAAGGCTCTGTAAATTAATTCTCTGCTAATCGAGGCTTCTAAGGAAGCGCCGCGGGCTTTAACGCTTGACTCAGTGATCAATACGGATGAAGCGCCTAGCTCGAACCCTATATCTATTAAGAGGGCTATGACTCCCGGAGTGTCAGCGTCTATTAATTCGTATACGTTAGCAGGACTGAATAAGATGGGGTATCTAACCCTGCTTCTTATTTTACTCAACTCTATTATGCTGTCCACGAAACCTAGCGTGGGTGGTCTGACTATGGTGTCAACTAAGATTTTATTGAATCCCATGTCTTGAAGCATCTCGATCACTTTGATTAAGTCCTCACCGCCAGTACTCGACGGCACCGCCACGACTGCTTGATCAGTCCTTAAGTAGCTAGCGACTAAGTCGACGTTACTCACTGATATGTTGAGTATTAAGTCGCTCAAGTCGAGCAAGTCTTTGAGCTTCTCCTTAGGGAGGCTCTCGTAGATTAAGTCAATCCCGGTCAACATGTCGTGAGCTGAGCTAACAGACAGCAACTTGCTGACGAGGTCTAGAGCTCTACACTCAATACCACACCCTATCACCACACCCTCATAACTCAAGGTTCTGAGTTCGCTGAGTTTTGTTTCTAGGTGCTCAACGCTGGAGTACTCGCTAACTAAGTATTCGTAGATTAAGTTGAGAGGAGGCGGTGTCTCCGCGAACACGACGTTCCTCAACTTAAAGAGAGGTTTCTTAGATTGCAGGACCTCACTCAACCTCGTTTGATAATACTCCGTTAGTTTTTCACGCATGACCTCGTCCGCCGGAACGTCCGGGCTAAACTCGAGTCCCTGAAGAAGCTGCTTCAACATTTCGGGTAAGTCGCCGAGGTACTTAGGACCCTTAACCGCTCTCACCCCAATCAAGTTCTGGATCTCTCTCGCGGACCCTATGCTTAAGCCGGGAATGACTATCAAGTCGGTTTTCCCCGACCCCCCGTAGGTAGCTAATTCGCTAGCTATGAGCTTGGTAGTCGCTAAGGAAGCGATAGGAACGCTTCTCAACTCAAAAACGTCTAAATCAATAAGATCACGTAGGTCCTTAACCACCTCCTCAAGTATCGGCCTAGCTATTCTCGAAGTCACTAACAGTACCCTCAACCCCCACCCCTAACTAACATATAAGCTCGCTGTAATTATATTCTGGGTGTCGACCCCTTGCCTGAGACGATCGACGTATTAAAGCTTGAGGGGCTGGCGATCAACGGGTTAGTTAAGGAATCCGCGATACTGGACTGCGAGAAGAGAGGCAAGATAAGGATGAGTAAATTATTAGTTAAGCTCGTTAACGGCGAAGAGTACGAGACTCCGTGTTACGAATACCCCAGAATCTCGAGGGTTTACGTGTTAATAAGTAAGTATAGGGAGCTGCAGTAGGTATTTGAAACTTTATTATCTTAGTAAACGTAGAGGAGATAGATGATGAGTGGAATTACCTATGAATAGATGATTGAAACACCAGACACTGATTTCAGCTACGTAGCTCCCTGAGTTTTTTCTGCGTGAGCCACGCTAAGAGTCATTAGCTCGTAAGCTTAGGTAGCTTGATTAAAAAACGTAGAACGAGTCACTAGTTTCTCTCGAGTTGGTTGGGAAAAAACACAACTCGTTAGTCTTTCTTAGATATTACTATCTCGATTGTTGAGACCCTGGATTGCCTGCCTTCAGCGCTGGTAACTACTTGACTCCCTATCCTTATGTCTTTCACTACTACCTTGTCGGGCAGGAACCTATTCCTCACTATCTCGACGGTGTCAACAGCTTTCCCTATGGCCCTACCCCTAGCCTTCACCACGATTTCAGGAACTCCCTGGTTTAGCAGGGTTAGTGTTGCTAGTACGTAGTTCATTACGGGTTTCTTACCTACCAAGACTACGTTGCTTGACGCAGGTCCTTGAGACATTCACTCCACCTCTACACTTGTTTAGTCGTAATAATGTATGAGCACACCCTTAAAAGTTTTTCGTTTTTAGTGCTCGCTACGAAGCGTTCAAGAACGTGAATTTTTAAAGTTTATTTCAGTATATGAAGCTTAGGTAGTAGAAATGAGCGGCGTGATTCAGCCTGCGGTAAGGAGTCTAATAAGCGAGCTCAATAATTTATTAGGTAACGAGATAGTGGTGAAGTTAGTTGATGGAACAACGTATACGGGCAAACTAGTTGGTTTAGACCTTAGTGAGAGACTCACGCTACACTTAGTTCTCGAGAACGCCAGGAATCAGGAAGGCAGGTCTTTCTATAAAGTCTTCGTTAACGGTTCTAGAATATCTGAGATAATATTTGAGAGCAGACCTGTCTTCGACCCGGAAGAATTCAGTAGGTACCTCATGACGAGACTCAACATACCCCCAACATCCATCAGGGTTATTAAAGAGGTTCACGCAGTCTACGTATACGATAAATTCAAGATAACGGAGAACGGGGTTGAGGGTTCCGGCGCCTTAGCTAATAAGCTGTATAGCGTCCTGCAAGAATACCTGGAGTTAAAGAAACGAGGTGCTCAGATCCAGACTTAGGAGTCACGACGTTAGGACGTTGGTTGAGCGTGGCATGAGCTTCGAGATCAAGGACAAGGATCTCGCGGGGAGGATAGGGAAGCTCAAGACTAAATCCGGCTACATAGAAACCCCGGCTTTTTTCCCAGTAATTAACCCGGTAAAGCAAGAGAGGGAGGTACCCGCAGATAAGGTAAGGAGTATAGGCTTCGATCAAGTCATAACTAACGCGTTCATAATAAAGCAGGCGTTCGGGGATAAAGCTAAGGAAATCGGTGTTAAGAAGATCATAAATTTTGATGGCGTGGTCATGACGGATTCAGGCGCTTACCAGATATTGAGGTACGGTAGGGATAGGGTAAGGATAGAGCCGGAGGAGATAGCTACTTACCAAGTAGAGATAGGTTCCGACATAGCGGTGATAGCGGATATCCCCACGAGAGACGACTCCAGCTATGAGGAGGCTGTAGAGAGCGTTGAAGAGACTTTGAGGAGGGCTCGCCTAACCATAGAGAGGGTTAGGGAAAGCGACGTGTTGTGGGTTTTGCCGGTGCAGGGAGGGGTCTACCTAGATCTCGTTCTCAGGTCGGCTACGGAAGCAAGCAGGATCGAGGGTTACGGCATGTACGCTATAGGATCCCCGGTCACCGTACTCGAGAAATACGGTTTCAGTAAAATAGTTGATATGGTCGCTACAGCTAAGAGCGTGTTACCTCTAGATAAACCTGTTCACTTATTTGGCGGCGGGCATCCACTCATAATCCCGTTAATGGTGGCGTTAGGTGTGGACACCTTCGACTCGGCTTCCTACATACTTTACGCTAGGGATGGCAGGTACATGACCGAGGAAGGCACTTACAGAATCACGGACCTAGAGTACCTACCGTGTGAGTGCGAGGTCTGTAGCAGGTACACACCTAAGGAATTAATGGAGTTAGGGGAGAAAGAGAAAACCAAGATGCTCGCGATCCATAACCTGCACGTGATAAACAGGGAGGTAAAGCGAGTTAAGACTGCTTTGAAAGAGGGTAGGTTATGGGAACTGATTGAGGAGAGAGCGAGGACTCATCCATCAGTTAGGGAAGCTCTAAACACTCTGATAAGATATGTTGATTGGATAGAGAGACTTGACCCGAGGTTTAAGGGGGACTCACACGCGATATTCCTTTACGACGTTACATCATATTACAGACCGGAACTAATACGTCATAGAAGGTTCCTTAAGAAAGCTTTCAAGGAGAAGAAACGAAAGATAATCTTGCTGCCGGGTAACCCGGAGGAGAAGCCTTTCAAGAACTCGGAAATATTTAAGGATGCTTTAAGTAAGGGGATGATCGACGCGGGGTCCCACGTCTTCGTGTACCTACCCTACTTTAACTTAGTGCCCGCGGAACTAGATCAAGCATATCCCTACTCACAATTCGAGATGCCGGCAACCGTGGAGGAGCAAGTCATTAATTATATGGTTGAGGAGATAAGGAACCTAATTCTCGAGAAGGTGGGGGAAGCAGAACTAGTCATCCTCACATGCTCGAAATATGCTTGGAGTAAGCGAGAACTCTTCAGAGACCTGACTGTACACGGAGTTAAGATAATTGAGTTATGTCAAGAACCTTAACAGACTTCACTTAAAACAATGCTTTTTCGGTTTGGTCTCACATATATAGCTTAGGCCCTTTCTCTTCCTTGGTTTTCTTACTTGCTTCCTCCATTAAGGTCTCCGCGTAAGCGACTAACTTAGAATACTCTATTAAGTCATCAACTGACACACCGATCTTCAGTATTTCGTTGAGTTTCCTTATAAAGACTGCCGCCGCGGAGGGATCGTACTTACCTGGCTCTGTGTAGGGCAGTATTAGAAGCGTTGGTATTTTCTTAAGCGTGAAGATCGCGTAAAGAGTTGCTAGCGGGCCTACAATATAATTGCCTTTCCCTAACGTCGGTTCTTTAAAGCTCCACCCGCAGTCCATGTTACAGACCCACCTGAACTCTTCGTCACCCTCCTTAAGCTTGACGTTAAGCCCGCCGGCAAACACCGCTCTCTTACCGTTGATCTTCTTAAACCAATCGGCCAGTGCTAGGGAGTAGGGCACCCTCTCAGGAGTTGTGGGTAACGCGTTATTAACCACTATTATTAAGTTCCTGTCCTCAGCTAAGAATATTTCGTAGGGGGTCATAACACCGTATTCTTCCATGGCCACGAAATCAGGCATGTACTTGGTTACGATATCACCTATTTTGACGGACCTCATCTTATTAGCTATATACCTAGTTGCTATAGTCCCTACGTAGCCGAAGCCGGGGAATCCGGTGATCAGGACCCACTCCCTACCAGGTTCTCTAAGTATTTGCTCGAATTCTTCGTAGATGAATATCTCAACCTGCTTCATCCAGTCACACACTCCCTAATCTTTAACGCGGGACCAGTTAATAACTGAAGTATTTCCTCAGGTGATAGGAGGAGCTTGCCAACACATAAGAGCTCGTCGTCCTCACTAACCACGAGAGCTTCGTCACCAGCTCTAAGTTCCTCGTCTACTGACAAGACGTGCTTAGAGAAGACAGAACTCTTAGCTTCCAATATGTCCGGAACCATCTCGTTCACTACGACCAGTCTTAATCGTGGGGGAGGAACTAATTTATGTATTCTCCTAGCCAGGCTTAATCTTATGTTGAGAGTGTTTGTTTGCGCGACAACCGTAGCCAGTACTTCAGCGTTTTCAGGATCTATTAGAGCTCTCACCCTCCCAGTATTCCTTGACACACCTACTAACAAGTTGTCCGGTAGCACGGAGTCAGCAACGCTTACCCTTAGCTGATAATTTAGGGTAGCTCTAAAACTAAGTAGTTCGTCAGGGGTTATCTTCCTGATAACGTAACTCAACCCTTAAACCACCGAGGGCGTCTTGCGTTCCTGAGTCTTACTGCTTTCCTCTGCGTAGGGCCTGAAACGATCTTTAAGAACCTTCTTAATAGCTTCGATAAAGTCTTCCATGACCACGTAATTCCTGTTATTCCTTAACGCGGTGAATCCCGCTTCAGTACATATAGCCCTTATATCAGCTCCTGAAGCGCCCTCAGATAACTTAGCCAGCAATCCTAGGTCCACGTCCTTAACCTTCATTTTCCTAGTGTGTATCTTGAATATTTCTAGGCGGCCTTGAAGATCGGGTAGCGGAACCTCGATCACCCTGTCAAATCTTCCAGGCCTTAGTAGTGCGGGGTCTAGGATATCTATTCTGTTCGTGGTAGCTAAGACCTTAACGTTATCTAGCGGCTCGAAGCCGTCTAACTCAGCTAGTAACTGAGTGAGCGTTCTGTGAATCTCCCTCTCACCGCTAGTCCCTATGTCAAGTCTTTTCGCCCCGATAGCGTCAAGCTCGTCTATGAGTATTATTGCCGGAGCCTTCTTCTTCGCGAAACTGAAGACTTCCCTAACGATTCTAGCACCCTCACCAACGAATTTCTGAGCTAGCTCTGAAGCAACCAAGCTTATGAACGTAGCGTTAGACTCGCCGGCAACAGCTTTAGCTAGTAAAGTCTTGCCACAACCCGGGGGGCCGTAGAGGAGGATGCCTTTAGGGGGTTCAATGCCTATCTCCCTAAATAATTCAGGGTTCTTCAGAGGTAATTCAACGACCTCCCTCAACTCCCTTATCTGTTCTTTAAGACCCCCCACGTCCTCATACCTCACCTTAGGCCTTTCAATGACCTCCATAGCCCTGACGTAAGGGTCTTCAAGTGATGGGAGGATGCCGACTACGGCGGAACCTCTTTGATTAAGCATCACCCTCGATCCCGGCCGCGCGTTCTTCACGTCAACATTCCCTAAAACCTCAACCACGAGGTTAGGGCCTGTGGAACTCTTGACTACCGCCCTGCCATCAGGCAATACCTCGAGTAAGACGCCCTCTATGAGAGGTGTTGAGAGGAGCTTCTCAATCTCTTTCTTATAGTAGTTTATCTCATTCCTGAGGAACTCAACCTCTGTCTCCAGCTCCTGAATCCTCATCTCAAGATATCTTATGTAGTCGTCTGCCGAGCCCTTCTTACGCGAGCTATACTCAATACCGGACAATAAACGCCACCACTAAAAAACTAGTATCTTGAAAACCTAAAAAGGTATTTGTTTATTGAAACTTAAGAAAAGCTGTGAGTTAACGCGTTACTTCTCCTCTTCTTCCTTCTTCTCTTTCTTCTCCTCCTTCTTCTCTTCCTTGACTTTGCTAGCCGCCACCACGTCATCAATCCTTAACACTAGGGTTGCTGCCTCAGTACCTGCCTTAAGAGCGTTGGTCTTCACTGTCAGAGGCTCTATAACTCCTAAAGCCTCCATATCATCGACCTTACCGCTGAATACGTTAACCCCGTACTTAACCCCGTCAGGTTTGTTGTGCGCGCTCCTCAACTCTGAGATCATGTCTATCGGGTCTAGACCCGCGTTCTCCACGAGTGCTGAGACAACACCCTCTAAAGCTTTGGCGAAGGATAGTACGGCTAGCTGTTCCTTCCCGCCCACCTTAGTAGAGTACTCTCTTAAGTACCTCGCGAGCTCTATCTCGAAGCTACCGCCACCGTACACGATCTTAGGGACTCTGAGAACGTCTGCTACAACACTTAACGCGTCTCTGAAAGATCTCTCAGCCTCGTCAACAACTCTCTCTAAGCCACCCCTGATTATTATGCTGACCGCCTTCGGGTCCTTAGTGCCCTCGACAAACACCATCTTGTCCTCCCCTACCTTCCTCTCCTCAACTAATTCCGCGTAGCCTAGGTCGTTAGGCGTTAAGTCGTCGATGTTGCTCACAATCTTCCCTCCAGTAGCTCTCTCAAGTTTCTCCATGTCTGATCTCTTAACTCTTCTTACTGCTAGTATTCCTTTCTTTGCTAGGAAGTGTTGAGCGACGTCGTCAATACCTTTCTGACAAATAACGACGTTAGCACCAGTAGCAGCAATCTTCTCAACCATATCCTTAAGAATATTCTCTTTCTGTTCTATGAATTTCCTCATCATCTCCGGGTCACTAATCCTTATCTCAGCGTCTATCTCTGTTTTCTCGATCTCTAGCGGCGCGTCGATTAAGGCAATCCTGGCTTTCTCAACCCTCTTAGGCATGCCCGGGTGGACTACCTCCTTATCTAGTATGACGCCGTAAACTAGCTTAGTGTCTGCGAGGGAGCCTCCGTGCTTCTTAATTATCTGTATGTTGTCTAGATCCACGTATATTCTACCGTCCCTATCCTCAGCTACCTGCTTAACAGCCTTCACAGCTATCTCCGCGAAGTACTCCCTAACGCCGTGGACCGCCTTACTTGTCAGGGCTGTCGAAGCTATCTTCTTCAAAGTCTCGAAATCGTTTACGTCCACGCTCTTAGCGACACTCTCCGCGTACTTAACAGCTTCCTCGAGAGCTTTCTTATAGCCGTTAATTATTATCGTTGGGTGTACTTCCTTATTAAGGAGGTCCTCAGCAGCTTTCAGTAACTCGCCAGCGAATATTACGGCTGTCTTAGTCCCGTCACCGACTTCGTCGTCTTGACCCTTAGCTATCTGGACGAGCATCTTAGCTGTGGGGTGTTGAACGTCCATCTTATCCAGTATTGTGGCGCCGTCGTTAGTTATCGTGACGTCCCCTAAAGTATCCACGAGCATCTTATCCATACCTCTAGGTCCGTAAGTAGTCCTCAAAATCTCGGCTATAGTCATCGCGGCCACCATGTTCGACCTAAGCGCTTCAGCACCCGTGGTCCTCTGAGTACCCTCCTTCAATATTAAGACAGGTATGCCTGCGGTAGGAGCAGGGGCAACACCTCTCTGAGCCATACACTACTCACCAATAACTCAATATCAACCACTTCTATTTAAGCTTTTCGCTACACGTCACACCCAATTATTTTTAAAGGGAGTATCCGATATGTTTAGGGAGGGATGAGTGTATGGGTAGGGTGAGAACCTCGATAGTTAAGAGAACCGCCAGGAGGTTGATGGAGTTATTTCCTAGTGAGGTTACCGCGAGCTTCGAGGAAAACAAGAAGTTAGTTTCTAAGTATGTCTACCTCAGGTCTAAGAAGTTAAGGAATCAGATTGCCGGCTACCTAACCCACTTAGTGAGGGTTAGGGAGAAGAGATTGCAGACCCCTCAAGGCGAGGTTAGCGAGAGCGGGGCCTTCGAGGAGACATGATGGTGCGGGTTAAGTTAGCGGGGGTTTTGAAGGGTAGGCTGGGTAGGGATGAGATAAGCATTGAGGTCAGTGAGCCAGTTAAGCTTAAGGAATTCCTAAAGGAACTCAGAGCCAAGATACCTGACTTGAGGGAAGCGGTGGAGGAAGACGGATCCTTAACTACCTCATACATAGCGTTCTTAAACGACGTGGACTACAGACTACTGGGAGGCCTAGACTACGTGCTCGAAGACAACGACGAGATTTTCCTGGTGCCCGTGAGTCATGGAGGTTAATCAACTAGAGGAAGTTTTGGGGATCGTGAGGGAAGTCTCTCGCAAGAACGAGTCGATAGGCTTCGATTACTGCGTGTCAGAAGATGACGAAGTAGTGAGGTACGTGGGTAGCACCCTCAACCCACTCTGCGTAACCCAGGTAATCCCTTTAAGACTCGTTATCTCAATACCTCAAGTGAGAATCCCCGCACTACTAACTATCGAGGCTTTCACGAAAGGAGAAAACATAAGTAATAAGCCTGAGATAGAGTATCTCCTATACTTCGCCGGTAGCAGGCAGATAAAGCAAACACTAGAGAAATTAAGGAAATACTTAACGAAGCCATACCTAGTAATCAGGTTCTGTGAGGAAACAGCTGAAGAGAGCTTCAAGAAAATACCTAAGGGAGTAAAGTGTAGCTCTAAAGAAGCGGAGAACGCTCTGAAACCAGACGTAGAGGACATAAAAGAATTCTATGAGCTCGAGAAAACCACGGAGGAGAAACTACTTAAAGACATCCTAACACTAATAAACAACCTAAAACTACGACCGAAGACCTAGACCTTAAAGGAGTAACCCCCACAAACCACCCAACGGAAGTTTATATTATTTTGTGATCATTGCTTCTCGGATCTGCGCCCTGCCTACGGATACCCTACAGTATATTCGTAGGTGAAGTGTTCACCCCGATTGGAAGCCTCGCTCTTTAGGGTGGGGGGTGGAAGGCTTATATGTTTTTGCTTTAATAATGTGTTTGGTGTTGGGTGTGGGCGAGTTTTAGTTAGCGATGAGCCCGCGCCTCCCCGGTGTTGGCGGCGGGGGCTGAAGCATGATGCAGCACCCGTGAGGGGCTCTGAAAGATGAGGGAAAGCCCCAGAGGGTGCAGAACCCCCGCCCTTCAAGGCGGGGAGCCCTCAGCTTCCTCCACGACTTCATCCATCAGTTTATTAAGCGCTACGGTAAGAAAACGATCTTGCTCATCCCGGAAAGACTAGGAGACGGGACCAGAACCTTCAGGCTGGTAAGAGGGTCGCTACAACCCGGGTACGCAATAGATCTTTGGAGAAAAGTTTCCGGTACCTCAGTTTACGACCTGCATGCTGGGTCGTGAACTACGGAGTTTATGAATAGATTCACGCGTGGCTGGTGCGGCGGCCGGGATTTGAACCCGGGATCTCCGGCTTGGGAGGCCGGCGTCCTAGACCAGGCTGGACGACCGCCGCCCCATATTAATTTCTACACTATGATTGTTTTTAAGTTTTTCTGATGGTTGTTTATGTGTTGTTTTGTAATTATTGTTTAAAGATTATATTACTTGTTCCAATTTATTTTCTTTTTTGCCGGTTTTCATTAGGTGGTGTTTGTGGTTTTTGATGATGTCGTTGAGATAAGGTTTCATGGGAGGGGTGGTCAGGGGGTTGTGACGGCTGCTAACGTCCTTGTTGACGCTCTCCTTAAGGTTGGTCTTTACGGGCAGGCGATACCTTTCTTCGGTGCTGAGAGGAGGGGTGCTCCTGTAGTGGCTTACGCGAGGGTTTCTAAGAAGCCTATAAGGACTAGATCCTCTATTAGGAGGCCTAATATAGTGGTGGTTTTAGACGCTAAGCTTAGTGAGTTAGTTAATGTTTTGGAGGGGCTTAAGCCAGGCGGCACCATACTCATTAACACTTCCGGGAAACCCGATATTAAGGGGGGTTTTAAGGTGTGTTACGTTGATGCTGTCGGGATTGCTTTAAGGCATAATCTGGTCTTGTCTGGCTGGGCTTTAGTCAACATGCCTATCGTCGGTGCTTTAGCTAAGATACTTGGGGTGCCTGTCGAGGCTGTTGAGGAATCGATAAGGGAGAGGATTGAGGGTAGGGTGGGGGAGCTGAACGCGGTAGCGGCTAGGGAAGCCTTCAACGAGGTGGTCTGTGTTGAGTGATGAGTCAGTCTTACCCCTAGCTAGGCCAGCGATAGGGGTTTCCGGGAAGACAGGGTCTTGGAGATTGCAGAGACCGTTATATGACTCGAGTAAGTGTATTAAGTGCAGGCTGTGCTGGCTCTACTGCCCTGATTCAACCATAGACATAAACGAGGGAAGCGCTGACTTCATAACCATAAACTACGACTACTGTAAGGGATGCGGTATATGCTCTAACGTATGCCCGACTAAGGCGATAACCATGGCTCCGGAGGGGTGATGGGGGTGGCGCTGAAAACACTTACAGGTAATTACGCAGTAGCCACAGCCGTTAAGCTCGCGAGAGTTAACGTGATCTCAGCATACCCCATAACGCCTCAAACCACCATAGTAGAGAAGTTAGCTGAGATGATTGAGTTAGGGGAGCTGAAAGCAGACATGATTAGGGTTGAGTCAGAACACTCAGCTCTAGCAGCAGTCTACGGAGCTGCTTCAGGAGGTGCGAGAGCCTTCACAGCAACCTCATCACACGGCCTACTCTACATGCATGAGATGCTTTGGTGGGTGGCTGGCTCAAGAATCCCCGTGGTGATGGCCGTGGTTACCAGGACTATAGGACCTCCGTGGAATATATGGACCGACCACTCAGACGTGATGGATCAGAGGGATACCGGGTGGTTAATAACTTTCACAGAGAATAACCAGGAAACACTTGATGAAACAATAAAACTCTTCAGAATCACGGAGGATGAGAGGGTGTTCCTCCCGGGCATCGTCACCTTAGACGCTTTCATACTAAGCCACACTACGGAACCCGTTGACGTACCCGACCAAAGCTTAGTAGATGCTTTCCTACCTCCGAGGAAGCAGCCATACGTCTTCAGAGCCGGGGAACCTATCATAATGGGTAACATACCTAGAGATCTTAAGTGGAATATGATGATGAGGGAAGACATAGATAAGGCTATGGAGAGAGCTAAGAAAGTTATTGAGGAAGCCGACCTCTTGTGGGGGAAGTTGGTTGGGAGGAGGTACGGCGGGTTAACGGAGTGTTACAGGTGTGAGGACGCGAAACACTTCATCATAGGTGTCGGCGCGTGGGTAGGTGACATGAGGGAAGCCGTAGACTACTTGAGGGAGAAGCTCGGCTTGAGGGTAGGCTTAATAAAGATCAGGTACTTCAGGCCGTTCCCGAGGGAAGACATAGTTAAGTGGCTTAATAACGCTATGAGCGCCGTAGTATTCGACAGATCAGTATCCCCCAGCGCGGGAGGACCGATATTCGTTGAAGTTCTCGCATCCCTAGCCTCAGCAGGTGTTAGAACCCCTGTTAGGGGGGTTATAGCCGGTCTCGCAGGAGTTGACGTCACCCCTGAAGACATAGCTAACGCAGTACTAACTTCGGTGAGTGAGGCGGAGGAGTTGGGTACCTTCAAGCAAAGCGTTTTATGGTTTTACGGGGGTGAGTAGGTGTGCCGATAAACATTAAGGACCTACCTAAAGAGAAGTTCGTTCTCCCCGGAGACGCTGCTTGCCCGGGATGCCCTGAAAACATGGGTTTAAGGTTTGTTGGCATGGCTTTAGGCAGCAAAGCCATTTTAGTGATTCCTGCCGGATGTACGTCAATTATTCAAGGACTTGCTCCCGGCTCGGGACTTAAGTTCCCAATACTTAACGTGCCGTTCGCTTCCTCCGATTCCGTGGCCGCCGGACTTAGCTCAGCTAAGAAGATTTTAGGGGAGGACGCCGTGGTGGTTGTCTGGGCTGGTGACGGAGGGACTGCCGACATAGGGTTCGCGACGCTGTCCGGGGCTGCTGAGAGGAATGATGACTTGATTCACATATGTGTTGATAATGAGGCTTACATGAACACAGGTATTCAGAGATCTTCTCAAACGCCTCCGGGTGCTTGGACTACTACGACTTGGTTAGGGAAGAGGGAGAGGAAGAAGGACCTACCCCTCATAATGCTGATGCATAGGATCCCCTACGTAGCTACCGCAAGCGTTGCTTACCCGCTAGACTTCATCGAGAAGCTCAGGAAAGCCTCCGCCATCAAAGGCTTCAAGTACATACACCTTCACGCGCCATGCCCTGTCGGGTGGAGGTTTGACCCAGCTTATACGGTGGCAGTCGCTAAACTAGCTGTTGAGACAGGTATGTGGATCCTGTTCGAGGCTGAGGGAGGTAAGGTATCCATAAGCCCTCCCAGCAAGCCATACGCGGATAAGAATAGGAGGAAACCGATTAAAGAATACATAGCGATGCAAGGACGTTTCAGAAACGTCACCCAGGAGTTGTTGACGGAGCTTGAGAAGCAAGTTGATGATAACTGGTCCACACTACTCAAGTTAGCAACCTAAAACCAATCATCTTTTCAGGTCTTCTAAAGTATCTATGTCTCTCAGTATGCCGGCGTCGTCGGTGTCGTAATAACGTATTTTATCAGCGTTCCTTCTTAAGAATCCTTTAAGACCTAACTCAGCCTCACTTATTCGATAAACTTCCTCCAGCAACCCCCTCCCGATTATTAGTGGGTGGCCGCCCCTCATAATGCTGGACAGTCTTGGAACCAGGATAAACGAGTTGCCGCTCTTGAGTAGTTCTCCCGCGCGATCTACCAGGGTACGTAACGTCGAAACCTTAATGTAGGGTACGTCACCAGGGTGTATGGCTACTAAGTCTGCCTCACTACTAACTGCTTTAACACCTCTTATGACGGAGGAACTCATACCTAGCTCGTAATCCTCGTTAATAACGAACCTGAGACTCAACCCCTTAAGAACCTCCCTAACTAAGTCAGCTTGAAAACCTAGAACCACCAAGACCTCATTAAAAACACCTGATCCAACGAACTTGCTCACGGTATGTCTTATCAGCGGCCCCCTAACCCCGTCAACCAAGACCTCATACAGCAACTTATTCGTCGGGAATCTCGTTGACTTCCCGGCCGCTAGTATGACCGCAGAAACGAACATCTAGTACCACCAATGTAAACAACGTTAAAGATTTATTAATGCTTGATGTATTGTCAGGATAGGTGTGGGGTGTGAGCCTCCCCAGAAACTTAAGTGATGAGGAAGCTATCCACATAGCTAAGGAGAAGTTGAGCAAGGGGTTTAAAGTAGCTGTAGCAGTTGTTGTTAGGAAGGAGGGTTCTGGTCCTAGAGACGTAGGCTCAAAACTGCTCGTGTGTGAGGGCGGGGGAGTTTACGGTACTTTAGGAGGAGGCTTTTTCGAGAGGCATGTGGTGGGGGAAGCTCTGAAAGCTCTTGCTGAGGGTAAGCCGAGAATCGTTAGGTATTCGTTCACGGGTCGTCCGATCGAGGGAGCCGTTGACACAGGACTTATATGTGGTGGTGTTTTAGAGGTGTTTATAGACGTGTTGGAACCCGCTCAGAGAGTGGTGATATTCGGTACCGGTAGGGTTGGGAAGCCCTTAGGCGACCTCTTAAACTTCCTGGGGTTTAAGGTAGTCGTGGCTGACCCCAACCCAGAACTAGTCAGCACGGACCTATACCCCTACGCCGTCGAGAGAGCGCATATCCCGGTAGAGCAGATCGAGGGAAAACTTCCTCAGCTAGTTATGGACGGTGACGTAGCTTTCATAACTCACGGGGAGATCGAGATAGATTACAAGGCTTTAAAGACTCTCCTTAAAACAAACGTTAAGTTGGTTGGACTCCTAGGTAGTAAGAGGAAGATTACGGAGTTTGTTAAGAGGTTGTTAGAGGAAGGTGTTGACAAGGAGACTATAAGGAGGAAGTTTAGGGGGCCTATAGGGATAGATATCCCGGCCGACAGCCCTGAGGAGATAGCCGTGTCCGTAGCAGCTGAGCTAATAACGTTACTGAAAGGGGGTCAAGTGAAAACACTAAACATTGTTGAGGAAGTTCTCAACAGGTTCAGCGCTTAAGAACGTGGGGTTTAGTTTTTCACGAGGCTTCTTTAACATAGAATATGTAATAATCTTCGATGCCGTCACTACAGCTATTTATTTAATTCATGAAATTATTTAATTGACCTCGATCAATCAATATTTTTATGCAATAAATCGTTTGATCTTTGAGGTGGTTTCTTGTTCAGGTTTGACGTGTACGTCCCTAAAGACTTGAGAGACGCTTTAGAAGCTTTCAAGATTTACGGTGAGGAGTTAGTCCCTATCGCTGGAGGCACTGACTTACTGGTTCTTTACAGGCAAGGCATGGTAAGGTTTAAGGCCTTGCTAGATTTATGGTCTTTAAGAAGTGAATTATCTTACGTTAAGTTAGAGGGCGGGTTGGTTAAGATAGGTGCTTTAACAACTATTGACGAGCTTAGTTCTTCTGAGCTACTTAAAGATAAGCGTTTTGCCGGGCTTAGGGACGCGTGCAAGACTTTCGCGTCACCCTTTATAAGATCCGTAGCTGCGGTCGGGGGGAACGTTGGTGCTGCACATCCCCTTTCCGACATAACGATAACTCTCCTAACTTACGACGCGAGCGTTAAGGTGAGGAGCTTAGAGGGTGAGAGAGTTATTCCTCTGAAGAGTTTCTTTCTAGATAAAAGGAAGACTGTTAAGAGACCTGATGAGTTAATTACTGAAGTATTCTTTAGCGAGCCTCCTAACAACGCGTCGTCAGCGTTTATTAAACTAGATAGGAAGGTCGGGCACGGGATGGGTTACGTTGCTGTAGGTGTTTACGCTGAGTTAGATGGTGACGTGATTAAGGACGTGAGGATAGCGTTTGACAGCATGGGTAGGGCCTTCCCTGAGAGAGCTTTGATGACGGAGAACGCGTTGAGGGGTATGGAGTTAAGTGAGCGCAACGTCGATAAGGTTGTCCGCGAGGTCTTGCCTAAAGAGATGGGTAGGATAAGTGATTATAGGGCTTCAGCTGAGTACAGGCTTTACTTATCTCAGGTCTTGCTTAAGAGAGCTTTATTAGGGGTTGGTAGGAGGGTTAGGGGTGAGTGAAGTGGGCGCCTCACGTGCTTCCTGGAATACTTACAGAGACGTAGAGGTCTCGTTTAAGGTGAACGGGAAGGAGGTTAGGGTTAGGGTTAAGCCTTATGAGAGATTACTCGACGTGCTCAGAAACAAGCTCGGCTTACTGAGCGTTAAGGAGGGATGTGGTAGGGGTGAGTGTGGTTCGTGCGTCGTCATAATGAACGGGAAGCTAATCCCCACGTGCTTAACGCTAGCCGTCAGAGCTGAGGGTTCCGAGATACTGACGCTTGAGGGCATAGCTCCTGAAGGTAAGTTACACGCTATTCAGAAGGCTTTGCTGGATACGTACTCGATGCAGTGCGGCTTCTGCTTCCCCGGGGTTATAATGGCTTCTAAGTATTTGCTTGATAAGAATCCTGACCCGACGGAAGACGAGATAAGGGACGCTTTAGACGGCAACATATGTAGGTGTGGTTCGTACCTGAGGTTCATTAAAGCCGTTAAACTTGCTTCAAAATACATCAAGGAGGGTAAGGTATTCTTTGATGAGTCGGAGGTATTGAGGTGAGTTGAATGAGCACGATCCCCGAATACTATAAGATAGTTGAGGAAGTGTTTGAGAAGTATAAGGATAAGGAGTTCTTGTTCGTAGGGCGCCACACCCAGCGCTGGGACTCTATAGAGAAAATTAAGGGGAGGGCGCTCTTCACGGCTGATTTCGCTAGGCTCTACAGCAACTTAGTCTACGTGCATAGTGTTAGGACTAAGTACGCTCACGCCCGCATAAAATCTATCGACGTTAGTGAAGCGTCTAAATACCCCGGCGTATTAAGGGTCATAACCGCTGAGGACATACCGGGCATTAACGACGTCGGGTACGTGATACCTGATCAACCGTTAATAGCCGATAGGAAGGTCAGGTACATCGGCGATATAGTAGCTCTAGTAGTCGCTGAGAATCCTTTGGTAGCTAGGGAGGCGGGGGAGTTAATCAGCGTTGAGTACGAGCCACTCCCCGTCATAACTAATCCTCTAGACGTGGTAGACTTAATGACTCTGAAGGAGAAGCCTCACACGCTAGTACATGATGAGAGAGGTAGTGACATCCTGGTACACTACAAGATAAGGAGGGGGGACATAGAGAAAGCTATGAGAGAAGCTGATGTGAAGGTTGAGGGTGTTTATAAAACACCGTTCCAAGAACACGCTTACATGGAGCCGGAGGCATCAATAGCTATACCAGAGCCTGACGGGAGCGTTACGGTGATAGCTTCTACCCAGTGCCCGTTCGACGTCAGGAAGGCCGTCGCTAAGGTTTTAGGGCTTACGCTGAATAAGGTCAGGATAGTTGTGCCGGCTGTTGGTGGAGGGTTTGGAGGTAAGGAAGACGTAGCTAACGAGGTAGCCGCTAAAGCGGCTTTAGCAGCAGTCCTCACGGGCAGGCCGGCCCTCACCGTGCACACTAGGGAAGAGTCTATCATAGGTCACAGTAAGAGGCATCCTATGATAGCTTGGTACAGGCATGCCGCGAAGAAGGACGGAACCCTCGTAGCTGTTGAAGCCAACGTGGTCATGGATGGGGGTGCTTACGCGTCGTTAGGTCCCTTCGTGCCTTGGAGAGCTACGGTACACGCTACAGGACCTTACAAGGTTCAGTCAGCCAGAGTAGATGTGGTGAGGGTCTACACCAACAACGTCTACGCCGGGGCTTTCAGAGGTTTCGGGAACCCGCAGGTAATCTTCGCTGTTGAGAGGCAGATGGATCTACTCGCTGAGGAGTTAGGTATGGATCCCGTCGAGTTAAGGTTGAAGAATATCCTTAGGGTCGGTGACGAGACCGTCCACGGGCAGAAACTTACTGAGGAACACGGTGTTGGCTTGGAGGAAGCGGTCATGAAGGCTGTTGAGGCATCCAACTGGTTTGAGTTGAGGAGGAGGTACAGCGAGATTACAGGACCTGTTAGGAAAGGTATAGGCATCGCGTTATTCTATCACGGGAACTCAATAGGTGTTGAGGGAGCTGACTACTCGTCGGTAACGTTGATAATAAATAGGGATGGTTCTGTGAGTATTAGGACGGGGCTCACAGAGTTTGGTCAGGGCTCTACGTGGGGTCTAGCTCTAATAGCTGCTGAAATACTTGGGGTACCGCCTAGTTACTTCAAGATAGAGAATCCGGATACTTCAGCCACGCCCGACGCCGGCCCCACAGTAGCTTCAAGAGCGACCGTTATGGGCGGTGCCGCTACAGTGGTTGCTGCTTATAAGTTGAGGAAGAGGCTTAACGAGGTAGCCTCACACATATTGGGTTGCGACCCTGATGACGTAGTTATAAGAGCTCCGGACGTCTACTGCTCGTCCGATCCGAGTAGGAGGACTAGGTGGGCAGACGTTGTTGAGCAGAGTTTCTGGTTGGGTGTTCCGCTCCAGGAATTCGGTTATTATAGAGCTCCTAGGGCTTTATGGGATGAGGAGACTGGTCAGGGAGCGCCATACATAACGTACACCTTCGGAGCCATAGTCGCGGACGTGGACGTGGATATTGAGACTGGTTTAGTAAAAGTGAATAAGATCTTCACCGCCTACGATATAGGCAAGGTAATAAACAGGATGGGGGCGGAACTCAACGCTGAGGGCGGGGCTATTCAAGCATTAGGGTACGCGTTGATGGAGGAGATAATACACGATAAAGAGGGTAGGGTAAGCAACCCCAACCTATCAACCTACTACGTACCCACAATTAAGGACGTGCCTGAGATAATACCTCTATGGGTTGAAGCGAAATACAGGAAAGGGCCTCTGGGAGCTAAAGGCTTCGGAGAACCGTCATTCAACGCCGTGGCGGCAGCTATAGCGAACGCGGTAGCGCACGCGATAAGAGCGAACGTGACTGAGTTACCGATCACCCCGGAAAGGGTATACATGCTACTCAAGAACAAGCAGAAGACTTAAGAGTAAGGAAAAACCAACCAATTTTCGTTTTCCGTTAAGTGTTGTGGTGGACCGGCCGGGATTTGAACCCGGGGCCTCTCGGTTGCAAGCCGAGCGCTCTTCCAGGCTGAGCTACCGGCCCACCAATGAATCCGAGCGTCTCCCAACACTCTTAACAGTAGTTGAAGCTTAAAAGTCTTTCATAATTGGGGCTTCGTTCCTCGCGGGATAAACCACTATTTCGGGAAACGGTTGGAGATGGTTTGTTTTCTACTAAGTTTATAGGAATCTTAGTTTCTTAGTGTTAAGGGAGGTTAGGGTTGTATGGGTTTGGTTGCTGAACGTAAGGTTGCTGGTTTTAAGGAGGGGCTGGTTTCGATTTTCGTTAACGTTGTTCTTTTTGTTATTAAGTTTTATCTTGGCTTGATTCATAACTCGATAGCCGTGGTAGCTGACGCTGTACACACTCTATCTGATGCAGGGACTTCGGTGGTGGTGGTTATTAGTTTTTGGATTGCTTACAAACCTCCTGATAAGGGTCATCCTTTCGGTCATGGTAGGGCTGAGCAGATAGGCGCTGTGATAGTGGGGACACTCTTAGGTGTTGCTGGTTTTGAGTTTTTGATGAGTAGCTACGAGAAATTGTCTTCTAGGGAAGCACTGACTTTCAGCTGGTTTTTAGTAGGTGTTTTACTGCTTTCATCGCTGGTTAAGGAATTACTTGCTAGGTGGGCTTTCAGACTTGGCGGCAGTTATGAGTCGAGGTCTATAGTCGGCGACGCGTGGCATCATAGAAGCGATGCGATAGCCACGACTTTACTAGCTCTAGGGATTTTAGTAGGTGCTGATTACTGGTGGGTCGATGGAGTCTTGGGGATAATAGTATCGTTCGTAATAGTTTACACTTCCATCAAAATAATACTTGAGACCTCCAGAGAGTTGCTTGGTTCTGAGCCAACGAGGCGTGAGGAGGAATTATTGATTGATTTAGCTCGTGAAGTGTCGCCGCTCATAGAAGACGTGCACCACATACATATCCATAAGTACGGGGATCATGTCGAGGCATCACTCCATATAAAGCTCCCTAACACTATGAAGCTTGAGGAAGCTCATGAAATAGCTACTAAGCTAGAGAATAGGATTAAGGATAGGCTGGGTTGGGAAGCCACCGTACACCCAGAACCGCAGAGCAGGGAGGAGCGACAACAGAGGACTTCTTCGTAGGACGGAACCTTTCCCCGGTATATGATGGGTTGTTTTAAATGAATGAATTACTGACTACCGGGAAACGGTCGGACTATGTAGTCACGGAGTAAATGTAGATTCTCCAGGGCTTCTTCCCCAGTTTTGCCACGAACTCGAGTGCTTCCCTACCGTTAAGGATTTTCCCGTCTTTCTCCTCCACCCTAAAACCGGTTAGGTTGCCGTCACGTATTAAAGCCTTAACTCTGTTACCTTCTTCATCAACCCAATTGCTGTACATCACGCTTATTTTACTCTCTTTGTAAATACTCATTACTACAGGGATTATCGCGTCACCACTAACCTCTCTCTTCAAGCTACTGATTAATTGAGACTTAAGTATTAGCATGCTCAGAAAAACCTCGTCTTCAAGCTCTCTCGGGTCTCCGAATTCTTCGAAAGGTGCTGCGGGCTTCAAGGGTTTGGCTGGCGGTGTCGGGGGTTTTACTTCCTCAGCAACTTTAACTTCTTCTTTAGGTTGTGGTGCTGCGGGGGCTGGCTTAACAGGCTCGACCACGGGTTGTGCAGGTTGTGGTGGCGGCGTTACCTTCCCTCTCTTAAGAGGTTCTACTATGAGCGGTAATTCATATATCATCTTCCTGCGAAGATTGTCTAGAAACTTTACTAAAGCTCCCTCAATCCTCCTCTCCTTAAAGAAAGAAGACTTTACGGTAAGCCTCCCCGTAAGTAACGTGAAGAGACCTCGGACACCCACGTCTATTCTTAAAAACAGATAGATATCTCCCTGACCCTCTAACTCAACAACCTTAACTTCGTTCGTGCTCGTTACCTTCAATTTAATATTTAATCGATTAGTTGTGTCACCTATGACTAAATCTATAACGCCCTCGCTATCCCGTATCTCACGTATTTTATCCACGTAAACCTCGCTAAAACTCCATAAACTGAGGTGTAGTCTTAAGTCTCCTAACACTAACAAGACGTCATCAGGAGATAAAGGGATTACGGCTTCAAAACTCCTAACTATAGTCACCTGTACTCCCACCAATAAACTGCTCAACGAAATTTATAAAAAACATCAGAATAAAGACTTACGCACAATAACTAACACTTACCTTTAAATAGGGATTCAGTGAGTGAAATTAAGGGTTCTTATAGTGTTTGAAAACAAAAAGTTTTTAAACGGTCTTACTCGGTAATACTTTAAGGGTTTCGAAGAATGAAGTTCTGTCCTAAGTGCGGGACTATGTTGATCCCGGTAAAAGAGGGTGATAAGACGTACTTA
>Ga0080004_1197915_pt1 | contig 112204 bp, 98 predicted proteins | sample WasSprMetagenome_FD_69207 | JGI IMG/M metagenome (GOLD analysis project Ga0080004, IMG submission 69207) | Sulfidic aquatic microbial communities from Washburn Spring, Yellowstone National Park, USA - WS (SPADES assembly) (version 2) | ecosystem: Environmental > Aquatic > Thermal springs > Hot...
TAAGTTTTTCAACCCATCTAGTGATGCTGTAGATTTTGAGATGAACCATAGCGATGAGGGATCGAAGTATTTCAGCTTGATATTTAGCAGGTCTACCGGTATTAGAGTAGTAAGGGGATAAAACGTGATAAGCTGAGTCTAAGTTGAGATAGAAGAGCTTATCTATAAGCTTAGAATATTCTTCAATCTTATCTCTATATGAAGGTAGGAACTTTTTGAGTGAACTAATAAGATTCTTTTGGTATAATGAATGCTGAGTCCAGTGTTGAGTTTTTAGCATAGTTATCGCCTCCTTGTCCTAGGAATTTTAGTACTAGGATAAGGAGGCAAAAGGTAAAAATCAAGGGGTTGGGCTGTGGGGGTGAAGTGCAGTAAGGCTATAACTAGAAGTGAGATTACAAGAGGCTTTAGAGTTTCCGAGAATCTACTAATAGAAAAGGAGGTTGATGTTGGTGTCTAGAAGAGTTATAAAGATTTTTACTTTATTGCTGATTTTAGGGTTATTTAATTTACAAGGAAGTTATGTCTTTGGCAAAGTAAAGATAGAGTACTTGTCCCATACTACAGATATTAATGAACTAAAACTTTATAGAGAGCTAGGGGAGATGTTTACTAAGAAAAATCCAGAGATAGAGGTAGAAGTTACTAGTGTACCAGAAAGATTTTATGAGCAACTTCAAATAAGGATAGCTAGTGGGATGTCTCCTGATGCAACTTTTTTAGCAAATTGGTATATTCCACCTTTTGTAGAGAGAGGAGCTCTCACCTGCTTGGATCCATTTGTAGAGAAGGAACGTTATAATCTTGCAAAATTCTTTCCTAATACTGTAGAAGCTTGTAAGGTAGGCGGTAAACTCTATGGACTACCAAGGCATCCCTCACCGATGGTACTGTACTATAACAAAGACCTTTTTGATAAAGCCGGTATCAGCTATCCTAATGATAATTGGACATGGGAAAAGGATTTCTTAGAAGCAGCTAAGAAACTTACTAAAACGGATGATAAAGGGAAATATATACAGTGGGGTGCATATATAAGTAGGGACATATCTCATGTCCTGTTACCCATTATATACTGCTTAGGCGGTAGAATATTAGATGAAGATATGAAAAAATGTGTTATAGATACTCCTCAAAGTATAACAGCTATTCAATGGCTAGGAGACCTTTGGGTTAAACATAAAGTTGCAATTACTCCCGATCTAGCTGCCGGCTTAGCTGGAGATCCTTTTGTTCTAGGGAAGGTAGCAATGGTCCCTCAAATTTACCCTTTTATTATAACACAGGCTCAGTTTATAAAGGATTTTAAATGGGATGTTGTTATCCTCCCTAAGGGCAAAGGGGGAAGATGGAATAGGGCAGCTGTAGGGGTCCATGCTATTCCAGCTGGAGCTAAGCACCCTGAAGAAGCATGGAAGTGGCTAAAGTTTCTCGCTACAGAAGAGGCTCAACTAAAAATAGCTGAATCCGGGTTAGTTATGCCCTCTTTAAGAGTTCTAGCTTCTTCTCCTAAATTCCTTCAGCCTGCTAAGGGACCACAAATTAATCGTAAAGCATTTGTAGATGGAATGACAAAATCTAAACTAGTCAAGGAGATTTTCCATCCTAAGTGGAGTGAGATGGAGACTCAAGTGATTGCTCCTGAGTTTGATCTAGTTTTTCTTGGCAAGAAATCAGCAGAAGAAGCTTGTAAGAAAATAGCTATAGAATGTAATAGAATATTGGGGGTAAAGTAGATTTAAAGAGGTACTCTCTGGAGGGTATATCTTTTAAGTACTAGAAATAATATAATCCTCCAGAGAGTACCTATAAGGAGGAAGTTTATGAAGCCTAAGAAGAGAGAAAGTATTTTAGGATATTTGTATATTTCTCCTTGGATTATTGGATTTCTTATATTTACAGCTGGCCCAATGATGGCTTCAATATATTTTAGTTTTTGTGATTATCAGTTACTTATTCCTCCTAAATGGGTAGGTATTAGTAACTATATAAGGATTTTCTTTAATGATCAACTTTTTCTAAAATCCTTATGGAATACATTCTATTATACTGTAGGAAGCATTACTCTTGGAGTTTTAGGTTCTTTATTTCTTGCTGTTCTTCTGAATCAAAGAGTAAGAGGAGAAACTATATTTAGAAGTATGTTTTATCTTCCAACATTAACTCCTGCTGTAGCTATGGCAATTCTATGGGGATGGTTGTTTAATACAGAATTTGGGCTTATTAACAGAACTCTAAGTAAAATTGGTATTCAGGGCCCAGCATGGTTATATTCTACAGAATGGGTAATACCTGCATTTATCATAATGAGTTTATGGGGGATAGGGGGATCTAGAATGATCATTTTACTAGCTGGACTACAGGGGATTCCTCAAGAGCTGTATGATGCTGCTGAAGTAGATGGAGTAAATTGGTGGACTAGACTTAGGTATATTACGCTTCCTCTTCTATCTCCTTCTATCTTCTTTGTTATCGTTACAGGAATTATCGGTTCGTTTCAAATCTTTACAGCTTCCTATATTATGACTGGAGGAGGTCCAGCTAATGCCAGTTTATTCTATGTCCTATATCTATATAGGAATGCTTTTGAATACTTTAAGATGGGCTATGCTTCGGCCTTAGCTTGGATTCTTTTTATAATTATAATAACACTTACACTTTTCCAGTTTAAACTTGCAGGTAAATGGGTATATTATGGAGGACAATAATGAAACCAAGGAGAATATACTTTTTTAGTAGAAGTTTACTGTATATATTTCTTGCTTTTGCTGGTCTATTGCTTTTAATCCCTCTCTTATGGGCCTTATCTACTTCTTTTAAAGAGCCGTCTCAGATTTATACCGAACATTCTCCATGGATACCAAAACCAATTGTATGGGAAAATTACATCGAAGTCTGGAGGGCATTACCTTTTGCTACTTTCTATATAAATAGCCTTATTATTACTGTTATACCTACGTTAGGAGCTACGCTTTCTGCACTTTTAGTAGCTTATGGTTTTGCCCGTTTTAATTTTCCTTTAAAAGACATCTTTTTTTATGTAGTTTTGAGTACTATGATGATTCCTCCTCAAGTTACTATAATACCTGTGTTTCTTATCTTTAAAAATTTAGGATGGATTGATACATTCTATCCATTAATCATTCCTTCTTTTCTAGGTGGTGGAGCATTCAATATTTTTCTGTTGAGGCAATTTTTTATGACCATTCCAAAGGAATTAGATGATGCTGCTAAAATAGACGGATGTAGTAGTTTTGATATTTTATGGAAAATATTGATTCCTCTTTTAAAACCTGCTATAACTACTGTAGCAATACTTACTTTTATAGGACACTGGAATGATTTTATGGGACCTTTGATATATCTAAAGTCCTTACAGAAGTATCCTTTAGCATTAGGACTTAGATTTTTCCAAACTCATTTTGGTGGAATAGTAGGTGGAACCGCGCATCATAATCTTCTGATGGCAGCGTCTATTCTTTCTCTTATACCTTGCTTTGTCCTTTTCATCGCTGCTCAGAAGTATTTTATTCAAGGGATAGTAATGAGCGGATTGAAACAGTAGAAGGTCTTTAAAATATTTACCTTGCATTCCGTAGTTATATTTCTCTATCAGTATATACGAGAGCAGAGTGGAAAGTAAAGAGAGATTTAGTTTAGGATAGGGAGATAAAAATAATGTTAGAGTGGACAGGACATTTTTGGAACCTTCTCATATATCCAGAATACTGTGTTGATGAAGTTGAAGATCCAGAAGTAAATATCTTCTGGGTGTTAAAGAGGACATTAAAGAATAAAATTCCAGATTTTGTTGTGTGTATCTCACTGGATGACTATGATGATTTGTCACCGGAAGCAAGAAGGGAAGCTATAACTAAAGTAAAAAGATACATAAGAAGATTCTTTTCAGGGTCTCAGTGTAAATTATTAGGATTTGCTCATAGAAATAGCTTATATTTCTGTGGCAATATACCGGACCTTCCTGCTTTTAAGAATTATTCTTCAGGGCAGAATGAAGTGTATCAAAGGCTTCACTTACTGCAGAGCTTTCTTAAAAGAAGGTCTGATATAACTGTTTCTATTGGTTTAGCCTTTCTAGAGGAGCATTCTATTAAGGGATGGAGACTTGCCGCTCAAAGAGCAGTAGTCGCTCAAAGACAAAAGGTTAAAAAAGGGAGAGGAAGTATAAATGTTTACCCTAAAGACATAATCTCAGAATTTCGAGATTATTCGAATTTGGATAACCTATTAGAAGAACTTTATAACTCAATCTATGAGGCTGATATTCCTCAAGTGGAGACGACCACTAAAAAGTTGCTAGATGCTTTATTTGAAGAGAGATATTTACCACTAAAAGAGCTAAGACCTACGATCCAGTTTCTTATAAGTACTGTTATCCTGTCTACCATAAGATCTGGCATTAAATTTTCTGAGATATCTTCTGAGCTTCAAGGATATCTTACGGAAGTTGAAACCACCTATGACTATGTGAGACTGAGAGAGATTTTAAAGAATGTAATAACAACTTTTTCCGTCAGGGCTTACAGATGTAGAAAGAGTAACTCTTGTAATCTTGTAGAAAGAGCAAAACAATTTATCTTACTTCATTTAAGCGAACCTATATCTTTAAGAGTCATCTCCAACGAATTAAATGTAAATCCTTCATATCTGAGTAGAGTTTTTAAGAAACAGGAAGGAATAAATATAACGGCCTATATACATTTAGAAAGGATTAAGGAGGCAAAGAGGTTACTTGTAGATAAAGATTACAAGATAAGCACCGTAGCATTTACTTTGGGTTTTGGTAGTATTCAACATTTTTTGAGAGTTTTTAAAAAGGTCGAAGGGTGTTCCCCGAAAGAATTTAGAAAGTCAAAATTAGTTAAGTATAGGTAAAAATTGTTGTTGTATTTTTTGTTTATTCATAATAGACTAGAAAAAAATACAAGGAGGAGGTTGGATAGAAATGAGACGTTTTATTGTAATTTTACTTATCTCTACTTTTCTGTTGGGCATCCTATTTGGAAATTCTTATGCCCAGCTAGTTACTGGTAGTAAGTTTACCCAATCCCCTGGGGTAAGCGTTGTCCTTTATACTACTCCAGAAGAATACCAAAAGGCAACTGGTAAGAGAATAACAAAATTTAGTGAAGCTCCAGAACTTGCAGAACTCGTCAAACAAGGGAAACTTCCACCCGTTGAGAAAAGATTACCTAAAGATTTTATGGTTTACAAAACAGATAGTATTGGACAATATGGAGGAGACCTAAAAACTGCGTCTGTAGGACCTGCAGGAGGACACGATCTGTACTGTATGACCGACCCACAGCCTCTCTTTAATACAGACGCCTATGCAAAAAGTGTCATCCCCTACATTGCTAAGAAGCTCGAGTATACTAGAGATATGAAGAAGTTAAGGGTATATCTTAGAGAGGGATTGAAGTGGTCAGATGGAAATCCATTTACTGCTGATGACGTAATGTTCTGGTGGAATGATATTGTTCAGAATAAAGAACTTACCCCTGTAATATCTAAGGTGTGGATGCCAGGAGGGAAGTTGGCTAAATTCAAGAAGATAGACGACTACACTATTGAGATATCCTTCTGGGCTCCTTACAGACCTATGATAACATCCCCTACTGTGTTGACGGCTCTTAGTTATGCTCCGGCTCACTACTTAAAGAAGTGGCATAAAAAGTATAATCCAGATGCGGATAAGATAGCAAAGCAGGAAGGGTTTGATGCATGGTATAAGGCATTTGCTTTTCATCGTGATGCAGGATGGACCCAGCAGGATACCAATATTCCTGGTTTAGGTCCCTGGATTATGGAGAAGATCACCACCACTCAGAAGATCTATAGACGTAATCCTTACTTCTTTGGAGTAGATACAGAAGGGAATCAACTTCCTTACATAGACAGGATAATTGTAGATATAGTTGCTAATAAAGAGGTAGTCACTATGAAACTCCTTAGCGGTGAACTAAGTGTTGGTGGTTATATGTCTGGTATGATGATGAAAGATTTTACTCTTTATAAGCAGAACGAAGATAAAGGGAATTATCGTGTATTTCTGTATGAAAGTCTATATACAGAAGTAGTATTCTCATTTAACCAGGCACATCCTGACCCTGTGATAAGAAAGATCTTTCAGGATGTAAGATTTAGACAGGCAATGTCTTTAGCAATAAATAGGAATGAAATAAATCAATTCCTTATGGGTGGGACAGGTATACCAACTCAAGCTACTGTACATCCTACCTGTAGCTTCTTCAAGAAAGAATGGGCGGATGCATATGCGAAATACGATCCCAAAGAGGCAAACAGACTGTTAGATGATATGGGACTTAAAAAGGGCCCTGATGGAACTAGGCTCCGTCCTGATGGCAAGCCTTTAGAACTGACATTACTCTATGATGATGCTGGAGTTGGTTATAGAAGTGATACAGACCTGATGCTACTTATGAAGAAATATTGGGGCGATATAGGAGTTAAGGTTGAGCCAAAAGCTATGGCAAGAACTCTTATTAACAAAAGAGCTCTTGCAGGAGAGTTAGATATAGGTGTGTGGTCTCATCCAAGGCTGGTAGAAGGTGCAGTGTACTATCCAGGAGTAGAGTCCCATTGGAAACCTAATAATTCTGCATTGGCGTGGGGTATACCCTATGCCCTTTGGTATGATACTGATGGTAAATCAGGAGAAGAACCTCCAGCTTATATAAAGGATTTCTTTAAAGCTTGGGATAACTGGTGTCTAGCAGTGTCAGATACAGAATATAAGAAGCGAGCTCAAGCATTGTGGGACTTACAGGCTAAGAATCTCTATATAATTGGAACTGTAGGATATAGTAAATGGCCATTACTTATTAAGAATGGTCTTTTAAATACTCCAAAAGAAGGATTTATACTCGCAGAACCTGTAAGATGGTGGGCGATCTCTTATCCGGAACAGTGGTTCTGGAAGAAGTAAGTTAAAATATTATATCCCTCTAGGGACTGTTTAATTTTAGAAAGTCTCTAGGGGGAATTTTATTTAGAAAATAGTGTCCCTATTTATAATAAATCGATAGATCTATAAAAGGAGGATGTTCTATGTTAACTAAAGAAGATTTAAAGAGATTCGCAAAAGAGATAAGGGTAGATCTCATAGGGGTAGCAGATATTGAAAGGTTTAAGGATGTTCCGCCTGAACATAGCCCAAGTTCAATTTTCCCCGAGGCAAAATCAGTGATAGTAGTTGGTAGAAGAATAACTAGAGGGAGTTTAAGAGGGATCGAAGAAGGTACCAATTTTGATCTCTATGCTATATATGGTCGTGACTGGCTTAATAATAGGATCTTGGCAATGGCAACTTTTAAAATTGGTGAATTTTTAGAGGATAATGGATGGGAGGCAGTTCCCATTCCTGACCTTCCTCCTGAGGTTCCACCTTTGGGAATTCCTGTAAGAGAAGGCCAGCCTGCTCCCAATGTAATGTTGGATGTCATAGATTGTGCTTTAAAGGCTGGTTTAGGGGAGATCGGACATTGCGGGTTTTTCCTTACACCAGAATTTGGACCCAGACAGCGGTTTCAAGTTATCCTTACCGATTTACAATTAGAACCTGACCCTCTGTTTGACGGAAAGGTATGTGATTATCCTTCGTGTCAGGGTTTTTGTCCCTTGGGGGCGATAAGCTCTACAGGCGAGATTGATTATAAGAAGTGTAATATGTGCAAGAACGGGGCTTTTCCAAATCCTTATCATAGTTCTGGCAAGCCTGACCGTTTGGGAGCGATATGCGCTAGGTCTTGTCTAGACCATCTGGAAAGAAATAATCTGATAAAGAACTCGTTTCAAAATCCTTTTAGAACAAAGCCAGCCTGGAAAGTAATTGAAGAGAGAAGGATAATGGAGGAATAAAATGAATCTTACCAAAGAAGAGATAAAGACATTTGCGTTTTCCAGAGGCTTAGACCTAGTTGGAGTGGCCAATATAGAGAGGTTTGAGAATGCACCTAAGAATATGCATCCTGCATCGATTTTCCCCAATGCAAAGTCCGTAATAGTAGTTGGTAAAAGAATTCTTAGAGGTGGATGGCGTGGTATCGAAGAGGGTACCTACTGGCCATCTTATACTTACTTTGATTATCATGGGTTATTAAATACTCTATTTATTCCTTATCCTCTATATGAGTTAGCCTGTTTTATAGAAGACTATGGATGGGAAGCGGTTCCTTACTATCCTGGTGTTCCCGAAACACAGCCTCCCGTAGAGCCGTTAAGAAAAAATGGAGTTCCTCCAAATGTTCATTTGGCAATGAGAATAGCTGCTACAGCTGCCGGTCTGGGGGAGATAGGATGGAGCAAAGTATTTTTAACTAAAAAATTTGGACCTAGACAAAGATTGCATGCTATCATTACAGACCTGCCTCTTGACCCAGACCCCTTGGTAGAGCCGGGGAGTATCTGTAAGCGAGATATGGCTTGTGTGGAAGGATGTCCAGGGGCGATCCCTCATATAAAAGAGGGAAAAACTGTAAAGATAAAGATTGAGGATAAAGTTTACGAGTGGGCTGATATAGACCTTGGTAAGTGCACCCTTATGTATCACGGAGGTGACCCAAGAGTTTCTCCCTTTATTCACAAAGATTTACCTGGTTTTAAGTTTGATGTAACAGAGCAGGAAGTAGATGAAGAGACAGCATATAAATTCTGCTGGACTCTTTCTACTGCGAAGTGGCGTGTTACCAAAGAATTTCCTTCTGGATATATTATAGAAGGGCATGCATTGTTACAAAAATGGGGTGAAGGTGGTAGTTATGGAATTGATGCCTCTCGGGGATGTATGAGAAGCTGTTTTGATTATTTAGAAAGGGCAGGTATCATCGAACAGAGATTTCATAATGGCAGATTTATAAAAAGACCACGTTGGTTATTACCTTCTGAAGTTGAAAGGAAGAAATGATTTTTAGGGCGGAAATTGTTCCCGCCCTAGGGTCTTATTAAGACAGAATTGCTCCTTGATCTTTCAATAAGTTTTGGAGTTCCTTTATTTCCAGTTCTCTTGGAGTTCTATTCTTTTTTATAGCCAGAGCAGCAGCTGTCCCTGCTGCTTGTCCTATAGCCATACAAGTGAACATAACTCTTGTAGAACCAAGAGCTTCATGGGTTGTAGATATACATCTTCCGGCAGTAAGGATGTTATCCACTTTTAAAGGCACAATACATCTATAAGGAATCCCATAGTATGTACCATAGGCAGGGTCTATCTTCCCTCTTTCATATTCGTAATATAGACCTACACCTTTGGGATTATGAATGTCTACGAAGAATGAGCCTAAAGCAATGTTGTCTTCAAACATACGAGCATGCCTTACGTCCTCTTCTGTTAATATATAGGAACCTAAAATTCTTCTAGACTCTCTAATCCCTAAGGTTGGAGCAGTTACTACCATTTCAGTGTTCTCAAAACCAGGGACATATCTACGGAAGAAATTTAATAATAACCAAGCCTGATTTCTCCCCTCTATAGTTCCTCTGGTAAGATCATCGGCATTGGTAGAGTCTATATTCGTAATATTGGTAAAGTTTATGTTTAACTCATCTGGTCTACCCGGGAAATACCATAAGCCCATTGCCCTGTCTTCAAATAGATATAGATCACCACTTTCTATAGCCTTATATATAGTATTGGTAAGTTTTGGGTCACTTTTACGAAACTCTGAAAATTTGGTATAGTCTATATTCCTAAGAGTAAACATAAGGGTTGCTGGTTGCATAAGTCCATCAAATTTCCTGCCCTTTTCAAATGGACAGCCAGCTCTTGCTGCTATATCACCATCACCACTGGCATCTATTATAATTCTGGCGAGAAAAGCCTCCCTGCCAGACTTACTCTCTGTTATTACACCGACCACTCTATTGTCCTCCAGTATAGGAGATACAGCAAGAGTATAATATCTTATACTTATATTCTCTTCTTTGAACATTTTATCCAGTTCATACTTCAATACCTCTCCATCATAGTCTAAACAGCCATTTTTATAGACAGCTTTATTTATATTAAGCATCCTTTGACAGATCTCTTTAGGAATACCTCCAATAATCTCTCTATTTTCTCCCTCGTCAGTAAGCTTAGACATATGCAGATGTAATCCAAATGTGGCTAATCCACCTAAACAGTTACTCTCTTCTATTATTAATGTCCGGGCACCATTTCTGGCAGAAGCTATTGCAGACCCGATTCCTGCAGGTCCCCCACCTACAACAATAACGTCAAACTCGTCCTTAATAGGCACTTCTCTAGCTGGTTCTTTTATTGTTTTCATAAAAATCCCTCCTACCTATAAATTTGAATTACAAAATTTAATGAAAAATAAGGGCCTGCAGTGGCCCTTTTTTACTCTCTCGCAGGCCCTTGATTCCATAGATTACTTTCCACCCTTGATAAAGAATTGACTTATCTCTGAATTAGACGGAGTCCTAAATCCCCATCCCTCCAAGATTTGAGTTGGGACATTTCTAAAGTTATTCTTCACCACTACAGGAACCGGTCTTTGTTGTAATATACCAATACTCCAGAGATTCTTTACAAAGTTTTCCCAGATCTTTTTGCCCAGAGCAACTCTCTCTTTTTCATTAGGAGCAGAGACCGCCCTTTCCACATAGCTTTTTACCTCTAAGTATTCTTTTGGAGGCCTTTCCCCCTGTTTTCCACCAGTAGCTACCCACATATCCCATAGACGAGCCATCCAGCTTGACATACCAAATGGCCAGAGTATTCCAGCATATGGTTTTAGGTAAATTGGGAAGGTCAGTGGATCATCAGTCTTCCATATACCTATTTGATGGAGCCCGGCAGATATTCTTTGGCCACTGAGTTCAAAAGAAAGTAGATCTATATTGGTTTTGATACCTATATCTTCCCAATATTTCTTTACCATCTCGCATACATCTTTGTGGATAGGCCAGTCAATCCTTCCAATAATAGTAAGTGTTAACTGTTTCCCATCCGGACGCAATCTAAAGCCATCTTTATCCTTCTTATCAAGCCCTATAGAATCTAGAAGTTCACTGGCTTTTTTAGGGTCATACTGAGAATAAGCATTTGTAATATTTTCATTATATAGTGCATCTCCTTTAGGCGGAGAAAGCTGTGTAGCAACTGCTAATCCTAAAGTTACTACTTTATTAATAGCCTCTCTGTTTATAGCCATAGAAAGAGCTTTCTTAAATGTCGGATTTCTCAGTAGGGCACCTATAACTGGATCTTCTTTGTAGTTATGGTTTGGATAGAGTACTGCCTCAGCAGTAGCAGAGGGCCAGAGAAGAACTCTATACCCTCCCTTGCTTTCATTCTCTTTTAAAATTGGGTAACTGGTTAGAGGTAGATGGAATGTCTGCATAGATAATTCTCCGTTCATTGCTTTCATCTGTACCACTTCCTCATTTGATACTATGTCTATCACTACTCTATCGATATAGGGTAACTGATTCCCTTCGGTATCTACTTTCCAGAAATATGGATTACGTTCTGCTACCACTCTGGATGGGGTAACAGATACAATCCTGAAAGCCCTTAGTCCTGGACATTCTGGATTTTCTACATAAGCCTTATTACCAAACAGAGTCCACCAGTTATCTACTCCAGCCTCTTTTACCTTTTTCTGAATCTCTTCCATAGGGGTATATTTAGGATGGAACTGCTTCATATAGTGTTTTGGAGCAAATCTGAAGAAATTACCATGTAAGGCATACATAAAGAGTGCATTCTTCTGTGGTAGATGAAACTTTATCGTATACTTATCTATAACTTCGACTTTTACCCTTTCTCCTCCCATTGTTAGCCAACTCGGATATGTAGGGGTAAGTTCTTTATTCCCATAGACATCCTCAATCCAGAACATTATATCCTCTGTAGTAAAAGGATACCCATCTGACCACTTTAAACCTTCCCTGATATGTAGGGTATAGACCTTAGCGTCCTTAGAGATCTCCCATCTATCAGCCCAGTTAGGCAGAAGTTTACTCCCAGTTTCGTTAAACCTTACAAATCCCATATCTCCTATACGTCCATCTATCATTGAATTTAACGCATAGTGCTTTCCAGTTACTGTCATATACCATGTCCCGCCATACTGTCCTATCTCTTCCAGAGGTTCCACTACTATGGGATTTTTGGGTAATCTTTCTGTTACTGGAGGAAGCTTCCCCTGTTTTACCAGCTCTGCCAACATCGGAGCTTCGTTATACCTTGTTATTTTCTTCTTGGTGATCTTTTCATACTCTGCAGGGCTATTGTATATTTTTATCTCCTGAAGCTTTTCCTGGGCTATAGAGGTCCTGATCAACCCAAGGAATAAAATCGTTATTAGAGCAACACTAGTTAACACCTTCAATCTTATTGACATTTACATCACCCTCCCACTATTAATTTTTATGTATAATGCAGATACACAGTAGCATTACACTGCGTATCTGCTTTAAAACGTATCCAGTGAGCACTGAACCCCTCGGGAAATTCATAATGGAAGTACTTATCTTTGGGTACCGAGAATATCTCATAAGTCTTCCATGTTCCATCCCCGAGGAAGTCTACCTCTGCCATAAATTCTACCGTTTTGTTAGAATTATGGCATATGTGTACTACTTTTTTATCAAAACCAGTCATTAAAAATGGTTCAGACGGGATATCAGGGGTTACCGGATCATCCCACCATAATCCTCCCCAACCTTTGGGCTTGCCCCAACTCCAGAGATCATCTGTCTTACCAAACCATAAACCACTCTGAGGCTGACCGGCGAATAAGGTTGCATCACGTATGGGTGTAACTTGATTCCCTGCCAATACTAATAATCCTTGCCAGGAGCAGAAATCGGGGATGATTCTTAGATGAGTGCAGATAGGTCTAATACCCCAGCATCTCTCATTATATACTATTATTGGCAGTTCGTAGAATATTCCGTGACAGTCCATCAGATACCTTTCGGTTTCCACTTCACGAATACGCCACCATTCGGTAAGCCAAGAATGATCCATCGCATGGGATCCTTGAGGTAATCGATACTTTATCCACTTATTATTGATAAAAACTTCTAAAATGGCAGATACCTTATCCCAACCTATAGCAAATACAGGTTCTCCCAAATTCTTACGCCCTACAATCTCCATAAAAGGATCTTTTTCTAGAATTTTCCACTCATCACCATTCCATTCTGCCAGTCTCCCTGATGCCCGCTTTCTCAGAAATTCCATCTCTTCATAGGTATTATTGGCAACAATAATTCGGTTATGGGCTGTGTAGCCCCCTTTATAATGAGGATAACTACCTTTTGGCAGGTCTAACTCCTTATTTAAGTCAAAAAGGACTTTGGATGCAAATGTGTTTAGATCGACCTCTAAGAGTAACCCTTCCATAGTTAAAAAGTAGACCTTATTTTCAGGGTCTTCCAGATGTTCCATAGTTGCTGTAAGTCTATGCTCCTGAATAGATTTTATCGTCCTCACATTACCCTTACTATCAATGACATAAGGTCCTATAATAAGTTGACAGGATGGGCTGTGAATCATACGATTGGCGTATGTACCTACCACACTTTCCGGGTGCTTTTCTAGGGTAAAATTCTCATCAATACTAAAAAGCCCTGTCCCTACCCCAGACCCTGGGCCCGACGAAACATAAGAGACGAACCATAATCTATCAGCCCATGGCATTAATGCCCCAATCCCACTCTCAGTTCTTACTGGTAGATGCCCAGCCCTTACAGATAGATTTGGAATCACCCCACTTATGTGGAATAAGTTCTGGGAAATAGGCACAAAACACCTCCTCCTTAATTTTTATCTTGGTCTCTTTTAATTTTTATAATAAATAGAAGGAGGAAAACTTCAATAGCAATTCTTGAGATGATTTTAGCATTATATGATAGGGACGTGATGGAGCAGGTATTCTCTAGGAGTCATACCAGTAACTTTCTTAAATGCACGGACAAAGGAGGGAAAGTCTGCATAACCTACCTCATAAGCTATCTCGCACATACTTTTATCAGAGTTTTTGATTAGATATTGAGCTAACTCTATTCTAACCAATCTAACAGCTTCCATAAAAGATATCCCTAATTCCTTCTTGAATACTTTACTAAGATATGTTGGGCTATAGCCAACCGCCGAAGCTACCTCCTCGAGAGTAATCCCCTTAGTGCCTCTCTGCTTTATTATATTTACCGCCCTCTGGATAGGTTCAGAAAGTCCTGCTAAGTGGTCTAGCCTGGAGACATAATGAATCTTATTATCCTTATTTTTTAACTCGAAGAATTCTACTTCCCTGGCTACAAATGTTGCCAGTACCTTTCCTATCTCTGCCCAATACAGAAGTTCTTTGTAAGACTTTACAGGAATCTCTCTTATCTCTCTTCTTACATCATTTAGATCTATATTTTCATCCTTACCAAATAGACCTTCATACAGAGAAAATTGAGGAACCTCTTCTAGAAAGACCTGTCCAATGAAGATTCCCCCTATGAGTTTATTGCCAAGCCTGATAGGAATTGCTATATCTACAAGCCCACTGTGACACTTCTCTATACAAAAACCTTCTTCCTGATTCATCGCTTTGTATAAACGGTTATGTTCTATCTTAATGCAATCTTTGTGCCTTTCATCGCCCAGCTTGGTAAGAATACATAGGGCTGAATTGTGAGATTTGTAATACCAGTGAAGAGATAAATCTTCTATCTGATATGAAAAATAGCTCATATCGTAGATACAGACCCCCATACCGCTAAGTTTTAATATCGATCTTACAGCTCTTTCAAGTAAACTGAGATTTTCCATAATTGGGTAATTTTACTTTAGCCTTTAGAGCAGGAAGGACATTATTGCCCCTGAAATGACTGGCACACTCACATTATCGTCTACAGGAAATGGAAAAACCTCAACAACAGATGCTATGACAGCACCTGTTATGCCTACCCACAATGGAAGCATATTCAATAGCCATAGAAAGTAGGCAGAACCGACAGATACAGATAGAAAACCTACAAAACCTTCTAAAGTTTTTCCCGCCTCTGCATTGAATATGACCGTCTTACCATAGTTTATTCCCACTATTTTTGCCATCATATCACCGAATACTAAGAAGCTAAGACTTGCTATCGCTATACTCTCTTTGAATAGTATAAATGTAAGGAGGACTCCCAATAAGAAAGTAGTTATAGAGGAGATTCTCCTCCTCTCCTTCTCCTTATAGACTCTGAAGCCTCTAGTTATCTCTCTATTTAACAGATCGCCCGTCTTTCTATGTAGGAGTCTTAAGACATCTGTGATAAATGACACAGAGAGAACCGCCCCTATTAGGGTTATAAGTGCCCTTCTCCCTATGGCCATCCCCAAAAAGAAGAAAGACATACCAGCAGGGCGTATGAAGACCCTCCATAATGGAAGATTTTCACTCCTGATGGTAAATATCTTCAGACGCCTCATATTCATAATGCTTACCACAAAGATGAATAGTATAAGTCCGAGGAGGAATATTAATTCACTGGAAAGTTTCACCAGAAAGGTCAGAATCAGTGCAAGTATTGGAAGAATAGTTACTGCCAGAAAGTTCTCGTCCCATGTTGAACAGTAGATGCAGATAGTAAAGAAAGCGAGGTAGATCAGAGAGCCTATAAGATCCGAGTATTTTATATCTCTTGTAGCTACTTTTAGAAGAGTAAATATAAGCATCCCGGTAGCAGTTGCCACCCCCCTTCCCCCTCTAAAGCTCAGATAAAATGGAGCTATATGACCGAGTATAGCTGATATCCCGGAGAGATAGATGATGAATTCCGAGGAATGGAAGAATCTACTGGCTATAAACATCGCCAAGAGACCCTTTGCAGTATCATAAAGCCCTGTGAGGATAGCAATATTAAAACCCAGCGTTCTTTTGACATTTGTAGTGCCAGGGTTTCCATCTCCAAGATTCCTTATATCTATGTCCTTTGTCCATTTGGGTATGAGATATCCGGGAAGTACAGAACCCAGCAGGTAACCTATAATAATAGGAAGGATTTTATCCATCTCTTGCAACTTTCTCTATGAAGATTTCTACCAGCCTCGGTTCAAACTGACTCCCACTGTACCTTTTTAACTCTTCGATAGCATCCTCCAAGGATTTAGCCTCTCTATATGGCCTCTTACTTCTCATAGAAACGAAGACATCAACAATGGATATAATTCTGGAGAGAAATGGGATGTCTTTACCTTTTAAACCCTGAGGATAGCCAGAACCATCCCAACGTTCGTGATGACAGAGTATATATTCTGATATACCTGCCAGTTCTGGCACAGACTGAACTATTCTATATCCAGCAGTAGGATGCTTCTTTATAGACTCCCATTCTTCACTAGAAAGGTTTCTTTTATTGAATATCTCTTTAGGCACTGTTATCATACCTATGTCGTGAAGTCTGGCGACAAGTTCGAGGTTCTCCAGCTCTTTTCCAGATAAACCAAGGGCCTTTCCAAATTTACGGGATATGTCCTGTATCTCTTTTATATGTTCCTCTGATTCATAGGTCGTTTCTTTCAGTGTATTTATCAGAAATTGTACGATCGATTGTTTTATCTCTTTACTTTCTGAGAGTTTTCTCTTGTACATATTATCTTCTGCCTCTTTAATCACATCCTCTATATCCTTCTCAGGGCTATCCTTTATTGCATACCCGATAGAGATAGAGAGAGGCAGAAGGGGAAAGTTGGAGAGTTTGAAGTTATTGTATATCCTTTCCACTATACTTTTGATAATCTCTTCAGTTACATTTGGAAACAGTATAACAAATTCATCTCCTCCCCACCTAGCTATTATATCTTCTTTCCTGCAGGAAATCTTCAATAACCTTCCTGCCTCCATCAGAAGTCTATCTCCCTCTTTGTGGCCAAACACATCATTTACAAGCTTAAGTCCATTTACATCTCCCATCAGTATACCCAGAGGCAATGACCTTTGAGTATCCAGTCTCCTGAGTTCTTCCTGGAAGAATGTCCTGTTATATAAGCCAGTGAGTATGTCATGAAAACTTAAGTATCTTAATCTTTCTTCCAGCTCCTTCCTTTCCGTTATATCCCTTACATGCTCTACCGCTCCAATTACGCTCCCATTATGATCGTGGAGCGGATAAACGTACAGTTCCAGCCAACCACTATTTCCCTCAGGCCCAACATATGGAACTATTGCGCTATTTAGGGTATCTTTCTCTATAGCAGACAGTGTGGGGCAGAAACTACAGATAGTATCTCTCTGATGGTATACAGAATAACACCTCTTCCCCTCCAGAGGAACCATATGAGAATAAAGCTTATTCATCTTGTCATTTACTCTTATTACATTTAATTCCCTATCTACTATACTCAACCCGTCCTGAATAGCATTAAATATCGATGACAGAAACTCTTCGTCCCTCTTTAAAACCAGTTCGATCCTCTTTTTGTCTGTTATATCCTGGATAAACCCTTGAAGGATGAGTCTATCCCTATCATTTACTGTGGTGACAATATCGTAGACCCAACTGATATCTCCACTTCTCTTTATAATCCTGTACTCGCTTCTGGCTGTATAGTTAGGTGTACCTTGTATTTTATTCCTTTCTTCCTCTACCCTGCTCAGATCTTCAGGATATATCAGTTCTTTCCAGCTAACCTTTCCGCTGTAAAAGTCTTCCTTTGAATAACCAGTTATCTCTTCTACTCTGCCATTCAAAGATAATACCTTAGAGGTCCTGATATCTATCTCGTAGAAAAACCCTTGCAGGTTTTCTATAAGCTGATGAAATCTTTTATAGCTATCACTAGGCAACCGTTCCTCTCCTTACAAATAAAAATTCTTTTATGCCTATTTTACAAAAAAGATGAATCCTTTTCAAGTAGTAATAGCTCTACTTTATTGAACTTAGGAGATTCCCCCATTATAATGAATGTTATGATAAAGTTATAAAACAGTTTTAAATTTCAGGAGGTGATTGGTTTGGCACATAGAATTATATCTGTGGAGGACCTTCTACTTAACCCTTTTAATCTCATAGGGAAGGATTGGATGCTTATCTCAAGTGGAAGTAAGGATTCCTTTAATATGATGACCGCAGGCTGGGGTGGTCTAGGTATACTATGGGGTAAGAAGGTCATCTTCTGCTTTATAAGACCTACCAGATATACATACAAGTTCGTTAATGAGAATGATCTATTTACCGTTTCTTTCTTCTCTAGTGAATATAGAGAGGCGCTCAATATATGTGGGAGATATTCTGGTAGGGATGTGGATAAGGTTAAGCTCAGTGGATTAATTCCAGTAGAGGATGATGAGTATAGGACTGTCTATTATGATCAGGCAAGGCTGGTATTTATCTGTAAGAAGATATACTATCAGGATATAAATCCAGATAACTTTTTAGATGAGAGCATACATAATAACTATCCGATGAAGGATTATCACAGAATGTTTGTAGGAGAAATCGTAAAGGCGCTGGAGAAGAGATGAGGATACTGGGAATCTTTGGGGCACCTGAGATTATATGGGATAGAGGCGAGAGTTTGAGGGATTATGGAATAAACTCCGTATTTGTAAGTTACAGATCTCTCAACGATGGTGTGATAGAAAGGGTACATAAAGAGGGGGCAAGGGTATTTGCAGAGATAGGGATATTCGCCGGGAAAGATACTGTGGAAAGACACCCTGACCTTGCACCTATAGGTATTGATGGAAACCCCTTGAGCCCTATTGACTGGTATATGGGTATAAATCCTGCTATAGACTGGTGCAGGGAGGAGATGCTTGGAAGGATAGAGAATATTTTGGAGAGATACAGTATAGATGGTCTATGGCTTGACTTTATAAGATACCCCTGCCACTGGGAAGTCCCTGATCCAAAACTTGAACAGTCTTCTTTTGACGAGACTTCGCTGAGAAAATTTGAAGCTTATATAGGGAGAAAAATTCCGGGAATTACCTCCAGAGATAAGGCTATGTGGATCTTGGATAACAGGTTGGATGACTGGACTAGATGGAAGTGCCTTCAGATCACATCATTCTGTGAAGAGGTCAAGGAAATAGTGACATCATTGAAGCCAGAGGTCAGACTGGGTATATTCTCTGTCCCCTGGAGAGAAGATCAGTTTGATGGAGCTATTCTCAAGATTATAGCCCAAGATTTCGAATCTCTAGCCCGATATATAGATGTATTCTCACCTATGGCCTACCATCTTATGTGCGGATTCCCTCTCACCTGGATAAGGGAATACTCACTCTACTTAAAAGATAAGACCAAAAGGGCTGTAGTACCAATAGTCCAGGCAGTGGATGAACCATCAAAGATAGATAATCTCGAGGATATCCTCAGGACTGCTCTTGATGAAAGACTAGATGGGGTTATAGTGTTTCATACTCAGGGAATATTTGAAGATGAGAGAAAGATAGAAGCACTGAAGAGAGTATTTCACGAGTACATATAAAAATGGGGGCTACACTCAGGTATAGCCCCCTGTAAAAGTTTATAAGCCCTTTATTTTGCAGTAATATTGATCTTAGACTCTCTACATCCTTCAGCCTTAAAGGTTATTTCTATTTCCCCTTTTTCTAAAGTGGAACGAATGACTGCAAGAGCCCTCCCTCTATATGTCATTGTGCTCTTATTTCCATAGAATTTTCCATCACCTTTTGGATTAGCATTTCCAAAACCCTGTAAAATAGCAGGTCCTTTGATATCGATGTGGATCTCTTTATCATAAAGATAATGACTCTATAAACTTTTGTGTGGATTATTTTAGTTCTTATAGCATAGGCTATAAGGTGTACAAATCATAGTTATTTCATATTTTAAGAGATAAGCTAGTCACTTGTTTTCTCAGTATTCTGAAATCTATTTACCAGGTTTTACTCCCTTTAGCTTTTACGGAAGACCTCTCTTAGTCCCTGATTATCTCAGTAATTTTTCAAGCGGGAATGGGATCCTGTCTTTATTCCTGAGTAAGAACTCCCTGTTTTTCCTGTCCTTATACTGCACCAAAGCCCTCTGCAATCTTCTCTCTGTATAAGTCTTTGCAACGTATATCTTTTCTCTCCTGAATGTATGGTATTCTGTATAGAAGGCGCAGGATGCCGGGGTAAGTGGAAGTGGGGTATAATCCTGAATCTGCTCTAGGTAGTGGCCAAAGCCCTTTACATACATAGCAAGGTCCCATGCGTCTTTTAGGGTAGCTCCGGGATGGGCAGATATAAAGTATGGAATGATGTAGAATTCTTTTCCAAATCTTTTTATAGTTTTTTCAAACCTGGATACAAATCTCTCATAGACTTCAAATCTTGGCTTCTTCATAATCTCAAGTACACTATCTTTGATGTGTTCTGGTGCAACGGAAAGATGACCTCCAATATAGCCTTCTTTGATTATCTCTCGTATATAGTCTTCGTCCTTTAGAGCAAGGTCATACCTTATTCCTGATGCAATAAATATATGCTTTACCCCAGGGATCTCTCTGACCTTCCTCAGAAGTCTAAGCTGTGGTGAAAAATCTATCTCCAGATATTTACAGATGTCTGGAAACAGGCAATCTCTGTTCGGACATGAACCGGGAACTTCATATATCTTGCATCGAAGTTTATACATATTAGCTGTAGGTCCACCTATATCATCAATGGTCCCCCTGAACTCTTTATGACTAGTCAGGATGTTCGCCTCTCTTAGAATGGACTCTTCACTTCTGGAAACGACCTGCCACCCCTGATGTAGATTGAGAGAACAGAAGGTACAACTGCCAAAACATCCCCGATGAGAAGTTATGGATGTCCTTACTGTCTCTAAAGCCGGGATCTCCTCTTTATAAGATTGGTGGGGAAGCCTCTGAAACGGTAGAGAGTAGATAAGATCAAGGTCCTCAGTCGTATATACCGGAGGAGGATTTTGAATAATGTATCGCCTTCCGTCTTTCTGTACCAGGGTCTTTCTCTTTTTCATACCCTCGAGAAGTAATGCCTGAAAGTCAAAGTATCTATCTTTATCCTCGGATACTTCTTCAAAAGATGGTAACATTATGTAATCCTTATCCCTGAAAAGCTCATCGAATTCTTTCTCTTTCAGTACAAAGACAATACCTGGAATCTGGCACAACTCATAAGATAATCTTCCCAACGCAAGATTTCTGGCGATCTCTACTATCTGTTTTTCTCCCATTCCGTAAACAATCATCTTTGCTCTGGAATCTAAAAGTATGGAGTGTCTTACCTCATCGTCCCAGAAGTCATAGTGAGAGAATCTTCTCAGGCTTGCCTCAAGTCCACCCAGTATGATAGGTACATCAGGGTATAGTTCATGGACTATATTTGAATAGACTATCGTAGCCCTATCAGGTCTTTTCCCAGGATTTCCTCCTGGAGTATAGGCATCTCTTAACCGCTTTCTCTTATTCGGAGTATAGTTGGCTACCATCGAATCTACACTGCCTGCAGTAATACCAAAGAAGAGCCTGGGTCTTCCCAGGACCTTAAATGAGTCTTTGTCTTTCCAGTCTGGCTGAGGCAGGATACCTACTTTAAAACCATAGTGCTCAAGGATTCTTCCAATTACAGCAGAGCCAAATGATGGATGATCCACATAGGCATCACCTGTGATGATTACTACATCCAGCTCTTCCCAGCCTCTTTTCCTAGCCTCTTCCATACTGATGGGTAAAAGACTAACCATAAAGATACACCTGCAATCCTTTCTGAAGATCTATTGTCTTATTCTACAGATAAACCCTGGAGTTTGTCAAATGGATGGCTCTTGAAAGTTTTGGTGTAGTTATGGTATACTCTCTAAAGAAAATTGAATGAAAGGATGGAGGTTGAATAGGTGCCAAACACAAGATCTGCTAAGAAACAACTTAGGGCTTCTTTAAGAAAGGCTGAAAGGAATAAGGCGGTTAAATCTAGAATTAAGACAGAGGTTAAGAAGTTTCTGGCATATATAGAGGCAAAGGATCTAAATTCAGCGAAGTCACAGATAAGTCTTGTTTGTAGTCTTCTCGACAAGGCAGCTAAGAAGAATATCATACACGATAATACCGCAAGTAGAAAGAAGTCCAGACTAATGAAGAGACTCAGTCTGCTTGAGTCTCAGATGCTAACTGCTCAGGCTTAGAGAAATAATAAAGTCTTCTAAGCCATCTTTTGGTCTTATCTCTCCTGTTTTTATCCTTCTCTCAGTTGAGAGAAGGAGTTTTATTTTTTTAATCAGAGTGTCCAGAGGATAGTCTCTACTTATATTCAGGATAAACCTTGCATATGCAGTGGAGATATTGAAGACCTTAGCGAGCTCTGAATCATAAGGGTTTATGGTCTTTGCATATAAGATGAGCTTATACCTTCTTCTTAGAGTAGAGAATAATTGCATTATCTCACTATCAGGATAATACTCTTTTCTTAGCAAAAATAAAGCCTCCATAGTCCTCCCCCTCTCCAAGAGGTCTATGATCTGAAAACCGGCAAGTGTGGGAATACTTCTCACCACTTCTCTTACATAACTCTCTTCAATCTTGCCTTCGTCTCCTACCAAGAGTAGTAGTGTGTTCCATACGGACAAAAGAAGATATGGGGCTTGTGCAAGGGCAGAGACAAGCATACTTATAGAACTCTCCTCTACCACCTTCTTGTAGTACCTGGCCAGACCTCTTATGATTTCTTTCAGGTATGTCTCTGTATCTCTCGGATTAGGAGGAGATAGGTTTACCTGTTTGCTTCTGGGTATCTTTATAGCCGAGTTTGTATCTACAATCAGATATATATCATCCGGAATAGCCTTGAGTTTTGGAGCACTATCAAGCTTTGCTATGATAAGCTTTATGGTAGGTATCAATACATTTCTTGCATTTTTTATCTCCCTGTCCAGCTGCTCTACTGATTCTACACGCACTATTATCGTTTCTCCCTTAGCCCTCAGGAGATTGTAGATTCTAGAGATTATGTCCTCCTTTAGAAAATCCCAATCTCCACTCAGGACATATATATGAGAAACTTCTCCCTCTTGTAACTCATTTATCGTTTTTATGTAATCTGGTATATCCAATATAGATCAACCCTCCAATAATAATATACATCGACACCAATTCAATTATACTAGGGTTATATCTAATATCGTACGTTATACTGTTGCCAAAAGCCACTATGCGTAGTAGGAGATACGCAATCGGTTTTATTATAATACTTATTAGATAAGTAATAAAGGGAAATGTGAACGTTGATATCGAGAGGATAAAACCACCTATAGTTAAAAGAGAGATCAGGGGTGAGACTATCACATTTATCGGAAAACTTATAAGAGGAAGGGAACCATTCTTGTATAAAAGGAGAGGTGCCAAGACCCCCTGAACTGTTATCGTTGGCATTATAAATTCCAGTCTCCTTATCTTTAAGTATGGAGAGATACATATAAGGCTGAATGTTGCCAGAAAACTAAGTTGAAAGCTCGAACCAAAAAGGGCTAGTGGATCAAAGATAAGAATCACCATCCCAGAGAATGCTAGACTCGATGGAGGGTCATAGTCTTCGTATATAATACGGGCAAGTATGTTTATACCCATCATAATACTTGCCCGTATTACACTTATCTCCAATCCGGTAATAAGGGCGTATAGTATAACAAGTGGAAATATTATGGATAACCATAGACCTGATAAAAACGGTATTATTGCTGATGTAATTATTGATACCTGGGCTCCTGATACTACCAGTGTATGTATAAGTCCGGTAACTTTGAAACTCTTATAGGTCTCGTATGGAAGGTTTTCACTTATCCCTAGGACCATCGCCATTGTAAGTTCACGTTCCTCTCCACTAAGATTGTGAGGTACTCTATCCTTTATCCGGGACCTTACAGAGTAAAGGGCTCTCATAAGGGAAAATTCGGGCTTTGATAGTGTCCTTATCTCTTCAGGATAAAGAGTACCTATAAGTCTTTCTTGAAACTGCCTTTTATCTATATCGAGCGCCTTATTTTCATAGATTTTCCCGGTAATATATAAATTATCACCATATTGATACTCACCATCTCTTAGCCTTACCTCCAGTGTCCCGTAATACTTCCTGTCGTTTATCTTCAGATGATTCACCGTCAGTCCATACTTAGATGTACCCTTTACTCTACAATTCACAGTGACTACAGAGTTAGATATCTCTCTTATCTGCTCAACGGAGTCCATATAGATCTCGTAGTTTCTTGCTGTCCACCAGGCACTTAGAAGTATTATCATTATAACCAGGCTCAGTCTCTCTTTTATAAAAAGAAATACTATAGCCAGACACAGAAGGGGAATAAAGATCAAGCCTACATACCTGAATAGAAGTATCCCGGCAACTATAGAGATGAAGATGATAATACTTGGTCTACCTGTTATCTCATTCGACAACAATCAGATCCTTTATCGCCTGAAATCTTTTCTCACCTATACCCGAAACCTTCTTAAGTTCATCTATACTCTTAAATGGGCCGTTTGCCTCTCTATAGGAGACTATCTTTTCCGCAAGAACCGGCCCTATGCCTGGTAGTTCCTCCAGTTCTTTAGCACTTGCTGTATTTATATTTATCTTTTTACCGCCGGAAGATTCACCCTCATTAGTCTCTGTAATTGAAGGGTTAACTGCACCTTTCATCTTCGAAGGGACAAGGATCTTTAACCCATCGGTGACCTTACCTGCTAGGTTTATTGCATCCAGGTCCGCATCAGGTGTTGGTCCACCTGCGGTCTGAATTGCATCGGCAACCCTCGAATTGGCTGATAGATAGTATAATCCGGGGTTCCTCACCGCACCACCTATATGGACTGCAACCTTTATACTGCCTGTATCTTTCTCCTCTATAACAATAGAGGGCTCTTTCTCTTCCTCTCTGATAGGCCTGTTCAGTGAGAAGAGAAGAGCCCCAATTAGAACTATAATTATACCTACGAGATATTTTTCTCTGTTAGTCACCTCAGTCAGTCACAATATTTATAAGTCTTTCTGGTACAGCAATAATATTTTTTATCTCCTTACCTTCAACAAACCTTCTCACCCTGGGAAGCTGAAGTACAATCTCTTTTAACTTTTCTATGTCCCTCTCCTCTGTCTTTATCTTATCCCTGAGTTTACCGTTTACCTGAATAACCAGTTCGTACTCAAACTTCTTCATAAGATCAGGGTCATACTCAGGCCATCTTTCTCTGAAGATGCTCTCTTTATGCCCTAAGATCTCCCATAGCTCTTCCGCTATATGCGGTGTAAATGGTGCAAGGAGTATCAGGAACGTCTCTAATGTATCCCTGAGGATTGTCTTCTTTGCCTTTTTTACCGCATCTATATTCCCCCCGAGGAAATTACTCCACTCCATCAGGGCACTTATTGCAGTATTCAGGTGGAACCTCTCTATTATGTCTTCTGTTACTCTCTTTACAGTTATATGCCTCCACTTTATAAGTTCATTCTCGATACCGCTGTCTACAGGAGCATCATTACCGTTTAGATGGGGTATCAATTCTTCGTAGAGTCTCCATACACGGTTGAGGAATCTCCACATTCCGTCGACACCCTCATCGCTCCACTCCAGTTCCTTCTCGGGAGGAGATGCAAAGAGGATGAATAGTCTTAGTGTATCGGCAGAGTATTTCTCTATTATGGGAGAAGGTTCAACTATATTCCCTAACGACTTGGACATCGCTGTTCCATCTTTCAATACCATCCCCTGGGTAAAGAGGTTAGTAAATGGTTCTTCAAAGTTTACATATCCTGCATCATACAGGACCTTGGTAAAGAACCTGGAGTACAATAGATGCAGGACTGCATGCTCCACCCCTCCAATATATCTGTCTACTGGCATCCAGTATGTTACAGCTTCTTTGCTGAATGGAGCCCTGTCATTGTGGGGGTCGGTAAATCTATAGTAATACCAGGAAGAACAGATGAAGGTTGCCATAGTATCTGTTTCCCTCTTTGCCGGTCCTCCACACCTTGGGCAGGTGGTATTTACAAACTCTTCAGACTTTGCAAGTGGCGATATGCTTCCAGTGGGAGTAAAGTCTATATCTTCTGGGAGAAGTACCGGCAAGTCTTCCTCTGGCACAGGGACTATTCCGCAGTTATCACAGTAGACAACTGGAATAGGTGCCCCCCAGTACCTCTGACGGGATATAAGCCAGTCTCTGAGTCTGTAATTTACCTTAGGTTCTGCTAGCCCTTTTCTCTGCAGATGCTCGACTATCTTTATCTTTGCTATCTCATTATATAATCCGTTGAATATAGAAGAATTTACCAGTAATCCTTCTCCTATGTACGGAGCTTCAAGTTCTCCATCAGGTGACTCTCCAGGCGGTAGTATCACTGTTCTTATAGGGATTCCGTGTTTCTTGGCGAAGTCAAAGTCCCTCTCATCGTGAGCGGGAACCCCCATAATTGCACCTGTTCCATACTCCTGAAGCACATAGTTAGTCACCCATACAGGGATCTCCTCTCCATTGGCAGGATTTATAGCGTGAAGTCCTGTAAATTCTCCAAGTTTTTCCTGCCCATTATTCGACCCCTTTATCTTCGCGATCAGTTCATCTATCTCCTTTTCTCTGAAAAGAGGAGATCTCCTCATCTCATCTATAAGACTGGACTCATGGGATACGGCAAAGAATGTGGCTCCAAAGAGCGTATCGGGTCTGGTGGTAAAGACCTTTACATCTCTGTCTATCTCTTTTATTTTGAAGACAATCTCTGCCCCGACGCTTTTTCCTATCCAGTTTCTTTGCATAATCTTTACATGCTCGGGCCAGCCTGGTAATTTATCCAGATCATTTAGGAGTCTCTCTGCGTAGTCCGTAATCTTAAAGAACCACTGTTCTAGATATCTTTCCTCTACAGGTTGATGGCATCTCCAGCAGGTCCCATCTATTACCTCTTCATTTGCTGTAACTGTCTTACAGTTTGGACACCAGTTTACCTTTGCCTTACCCTTATAAGCCAGTCCTCTCTTATACATAAGTAAGAAGAACCACTGAGTCCATTTATAGTAGCTTGGGTCACAGGTAGCTATCTCTCTATCCCAGTCATAAGATATACCCAACCGTTTCAGCTGCTTCTTCATATTTTCTATATTGCTCCAGGTCCATCTTGCTGGATGTATTCCCCTCTTTATTGCAGCATTTTCTGCGGGAAGCCCAAATGCATCCCACCCCATAGGATGCAGGACATTATAGCCTTTAAATCTGTAGTATCTGGCAATTACATCACCAAGGACGTAATTCCTCACATGTCCCATATGTATATCCCCAGATGGATACGGGAACATCTCCAGGATGTAGGCTTTTGGTAAAGAGGTATCCTCTCTGGCTTTGTTTAAACCCTCAATCGCCCACCTTTTCTGCCATTTTTCCTCTATCACCTTAGGATTATAGTCCATACTGTGGTCTTGCCCCTCCATCAAGTTTTTAATATAGTCTATTTTGAGTATGAGTTTATATTATCTAGCCCTACCTGTCAAGGTTTTATTGTGTCTCCATATATATGATCCTGGTCTTTGTCGGTAGGGAGCTCTTTGAGATCTTTATCTTGGATGGCATCTTTTCTAGTCCAGGGATCACCTTTTTTATATCCTCTATAGACGCCAGAACCTTAAGCCCGTAAGAGTCTGTTCTGTAGTGCATAACAATAGCCATCTTTGGACTTATCTTCTGTATAATGTTTAGAGCCTTACTGGCATCAATAGTGTATACTCCACCAACTGGAATGAATACTACGTCTGTACCCTTGAGTTTCTCATACTGTTCCTCTGTAAGTTCATCTTCTCCATAGTCTCCAAAGTGTGCAAATGTAATACCTCCTAAAGTCCACCTTATGATGGTATTATTACCCCTCAATGTTCCTCCTCTGTTATCGTGATATGAGGGAATCCCTGTAAACTTTATCCCTTTTGCCTCTATGCTTCCCCTTACTATTACAGGATTCCCCTTTATAAGGGATACATTGTTGTGATCTGAATGTTCATGACTTACGGTTACGATATCTGCCTTTACATCTGGAAGAGGGAAGCCGACAGCCGGATTAAAGGGATCAGTAACTATAGAGACTGAGCTAGATTTTATCAAAAACATAGAATGGCCAAAGTATATGATCTCTATACTCTCTTCACTTCCATAGAGGGTTCTGGCAAATAGCATTGTAAAAACAATAACTGACAGTACTTTCAGGAACATATCTCATCCCTCCCTTTATTATTCTATTAACTAGATTATACCATCGAGTTATAATAATTAAAAAGATCTTTGTAGGAGGAGTATTATGGGATTATCGGTTGGCTATGGAGAGTGTATAATCACCCCTTCTCCTGATCTAGGGCTTGACCTAACTGGATATGGTTTCTACCTCGATAGAAAGGGGGAGAATGTATTAACTGATCTGAAGGTAAGAGCCTTATATCTTGAAAGTGGTGAAAACAGGGCTGTCCTTATAAGTTGTGATCTTATAGGATTTTCTGTCGATTTTGCTGACGGATTGAGAGGTGCCATAGCTGGTAGGGAAGGGCTGGAGATAAAAAATATAACAGTTAGCTGTACTCATACTCACTCAGGTCCTGCTGTTCAGCGATTAAGAGGTCTGGGAGAAGTTAATGAGGAATATTCAGGGGAGTTAAAGGAAAAGATCATCTCTGCTGTGGATCTTGCTAGAAGAGATCTGAGAGAGGCAAGGGTTTTATATCATAGGGAGATCTTAGAGCCGATTGGTTTTAACAGGAGATTGAGGAGGTTTGAACCTATCGATCCCTCTCTTAATGTCCTCTTGTTTGAAAGGAAGGACAGAAACATATTTCTTGTAAACTATGCCTGCCATCCTGTTGTACTTGGAAGGACTAAGGATATATCGGCTGACTGGCCAGGGGAACTTGTACGATACATAGAGAAGGGTGGAGATAACTGTGTATTCTTTCAGGGCTTCTGTGGGGATATAGACCCAGTGACCAATATGAATAGATGGGGAATGGGTAGAGAGGAAGATATAGAGCTTTTAGGTTATATAGCGGGGAATAGGGCGTTAAAGGCTAGGAGATATGGAAATGTCATCGAGGACCCAAAGATAGATATTATTGAAAAGAGGGTGAGACTTCCCCTACAGGTACCATCTAAAGAAGAGATAAAGAGAGATGCAGAGCTCTGGATGGATATCTATAGGGAAAATAGAGATGCCCAGAGATTTATAGAGGAATGGCTAAGAGAGGCTGAATCATCTTATGAGAGTCTTAGAGAAAAGCCATACATAGAGGATATCCCGATACAGGGGATAGGTGTAGGGAATGTGAAGATTCTAGGGATACCTGGAGAAGTATTCTGCGAGTATGGTCTAAGACTCAGAGAGAAGTATCCAGTGTTATTTACTTTCGGGTATACAAATGGACTTGTAGGGTATATTCCGGTTAAGGATGCCTATAGAGATAAGAAAGATTATGCCTCATACATTGCCCCAAAGATCTTTAACGTGTTTCCTTTCTCCCAGGATATAGAGGATACGATTATACTGGAAGCCAGTGAAATACTGGAAAAGATATAGGAAACCCCGGAACTTCCGGGGCTTCCTATTACAGTACCGGGGTTATCTCCCCTCTATTATCGGCAGACCTTATCTCCGCTTCTACAATCTCTATGGTTTCCTTACTGCTCTCAGGAGGAGCTACCGTTATCGGCTTATCATTCAGGATACACTCTGCAAAATACCTTATCTCTCTGTAATAACCCATCTCCTTTGGAAGCTCTGGGGTAAAACTCTTGCCCTCATTTGGATTTACCTTCAGGACTCCATGTTGAAATATAAGATTTCCTCCTTCAAAGTTCGCCCTGAATAACATCTCAAATCCATACTCTCCCTGAAGTGTCCAGTCATCCTGTGCATTTATCACTTTTCCATCGGGGTATATGTAATTTGTCGAGACTATATCATATCCACTTCCAGGTATGACATTTCTGGCTATAGTCGAAACCGCAGATGGTTTTCCAAAGAGCCAGTTTATCGTATCTACATCATGTATATGCTGGTCCAGGATACAACCCCCACTCTTCTCCTTAGTAAGAAGCCAGTTTTCATAAGACCACTTTGGAGTCCCCCCACCTCTATAGAAATATCCGCCCAGGAACTTACCAAATCTCTCCGTCTGAACACATTCCTTTAGATACTCGTATTCAGGCCAGAATCTGAGGCAGTGTCCTATCATTAGTTTTCTGTTATTTCTCTTCGCCGCTTTTATCATCTCTTCGCACTGTTTGGAATTTAGAGCCATTGGTTTTTCACATAGTACATGCATACCCCTGTCTAGGGCTTTTATGGTGGCTTCTGCATGCAGGTATGTGGGAAGACATATGTCCACATAGTCCAGTTCTTCCTTCTCTAGCATCTCATCGAGATCTGTGTATAGTCTGTATTTACTGAAGTCATACTTCTTTGTCCCTACATCTATATTTCCGGGGATGAATCTGTTTTCAAACTTGGCAGGGTCTATATCGCAGATAGCCACAAGTTTCACAGGGAAACCCTCGGACTCAAGCCGTATATAATTGTCGAGATGTCCTCTACCCATAAAGCCAATTCCTATAAGCCCTACTTTTAACATACTATCCCCTCCCGAGTATTTTATCCATAGATCTGGACGTGTTATATATCATCTGCAAAGGATAATGTTTGTATGCAGACATCTCTGCATTCAGATAATTATCGTATCCTACCTCTTTCAATGCAGAGATCACCCTGGGAAAATTCACATCTCCTGCAAGGAGGTCTACAAAGCCAGCTAGGCCACATCCTTGTCTTCTGTAGTCCTTTACGTGTACCTTTTTTATCCTGCTTCCAAGTATCTTTACCCAGTGTTCAGGATATCCTATATAGATGATGTTACCGACATCCAGATATGCCCCCACGTATCTGGAGTTTATCTTATCTATAAAGTCTCTCATCTCTAGAGGTGAAAGGAGGAACTTGTTCCATACATTTTCCACCCCTATGCATACCTTGGCAGATTCTGCAAACTTTGACAGTTCACTTATGGCTTCCAGGGCATAGTCATAAGCCCTATCGTACTCTATCACCTCTGCATTGGGGATGAAATCCACCCCTACATAGCCGGGTACAACGAGGATCGTATCAACCCCCAAGATACTGGCGAATTCTATCTGTTTTTTGCATATATCCTTGGCTTTCTCTCTTGTGTCTTTAGAGTTACTGGTAAATGGATACTTCCAGTATAGACCCGCAGCAAGACCACTTATCTCTATACCTATGTCTTCTGCCATCTTTTTGTACTTTATGATGTCGCTCTCTTTACTCTCTAAACCGAGCTCACCGCTTTCTGTAATAGAGAGTTCTATCCCATCGAAGCCTGCGTCTTTGGCTATTTTCATACACTCTTCTATACTCATACCCTGCGGAAATGACCAGATATTAATCCCCTTCTTCAACATAATCACCTCCAAACCCTGCTTTTTATCTCATATATAATAATACCAGCTGATACCGAAGTATTGAGGGAGGTAATCTTTCCCTCCATAGGAATCCCGATAAGCTTATCACATCTTCTCTTCATAACTGGTCTGAGTCCTTTATCCTCTCCCCCAATTATCAGAAGTAGGGGGAAACGGAACTCTACCCTGAAGAATGGCTCTCCACCTGGATCTGCACCCAGGACAAAGAAACCCCTATCGAGAAATCTATCCACTACCTGTGCAGTATTGGTAACAACTGCAAATGGCAGATGAAATACAGCCCCTGCAGAAGAACTTATAAGTCCCTCAGAGATGATGGCAGATCGATGTTTTGGGATAACTATCCCATCGACCCCTGCGCATTCTGCTGTTCTCATTATTGCTCCCAGATTATGAGGATCTTCAATTCCATCAGCAAGGACGACAAATTTCTTGTCAAAGAAGTACTCTATGTCCTTTGGCTCTACGGGAAATATATGTGCCAAGATACCCTGTTTAGCCTTCAGAGACGGTACCTCCTGTACAGGTATTCCCATCTGTCTGGCATAGATAATAATATCTAAATATCTTTTGAGCAGTCTTTTATCTACCTGTATCTTCTGGATACTGACCCCAGATTTTAAAGCCTCTACTACAGAATTTCTCCCTTCTATCCTTAACTCATCTTCCATCTAGTACCTTCCTTCGTATCTTCCAATACGATACCTATATTATTGAGGCTGTCTCTGATCTCATCACTCAGATCGAACCTTTTTTCCTGTCTTAACCTGTTCCTTACCTTTATTATGACCTCCATAACCTCTCGCAGTTTCTCCGCCTCCAGAGAGGCGTTAGTTGTTGTTAAGACCTTAAAGCCAAGTATCTCACACATCTTAATCAGGTTGAACTTGAATACCGGTAATATCGGGTCCCAGGTCCCTCTGTCGAGTATAGGTCTATTCTCTCTGAGATAGGAGAAGAGGACACCAATTGCCTGAGGGGTATTTAGGTCATTGGAAAGTGCCTCTCTAAAGTCGAAGAATGCCTGGTCATACACTGGTGATGGTGGATCTGGTATATGCGCCAGTAACTTTATGGTATCTTCTATCCTAGAGTAAGCCCTTTCAGTATCCTCGAGAGCCTGTGGATCAAAGTCAAGTGGGCTACGATAATGAGTTCCCAGAAGATATAGTCTTAAGATCTCCGGCTTATAAGAACTTAGTATCTCTCTTAAGACTATGAAGTTTCCGGTAGATTTGGACATCTTCTCCGATCTCAGGTTTACAAGTCCATTATGGATCCAGAATCTGACAAACTTACCTTGACCTATAACCGACTCTGCCTGAGCGGTCTCGTTCTCATGATGTGGGAATATAAGGTCCGCACCACCACCATGTATATCTATCTCCTCTCCCAGGTACAGAAGGGACATAACAGAACACTCTATATGCCAACCGGGTCTTCCCTTACCCCAGGGACTCTCCCAGTAAGGTTCCCCGGGTTTTGCAGACTTCCAGAGTGCAAAATCCAGAGGGTCCTTCTTCTTTTCGCTGGGGTCCACCCTTGCTCCAGCCATCATCTCTTCCAGTGATCGTTTTGATAACTTTCCATAGTGGGGATAGCCTCTTACAGAGAAGTAGACATCTCCATCGGATTCATAGGCATATCCTTTCTCTATGATCTTCTCTATAAAATCGATGATCTCTTCGATGTGTTCTGTAACCCTTGGATATATAAATGCCCTGCTTATACCAAACCTATCCATATCCACAAAGTATTCAGAGATAAATCTATCAGCCAGCTCTTTTGGGGATATACCTAGCTCGTTTGCCCTGTTTATTATCTTGTCATCTATATCGGTGAAGTTTTGTACCCAGAGCACCTTAAATCCTTCTGATTCCAAGAATCTATAAAGTACATCATATACTAGGTATGATCTTCCATGACCTATATGACAGTAATCATAAGGGGTTACTCCACATACATACATCCTCACCATACTGCGCTTCTTGGGTAAGAATTCATCTTCATTCCTGGTAAACGTATTGTATAATCTCATCTACTCCTCCAGAAATTTTAAGGCTTTCTCCAATCTCTCTATACACTTATTTTTACCTAGTATGGGAATAAACTCTACCAGTTCTGGACCAGAATCATAACCGGTAAGAGCTATCCTTATCGGATGGTAAAACCTTCTTCCCTTAATGCCAGATATCCTGATCGCCTCTTTGAATATGTTATCTATGGAATTCAAGTCCTCAGCATCTCTCAGAAGATTCAGGAATGTCTCTATGGCACCCTTTCCCGAGAGTAGCTCATCTCTATGACTCTCATCCAAGGAGACCTCATTCAGATAATACTTCTTTATGTACTCAGGAATATCTCTGAGAGTTTCTGCATACTCCCGAATAGAGATAATTGCCTTTAATAACCAGTCTTTCGGATAGTTTCCTATGTCATTCAGGAAGGGCATTGCATATTCTAGAAGTCTCTCGCCTTCAAGCCTCAAGATATGCTGTCTATTTATCCATCTTAATTTTGCAGGGTCATAGGCAGATGGACTTGGGGAGACATCTTCCAGGGAGAACTCTTCAATCAGCTGATCGAGGGTCTTTATCTCATCCCCTTTTGGACTCCAGCCAAGAAGGGCAAGATAATTTACCACACCTTCGGGTAAAAATCCCTCCTCCCTAAGTTCTCTCACCGAAAATGCCCCTTCTCTCTTGGATAACTTCGAACGGTCACTGCCAACAATCATAGGGAGATGGGCAAATCTTGGGGGATTAACACCCAGAGCTCTGTAGATGAGTAATTGCCTGGGCGTATTAGATAGGTGGTCTTCACCTCTTATTACATGGGTGATATTCATAAGATAGTCGTCTATGACCACAGCAAAGTTATAGGTGGGCATACCATCGGAACGGAGTATAATAAAATCACCTGTTATGGCATTTACATCGAACTCTATCCTGCCCCTGACAATATCATCGACTACAAAATAGGCATCTTTTGGTATCCTGAATCTTATGGAGTATGGAGTACCTTCTGCCTCTAATCTGGAGACCTCTTCCGGTGAAAGTCTACTGCACCTTCCACTATATCGAGGAGGCTTACCTTCTTTTATAGCTATTTCTCTTTCTCTCTCCAGCTCTTCTGGAGAGCAGAAACATTTATAGGCTAACCCTTCTTCTAAAAATTTGAAGGCATAGCTCTTGTATATATCAAGCCTTTCACTCTGCTTATAAGGTCCCTCGTCCCAGTTTAGACCAAGCCACTGAAGGTCTTCCAGGATACCCTGATATGCAGACTGATAGGTACGTTCTACATCTGTATCTTCTATCCTCAGTATAAATGTTCCCCTGTTCTTTCTGGCAAATAGCCAGTTAAAGAGGGCGGTTCTCACATTACCTATATGTAAGCTTCCGCTTGGACTAGGGGCAAATCTGACTCTTACACTCATCAGGTCCTCCTTTCATCTAGTAGTACTACGGCAATAGCTACCATCCCCTCTTCTCTTCCTATAAAACCGAGCCTTTCATTTGTTGTCGCCTTTATCCCTATAGACCCAATTCTTATTCCTAGAATACCCGCTAATTTCTCCTTCATCATATCAACATAGGGATTTATCCTTGGTTTTTCAGCTACAATGACACTATCTATGTTTACTATGGTGTACCCCTTATCTATTTTCCTCTTTACCTCCTCTAGTATAACACAACTTGATATGTCTTTATACTCAGGGATATTGGGGAAGAAATGACCTATATCCGGTAATCCAGCTGCGCCTAGGATAGCATCAGATATCGCATGGATCAATACATCTCCATCTGAATGTCCGTATAGACCGAACTCGCAGGGTATCTCTATTCCTCCAAGGAAGAGCCTCCTCCCCTTTACTATTGGATGGACATCGTAACCTATCCCTATTCTCATAAGCCTAAGAGTTCCAGATATCTGCGTGCTAGAAGAAGGTCTTCTCTGGTGGTTATCTTTAGATTTGTATATTCTCCCTCGATCACCTTAACTCTGTATCCAAGTCTCTCGACCAGAGAAGAATCGTCTGTACCATAGAATCTATCCTGATAAGCCTTTTCATAAGCCTTAAGCAATACGTCATATCTGAATACCTGAGGTGTTTGGACGCTCCAGAGTAATTCTCTCTTCGGTGTGGATTCTACATAACCATCTTTTACCACCTTTACCGTCTCTTTCACCGGTAATGCGGGGATAACAGCAGGGTTTATCTCTATCTCTTTTATGAGTTTAACGATCAGCTCGTAACTTACAAATGGTCTTGCCCCATCATGGACGACCACTACATCCGAAGATGTGAGTGCCTTAAGTCCCCTGTAGACAGAATCCTGCCTCTCCTTTCCCCCATAGAGTATCTTTATCATCTGGTAGTTAATGCCTGCCCTAGATAGTATATTCTTTATCTCTTCTTCATCCTGAGGTCTTACGACAATGATCAGCTCTGATAGCGAATCTAACCTGAGGAATTTCTCTAAAGAATGGAGAAGTACGGGTTTGCCACCCAGTTCCATCAATACCTTGTTATGCCCCAGTCTCTTAGACTGACCAGCTCCTGCTATGATTACCCCTATATTCACCTGGTCCTTCCCAGATCTCCTAACCTGAACGGTGGAATTCCCCTGTTACTCTGCTCTCTGATCCTTCTTAATCCATCCTTTATATTTTTAGCCCTTATCTCTCCTATACCTTCCACCTCATCCAGCTGAGGTATATCCGCCTTGATAATATTCTGGAGATTACCAAAGTGATTCACAAGATTTTCTATTATGGAAGATGGAAGGCGGGAGACATAACTCAATATCCTATAACCTCTACACTTAAGATTTGTGTCGGTAGAACCGACAGACTCTACTATCCCAAGAAGATTTGCCATCACATTTGTGTTGAGTATTTCATTTAGACTTCTCTTTCTTATCTCATCTCTGACGTTTTCCGGGCTCAATCCTTCCCCTATGTAATCCTTAAGAAGTAGTATCTCCTCCTCATTTACCCCACCGATAAGCTCATCTAACTGCATCCTTACAAGTCTTCCCTCAACCCCTAGCTCCGTTATGTATCTCTCTATCTCCTGAGCTATACGGAGGACCATCTCGATACGATAGAGACTCCAGAGTACATCAAAGAATGTAACGCTATCTTCAATCTCCAGTGTCGTAAGATTGGACATAGCCTGATCGAGTATAAGTCTATACCTCTCTAACACCTGGAGTCCCTGGTTGGCTTTGACCAGTAAATTTCTTATGTCCTGAAGTACATATCTTACATTCCCAATATAGAGGGATATTATCTCTCTCCTCTCTGAGATTGCTATAACCAGTGAACCGGTCTGCTTGGCGGTCCTTTCTGCAGTCCTGTGCCTGGTTCCAGGCTCAGTAGCAGGTATGGAGACATCCGGAGCCAGTTGAACATTGGCATAGAGTATTTTCTTCAGGTCTTCGGAGATCACTATGGCTCCATCCATCTTAGCCAATTCATAGAGAGATTCCGGTGTAAAGTCGCAGTTTAATATAAATCCACCACTTATGATGTTATTGAGAACCTCTAAATTACCACCAACTACTATAAGAGCTCCCATCTTTGCACTCAGTATTCTGTCCAGCCCCTCTCTCAGGGGTGTTCCCGGAGCAGTAATTCTTAGCGCCTTATAGAGATCCAACGTTGAATCTGACATATTTTACTAGATCGTACACCTCCTTTAAGGTCCTTACCCCCTTTACCCCCTGGGTTTCTTCTCTCCTCTTTAAAGGGACTAATCCTTCGGTATAGCCAAGTCTTAGCGCGGTTTCTATCCTCTTCTCATGCCACATAACCTGTCTTATCTCTCCAGTAAGACCTATCTCCCCAAAGCTGAACAGTTCGGATGTTAGTGGAATCTCTAAGGCACTGGATATAACTGCCAGGGCTACCGAGAGGTCTACCGCAGGGTCCTTTACGGTAATCCCACCGGGTATATTCAGAAACACATCCTTGTTAAAGAGAGGTAACTGTAAAAGCTTTTCCAGGACCGCCAGGATAAAGGAGAATCTGTTGAAGTCTATCCCCTGTACAACCCTTCTGGGTACTGCATATACCGAACGGGTGACTAATGCCTGAACCTCAACGAGTATAGGTCTTGTCCCCTCGATAATTACACTTATAGTGGCACCTGGAGTTGAACCCAGCCCTTCCCTTACAAAGAACAGAGAAGGATTCGATATCTCTTTAAGACCTTCTGATGTCATCTCCATAAATGCTACCTCATTTGTATCTCCGTATCTATTCTTGACCGAGCGCAGGAGTCTTACTACCCCATCCCTGTCACCCTCAAAGTAGAAGACTCCATCAACCATATGTTCAAGGGTCTTAGGTCCCGCTAATATGCCCTCTTTTGTAACATGTCCTGTTATAAAGGCAACACTATTATCCCTTTTAGCCAGGTCGATAATCTTAGATGTACACAGTTTTATCTGAGTTACTGTCCCTGGCTGTGCGGGTAGAGACTCGTCCTTTACCGCCTGAATAGAGTCCACAATAAATATATCTGGTTTTATCTCATTATATACCGCTATAGCATTATCCAGACTGATCTCACTTATTACTCTCAGATTTTCTCCATTAATATTTAATCTGCTTGCTCTTAATCCTACCTGATAGACAGACTCTTCTGCACAGTTATACAGTACCTTCAGTCCTTTTTTGGAGAAGGACTCCGATAGTTGGAGCATAAGAGTAGATTTCCCTATCCCCGGTTCTCCGCCTATTAGGAGGACAGAGCCAGGAACAACCCCGCCTCCTAAGAGTCTATCTGTCTCCGGATAATCGGTAGTGATCCTCTCTATAGATCTAGCTTTTATCTCATTAAGGCTCAACGCCCTCGCTGGAATACTTTTAGGTTTTGCCTTTTCTGATTCCTTCTCTATCGCTACTTCTTCGAGTGTATTCCAGGAGTCACAGTTTGGACATCTACCAAGCCAGTGTGAAGTTGTATAGCCACACTCTGTACATCTGTAGACTCTACTTGTCTTACTCATTCTGGTCTCTGCAGGGGGAACAGAATCACCTCTCTTATTGAGTTTACATTGGCAAAGAGCATAGTGAGTCTGTCTATACCTATACCCAGACCTCCGGTAGGAGGCATACCGTACTCCAGCGCCTCTAAGAAGTCTTCATCCATCGGATGGGTCTCCTCTTCTCCCATCATCTTCTCTCTTAGCTGGTCTTCAAATCTCTTCCTCTGCTCTATAGGGTCATTCAGTTCCGAGAAGGCATTGGCAACCTCTAATCCCCCTATGAATAGCTCAAACCTATCTGTAAATCTGGGGTCACTTTCTCTGGCTTTCGCCAGCGGTGATATCGCCACCGGGTATCCGGTGATGAATGTTGGCTTTTTCAACTTCGGCTGTACCTCTTCCTCGAATAGTTCCATAAGTACTTTAGCCCAGAGACTTTCCTCGGTGGTCACTTTTATCTCCAGTCTATTGGCATACTCCAGGAGCTCTTCCTTTGCCAGAGTTAATGGATTTATGCCAGTATGCTCAATGACTATATCCAGAAGTTCTCTTCTCTCCCAGGGAGGGGAGATATCGATCTCTTCCTCATCCCTATATATAACTGGTCTACCAAAGAGTATATTTGCCAGATGTATGATTAATTCCTCTGTGAGGTCCATCATTGTGTGATAATCCGCATATGCCTGATAGAGCTCCAGCATAGTAAATTCGGGATTATGCACGGTAGATATCCCCTCATTCCTGAAGCATCTATTTATCTCATAGACCCTTTCATATCCACCAACTATAAGTCTCTTGAGGTATAACTCAAGGGCTATTCGGAGGTACAGGTCTATGTCCAGTGCATTATGGTGAGTGATAAATGGACGGGCAAATCCTCCGCCGGGTACTGTATGCAGGATAGGGGTTTCAACCTCTATAAAGCCCCTGGAATCGAGAAAATTTCTTATCTCTTTTATGAGCCTTGAGCGGAGCAGAAATATCCTTCTTGGGTTCTCATTGGCTATAAGGTCCAGGTACCTCCTTCTATATCTGGTCTCTACATCTGTTATACCATGCCATTTCTCTGGTAGTGGTCTCAGTGCCTTTGTAAGGACCCAAAATTTATTGATCCTTACAGATGGTTCACCTGTGTGTGTCTTGAATGTTATCCCTTCTACCCCAATAAAGTCACCAACGTGGCATTCTCCAAGCTCTTCATAAGAATCACCAAGGTCGTCCGCCCTCCCATAAAGCTGGATCCTGTCCTTTATGTTTCTTATATCCAGGAACATCGACCTTCCATGTCTTCTTATAGCGGTGATCCTTCCTGCCACCCTTACCGTTTGATCAAGCATATTGTCAAAGCAATTCTTTAATTCGTCTATCGAGTGTGTGGGAGTAAAACTCACCCGATCTACCTCCTTATCTCCAGGATTTTGAACTCCATTTCTCCTTTAGGAACCTTAACCCTTATCACATCTCCTATCCCTGCCCCTATTAAAGCCTTACCCACAGGGGATTCATCGGAGATCTTATTTTCCTTGATGTTAATTTCTGGAGGGCTTACTATGTGGTACTCAACTATAGAGTTATCCGTCAGGTTTAGAAGTTTTACTTTAGAGCCTATAGAGACCCTGTCATCGTATCCGTCCTCTTCTATTATCTTAGCCTTGCTGAGTATATTTTCTATCGTAAGGATCCTTCCTTCTACAAATGCCTGCTGGTTCTTAGCCTCTGTATATTCTGAATTTTCAGAGAGATCACCAAATTCTTTCGCCTCTTTGATCTTTTCTGTCACTTCTTTTCGTTTGTTCCTCTTAAGGTCTTCCAGCTCTCTTAAAAGGGCTTCATAACCTTCCTTAGTTAGGAAGATTTCTTTGTCCTTCACATTATCACCTCTTTGAATCAATTCAACTCCTCCACTCTTGGTTTAAATCCTATTCTTTCCAGAAAATCCTCGTCGTTCTCCTGTGGCAGTCTCTTATCCTGCATAGCTACTAGAAATCCTTCCAGCACATTGGTTCCAAATGATCTCCCCTCTAACTCAGGGGTTGTCGTTACCAGATATTTAACACCTCTTTCCCTGAGCAGTTCCTTATCTTTTGGGGTAACTGTATTGGTAAGGATAATCTTACCATCAAGTCTTTCAGGCATATACTTTTTTATATAGATAAAATCCCCAGCTATTATGTCTGCCCATAAGAAGTATCTGGTAAATTTTGGAGTATTTTCCTCCTGCTTCTCTCCCACCGGATATAACATATAAAATGGTAACTTGGTGAGTATAGGAAGCAGTACATAAGCCAGAAACTTTAAAACCCTTATGCTGTGTATTGGTATCGGTATCCCAAGCGCAAACATAAAATCTCCTATAACGATGTTTGCTCCAAGGTTGTAAAATGCCTCAGCCATACCAAATCTATCAACCGCAGAAGGTAAAAGGACATTCTTTCCCTTAATTCCTCCCGGTAATATGGAGTCTAGCTTTTTTACCGTCTGTCTCTCCAGAGTATCTTTTACCATACTGCCATCTACTACAGGGGTTTTCTGAACTGCTTTTGCTATCTTCAATGCATCTCTTACCACATATCTCCTGTTACCAACAATGAAATATAGATCAATACCTCCCAGCCCTATGGCAGAGACCTTACCATCGAGCTCTTTGACCTTCTCGATAGCCTTTTTTATATCTCCGTCTGTTCCTATCCTTTCTATTATTACTTCTTCCCCTAAAATATACAAAGAGACCCTGTGGTCTCTCTTACTTGAACCCAAACTTACACTAACTATTCTTCTCATATAGAGATTTTATCAGAAATATTCTGTATTTACAAGATAACAGGAGGGGAATGATAACAGCTCTCCCCTCCTGTTATGACTATTCCTCTTCTCCGTTATGCCAATACACGTCCCAACCCAGGTAGTTGGAGAATGCCTCATACAGGACTCTTGCAGTCTTTGATCTGCTCATAGCAACATGATGCTCAAATCCCCTCTGACATATCAATTTCAGTAATGTTTGTAGATTCTCTACATATACAACCCCATAACCTCCAAATGTATTTAAAGGATCATCGGTAAATTCTCCTTCACCTATGTAAGCCTGTATAACCCCTACGGTATCATTTGTAGAGACCCTGGCAAAGGTCATAGGACCGCTTGGTATCCTTCCTGCGCAGGAACCGTAGGCATTCTCCTTTCCTACCGTTCCGGATATAATATCCTGGAATGTTATCCTGGGGTCTTTCAAGAAGGACTTTGGATAGTTACTGCAGTGGAATACCACAGCCTTATCCGGATCATCGCCATAGTTGTTGTTCCAGTCAACTATAGCACTTGGAGTTCCAGATGCAAGCTGAAGAGCATACATCGCCACTACTCCGGTAACATCTGTCTCACAGGCGCTCGGCATTAGAGATTCACTCATCATACTCATAACTGCGCAGGGGACGATACCGTAGATATTCTCTATCGCACTCCAGCACTGAATAGCACTGGCAATAAGTCTATTCTCCTTCATCCAGTTCTCTACCACTACACTGAACTTCGCCATCTTGACTAGAGCATTTTCAGGTACACCGCTTGTATCCATATATGTCCTGAACCTCTCGATCTTTTCCCTGACAGCACTATCAGTATCTGAAAGCTTGGATATGCCAGCCAGGACCTCAGATAGATCTAGCGTCTCTACCGAAATACCATAGGTCTCCAGTAATTTTTCACTGAATCTAACCGTATTGAACGCTGATGGTCTGGCTCCTATAAGACCTATCCTTGCTCCTCTCAACCCATTTACCACTTTACATACGCTCATAAACCAGTTAAGATCTTCTCTAAAGCTCTTACTCTCCGGGGCAACCGTATGGAGTCTTGTTAAAGAGAACGGTATAGAGTACTGTACGAGGTTGTTACATACAGAGAGCTTACCGCAGAAGCTATCCCTTCTGTGCGCTACATCCATCCTGTCGAGGTCATCTGGAAACGCATGTATAAGTACAGGCACGTCTAGTCCGGAAAATCTCAGTGTATTTGCAACAGCCTTTTCATCTCCAAAATTCGGAAGGGTAACCAGGATACCCTCTATCCTGTCTCTATTTGCCTTGAAAAGTTCTGCGCAGGCTATCGAGTGATCCAATGTCTCTACTGCACCAAATTTCCCCTCATTTGAGTTCAGGGTGATAACATTTATACCTTCCTCTTCCAGAACTTTTAGAATCCTCTCTCTCCCCTCTTTTACAAGTTCTGCAGGAAAGAATCCTCTGCTACCAACTATTAACCCTAGTGTTCCTTTCATAATAACACCTCCAATCAGATCTCTTCTAATGGCTTTACATTCCCAAAGCGAATCTCAGGTCCCTTTACCGGAGCTGCCCATCTGACTGCATTATAGATAACTCTCTGGACCTCCGGCTGATAGTATATAGGAAAGGTTTCATGCCCAGGTCTAAAATAGAAGATCTTACCCTTTCCTCTGTAGAAACAGCAACCACTTCTGAATACCTCCCCACCCTTAAACCAGCTTATGAATACAAGTTCGTCTGGCTTTGGTATATCAAAGCGTTCTCCGTACATCTCTGTATGGGGTATCTCGAAGTACTCCCCTAGACCTTCTGCGATAGGGTGTCCAGGTTCCACAACCCATATCCTTTCCTTTTCTCCCGCCTCTCTCCACTTTAACATACAGCTTGTTCCCATAAGCTTTCTGAAGATCTTAGAGAGATGTCCAGAGTGCAGGACGATAAGCCCCATTCCATTTAGAATTTTGCCGTACACCCTTTCGACAACCTCATCTTTTACCTCATTGTGTGCCATATGTCCCCACCATATCAGCACATCGGTACTATCAAGTACCTCCTGTGTAAGACCGTGTTCAGGTTCGTCGAGTGTAGCTGTCCTTACCTGTATCTCAGGATATCTTTTAAGAAAATCCGCAATAACATTATGGATTCCATCCGGATATACCTTTGCTACCTCCTCGTGAATTTTCTCATGACGGAATTCATTCCATACAGTTACTCTAATATTTCCCACCTTTGACCTCCTTCTTCTTTTAGAGACTTTTATTGAATTATACTATATATCTAGCCAAGAGTGAATAGTTTTTAACTACTCTTCTATTTCTATGGTATAATTTACTAAGGGGTATACTATGAGTAAAGAGTTTAAATTGGTTTCTAATTTTAAGCCTACTGGTGATCAGCCACAGGCTATAGAAAAACTTGTAGAAGGACTCCAAAAGGGTTACAGGTTTCAGACTCTCCTGGGAGTAACTGGAAGCGGTAAGACATTTACGATGGCTAACATCATAGAGAGAGTCCAGAGGCCAACCCTTGTTATTGCCCATAATAAGACCTTGGCTGCACAGTTATACAGTGAGTTCAAGACATTCTTCCCATATAACGCAGTTGAGTACTTTATAAGTTACTATGATTACTATCAGCCGGAAGCATATATACCAACCACCGACACCTATATAGAAAAGGATGCATCTATAAATGATGAGATTGACAGGATGAGACATTCAGCTACACAGGCACTTATGGAACGCAGAGATGTCATAATAGTGGCTAGTGTCTCCTGCATCTATGGTCTGGGTTCACCTGAGGATTATCAGGAGACCACCGCACAGATAAGGGTTGGAGATACTATAGACAGAGAAGCTCTGCTTGAAAAGCTTGTAGACCTTCAGTATGAGAGAAACGATACAGAACTTGACAGGGGTAACTTCAGGGTAAGGGGAGATATTATTGAGATATTCCCATCCTCTGAGGAGATCATCTACAGGATAGACTGCTTCGGTGATACGGTAGACAGGATTATAGAGTTTGACCCTGTAACTGGAGAGATATTAGGTACTCTGAAGTCTATAGTTATCTATCCAGCCAAGCACTTTGTGACAACCAGAAGTAAGCTCCTCAGAGCGGTAGAGAGTATAAAGGCTGAACTTGAGGAGAGGTTAAAGGAGTTTAGATCACAGGGGAAACTGTTAGAGGCGCAGAGACTTGAATCCAGAACACTCTATGATATAGAGATGCTATTAGAGATCGGGTACTGTCCGGGGATAGAGAATTACTCAAGACATCTCAGTGGGCGTAAACCGGGAGAAAGACCTTATACATTGATTGATTACTTCCCCAAAGACTTTCTACTGTTTATCGATGAGTCACACGTAACAATACCACAGTTGAGAGGGATGTATGAAGGTGACAGATCCAGGAAAGAGACTCTCGTAGAATACGGCTTCCGACTACCATCAGCGTTGGACAACAGGCCCCTCAAGTTTGACGAGTTTATAAATATTGTCGGTCAGACAATTTTTGTCTCCGCCACCCCAGGTCCATATGAGCTAGAAGTCTCCAGTCAGGTGGTGGAACAGCTTATAAGACCTACCGGGGTCCCCGATCCTGAGATACAGATAAGACCAACCGAGGGACAGGTGGAAGATCTTATAAAGGAGATAAGGAAGACTGTAGATGCTGGTGGCAGAGTACTTGTCACTACACTTACAAAGAGGATGGCGGAAGACCTGAGCCAGTTCCTTAAGGAATTAAACATAAAAGTTACCTATATACACTCCGAGATAGATGCCATTGAAAGGACAAAGATTATAAAAGGTCTCAGGAGTGGGAAGTACGACGTGGTGGTGGGGATAAACCTCTTAAGAGAAGGTTTGGACCTTCCGGAAGTGACTCTGGTAGCAATACTCGATGCGGATAAAGAAGGATTCCTCAGATCTGAGCGTTCACTCATTCAGGTTATGGGAAGGGCGGCTAGAAATATAAACGGCAGGGTCATAATGTATGCAGATTTTGTTACATCCTCTATGAGAAGGGCTATAGAAGAGACAAACAGAAGAAGGATGGCACAGCTAGAGTATAATAAACTTCATAATATTACTCCAACCTCGATAAAGAAAGAGGTAAGAGATATGTTAGAGGTGGCTGAAGAGGAAGAGATATACGATGTAGAAGAACTATCCAAGAAGGAGATAGTTCAGAGGTTAAAATATCTTGAAAAAGAGATGCGTAGAGCTGCAGAGAATTTGGAGTTTGAGAAGGCAGCAAAGATAAGGGATGAGATTATTAAATTAAGAGAGATCTTAGGACAGCCGGTAAAGAGATAATGCCACTAGACAAGATCATCATAAGAGGAGCAAGACAGCATAACCTTAAGAATATAGATCTGGAGATCCCGAGAGATAAATTGGTAGTCCTTACAGGGGTAAGTGGGTCGGGTAAGTCTTCTCTTGCTTTCGATACCATATATGCGGAGGGTCAGCGTCGTTATGTTGAATCTCTCTCTGCCTATGCCAGACAGTTCTTGGGACTTATGGATAAGCCTGATGTCGACTTTATAGATGGACTCTCCCCTGCTATATCCATAGATCAGAAGAGTGTATCTCATAATCCGAGGTCTATAGTTGGAACGGTTACCGAGATATACGACTACCTGAGAGTCTTATTTGCAAGGATAGGTCGTCCTCACTGCTGGAAGTGTGGTAGACCTATATCTCAGCAGACAGTAGACCAGATGGTCGATCAGATAATGTCTTTGGAAAATGGGACAAGACTGCAGTTACTGGCTCCGGTGGTAAGGGGAAGAAAGGGAGAGTATAAAGCGGTATTGGATGAGATAAGGAGAGCAGGTTTCTTGAGAGCCAGGATAGATGGAAAACTTGTAGAGCTTGAGGAAGAGATATCTCTTGATAAAAATAAGAAGCACAATATAGAGGTTGTTGTAGACAGGATTATTATAAAGCCTGAAGTGAGGACTCGTCTTTCGGAATCTCTGGAGACTGCTCTGAAGATGGGAGAGGGTATCGCTATTGTGAGTATAGAGGGGGGAGAGGAGCTCCTGTTGAGTGAGAAGTTTGCCTGTCCATACTGTGGTGTAAGTATGGAGGAACTCAGCCCTCGTATATTCTCTTTTAACAGCCCTTATGGTGCATGTCCTGAGTGCTCCGGGCTGGGATTTAAGATGGAGGTAGATCCGGACCTTGTCATACCTGACAAGAATCTTCCAATAATGGAGGCGATAGCCCCATGGGTTCCACTTGGAAGTTATCACGCGAGCCTGCTCTCAGCCCTTGGAGAGGAACTTGGATTTTATCTGACAACACCAGTGAGAGAGCTTACCGATGAACAGCTCAGAATTCTCCTGTATGGAGACCCAAACATATTCCTGAGGTTTAGTTTCTGGGGCTTTGCCGGACAGAAAAGGTATGTAAATATGTACTATAAGGGTATCATACCGATGCTGGAAGAAAAATATATAGAATCGGAATCTGACTACTCAAGAGAAGAGATAGAGCAGTATATGAGACCTCATCCCTGTCCTGCCTGTAATGGAAAGAGGTTGAAACCTGAAAGTCTGGCGGTAAAGGTTGGAGGAAAGTCTATAGCAGAAGTTATTGAGATGGTTCCAAGAGAATTGATAGATTTTATAAATGACCTCAGGCTTACAGAGAGGGAAGCCTATATAGCCCATCAGCTACTCAAAGAGATAAAGGCAAGACTCCAGTTCCTTATAGATGTTGGACTCGATTATATCTCTCTAGACAGACCAACGGCAACACTCTCTGGTGGAGAAGCACAGAGGATAAGGCTTGCAACTCAGATTGGTTCAGGTCTTATGGGTGTCCTTTATGTACTCGATGAACCGAGCATAGGTCTGCATGCCAGAGACGAGGCAAAGCTTATAGATACATTAAAGAGATTGAGGGACCTTGGTAATACGGTAATAGTCGTTGAACACGATGAATCTATGATGCGTTCTGCAGATTACATAATAGATATAGGTCCGGGAGCAGGTGAACATGGTGGCTATCTGGTAGCCGTTGGAACTCCTGAAGAGATAATGAAATGTAAAGATTCTATAACTGGACAGTACCTCTCGGGAGAGAAGAGTATACCCATTCCTCCTGTGAGGCGTTCTCCCAATGGTAAGTATCTCACGATAGTGGGTGCTAAGGAGCATAACTTGAAGAATATAACTGTAAATATCCCTCTGGGGCTTCTTGTGCTCATAACAGGGGTTTCTGGCTCTGGTAAGAGTACTCTGGTGAATGATATACTCTACAAGGCATTGATGAAGGAGCTCTATAAATCCAGAGTGATACCCGGGAAGTATGACAGGATAGAAGGTTTGGAGAATATAGACAAGGTAATAAATATAGATCAATCTCCTATAGGCAGGACTCCAAGGTCTAACCCTGCCACATATACCGGGGTATTCGACGATATAAGAAAGGTGTTTGCTGAGACCCACGATGCAAAGATAAGGGGTTATAAACCAGGGAGATTCAGCTTTAATGTGAGGGGTGGAAGATGTGAAGCCTGTCATGGAGATGGGATGATAAAGATTGAGATGCACTTCCTCCCCGATGTATACGTCCCCTGCGAAGTCTGTAACGGTAAGAGATACAATAGGGAGACACTTGAGGTAAGATATAGGGGAGCCAATATTGCCGATGTATTGGATATGACGGTGGATCAGGCTCTAGAGCACTTTGAAAATATCCCGGCAGTAAGACAAAAACTGCAGACCCTACAGGATGTGGGACTTGGATATATAAAACTCGGACAGCCAGCACCAACTCTATCAGGTGGAGAAGCTCAGAGGGTAAAGCTTGCGTCAGAACTCTGCAGAAAGAGTACCGGTAAGACCCTCTATATACTTGATGAGCCTACGACAGGACTTCACTTTGCAGACATAGAAAAACTGATAAATGTCCTCCAGAGACTTGTAGATATGGGCAATACTGTAATAGTGATAGAACACAACCTGGATGTAATAAAGGTAGCAGATTATATAATAGATTTAGGTCCCGAGGGTGGAGATAGGGGAGGATATATAGTAGCAGAGGGAACACCGGAAGAGGTGGCAAAAAATCCAAACTCTTATACCGGGATGTACCTTAAGAAGGTTTTGAAGATAGAGGAAGAGGTCTATGCCTAAACTGACAGATATATTTCCAGAATTACCAGGCGTATACATAATGAGAGATAAGGATAATAATGTCCTCTATGTTGGAAAGGCTAAGGTCCTGCAGAACAGACTTAGATCGTATCTGAATCCGGAGAATCCAAGGATAAGGGATATGGTATCCTATGTGGATCAGGTAGACTACATCATCACCTCTTCGGAGATGGAGGCACTTATCCTGGAGAACAACCTTATAAAACAGTATAAGCCTCCCTATAACATTAGACTCAGGGACGACAAGACCTACCCTTATATACTTGTGACCAGAGAGAGATATCCTACCCTTACTGTTACTCGGAGGATGGAGGAAGAAGGAGAATACTTCGGACCCTATACCAGTACACAGGCTTTAAGGGCGGTCATCCATGTGATACGGAGAAGGTTTAAGATAAGGAGCTGTAAAGGTGATCCCTCCAGGTTCAGAAATGCCTGTCTGAATTATCATATTGGTTTGTGTTCTGCCCCCTGTATAAATGACAGTGAATCTTTTCGCAGGCAGTATCTGGAGAGTGTAAAAGAGGCTGTAAGGGTATTGAATGGGGATAGTAAGGAGATCATAGATTCTCTTAAAGAAGAGATGTTTCAGATGGCTGCAGAGATGAACTTCGAAAAGGCTGCGCTCTTAAGAGACCAGATATGGGCATTAGAGAAGGTTACCGAGAAACAGTATGCAGTGAGCGATAGAAGGATAGATGCAGACATATTTGCCCTATTCAGTGTAAAGTCAAAATATACGGTGGTTGTCCTCTTTGTCAGGAGGGGGATACTTATAGGGCTGGAAGACTTTGATATAGAGAACCCCGGTGAAGAAGACATACTGGGGGCATTCGTCACCGCCTTTTACAGGAATGGGAATCCCGCCCCTTCCCTTATACTCGTCAATCAGGAGATAAAGGATAAACAACTGATAGAAGAGTGGCTTACATCAAGATCTCAGAAAAGGGTAGAGATAAAGTATCCAAAGAGAGGAGACCTCAAGAAACTTTTAGATATAGCGGAAAAGAATGCTATGGAAAGGTTCAGCCAGAAGGTCGTCAATATAGATGACCCACTTAAGAGTCTCCAGGAGATACTTGGACTCTCTAAGGTCCCTGAAGTTATAGAGGGATATGATATCTCCAACATAAGGGGTAAGACCGCAGTTGGTTCTATGGTTGTATTCAGAAATGGGTTGCCGGATAAGAGCAGTTATAGAAAGTTCAGGATAAAGACTGTAGAGGGTCCCAACGATTATGCTATGCTTCAAGAGGTGATCTGGAGAAGATTGGACAACGAAGATTGGGGCTTACCTGATCTTATGCTCATAGATGGCGGTTTGGGTCAGGTGGGAGCGGTAAAAGAGGTCCTGGACTCTAAGGGTCTGGATATACCTGTTATAGGATTGGCAAAGAGGGAAGAGGTTATATGGTTTCCAGAGGGCAATAACCTGAGGCTTTCGAGAAGGTCACAGGCATTAAAATTGCTTCAGAAGATAAGAGATGAGGCTCACAGGTTTGCGGTAAAGTATCATCATCAGCTGAGAGAAAAAGAGCTAGAATCAAGCCTTCTTGAAGTCCCGGGGGTGGGCAGGGAGAGGATGAAAAGGATCCTGTCAAATTATCCCGATCTAGCTATGTTAAAAGATATCCCCGCGGAGGAGATATCAAAGAAGTGCAGTATACCAAAGAATGTGGTGGAGAATGTAAAGAGATGGCTGGAGACCCTCTAGTTTATTCCCTGAGTATTCCAGATTACGGGAGATTTATATATAAGATAAATGATAAGGGACTTCTCTCTCTTGAGTGGCAGGATGAAAAAGGAGGAACCGAAGACCTTGATGACCCTTTAGAACTTGGAAGATTACTCACCCTGTACTTTAGTGGAAAAAAGGTAGATTTTAGAGATATTCCTGTAGTTTATGATGGTATAACTCCAGTTTATAAAGAAATACTGGAATTTATAAGAAGTGTCCCTTATGGAAGTACCGTTACCTATAAAGAGGTAGCAGTGAGCCTTGGAAGACCTGAATCTGCCAGGGTGGTTGGAAATGCAATGAGGACTAACCCCTGTCCGATAGTTGTTCCCTGTCACAGGGTTATTGGCAGGGGAGGATTGGGAGGTTATAGCCTTGGTATTGAGAAGAAGATTTTACTCTTAAAGCTGGAAGGAGTGGAGATATGCTAAAACGCTGGCTTATTCTTACAATAGCTATATGCCTTACCCCTTATGTGGTTTATGGCATATCGGTGAGGAGCTTCGTTGATGCCCTGATAGCCGGACTCATCCTTGGAGTACTTAATATCATAATAAAGCCGATCCTGCAGATACTCACCTTACCGATTAATATACTAACACTTGGTCTATTCACACTGGTTATAAATGCTATCCTTCTTGAGATAGTAGCCTGGCTTATCCCCGGATTTCAGATAGCAAGTTTCTGGTCGGCGATACTCGGAGGGCTCTTCATAAGTATAGTCTCCTGGATACTCGGGTGGATATTTTAGGAGGATAGATGAAACCTGAGATCATAGTGGCTCTGGACTTGACCGATAGAGAGAGGATATTGGATCTGGTAGGTCTTCTTGGGGATAGAATATCCTACTATAAGATTGGTTACATAGCCTTTTACAGGTTTGGTTGGGATCTTGTCGATAGACTTCAAGATATCGGTAAAAGGGTAATGTTGGACTTAAAACTTGATGATATCCCAAATACTGTCTCCAACGCCATAGAAGCGATCTCAGAACATACACCCGAGTTTGTTACTATCCATAGCGGAGCAGGAAAAGAGGCTCTGATTCAGGCGCAGGAAGTCAGTAGAGGAAAGATAAAGCTACTGGGGATAACACTACTTACAAGTCTCAGTGAGGATGACCTGGAAGCACTGAGTATCTCAGGAGATATAAGGGATATCGTTTTGAAGAGGGCGATCCTCTGTAAAGAATCGGGATTGGCTGGTGTGGTGGCAAGTGTCAAGGAGGCAGAGGTCATCAAAAGAAATCTTGGCAATAGTTTTCTTGTTGTTACTCCCGGGATAAGGGTATCTCAGGGTAGAGATGATCAGAAGAGGGTCGGAACATATAGAGATGCCAGGGAAAAAGGCGTGGACTTTGTAGTTATAGGCAGACCTATATATGAATCAGAAGACCCCCTAGGAGTTATAGAGAGACTGGAGGAAGAATGAAAGAAGTCTCTGCAGGATGCATTGTATATCGAAGAGATAATAAGGTATATCTTCTTATGATCCTCGATCGTTTCGGTTATTGGACTTTTCCAAAAGGAAAGGTCGAAGAGGGGGAATCTCTGGAAGAGACTGCGGTAAGAGAGGTAAAGGAGGAAACTGGGATAGATGTAGAGATCGAGAGGTATCTGGGAGAGACACATTACAATTATTCACATTCAGAGAAGGGAAATGTAGATAAGACAGTCCACTGGTATCTGGCAAAGGCACTTTCATCCGATATCACCTCTGCCCCCGGAGAGATTACAAGGGCAGAGTGGGTAGACCTGGAATCCGCCAGGAAACTGTGCGGGTATAAGTCCGATATAGAGATGCTGGAGAAACCGGAAATAAAATCTCTGAATCTGGAAGATCCAAGTAGCTAACAAAACACAGAGATCTTATGACTATTTATAGGACAAGCAGGCTTGACTGTTTTTGAATGTACACTTGACAACTTTTAGATATAAGCTATAATCCTTACAAGGAGGATAAGGAGGTGATGCTTAGAGAAGTTGGTAAGATACTAGTAATTTGTAAAATATTAATGTTAGTCAAGTTACCCTTAGAGGGAAGATTCGAGAGTTTAGTGTTAGATAAATATAAAAAGGAGGAGGATCAATCTTATGAGAAAAATTTTAGTATACTTAGTTGTATTAAGTTTGATTTTTAGTGTATTTGTAAGTTTCAGTTCTATCTCTTTTGCTCAGAAAAAGTATAATGAAGCTCCAATGCTCGCAGAGTTAGTAAAATCTGGTAAACTTCCTCCAGTAGAACAAAGGTTGCCTGTTGCTTCTGATGTCTATGTGGTAAAACCGGTTGAAGAGATCGGGCAATATGGTGGAACCTGGAGGATGGTAGTGACAGATCCAGGAATGGGCTGGTGGAATATGGCTAACGAGGTAGAGCCTCTTATCAGATGGAGACCTGATTTAAAGGGGTATCAACCTGGTCTAGCCAAAAGTTGGACCTATAGCCCAGATGGAAAGACCTGCACCATAGTACTTCGTAAAGGTGTGAAGTGGTCTGATGGACATCCTTTTACTGTAGATGACCTTATGTTCTGGTGGAATGATCTTATCTTAAATAAAGATTATCCTGAGAATCCTCCAAGGTGGGCATGGAGAGCAGGTAAGTTAATGACAGTAAGGAAAGTTAATGATTATACTATTCAATTTAGTTTTTCTGAACCGTATTATACTTTTCATGCTGCTTTAGCTCAGGGATATTGGGAGAATGTAGGATACTTGGCGCCAAAGCATTATTTATCTAAGTTTCATCCCAAGTATAACCCACAGATGAAGGATTATACAAAACTCAGAGAGATAAGGACTAACCCTCATCTAAATCCTGATTATCCTGTACTTTATGCTTGGAAAACAGTCTCCTGGGATGCTGCTAAAGGTGTGTTAATAGCTGAGCGTAATCCTTACTATTGGAAGGTAGATACGCAGGGAAATCAGTTACCATATATAGATAGAGTTCAGGTTACAATATTGCAAGATCCAAAGCTAATTCCTCTCGAAGCTATAGCAGGTAAGCTGGATTGTCAGGTGAGAGGCTTTGAGATGAGAGACCTTTCTCTCTTAATGGAAAATCAGGAGAAAGGTGGATACAGAGTTATCAGATGGGAGTATGGTGATGGTGGAGCTCCTATGATATTTATAGACTGGGATATTAAGGATCCAAAATTACGTCCTGTATTTAGGAATCAGGATTTTCGAATAGCTCTTTCGATTGCTATAAATAGAAACAGAATCAATCAGATTATTTTCCAAGGTCTTGGGAAGATACAGAATGCTACTATGTCTAAGTATCTACTGCATTATAATCACCCTGAAGGTAAGAAGGTCCATGAAGAGTGGGCAAAAGCTTATTCAGAGTATAATCCAGCAAAGGCTAAAGAGTTGTTAGATAGAGCAGGGCTGAAAGATGTTAATAATGATGGTTTTAGAGAACTGCCAGATGGTACGCCGTTCAAACTTCTTTTTGATGTGGGAGCTACTGACCTTCAGTCAATAGACGCCTGCAATTTGATAGCTGAAGACTGGAAGGCAGTTGGAGTAAATGCTGCTGTGAATGCTATTTCTAGTGAACTTTGGGGTGCCCGAGGAAGAAGCGGAGAATTTCACTTCCAGGTATTTGGTTATGGTTCCGAAGTAGACCTTCTTACATATCCGGACAATGTATTCCCTGTCGGTAATTCAAGATTTCATCCTCTTACCGGTTTATGGCAACAGACAGGTGGTAAAGAGGGTGAAGAACCTACTGGAGTAATAAAGGAACTCTTGGATCTCTACGAAAAAGCTATTGGTACACGTAGAGAGATAGAGAGAAATGGGGTGGTCTTAGAGGCGATCAAATTACATATAAAGCATGGACCCTTCATATATGCCCCTGTTGCAGATCTCCCGGCTCCTATAGTGGTTAAAAATAATTTTAGAAATGTGCCTGGGATAGGAAAAGCTCCTAATGGAATAGTGTATAGACCTATCTTGGGTCCATGGGCTCCCGGATTTCCTGGCACAGCTGATCCTTGTCAATTCTTCTTCAAGAAGTAATTAATACCTGCCCCCTCCAGAGTTTGGAAGTTTTTCTAGGAGGGGGCTTTGAATAAAAGGAGATGGTATTATGACCTCTTATGAGCGTTTTAAGCGAATGTATGAACATAGAGAGGCTGATAGAATACCTGTAATAGATATTCCATGGAGAACAACTATTGAAAGATGGCATAAAGAAGGGATGCCAGAAGGAATTAGTTATGTTGATTTTTTTGGCTTAGATAAGGTGGCTAGTATAGGTGTAGATAATAGCCCGCGTTATGATGTTGAAGTTTTAGAGGAGACAGAAGAATATATCATTACTACCACTCCTTGGGGAGCTACATTGAAAGAATGGAAACATGCAGATTCTACCCCGGAGTTTTTGGACTTTAAAATTAAAGATATGGAAAGATGGCTGGAAGCAAAAAAGAGAATGGAGCCAACTCCAGATAGAATTCCCTGGGATTATCTACAAAAGAATTATAAAAGATGGCGAAAAGAAGGATACTGGATTCAAGCTCAATTGTGGTTTGGATTTGATGTTACACATTCTTGGACAGTTGGTACTGAAAGATTGCTTATAGCACTATTAGAAAATCCAGAGTGGTGCATTGATATGTTTAATCATTTTCTTGATGTTGATATGGCTCTTTTTGATATGGTTTGGGAAAATGGCTATGAATTTGATTGCATTAGTTGGCCTGACGATATGGGCTATAAAGGTAACCAGTTTTTTTCTCTTAAGGTTTATAGAGAAGTTTTGAAGCCTATTCACAAAAAAGCTGCTGATTGGGCTCATGCCAAAGGGGTAAAGGTCCATTTACATTCATGTGGCAATGTTATGTCATTTATTCCTGAGTTTATCGATATAGGAATAGATGCTCTAAATCCAATAGAGGTAAAAGCCGGTATGGACCCGGTCGAGATAAAGAGAAGGTATGGTGACAGATTAGTACTCCATGGTGGAATTAATGCAGTTTTATGGGATAATCTAGAAGCTATAGAGGAAGAGATGAAAAGGGTAATCCCTGTAGTTAAAGAATCTGGTGGATATATATTTTCTTCAGATCATTCGGTACCACCTAGTGTAAGTCTGGAGAATTTTAGATATATTGTGGAATTGGCGAAGGAATTAGGTAAATACTGATAGGTAAGGAGGCAATATGGTTGGCTTTATATTGAGAAGGATTCTGTATATAATTCCCACTTTAATTGGGATTAGCATAGTAAGCTTCGTTATAATAAATCTACCTCCTGGGGATTATCTGACTGCTCGTATAGCACAACTGGAACTTCAAGGAGATACCACGTCACGACATTATCTTGAACAACTAAGAAGTTATTATGGATTAGATAAGCCAATATATACGCAGTACTTTATATGGATTACTCACTTTATAAAGGGTGACTTTGGTATCTCATTTGAATACAACAAACCCGTGAGGGACCTTATAGGAGAACGACTTGCTCTTACAATACTTCTTTCTGTTTCTACAATGTTATTTACCTGGATAGTGTCAATACCTATAGGGGTATATTCTGCTACTCACCAGTATTCTATTGGCGATAGGATATTCACCTTTCTGAGCTTTGCTGGGATGGCAACTCCAGGTTTTCTACTGGCACTAGTTTTACTGGTCTTTGTACTGTTTAGATTTGGAACATCTCTCTTAGGATTATTTTCTCCAGAATATGTAAATGCCCCCTGGTCTTTTGCTAAATTTATAGACTTATTGAAACATCTATGGTTACCCGTAGTTATAATAGGATTCTCAGGTACTGGAAGCCTTATAAGGATAATGAGAGGAAACCTTCTGGATATATTAGGACAACCATATATTTTCACCGCTAGGGCTAAAGGATTAAAGGAATCAAAGGTGATATGGAGATATGCAGTAAGAATAGCCATAAACCCTCTGGTAAGTATAGCTGGAATGAGCCTTCCCGGGATTATAGGTGGGGAGATGCTAACATCTATAGTATTAAACCTGCCTACTACCGGACCTCTATTCTATCGAGCGTTACAGATGCAAGATATGTATTTAGCTGGTAGCTTTCTTATGTTTCTAACTATATTCCTGGTGTTAGGCAACTTTATCGCAGATTTAACATTAGCGTGGCTAGATCCCAGAATTAAGTACGATTAGAGGAGAAGGCAAATGGAAGAAGTTAGAAGAGATCTGGAAGAATTTGAATTTGAGGAAAAGATATACGCATTAACCTATTGGCAGTTAGTCTGGAGAAAATTCAGGAGGAATAGCGCAGCACTTTTAGGGGGAATAATATTGCTGATATTCTATTTCTCTATGGTTATTTTCCCAGAGTTCTTTGCTCCGTATTATCTGGAACATATATTTCTTGAGCACATAAATGCTCCTCCACAAAGGATTCATTTTATAGATAAAGATGGGAGATTCCATCTTCGTCCCTTTGTATACAAATTAACTGGAGCTGTTGATCCCAATACCTTTGGGAGAGTCTATGTAGAGGATAAAAGCAAAATGTATCCTATCTATTTTTTTGTTAGAGGAGATTCTTATAAATTATTTGGGTTATTCGAAACAAATATTCACCTGTTTGGAACCTCACAGGAAGGGACCATTTTCCTTTTTGGCACTGATAGACAGGGAAGAGATTTACTTTCCAGGATAATATATGGAGGAAGAATCTCTTTAACCGTAGGGTTAATAGGTGTATTCCTTAGTATAATTTTAGGAACTACTCTGGGCATAATCTCTGGGTATTATGGTGGAACAGTAGATAATATAATTCAGAGGATAATTGAATTTTTAACAGCTTTTCCAGCAATACCTCTATGGATGTCCCTGGCAGCTGCACTTCCACAGGACTGGTCTTCTATAAAAAGTTATTTTGCCATTACAGTTATCTTATCAATAATAGGCTGGGGGGGATTAGCTAGGCAGATTCGTGGTAAAATCCTTTCTTTAAGGGAAGAAGAATACATATTAGCGGCGAGAATAGTTGGATGCAGTGAGCGTAAAATCCTTTTTACACATCTTCTGCCAAATTGCTTGAGCCACATTATTGTTATTGCTACGCTCTCCATTCCAGGGATGATTTTGGGGGAAACATCCCTAAGTTTTCTTGGTCTGGGTATTAAACCTCCAATGACAAGCTGGGGGGTGCTTCTGAGTGAGTGCCAAAATGTAAGATCAGTAGTACAGACACCGTGGCTGACCATCCCTGTAGCTTTTGTAATTATAACAGTCCTTTCATTTAATTTCCTAGGTGATGGCTTACGTGATGCAGCTGATCCATATACGAGATAGCGTAACTTTGGATTCCCCTAAAATTAGAAACTTATTTCTCCGCTATTAGTTTATAATATGTTCATAGGAGAATGTCCTGTTATTCCTGGATGTATAGGTCAGGGTAAGACAGAATAGGAGCAATTGAAAATATTAAGGCGGATTCTCATCGTATGAGGTCCGCCTTTTAGATCTTTTTATCTGGTTAAGCTTATTTTAGAATCTGCAGATATTCTTCCAGCTTTTTCTTCTCATTCATCAGGGCATTGTATATGACCTCCGCGTTCTCTTTTATTGTAAGCTTTGATACTGTGTAGTCATTCTCCTTTGTTGCTTTATCTACCTGTTCTATCCATTCTGTGGGAACTCCCGATGCTCCTGAAAAAGCCCCCGCTATTCCAGCTCCAATAGCAGTACAGCAGTCTGTATCCCTGCCGAAATTTACTCCCCCTATAATGGCATCTTTAAGATTACCCTTTGTTATGTAGAATATAGCCAGACCCTTTGGTACCACTTCCTCTCCCCAACTGAAGCTGTACCTTATCCCTTTGCCTGAGTATATCGGGTCAAACTTTTCTCTTAATTCAAATACGTCCTGACTCTCTTTTGCCAGCTCTAATGCTATTTCTATCCTTTGTCTTCCATCAGAAGGGGCATACTTTAATGCAGTATCTATTACACCTTCAACAGTGGCATCTGGTCTCATAGCATAAGCTATACTACAGGCTACTACCGATGCCCAGTCTAGTCCTCCACCGTGTAGTGGCTGGTAAAGTCTCCCGACATCCCAGACATCCCTGTATGCTTCCTCTGGATTACAGGCATTTATTAACCCGATAGGATGACAGGATCTGGCAAATGATATTATCCCGAGGAAATCAGTATAAAGTCCTGCATAAGCTGGATGAATTCCACTTGCAACTACCCTATAAAGGACCTCATCGCATGGTTCCATCTGAACTCCAAAATTGTTTGGATTTATATATTTTAGCCAGGTAGCTCCAAGGTCTTTTGCTGTTATTCTGCCATTCTTCTCCTTTATACTTAAGACCAGGAGCTTTATCCTCTCTACTCCATCCTCAGTGGTCCCTGGGGGTCTCAGTCTACCGCTACCGGGTTTATTTATATGTGTATAATGTGCATATGGAAGCAACTCCTGCAATACCCCATATTTGGCTTTTATATCCTGCCATCTCCAGCCTTCGACAGCAGCCCCCATAGCAGAACCTACAAATGCACCAATTAGACATCCGTATATCCTGTCAAATAATCTGTCCATAGAGTACCTCCTATCCTTAGAATTAAGGGGACCCTAAAAAGGGTCCCCTGAGCTTCATTGCCCTATATTATTTGAAGAACCATTGTTCTGCTCTATATGTATTCCAGAGCCAGTTATCTGGTCCAAACCAGTATTCCTCGTCTTTACCTTTCTCCCAGAATACATTCTCTAGATTTTCTCTTATAAGAAGTGGCCAGGGAGCAAGTCCTACCGTACCGATAATGTAGACCTGATCTGCATATATGTCGAAGATTTTCTGTGCCCAATACTTGTATCCTGATGTACCAGGAGGATATTTACGCCACTGCCAATACGCATTCCATATGTCTTTAAAGATTTTAGGAGGTTCTTCTCCGGATTTTCCATCTGTTCGGAGCCATAGACCCCAGTTCCAAGCGTATACAGTGGCGGAATCTCCAGGTGGATAAAGCTTATTCCCAGCAGAATAAGTATAGACACATCTCTCCATTGTTCTATCTATATGCCAGCAGCTTATATCATGTTGGCTAGATTGAACTCGTGTAAGTTGAAAAGCCCTTTCTCTTGGTTGAATTTCTACTTTTATGCCTATCTTCTCCCAATACATCTTTACTAATTCACTTACGTCTCCTTTGGGTCCTTCATATGGCATATAGTCAACTAAGATCTCTAACCTCTTACCATCTGGTCTCAGTCTGTATCCATCTGGCCCACGTTTTAGCCCCATTTCATCTAGAAGTTTATTCGCAGTGTCTGGGTCATACTGTGCATAAGCTTTACCCCAGGATTCTTTATAGAAAGACGCATTTGGATTTACAGTAGCTTGTCTGGGAATTGCTGATCCTAAAAAGTGTAGTTTATTTATTTCCTCTCTATTTATCGCTAGAGACAATGCTCTTCTAAACCTTACATCCTGGAATATCTTTCTTTTTACCGGGTCTGGATTGTTTAGATTTATAGCATACGTGACATCATTACCTTTTGTACTCCTGGCTAAGACTACCTTATACTTCCCTTTTGCTTCATTTTCTTTCAGAAGAGGATAATTAATAGGTAGGAGGTCATGCCCGGCTATATCCAGTTCTCCAGATACCGCTTTAAGATTTGCTACTTCTATATTGGAGTGAAATTCTACTATAGCCCTATCTATGTATGGCAATTGATTACCTTCAGTATCAATTTTCCAGTAGTAAGGATTACGCTCGAATATTCTTCTTTGGCTGTCATGACTTTTCAAGACCCATCCCTGGAGAGTTGGAGCATTTGGGTCCTGCCATCCCCAACCAGAAGTAGGTTGATGAAAGGCAAAACACTTGTACCAGGTGTCAAATTTTTCCTGTTTAGCCAATGCGTTGGCTTCTGGATTATATTTTATATGATACTTTTTTAGATAATGCTTTGGAGCCCAACAGATATATGGAGCTGCTGAGTAGTGAATTAAGGGGAAGGAAGGATATGGGACAGCAAATTCAAACTGCACTGTATAGTCGTTTATCTTCTTTACGTTCATCAGCCTACCACCAGGTCTAAATATCTCGGGCTTTATTGGTGTAAGTTCATCGTTAAGTATAATATCTTCCCACCAGAATAGTATATCATCCGCAGTAAATGGTTCCCCATCCGACCACTTTATACCCTTTCTCAGATAGATGGTGCATTTTGTGAACTTGTCTGAGAATAGATACCCTTTTGCAACGTTGGGCAGTATTTCTTTTAGGTCGTTTGAAAATCTAAAAAGTCCATCCACCATCGCATCTTCTATATCATTCCAAGTCTGAGGATTTAACGAAGATCCTCTTAAGGTCCCTCCATATTTACCTATCTCTTTGGTAGGTACAACTACCAACGGTTCTTCTGGGAGTCTCTTTTCTACTGGTGGAAGTTTCCCCTGCTTTACCAGCTCTGTTAGCATAGGTGCTTCTTTAAACTTAGTAATTTTCTTTCCCGTAGCCTTAAAGTACTCCATTGGAGTGTTATACTGTAAGACGCGTCCCGTAGTCTTTTGAGCGTAAGACAGAGGAATACTGGTTAGACATACACTCAAAACCAAAATTACTAAGCACAATACTTTAAAAAACCTTCTCATTTTTCAACCTCCTTTTTGTATTTTTGTATTCTCTAACATTCTATCATAGTATACTAAATACTCTGAATATAGTATACTATGATAGAGTAAATTATGTCAACCTTGTATGGTATAATTAATTAAAAATTAGGGAGGATAAATGAGGAGTAAAAATACTATCTATAATGATATAAAAGAACTCATATTGAATATGACTCTAAAGCCTGGAGAATTTATCTCCGAAGCTATACTTGCTAAAAGACTCAATGTTAGTAGAACACCTATAAGGGAGGCGCTTAAAAGATTAGAACAGGAAGGTTTAATAGTAACAGATGGTAGAAGAAAACGTGTATTTATTCTAACTTTAAAAGATTTAGAAGAGATTTTTGATCTTAAGAGAATAATTGAAACCAGCATTACAAAATTAGCCATAGAGAGGGGCAAGGATAAAGATTTTGAACGATTGGCAGTTACTATAAAGGAACTAGAGATATTAGCTAAAGAGAGGCCAAAGGATGGGAAAGAAAAAGAAGAATGGTTTACTGCTTGGTTTAGGAAAGATAAAGAATTCCATGATATTATCTTTGATATGGCAAATAACAATAGGGCAAGGCAGATAATAGAAAATCTTAATTCACAATGGCATAGACTTAGAATAGGGCTAGATGCTATAGAAGGTAGGGTCGAAAAATCTCTAGAAGAACATAAAGCTATAGCCCAGGCTATCCTTGATAAAGATTCAGTAAGGGCTGAAATAGCAATGACTGAACATTTAAGGAATCTTTTTAATAGTGTAGCAGCACTTATGCGGTTATTTCATTTTCCAGAATAATCTGGAACTTCCAGCTCTTTGTATTAAGCTGATCTTAATAAAGTTTTCAAAAGATATCCTTTAGTAAATCCCTTACTTATAATGTTCTCTGAGGTCTCTATTCCAGTCCTGAGAAAGTAATTCTTCCAGAAGATTCTTTGCCTGCTCGAATGACTTTGTCCTGTGGTCCTCTGCGATCATAAGTAATAGACTCATCCTGTCTCTATCCTTGAACGCCTGTAGTATATTCTCCATCCTCCACCATCTCGGAGCTATGATATGTACCATTAATCTGCCAGGAAGCCTTCCTATCTTTTCCCTCTCTATAGAATTTTTGCCAACAATAACTGGAACTTCAACCACTACATCATCCGGAATTCCTTCTATTGCTCCGTTGTTTGGAACATTCAATATGAGTCTCAGCTTTTTATCATTTACCACCGAGTCTATAAAGGGAACTATCGCCTCGGAACTCGGTAGCATAGAGAATTCCCTGGCAAGACTTATCTCTTTATTTTCGTAAGCAGTCATCATCGCTCTGAGTCTGAGTTTTAACCCAAAGAGATACATAGTCCAGCCAATCTCTGAGTCTGGACCTCCAGAGGAGAACCATTTCTTCTTGGTCTCCAGGTCTGTATTGAACCACCAGGGGGACACACTCCTTACAGTATCCCCTACAGGAAATAGCCCATATAATCTATACATCTCTATTACAGCCGGGCAGAGCTGATAGCCCCATGGATTGTTCAGATACTCTTCACTCTGGAAGTATTTTGCCGATTCCTTCTCTATCCACTCATCAAGGAGAGGATAACCATCCTTGCCCTGATATAAAAATCTTGTGAGCCAGATGCAGTGGTTGAAACCAGCAACCTGAAACTCTACGTCCTCCTCTTTCAGTCCCATAGCCCTTGTTACAATCTTAAATTCCTCTGCCCCATGGCAGAAACCTATTGCCTTTAGCTTTGTCTCCCTGACGAGAAGATTGGTCCCTTCAAACACGGGATTTGATACCTGTAAAAAGTATGCATCTGGATTTACCTCTTCGACATCTCTTGCCAGATCTAGAATAAAGTTTAGCTGTTTAAATGCAGCCAGTCCACCATAATAATCACTCACCTGATCACCTATTCCCCTATAATATCCGTGTCTTTCTGCTATGTCTCTTTCTGCCTCCATAAAACCATAACCGCCAACTTTCACCGTATTTATTACGAAGTCTGCTCCGTCTATTGCCTTTTTTCTGTCTGTAGTCTTTTCCAGTTTTAACTCAGCAGATACCTCTTTCATATATCTCTGCGCCAAATCATAAACCATATCCAGTCTTTTTTCGTCGATGTCCATAAATGTAACCGTGCTTCCATAGAGGTCTTTCGTTAATGTCAGGTCTCTTATGAGACTGGCAGAAAATGATACACTCCCAGCACCTATAATAGCTATCTTTGACATAAAATCACCTCCATTTACTTCTTACCTACTGGAATAAGATAAAGAGGGGTTTCTCCCTTTCCTAAATTTAATACCCTTTTTACTCCCTCGTCATCAAAGGCACCAACTACTACCGTTCCAAGCCCCAGAGTTTCACACTGAAGATAAACATTTTGTGCGCTGTGCCCTGCCTCCATATATACGTACCTGATACCCCTTTCTCTGTACTTTCTTGTAGTCCTCTCAAATATGGCAGATATTACTAAAACTACAGGGGCATTCTTTATACAATCCTGCATTAGAGAGACTCTGTACAGGTCCATTCTCTTATCTCCGGAACTGATTAGAACAATATCATGACCCTCTGGTCTATATTTATATACCCCTGGGACTAAATCCTTCACCTTACCTATAACTATATATATTTCCAATGGATAAAGCGCACCTGCAGATGGGGCAGTTCTGAATCCCATCCGTTTCTCTGTAATCCCCTGAGCAGACCATAAAATCTGTGATATTTCAGCAATCGTGAGTGGTTCGTCCTTATATTCTCTTATGGACCTTCTTTTAAGTAACGCTTCTTCTACAGAGACATCACTGGAGTATCTCGGTTGAGGTAATTTTATCACCTTATCTTCTCCGCGGGCTATAGCTGGCAGTAGAATTAGAAATGCAAATATAAGCATAAGAACCCTCAATCTCTCACCCCCGGTCTAGAAACCGCTCCACCTCCTGTTTGAATTTTTGTTTCAACTCTAGTATACTACTAAACGAATCAAAATTACAAGTATGAGGAGGTGCTACTGATGGAGAGGGATATAAAGGAGATAATCTCCCAGATGACCCTTGAGGAGAAGGCAAGTCTGTGTTCTGGCTTAGATATGTGGCATACAAAACCTATAGAGAGACTTGGTATCCCTTCGATTATGATGACCGATGGACCACATGGACTCAGAAAACAGGCAGGACCTGGACCTTTTGATAGTATACCTGCGACATGTTTTCCGACCGCTTCCTGTTTGGCGTGTTCCTGGGACAGGTCATTGATCGAGAAGGTTGGCAGGGCTATCGGGGAGGAGTGTCAGGCGGAAGATGTATCGATTATACTCGGACCTGCGGTTAATATAAAACGGTCACCCCTATGTGGAAGAAACTTTGAGTACTTTTCCGAGGACCCCTATCTCTCATCGGAACTTGCCAGGAGCCATATAGTTGGGGTTCAGAGTCAGGGGGTTGGAACATCAATAAAACATTTTACCGCCAATAATCAGGAGCATAGGAGACACACAATAAACGAGATAATAGATGAGAGGACCTTGAGGGAGATATACCTTGCCAGCTTTGAAAATGCGGTAAGATTTGCACAACCATGGACGGTGATGTCTGCCTATAATAAGGTTAACGGTAAGTATTGCAGTGAAAACGAGTTTCTCCTTACAAAGGTCCTGAAAGAGGAGTGGGCGCACGAGGGTTTTGTTGTTTCCGACTGGGGGGCTGTTGATGACAGGGTCTCTGCACTTATGGCAGGATTGGAATTGGAGATGCCCTCAAGCTATGGGATAAATGATAGGAAGATAGTTGAAGCTGTAAGGAGTGGTAAGCTTCCTGAGGAGGTTCTGGATAGGGCAGTAGAGAGACTGTTAAAGATCATCTTCAAGGCTATAGATAATAAGAAAGAAGGGGCTACTTATGATAGACTGGCTCACCATTTATTGGCTAGAGATGTGGCAAAGGAATGCATAGTACTCCTGAAGAATGAAGATAATATACTGCCATTGAAGAGACAGGGGACTATTGCCATTATAGGGGCATTTGCCAAAAAGCCCAGATTCGAAGGTGGTGGAAGTTCCCATGTGAATCCAACGATGATTGATATCCCTTATGACGAGATAGAGAAGCTTGCAGGTGATACAGTCAGACTCCTCTATGCACAGGGGTATAATCCCGAGTCTGAGGAGATAGATGAGAATCTTATAAATGAGGCGAAGGATATAGCAAGACAGGCAGATGTTGCTGTTATCTTCGCCGGTCTACCTGAAACCTACGAGTCCGAAGGCTATGACAGACCCCATATGCGTATGCCAGAGAGCCATAACAGATTGATCTCTGAGGTATCAGATGTACAGAAGAATACAGTGGTCGTTCTCTCCAATGGGGCTCCTGTGGAGATGCCCTGGATAGATAAAGTCAAAGGGCTATTTGAGAGTTATCTGGCAGGACAGGGTGGAGGATATGCCATAGCCGAATTACTCTTTGGTCTTGCCAATCCCTGTGGAAAGTTGGCAGAGACATTCCCTCAGAAATTGAGTCACAACCCATCTTATCTCAATTTCCCTGGTGAAGATGATAGGGTCGAGTATAGAGAGGGGATATTTGTCGGATACAGGTATTACGATAAGAAAGGAATAGATCCTTTGTTCCCATTTGGGTATGGGCTGAGTTATACGACTTTTGAATATACTGGCATCTCTGTCGATAAAAAGGAGATAGATGATAACGAGACTGTTACTGTAAAGGTTAGAGTCAAGAATACCGGCAATATGCCTGGGAAAGAGATAGTTCAGCTATACGTAAGAGATGTAGAGAGCAGTGTTATAAGACCTGAGAAAGAACTGAAGGGATTTGAGAAGATAGAACTACAGCCAGGAGAAGAGAAGGAGGTAACCTTTACTCTGGATAAGAGGGCATTTGCCTATTACAATGTGGACATAAAGGACTGGTATGTGGAGACAGGAGAATTTGAGATACTTGTTGGGAGTTCCTCCAGAGATATACGTCTGAGAGAGACCATAAAGGTCAACTCTACCAGAAAGATAAAGAAGAGATTTGACAGAAATACCCCAATAGGTGACCTGCTTGAGGACCCAATGGGGGCTATGGTATTCAAGCAATTAATGGAACAATTAATGCAGAGCTCTCCTCTCTTTGCAGGAATTGGGGGAGAAGGTTCTCAGATGATGCGAGCTATGTTCAGATATATGCCTCTTAGAAGCCTTATAAATTTCAGTAGAGGTGCATTTACAGAGGAGATGCTGAATGATCTTTTAGAAAGATTGAAATAACTATCCTGCTCCTCCGCCTCCTCCGCCACCGCCACCTCCGCCTCCACCACCGGAGAATCCACCGCCTCCTCCAGAGGAAGGAGAATAATAGGCGGAGGAGTGGACCACGGAGGAGAAACTGTTCACCATACTGGCAAAAGAGGCGATCCCTGTTCCTCTGCTGTATGCGTGTAATATTGGAGACCTGGTAATCTCTTCTGAAACCTCTGGCATAAGTATCTTCATACTGTTTATTACCTTGTCCGCAACTCCTAGGGATATCCCATATATGAGATACTTCTCCCAGAGGATTATGGATTCTGGCGGCATATTTTTTATCTGACTGAAATCTGAAAGAAACCTTCTTAAGTTATTCCACCTCTTATAGTGTAAGGCGCCGACCTCTGTCCTTCTATTGAATCCTGGCTTAAATATCCTGGTTATAATGATCCCTAATATTCCACTTATAAATAAGCCTATCCCGGCACCAATCAGAATGTCCCAGCTTATAGAGTAAAGTCTACTGGATTTAAAGATGAATATGTAGAGTATTATGGATGCTATTCCCAGTAGAAGAGATATAAGGGATATGCCTCCCGCCAATCTGTAGCCCTTATCATCGAAAAATCCAAGTTCCTTCACTTTGCTCCTTACAGATTCTTCCCACATCTTATAGGTCTTCTGAAACTTTAGCGGATCATTCTCTATATGCTTTTTCAGGACAGAGAATAAGAAGCCCTCCTCTTTCCATGTTATCCCATCAAGGAAGTCCAGCAGGTATATCTCAAAGGGTTCCAGCTTATCTCTCTCTTTATCTTTTCTTAAAGAGAGGAGATAGTCATCTCCAACTGGAGTCATATCTATATAACCCTTATGTACCAGGTCTAGGAGAGTTGCTGTAAAATCTCTTGGACTCGGGCTCATTCTTCTGAGGCTCATAAGGGCTCCAACTATAGCAGGTGAATAATCGTAAGGGATTTCTCTCTCATAGATACCTTGATATTCTACTTTTGGTTCTCTACCGTAAACAAAGTACAGATATATGAGGATGATAATCATACAGAGGATGATTCCCAGAGCACTGATGATAGAGATAGAAAGATACAGCTGTTCCTTTTCTGTCTGCTTTGTAAACTGTTCCTCTTCTCTGAGTATACTCTCCAGCATAGATCTATTGATTCTACTGGCTCCATCGTAAGATGATAGAACGGTCGGAGGAAAGAGGGCTCTTATCTCAACCCACTGGTGGGCAGGTAGGTCCTCTGTCTCCAGAGAAAAGCCATCGAGTGTATCCAAGATATCTACTCTCCCGGGCAGTCTTGGATGTCCCCATACGTAGAGGAGATCCCTTGAAAGTGCAGGTTTCGGGAGATGGACCTTTGCAGTCAATTTACCAACCCTTACATCCCAGCCTTCTGTCCATACCTTCCAGTACAATTCTGCAATGTCATTATAGACCTTGAGGGCATTCTTTAACTTATAGGAGAGATTAAAAGTCCTCTCCTCGTTCTCTGCCGAAAAGCTCCATCGCACCCTGATGATTCCACCCCTACCCTCCACCGTAAAAGGTTCGGTTGCAGATATATCCTCGATAATTACCCCTGCGGTTGGAATATCAACATAGGCATAGGAAAACTTACCGCTGAAGGAGAATCTTAACGAGTAGTTCCATTTAAGACTTCCATCATCGAGGACATCTATCCTGCAGTCTACCTGTGGAAGCCAGTAGCTCTTTGCATATATCGGGGAAGTAAGAAAGAGAAAAAGCAAAAATACCACTAACCAGGGTAACCTCTCCTTCATCTTTCACCTCACACAAGTATAAGATTTATTCCTAATTTTCTGATCTCCTCCGCTATCTTCTCGTCAAGGTCTCTGTCTGTAATTATCGTATTGACTCTTTCCAGTGGAGCGACTTTAGCATACTCCACTCTTCCAAACTTGCTGGAGTCAGCAACCAGTATTATCTCCTTGGCACTGTTCATCATAACCTGCTTTAGATGGGCTATCTGGATGTTTATCTCTGTCAGTCCCTTTTCTATATCTACACCATGTATCGCCAGGAAGAATTTATTTGCATTTATCTTTAAGAAAAACTCCTCTGTCTGAGGACCATATAATGAGTATCCTATCGGATTAAATATTCCTCCTGGCATTATTACAGTTATCCCTTCCTTACCGCCAAGCTCCCCGGTAACCTTCAACGAAGGTGTAATGACGGTAAGATTTTTCATATCTTTTATATTTTTTGCTATATGTGGGGTGGTACTTCCAGAGTCGATAATGATCGTCTCCCCATCCTTTACCATCTTTGCCGCCTCCAGCCCTATCTTTCTCTTCTGAACCACATGTTCTCTGGCTCTCTTTGCAAAATCTATATCAACTATGGACTCTCTGTTCAATGTTGCAGAGCCATGCTCCTTTATGATTAATCCCTCTTCCTGTAGTTTGAAGAGGTCATGCCTTATGGTCTCTCTGCTGACATTAAAGAGTTTGCAGAGTGTTGAAACTCTGACACTGTTATTCTCTATAAGCAGCTCCAGGATCTTTTCTCTTCTCTCTCTGGATGTGGGCCTACTCATTTTTCATCTCCCTTCCAAATTTTATTTTTATTTTAGCATACTCTTGCAGTTTTTAGTATAATATATTATGGAAGGTCGGTTTATATTTCTAACTCTTAACGTCGAGAGGAGGTGACGGGTTATGACGGTGAGAGAGACTTTAAATAATGTCACAGCAACTGCTTTGCCTCTGTCTAAAATCAAGGAGAGTATACCAAGACTTTTTGGAATTCCTTCTGGTGTTCCTGGACTGGATGACCTTTTCTTTACCTTTGAGTACGAAGGGGAGGAGGTCAAAAAGGTTCCTCTCGGTGGATTTCCATCTTCTGCAGTGATACATATAACAGGTGTTCCTGATACTGGGAAGTCGCTTATGGGTGAACAATTTGCATTATCCCAGGCAAGTAGAGGTTATAATGTACTTTTTGTGAGTGTAGAAATACCAACGCCTTTTTTGGCTCAGAGCCTAAAGGAGAGAGCCAGGGCATTGAGAATAGACTGGGAAGATATAGAGGACAGGATATTTGTCCTTGATATAACAAAGTATCCGGAGCTGAGGGATAACATAGTAAAGCTTGATAGAGTCATAAGTGAGACGATAGAAGAAAATAATATAAAATCTACAGTCGTTGATTCCATTACCGGTCTTTACGAAGGAAAAGAGATGTTAGCCAGGACAATAGTGAGGAAATTGTACGAGGTTATGAAGAGATACTATCAGACATCGATATTTATATCCCAGAAGAGGAGTAGTCATGAGGAGGAATCAGCAGAGGCTGCCGGCGGCTATGCGGTTCCACATATCCTCGACTGTACAATAGTATTATCCAAGATGGTCCTCTCGAGTAAGGCACTGGCAAATCTATACAACAGACCCCTTGGAGATACCATCCATACCCTGAGGATAGACGGTTGCAGGATGTGCGGACACGATAGAAGGACACACCTGGTTGAGATAGATGAGAGAGGTATAATAAAGCTGGTTGGTCCTGTAGAAAATCTCATCAGGAGGTGATGTTATGAAGGAGGTAAGACCAGCAGAAGTGAATGTTCCATCTGCAGAGGAGTTATCTATGAAGGTATTTAACAAGGCGATAGATATACTTGGGGGTCCTAAGAAGATAATTATGTACAAGAAGCTCACCTGGGTGTCATCACTTTTTGAATCTGCACTGGTCATAGTACTTAAGGAGGTATTCAACAAGAGTACAGAAGAGATAGCCCAAGAGCTTGGGATAGCAACAACCACTGTGAGGAATATTCTGAGGGCAGAACCGGACAAGGCACTGGAGTATCTTGAAAAGAGGATGCAGGAAGAGACGACTGAGGATGAGAATGTTCATATAGCTGGAGGTTTAGCCAAGAAGGCATTCGAGGAGATCAAAGGGAATTTAGGAGTTTAACTTGACAGAGTAATTATCAGGTAGTAGAATTTAAAAAATTGAATCTATAGAAGGGAGGAATTTTTATGAAAAAATTGTTAAGGGCTAAGGAAGGTTTCACGTTGATTGAGCTTATGATCGTTATAGCGGTCATAGGCATCCTGGCAGCTGTTCTGATACCCTACACATTCAGGGCACAGGACAGGGCTAGAGAAACCGGTGTTGTTAATGCTGCTCGTGCAATACAGACCGGATTGGAGATGTACGCATCGAACCGAACAAGTGCTCCTTGGTATCCGACGGATGCGAACGATATAACTTCGACCAGCAATACTGGTCTCGCTGGTTTGGTTTCACCAGCACCTAGGAATCCATTTACTGGATATTTTTACTTATCTACGATAAAGCCTAATAGTGGGACTTCAACTGAATTTATCTTGGGTGGAACTGATACAACAACTAAGGGTGTAATAGTTTATCAGGTAGATGGAAATGGCAACTCATATACCTTAATTCCATATGGTTCTAATGGTCCCCTTAATAACAACATTCTTTCTGGTGGACGTTAATTCTTTTTCTTCTTAGGGGCTCGTAAGAGCCCCTTTTATTTTTGGTTTTTCTATTTTCTAAAAAGGTAGTTTTTGAAAATTCTCCTTGGAGATTTTTCTGTGACCTTCAGGATTATTAAGAATCAGTTTTATAAATTTTTAGTTATCTCGGACTGAATTTTAATGGACGGGCGAGACGCCTATCCTACCAGTATTTTTGAAGCCCATTTACCATAGTCCCCCTTGACATCAAATTTCTGATCTGTTATAGTAGTCTATACCGACTGGTCAGTATAGAGGATATAAGATGGAAGAGAGTAATGGTACAAAGAAAAGGATTATAGATTCAGCGATAGAGTGTTTTTCCAGATATGGATATGAGGGAACGAGTGTGGAGATGATATGCAAATCCGCCGGGGTCAGTAAGGGTAGTTTCTTCTATTATTTCCCTACAAAGCAATCACTCTTTCTGGAGATGCTCAATTTCTGGCTTCAGGATGTTGATAGGGCAATGGAAGAAGTAAATAATTCTCCGGAAGATGTCTCAAGTAAACTTCTCAATCTATCCAGGGTTCTTTTAGATATAATAACCTCTGGAGAAAGGGAGATCTCTTTGACATTTGAATTCTGGAGCAGAGCCCTCCACGATAGAGAGACTTTAGAAAAGATAATCTCGATGTTTAGAAAATACAGAGATTACTTTTCTGATCTACTATCTGAAGGGATAGAAAAAGGTGAGTTTGCAGAGCTTGACTGTAAAACTGCCTCCTACACGATAATAGCATTTGCACTTGGAATGCTGATCCAGAGATTATTCCCCTCTGGAGAAGAAGACTGGGAAGAACTAGCTAAGAATGGGCTGGAGATAGTATTGGCAGGGCTGAGAAATGAAAAGAATCTCTGAAGATAGAGCCAATATGGTTTTTATACTCTGCTGGTCTGCCTATGCCGGGGCATATCTCTGCAGGACCAACCTCTCCATAGTAATTCCATATCTCATCCAGAACCTCGGCTGGGATAAGGCTTCCATAGGTTTGATGGGGAGTCTCTTTTTCTGGACCTATGCATTTGGACAGCTTATAAATGGATATATAGGGGACAGGGTAAATTTCAGAATATTTATATTCCTTTCTCTCTTCTTTTCTTCATTAATAAACATAATACTTGGTTTTATCATCAACAAGTTCTTATTTACAGTTCTCTGGGGTATCAATGGGTATCTGCTCTCAATGCTCTGGGGCCCAATCATAAGAATACTTGGTATCTGGTTTCCAAAGGAAAAACATACCCAGATAGGTGTTGGTATATCTACCTCTATGTTTATGGGCTATATAATATACTGGGGTCCACTGGAGAGATTTATCAGATCTACGAACTGGAAACTGGCATTCTTTATCCCCGGGATACTGGTATTATTGTTTTCTCTCTGCTGGCTTATGTTTCTTCCGAAGGGGAGAGAAGAGTCTCAGAAGACAGATATTACTCCTGCCAAACTCTCCATAAAGGACCTTCTGAGTCCTGGGATTATTCTTGTCGCTATCGCCTGTCTGTTTCAGGGAGTGATGAAGGAGAGCATAGGGCTCTGGACTCCAACCATCATAAAGGAGACATTTGGAGGAGGCATTCCTGCGTTTACCTTACTCATCCCTCTTATCAGCCTCTTGGGATTATTTTCTGCCGGCTGGATAAATTACAGGAATAAGAATAGGGATGAGCTTTCGGTAGCAATACTCTATTCGATAAATCTAATAATATGTATCATTCTGGCAGTATTTCTGAATTTAAATGTCTTCTTGACCGTAATACTTCTGGGTATATCTTCTGCCCTCCTCTATGGCGCAAACACGCTTTTACTTGCAAATATACCTTTAAGATTTTCAAGGTACAATTCTGCATCAACCGTGGCAGGCTTTCTTGATTTCTCATCGTATATAGGTTCTGCCTCAGCAAGTATCATCACCGGGATTGTATCAAGCAGGTTTAGCTGGAAGATAATTATGCTTCTCTGGGGCTTATTGTCCCTGGGTGGTATATTAAGTGTATATCTGAGTCAAAGGAGGATGGATAATGGTAAAACTCGATAGCTATTTTAAGATCTACCCGAAGATTGTAAGGGCTGATACGAAGGCGGTTATAACTCTTGAACCAAGATTCTCTGACTGGCATTTACCTCAAGGGGAGTATAGATTTACCCATTACCCAGCAAACTATTCCAGTAAAGAAGAGTACAGGAATCTTGAGGCAAGAAGAGATGGAAACAAATTTTATCTTGAGGGCTTCTTTGAAGGGGAGCAGGAACATATCATCTATGTGGAAGCTGGTAACAGGACTGTCACATTTTCTTTATACTCGGTGAAGGACGATCTGCTCTACAGGACCCCTTATAAAGGTGATATGCATATACATACGTATTATTCGGACGGTATAGAATCTCCAGCCTATGTTGCCAGTGCCTGTAGAAGGATAGGTCTGGATTTTCTGGCTATAACGGACCACAGAAGATATTTCCCTTCTATAGAAGCCATAGAGACATTTAGAAACCTGGATCTGAATTTTAAGTTATTCCCTGGGGAGGAGGTTCATCCACCTGATAATCCCATCCATATAGTAAATTTTGGAGGTAATTTCAGTATAAATGAATTATTTGAGAAGGATAGAGAGACCTATGATAGAGAAGTCGAAGAGATAGAAGAGAATTTGAAAAGAGAAGTTCCCGATATACCTGAAAGGTATCAGCTGGCATCATCCATCTGGTGTTTTAATAAGATTAGAGAGGGTAATGGACTTGGAATTTTTGCCCATCCTTTCTGGCGCATTAGAGAAGGGTATTACATCTCCGAGAGACTACTCGATCTGTTGTACGATAAGAAGCCATTTGATGCAGTAGAGATAGTTGGTGGATACCATATGTATGAGCTGACTTCCAATAACCTACAGGTAGTTTCTTACTATGAAAAGTCTAAAGGACAGAATATCCCGGTGGTCGGAGTTACCGATGCCCATGGCTGTGAGACAGGAAGCCTCTTTGGTTGGTATTATACGGTGGTATTTTCACCGGGTCTGGGACTGGAAGACCTTATAGAGAGTATAAAGAAAGGATATTCGGTTGGTGTAGAATCCATCCCTGGGAGGGAGGCTAGAGTTTATGGAAGTTTGAGATTGACACTCTTTACCCAATTCTTGATAAGAGAGATATTCCCGATCCACGACAGGATATGTGAGGAAGAGGGAAAAGCTATGATGAGGTATATTATGGGAGAGCCATTTGATAATAAAAACCCTTACAGGGAAGAACTCGAAAGATTCTATAACTCATACTGGAAAAGATAAAATACTTTTAAGTGAGGAGGGATAAATCGGATGATCAAATTTGTACATAGAGAAGAATATGATAGAGTCCTGCAACTTATGACCTATTGTTTCCCCTGGCTGAATGATTTTAAAGATAGAGCCAGAATGTTTCTGGAGAAATATATACCGGAAGATGCCATCCTGGGATACTATGATGAGTCTGATGTGCTAAACGCAATGCTCTTTATAATTCCATTCGATATATACATCTATGGTGATGTTTTCAGTATGGGGGGAATTGCAACCGTCTCTTCTATGCCTGAGGGCAGGCATGGGGGAAGGGTGGCTGAGTTATTGAAAACTTCTCTAAACGTAATGAGAGAACGCAGACAGCTTGTCTCTATGCTTGGCCCATTCTCGTACGAATTCTACAGGAAGTATGGCTGGGAGTTAGGATTTGAAAGGATAAACTATACTATACCTGTAGAACATCTGGACAAATTTAATAAGAAGATCGGTACTGTTAAGCCTTTTGAAGAGGAGGACATAGATATCCTCGATAAAATTTATACCGAATATGCCAGGGTACATAACTGCTGTGCGGTTCGTAATAGACTTCTCTGGATGGATTTTGTCCTCCAGGACCCTTATGGAAGAAATCAGCCCAGATATACGTATATCTGGTTTAATGATAAGAAAGAGCCCAGAGGATATATAGTGTATTCGATAAGAGATAACAGGATGAATATACAGGAGATGATCTATCTGAACCAGGAGGCGAAGGAAGGATTACTCTGGTTTTTGTTTGTCCATCAGTCTCAGATTAAAGAGGTCTACTGGTCCACCGCTCCAGATGAAAGATTACATTTAGACCTCCCTAACCCGAGGATTAAGATGGAGATATCTCCGGGGATGATGTTTAGAGTGGTTGATGTGAAAAAGGCGCTATTGCATAGAGGTTATTGTGCTGATATAGATGCACATTTCTCTATATCTATAATGGATCCTGTTGCCGATTGGAATAATAGAAGCTTTCTTGTTGATATAGAGGATAGTGAGATTAACGTAAGTGAGTGTGATTCTGCGGAATTATCCTGCAGTATTCAGACATTCGGTCAGATATTTACAGGCTATGTCACTCCAGAGGAGGCATTCTTACATAGAAAACTTACCGGAGATATTAAAGCCGTAGAACAGATGGCTAGGGTTTTCAAGAGGTCTTATACATTTAACAATAATCCTTTCTAGATCCAAGATAGGGGTCCTTCTGTAATGGAAGGTCCCTATCTAAAAAATTTATTTGCCAGAAGGAGAAGGTAATGATAGGAGTTATAGGAGCAACAGGACATCTGGGGAATGTTCTTATAAGAGAACTTTTAGAAAAGAGATATAAAGTAAGGGCAATCATCCCTGAGGGGGAAGATATAACCCCGATAAAAGATCTTTCAGTTGAAATATTTAGAGCAGATATAACTGATTTATCCAGCATTACTGCAGCTACCAGAGGGCTTGAGTATGTTTTTCACTGCGCTGGGATTATTGGTATTTCAGGTAAACAGAAGAATTTGATGTATAAAGTAAACGTGGAAGGGACTAAAAATGTTATCGGGGCTTGTATAAGAAATAATATTAGAAGCCACTCTTTACAACATATTCAGTAAAGGTCTTACACTCAAATGCTAACATCTCTAGCAGAAAAGCCATTGAACAACTTGGATATTCTTTTAGACCTGTAAAGGAAAGCATTAAAGACGCATATTACTGGTTTATAGAGCAGGAGAAGATTTAGAACCGCTTGACCCTATAAATTTTTAACTCTTTATTCATCTGATAATATTATAATATGTTGACAATATGATATTACTGTATTATAATAGATACAAAATTGATATTTCTGGAGGCAGAATGAGAGAGATAAAGAAGGAGACACTGCCAGAGCAGATAGCGGAGAGACTAAAAGAGTACATATTTGAGAGGGGGTTAAAACCTGGGGATAGATTACCTACCGAAACAGAACTGATGAGGATCTTTGGGGTTAGCAGATCTTCTGTGAGAGAGGCGATCAAGGCTTTACAGTTAAGCGGATTGATAGAGGTTAAACCCCGTAGAGGGGCTGTAGTTAGTAATTTTGATTTAAAGCCGGTATTTGATAACCTTGCTTATGGCTTATCTCTGGTAACAGATGTGGATATATTTTTAGAACTCCTGGAAGCAAGAAAAGCTCTGGAAATTGCCTGTCTACCGATAGTGGTAGAGAAAATCGATGATGGACATCTTGAGAGGCTTGAGCACTGGCTGAATAAGATGTTTAATGCTACATCTATTGATGAGCATAGAACTTACGATATGCTCTTTCATCAAACCCTGGTAGATGCTACTCATAATAGATTTCTGGTTCAGATGGAGATCCTTATCTTTAGATTCTTCCAGAAACTTTATGAGCTCTTCCCACGGAGAAGCGGGATTATATCTCTGAATGAACATAAAGAGATATATGAGGCTTGTAAATCTAGAGACCTTGGAAGACTACAGGAGATTATGGATATCCACCTGAGCAGATATTATGAAGAGGTAAAGGAAAAAATAAATGAGGACAAAAAATTATAGATGGAGGTGTTTTTGATGCGTAGGGTTTTGGTTTTCTTTCTTCTATCAGTATTTTTAGTTACAATGTTTTGGGGTGAATTTGTCTATGCCCAACAGAAGATCGTCCCCAGAGGACAGTACAATCTGACAGACTATCAGAAGCTCTCGGGCAAGAAGATTCCTGCATTTAAAGAGGCTCCTCAACTGGCAGAACTGGTGAAACAGGGGAAACTTCCACCTGTAGAACAGAGGATACCAAAGAATCCTGCTGTTGTAGAGCCACAGGAGGAGATCGGTCAGTATGGAGGTACCTGGCGTAGATACGGACATCTAGATTGGGCAGCCTACGGATATATCAATTACGAACCTCTAGTCCGTTGGGGTCCAGACCTTGTTACCAGCGAACCAAATATAGCAGAGAAGTGGAAGATCTCCAAAGATGGTAAGACATTTACATTCTATTTGCGTAAGGGTATAAGATGGTCTGATGGAGAACCATTTACCGCTGATGATGTGATGTTCTGGTATGAGGATATAATCCTTAACAAAGAACTTACTCCAAGACCACCTACTTGGCTTATGCTTGGTGGAGAGATAGCCAAATTTAAGAAGATCGATGACTACACAGTAGAGATAAGCTTTGTTGCTCCATATGGATTATTCTTGCAAGAACTTGGGTATAAGGGTAGAGAGATATTTGCTCCAAAACACTACTTAAAACAGTTCCATCCTAAGTATACGGCAAAAGAGAAGTTGGAATCAATGGCTAAGGAGGTAGGTTTCCAATTCTGGTATCAACTCTTTGGTCAGAAGAATAATGTATACACCAATACTGACCTCCCTGTTGTATATCCATGGAAGGTTACAAAACCCTGGGGAGCAGAAGGGATAACTGCAGAGAGGAATCCTTATTACTTCAAGATAGACCCGGCAGGGAATCAGCTACCATATCTGGATAGGGTAGTTGTATACTACACATCAGACTGGAAGATGGCTTATCTGAGGATAATAAGCGAAAGGGCAACATCTGATGCCTCAGATATGCAGGCGGTTGGTAGTGATATCTCGGATTACTCACTGTATATGGAGAATAGAGAAAAGGGAGGATATAGGGTAATTCTATATCCTGGAAGTTTTCCTACTGAGCCAGCAATGATGTTCAATCAGAACGCCAAAGACCCTGTTCTAAGAAGTATATTCAGAAACGTCAAATTTAGACAGGCTATGTCCTTGGCTATAAATAGAGAGGAGATAAATAAGCTCTTGTATCTTGGTCTAGCTGAACCATTACAGGCTACGATAGTCAAGACTTCACCATTCTATAAAGAAGAATTTGCCAGGGCTTATGCCGAGTATGATCCTGATAGAGCCAACAAATTACTGGATGAGATTGGACTTAAGAAAGGTCCTGATGGATGGAGGTTAAGACCAGATGGAAAGAGACTAGAGATAACTATAGAAACTAGACAACCCTTGCCCTGGCCAGATGTAGCAGATATGGTGGCAAAATACTGGAATAATATTGGAGTGAAAACGGCTGTCAAGGTGGAAGAAACAAGCCTTTGGTCGGCTAGAGTGAATGCTGGTGAACATGAAGTTGTTACCCAGGGATTCTACTGCCACCCACTACTTGTTGGTAGCAGTAGTTTTAATCTGACTGGCTGGCCTGCCTGGGCTCCGGATTGGGCTTTATGGTATACTAGCGGTGGTAAATCAGGGGAAAAACCTGTAGAAGATGTTATTAAGATACTGAATCTCTGGGAAAAGTATAAGGCTACTACGAATCCGATACACAGGAATAGGCTCGGCGAGGAGATTATGAGAATTCATGCCAAGAATGTCTGGATTATTAGCGCTGCTGGTAGACATATGCCAATTGTCTGTATAGCAAAAAATAACTTTAGAAATGTTCCGCCCAGTGGAAGTACCGCTTATCTGACTCCAGCAGTAGAAGGCTTCCTGCATCCTGAACAGTTCTTTATAAAGAAGTAGTAAGAATTCAGTGAATCTTCAGGCTAGGGGTATACCCCTAGCCTTTTATATGGAGGAGGACATATGGATAATTTTAAAGGAGTTTTTACTGCATTGATTACACCTTTTGATGAGGATGATAATATAAATGAAGATTCTTTGAGAAGACTTATAAAGTATAACCTGGATGATGGAGTCTCAGGATTCTATGTCTGTGGTTCTACTGGGGAGTGGCCACTGTTAACAATAGATGAAAGAAAGAGGATTTTAGAGATAGTAAAAGATGAGGTTGGGGATAAGGCTTCTATTATTGTCAATATTGGCTGTATAAGCACCAAGTTTTCGATAGACTTAGCGAGGCATTCAGAAGAGGTTGGGGTTTCGGCAATCTCTTCTTTTCCACCAATATACTATAAATTTACCAGAGAGGAGATAAAGAGATACTATTTTGATGTAGCAGAAAGTACAAGTGTCCCGCTAATAATCTATTATATTCCGTCTTTTACCAATATAGAGATGTCCCTCGATTATCTCCTAGAGCTTTTATCGCATAAGAACATAATAGGAGTTAAATTCACCTCTATGGACCTGTTTATGTTAGAGAGGATAAAGACTTTGAGTGGAAAGATAGTCTTTAATGGTTTTGACGAAGTCTTTCTGGCAGGCTTATCTTTGGGAGCTGACGGTATGATAGGAAGTACTGGTAATTTTGTCCCAGATATCATAGTTTCTATATATAACTCTTTCAGGTCTGGGGATTTAAAATCCGCTTATTCGTATCAACAGAAGTTAAACAGGATAATTAAGGATATCCTGGGGTTTGGAGTTATTCCTGGTATAAAAGAGATCCTAAATATGGCTGGATTTGAATGTGGAAAGCCGAGAAGACCGTTTAAAGCTCTGGATGAAGATGATAGAGTCAGGTTATCTTCTTTGATAAAAGAATGGGGTATAAAGCTCTTTTCTTAACTTTCTTATTAATTATTATGTTGAATATAAATGGTCTGGAGGGAAAACTTATGGATAATATGGAAAGGATAGACCTGTTCATCTCCGGGGAGGGTGGTTATAACACCTACAGGATACCTGCTATTCTAGTTTCTACTAGAGGCACCGTTCTTGTATTCTGTGAGGGTAGAAAACATAGCATTTCAGATACTGGAGATATAGATATAATCCTGAGAAGGAGTACAGATGGAGGAAAGACATGGGAAGAACCCAGAGTAATAGCAGATGCAGGAAAGGATGTCTTTGGGAATCCTGCACCGGTTTTGGACAGTAAGACTGGAACTATATATCTTTTTCTAACATGGAATCTGGCGGAAAAGGGGGAAAAGGTTATTCTTGAAGAATCCGCCCCCAGGACGGTCTGGCTTATGAAAAGCACCGATGATGGAAAGACCTGGAGTAAACCTATAGAGATTACAGGATGTGTAAAGAGAGACGACTGGACCTGGTATGCCACTGGACCGGGACATGGTATTCAGTTAAGGAATGGAAGATTAATTATACCCTGCAACCATGCGGTAAAGTTATCCCCCGGAGAAAGGTTTGATCCGAATAGACATTACTATTCCCATATCATATACAGCGATAATGGTTTGAACTGGTTCATTGGTGGTACTGTCCCCAGAGGAGGTACCAATGAGTGTCAGGTTGTTGAACTTTCTAACGGTTCACTGTATCTGAGTATGAGAAATTATGATGGAACTTTCAGAAGGGCATATTCTATAAGTAGAGATAATGGAATAACCTGGGGAGATGTAAATATAGATGAAACATTGATCGATCCGGTGTGTCAGGCAAGTATCATCTCTGATCCTGATAAGAGCCTGGTAGCATTCTGTAATCCAGCAAGCCTAAAGAGAGAAGACTTAACCTTGAGGATAAGTTATGATGACTGTAAGAGCTGGCTTAAAAGTATCTCTATTTACCGGGGACCCAGTGCCTACTCCGATTTGGCAATCCTGGATAATACGATCCTCTGTGTCTATGAAAATGGAGATAATACAGCTTACGAAAGAATATCCCTTACAAGGATAGATCTGAATATCATTTGAGGATATAGTTTCTATTTATAGAATCAACAAGCATATTTTATGCTATACTCTTAGGGTAAGGTCAATTGACCTTACCCATCATATTAAACTTGGGAGGTGCTCTGTGCAGTACAGAATTTTTGGTCGTACGGGGCTGAAGGTGTCTGAGATAGGTTTTGGATGCTGGGGTATAGGTGGAGGATGGGGCTCCAGAGACGATGAAGAGGCTAAAAGGGCTCTATTAAGGGCATTTGAACTTGGAATAAATTTTTATGATACCGCTCTTGGATATGGGAATGGACACAGTGAAGAATTGTTAGGAGAAGTATTCTCTAAAGTTAGAGATAAGGTTATCATTGCAACTAAAATACCACCTAAGACATACAGATGGCCTGTATTACCTACAGAACCTGTCACTGAAACTTTCCCTAAAGATTGGGTAATAAAGTGCACCGAGGAGAGTCTGAGACATTTAAAGACAGACTATATAGACATTCAGCAGTTACATGCCTGGACTGATGCATATAATGAACAGTTAGATTGGTATGAAGGGCTGATGAAACTGAGGGAGCAGGGTAAGGTCAGATACTTTGGCGTTTCCAGTAATGACTGGGACCCTTATGGACCAGTTAATCTAATAAAGTCGGGTCGTATTGATTCGGTACAGGTAATTTATAATATCTTTGAGCAAAGGCCTGAAGAACAGCTTCTACCTTCCGCATTAGAGCATAATGTTGGCATCATTGTAAGAGTTCCATTTGAAGAAGGATTGCTTACCGGAAAGATAACACCGGATTATAAGTTTGAAGAGAATGACTGGAGAGCACGCTGGCTTACTCCCGAGAGAATAAGAGAGGCTTATGAAAGGGTAGAAAAACTGAAGGGATTTCTGAGTGAGGATATACCAGACCTACCGACATTAGCCTTAAAGTTTGTACTTTCTCATCCGGCAGTTTCGACAGTAATACCTGGTATGAGAAAAGTAGCTCATGTAGAGAATAATGTCAGGGTTTCGGATGGGAAACTTTTACCAGCGGAGATACTAAAAGAACTGAAAAAATTTGCCTTTGTCCATGGATGGAAATACCCCTGGAGTCAAGAATAATTGACACTCTCATTATTGATATGTTAATATCTATATCTGGATAAGAGCCACGAAGGCTTTGTAGAATAGAGACAGACAAAAACTTATTAATATAAGGGACCACGAAGGTCAGCTATATGAAGTAGCTACTTTTGTGGTCCCTTAATTTTTAAGGAGGTGCTTAGATTGAAGAAGTTTTTAGTGGCTCTTTTATGTGGTCTCATTCTATCTGTGCAGGGTATCGTCTATGGAGAGACAGTTTATACCATAGGTGATACCACAGGTGATTGGGGGATGCCAGCACCATATCTCCACTATAGTCGAGGACCTGGTTATGTGAGGATGAGTCTTGTCTTTGATTCGTTGCTCTGGAAGGACAGAGGGGGATTGGTAGGACTTCTGGCTAGGGAATGGTCATATGATAAAAAGGGTAATGCATATATCTTTACCTTAAGGGATAATGTAAGATGGCATGATGGGACTCCATTTACCCCAGATGATGTAGTCTTTACCTTTGAGTACTATAAGAAATATCCGTATCAGTTCGCTGATATAAGTAATATTGTTAAGAAGGTGGAGAGACTCGGGCAGAATAAGATAAAGATATCCCTGAGTTATACATACGCTCCCTTCCTGACAAACATAGCTGGGACTATACCGATAATCCCAAGACATATCTATAAAGATATCCAAAATCCATTACAGTTTACCGATCCCAGATGCGCTATAGGGACAGGTCCATTCATATTGAAGACTTACGATAAAGCCAGCGGTTTGTATATTTTTGAGGCAAATAAAGACTACTATCTCGGTAATGTCAGGGTCGATCAGTTAAGGATTGTAAAGGTGAATAATCAGGTGATACCTAGTTTACTTACAAGCGGTCAGTTAGATGCGGCAGGCATAGCGCCAGAGATGGTTCCTGGTCTTAAAGAAAAGGGTCTTAACATTATAAAGTCTACATATGATTGGAATGCCAAGCTTGTATTCAACCATAAGAGATATCCATTCTCCGATGTGAGATTTAGAAAGGCTGTAGCTTATGCCATAGATAGAGAAAGAATAGTAAAGATAGCTCTGAGAGGGAATGGAAGGGTTGGTAGCCCTGGGATATTATCTCCAGATAACCCTTACTATACGGAAGGCCTGGAGGAGTACCGTCAAGATATAGAAAAGTCCAAGGAGTTGTTATCAAAGATAAATTATACAAAGGATATAACTATCATATATGCCCAGAATTTTGATCAATGTGCTCAGCTGATAAAGGAAGACCTGACACGGGCAGGCCTAAAAGTAACTCTGAAGTCTATGGAGCAGAAGACTGTGGATGCCCTTATAAATAATTGGAGATTTGATATAGCTATCTCTGGGCATGGAGGACTTGGTGGAGACCCAGATATACTCTACAGGGTTATACTTGGAAGTGGTTTTAACTCTGCAAGATACTACTCCAATAAAAGACTCACAGAACTTCTTCTAAAACAGAGATTTACCCTGGATGATGAACTGCGGAGGAGACTCATAGGAGAGATACAGAAGATATACGCGGATGAGATACCAACACTAACCCTTTACTATCCTGATTCTTATTGGGCTTTCAACAACAGGATAGAGTTATACTATGTAAAAGGAGGACTTGGAAGCGGGGTGCCGATACCCCTAAATAAGTTGGCTTTTGTTGATATAAAAAGATGAAAAGACTCCTAGACTATTCTATAACACTTGTTATACTTCTTATACTGAGTTTTTATCTCCCCAGATTAATCCCCGGGGACCCTGTGAGCGCTATCTTCGGGGAGGAAGCAATAGCTAATATGAGCGAGGATATGATCGCTGACATCAGGAATAAAATGGGATTAGATAGACCATTGTGGTTTCAATTCCTGATATTTCTCAGGAATATCTTCAGGGGTGATCTGGGTTACTCTTACTATTACAGGGAATACGTAATAGATATCATCAGGCAGAGTTTCCCCTGGACCCTGTCACTTATAGGGGTCTCTCTGTCGATTTCTTCGATACTGGGTTTTTTGCTGGGGTTAAACGCCAGTTATAGGGTAGGTAGTAACTATGATAGGGTATCTTTTATCGCTATGGTAGCCATAAGTAGCCTCCCTGAATTCCTCGTAGGAATCATACTGCTTGTAATATTTGCCATCAACCTGAAGATACTTCCGGCATCCTTTTCCCTTTCTCCATCTATATTTAAAGCCTTCTTACTGCCCTGTATCTCTCTTATCTGTGTCGATTTTCCTAATAGCTACATAACAACCAGAAATCTAGCGGTATCGATAGTAAAGGAGAGATTTATACAGACCGCAAAGGCTAAATTAAAGAGCGATAGAAGGATAAAGTATGTCCATATTGGCAGAAATGTTTTGTATCCAGTTATCACAAGATTTCTCTTGAGATTATCGCACCTGTTCTTTGGGGTGATCTTTATAGAGGTTGCCTTCTCGTATCCAGGGATAGGTATGACACTTTACACATCGATAATCCATAGGGACTATGCATTCGTCCAGATATGTGTATTACTTATGTCTTTCATTATAGTGACTATAAATATGATAACCGAGTATCTATTTGCAGGAGGGAGAACTTGATTGGCTTACCGATTACGTATTCTATGCTCCAGAGATATGAGGTATTTATGAAGCCATCAGGTCTCCATATACTTGGGACAAATGAGGCAGGGCAGGATATGTTATTCCTTGTACTGAGTGGTACATTAAATTCTATAATACTATCTGTACTCGTTGTGCTTGGGACAAATATCATCTCCACTATACTGGGCTCCCTTATGGCTCTATATGGTAAGGTCTTCGAGAGGCTATTTTTGAGAATTATAGATATATTCATAGCCCTGCCTTCAAATATCCTGATAATGGCTATTTCGATATATATAAGACCGAATATGCTCTGGTTTTCTCTCATAGTACTTATATTTGGATGGGCTCAGGGGACAAGACTTATCTGGAGTTATACCAGAAAGATAGTAGCTAAGGATTACATAAATGCAGTAAGGCTGTTCGGTGGTGGTAATCTCTATATACTCTATAAGCATATAATCAGAGAGATAATGCCATTACTCCTGGTTATAGCATTACAGAGTGCAAGGAGGACGATACTTATAGAGTCAAGCCTCAGTTTTTTAGGGATAACAAACCCTGAGGTTGTAAGCCTTGGAAAGCTTATAAACAATTCTCTCCAGTTTTTATATCTGGATGTATGGAAGTGGTGTTTAGTACCTCCGCTTTTAAGTCTTGTATTTATTCTGGTATCTCTTGGGATCTTGGGAATTTATACTGAAGGTAAGGTTGATAGGAGGCTAAAAGTTGATAGAGATATCGGGCCTTAGTGTAAGTTATTCTGGAAAAAAGGTGTTAAAGGATATAGACCTTATAGTCGAAAAGGGCGAAAGGTTAGCTATAATAGGAGAATCCGGGGCTGGTAAGACTACCCTAGCGCTTAGCCTGCTTGGGCTATGTAAGGGGAAAATAGAGGGAAAGATAAAGATAGATGGAACTGAGATCACTTCTCTAGACGAGAGGAATCTTAAAGAGATAAGATGGAGAAAGATCAGTATAGGTTTTCAGAATCTGGATGCATTGAACCCTGCATTGAGAATAGGTGAACAGATAGCAGAGATCATTGTTGAGAAGGGAAATAAAAAATTTAAGGAGGCATACCTAGATGTAATAAACCTTATAAGTCTTCTGGGCTTAGATGAGTCTTACCTTGACCGTTTTCCATCTCAACTGAGTGGTGGGGAAAGGAGAAAGGTTATAATAGCTATGGCTCTTGCAAATTCCCCGGATATAGTGGTGCTTGACGAACCGACATCAGGTCTCGATACCAACTCAAGAGATGAGATTGGAGAGACCCTTAAATATGTACTTCAGGGTAAGACCGTCATTATAAATACCCATGACCTGAAATTGGCATATGAGCTCTCTGATAAGGTGGCTGTCTTATACGGAGGAAGAATATTGGAGTATGGGATGACTCGGGAGATTATAGGAAATCCAAGGCACCCATACACCAGAGGACTATTGAGATCATCTCCAAGCTTAAATAGGTGTAAAGATCTTCAGGGGATTCCAGGGTCATTTGAGTACAGGGAAAGGGGATGTCCATTCTCTAACAGATGCGTCCAGAAGACTGACCTGTGTGAAATAGAGACACCTAAACCTTTAAGGGTTGGAGATAGGATGATAGCCTGTCACAAGGGTGGGATTGAAAAGGTTCTGGAGGTCAGAAATCTAAGTAAGAGTTTTTCTGATAGAAAGATACTCAGAGATATAAACTTTTCTCTCTACAGTGGAGAGAGTATCACCATATTGGGGAGGACAGGTTCAGGAAAGAGTACTATTGCTAGATGTATAATGGGTCTTGTAGAACCAGATGGTGGAGATGTATTTCTCTTTGGGAAAAAGGTAACTGAGAGGGATATATCTTTTTACAGGAACATACAGATGGTATTTCAGGACCCGTTTGAAAGTATAAATCCGAGGTTCAATGTGTACGATATAGTATCAGAGCCTCTACAGATCCAGAAGATAGGAGATAAGAACTCCCATATAGATATTGTAAAGACCGCCCTCAAAAGTGTACAGCTCCCGTACGATGAAGAATTTCTAAGCCTCTATCCTTATCAACTCAGTGGGGGAGAACTCCAGAGGATAGCCATTGCCAGGGCTATAGTGGTAAAACCAAAGATACTTATAGCTGATGAAGTTACTGCATTCTTAGACGTGAGTATCCAGGCGAAGATAATGAGACTGCTTTTAGACCTTCAGGAAAATTTAGGGCTTTCAGTGATATTTATACTACACAATGTAGAGTTAGCAAGGAAGGTAAGTGATAGGATACTGATTCTTAATGATGGTATCCTGGAAGAGTATAAAGAACTGGAGATAGGAGGAGATATCTATGAATATGAAGGAACTTTGGGAAGAATCTGTTAAATTTCATGGACATAGTTGTCCAGGCCTTGCGTATGGTGTTAGGGCAAGTGTGATTGCTAAGGAGAGGTTAAATATAAACAGATCACAGGACGAAGAGGTAGTAGCAATTGTAGAAAATGATGCCTGTGGAGTGGATGCAGTACAGGTAATTACCGGTTGCTCTATAGGTAAGGGTAATCTTATTATAAAGAACTACGGTAAGCAGGTATTTATCTTTATAAAAAGAGGCTATGAGAAAGCCTTGAGGGTATATATAAAACCTCTGCCAAGAAACGATGAGGAGAGGGAATTGAGGAAGAAGATTCTTGAAGGGACAGCTACTGAAGAGGAAAGGAAAAGATACAATGAGATAAGGCAGGAAAGAATAGACTACCTGTTAAATGCTAAAGAGGAAGATGTGGCTGATATAAGGTGGATAGAGATAGAAGAACCGGAAAGGGCAAGGATCTTTAACAGTTTGCAGTGCGAGGTATGCGGGGAATTCTTTATGGAGACAAAGGGAAGAATCCAGGACGGTAAGATAGTTTGCCTGGAGTGTTTTCGATACAAGGAGTAAAAAGAAAGATGCGAGTCTCTTATATTGGACTCGCATCTTGTTTATCTTAACTATCCTAGATAGCCTTTTAGTACGGGAATATCCAGTCTAAGACCTTCTTTATATATCTATCCCAAAAACTCCAGTCGTGTCCTCCAGGTCCCTCCTCATAAGTTACCTCATAACCCAATTTTTGTAGGTGTTCTTTAAATCTTATATTTGCAGGATAGAGGCGGTCTTCGGTGCCACAGGCTATGTATATCTTGGGAGCAGGTAATCCTTTTTCTTTGAGGTTTTCAGCCAGGTAGAACAGGTCATTTTCGCTACCTTTTACCTTTGTCAGATCTCCAAAGAGACTTATATGGAATGGCTTTGATATGCCGTCTGCAGACTCTACAATCTCAACAATATCAAGTGCTCCAGAAAGACTTGCCCCTGCACTGAAGAAGTCTGGTCTCCTTAATGCCCACTTCATAGCACCATAACCGCCCATAGATAATCCGGCTACAAAGTTATCTTCTCTCTTATCTGAAAGCGGGAATAGCGACCTCATAACCAGAGGCAGTTCCTCAGAGATGTATGACCAACATTTTACCCCATAAGCCATATCGGTATAGAAGCTGTTATATGCTGATGGCATAACTACAGCGATTCCTTTTTCATTGGCATACCTCTCTATAGAGGTGTACCTGAGCCAGTTGGTATTATCACCCAGGAAACCGTGGAGGAGATAGAGCGTTGGAAATTTCTTCTCTCTGTTATATACAGCCTCCAGAGGATTCTGCAGGTCCTTTCCTGTCAGAGTAGGGATAATAACCGTTACCTGCGTATCCATCATCAGATACTTGGATAAAAAATTAATCTGTAAAAGTGCCATACACACCTCCTGTGAATTTTATCTTTGTAAGAATATTTTATCACAGAAGAGTTAATTATGTGTTACCTGAGATGGCATATCTCAGAAAGTATATCCCAAAGCCTGTGAGAAAGAAGCTGGCAATGATAAGAATATATCTATAGACTTTCCTCCAGAATGGAAGAGATAGTCCTTCGCCTAAAAATCCTATGAAGAGATACCAGATATAGTCAGATAGTATATGGCCTATATAAAAGGCCAGAATACCTGTAATCAGATAGTTTTTAGCCTGAGCTATAAAGGAGACCCCAACGGTGAGCCACCAGAGAAGCCAGTATGGATTGGCTAGAGAAGTTAAACCTCCCGCAAGGATCAAAGATGGATTAAATGTATATACCTTACTTCTAGGCGGATCTTCAGAACCTTGAGAGGGGAAGGCCCTATCTTTGATAATATCCAGAAACAGTGTTATTCCAGAGTAGATCAAGAACAGGCTACCTATAAGACTGAAACTCCTGAGAAATATGGGAGTCTCAAGAAAGGTCTGGAAGCCAAGAAGGAGCAAGGTGATTAGAACCGCCTCCAAGATCGCATGACCCGAAACAATCTCTAGAGATTTCCTCCATCCTCCAATACTGCTCTGCGCTAGGACCAGTGTCATCAGTGGACCTGGTGCAGAAGCACCCGAAAAACCAACCAGAAAACTGGTGGAAAATAAAACCAGCAATCCCACTATTATTTTATTCCTCCTCTATCCTGAATATTTTGGAACTGGAATTTAACCTTCGAATAGCCTGGTCCCTATCCTTACGATATTTGCCCCCTCTTCTATAGCAACCTTGTAAGAGTTACTCATACCCATAGAGAGATACCTTATCTCTGTGTTTGGTATCTGGAGGTCCTTTATATAATCGAACAGTTGTTTCATCTCCCTGAAGTAAGGTCTTAGTCTTTCGGGATTATCAATTAGGGGTCCCATCGTCATCAGTCCCATAACCTTCAGGTACTTAAGGGGTGAAACCTCTCTGATAACATCCACTACATCATCTGGGTCAACACCGGACTTCTGTGGTTCTCTTCCTATGTTTACCTCGATAAGTATGGGCATTACCTTTTCTATACGGGCGCATCTTCTATCAAGCTCTTTCGCCAGATCTATTGAGTCCACAGTCTCTATCATATCGAATATCTCCAGATATCTTTTCCTCAGGAGGTCATGTTTTTCTACCTTTGCTATGCCTATATAGTGCCAGCTGACTCTTCTATCGATCACTGGAAATAGGTTCCTTAAATCTTTTACATAATTTACTCCCAGGACCCTTACTCCACCTTCTATGGCACTCAGTACATCTTCGGTGGACCTCCCCTTTATAACTGCTACAAGATGTACCCCTTGGGGTAGCTCATTCAGTATCTTCTGAACGTTCTCTCTTATCATAAGCCAAGGCTTTCTTTGTCAATCTTATAGCACAGAACTTTGCCCCACACATAGAACAGAATTCACTAGTCTTATAAGCCTCTTCCGGAAGAGATCTGGAATAGATCTCTCTAGCTCTGTCTGGGTCTATGGCTAATTTAAACTGTTTCTCCCAATCGAAGGCGAATCTGGCTCTAGACATCTCATCATCCCATTCTCTTGCCCCCTTAATCCCTCTAGCCATATCTGCTATATGGGCAGATATCCTAGCAGATATAACGCCTACCCTTACATCCTCTACGGTTGGAAGTCCAAGATGCTCAGATGGTGTAACATAACATATGAAAGATGCTCCAGCCCAGCCAGCTATTGCAGAACCTATAGCGGAGGTTATATGGTCATAGCCAGGGGCTATATCGGTTACTATAGGACCAAGGACATAGAACGGAGCTTCCCTGCATATCTTCCTTGCCTTTTCTACATTCATCACAATCTTATCTATAGGGATATGTCCAGGTCCCTCTATTATGACCTGTACATTCTTCTGCCATGCCCTTGTGGTAAGTTCTCCAAGGACTTCCAACTCTGAAAACTGTGCGGAATCATTTGCATCTGCAAGACACCCGGGCCTTAATCCGTCACCAAGACTCAGAGTAACATCGTATTTCCTGGCTATATCAAGAATATCGTCGAACCTCTCGAAGTAAGGATTTTGCTTATTATGATAAGCCATCCAGCAGGCAAGTATGCTCCCTCCCCTACTTACTATACCCATTACCCTTTTCTCTACAAGAGGGAGATGTTCTCTGAGTATACCTGCATGGATGGTCATAAAGTCAACCCCCTGTCTGGCATGGAGCTCAACAACATCTATAAAGTCGCTCTCTCTTATATCTCTTACATCTTCAAACTCCTTAGCCAGCTGGTATACTGGTACAGTCCCAACAGGAACGGTGCTCTTTTCTATGATCCTCTCCCTTATCCTGTTAAGGTCTCCTCCGGTACTCAGATCCATCACTGTGTCTGCACCGTATTTTATAGCGGTCTCTAACTTTTCAAGCTCAACCTCTTCATCAGCCTCTACAGGAGAACTCCCTATATTTGCATTGACCTTACACCTTACCGATATTCCAATTCCTATAGGATGGAGATTCTTATGGTTTACATTTGCAGGAATAACCAGTCTGCCTATAGCTACTTCTCTTCTAACAAGATTGGGTTCTAACCCCTCGTCTTTTGCTACTGTCTCCATCTCCTCTGTCACAACTCCCATTCTGGCATAAGCCATCTGGGTAAGGAAGAGCTGTCTTCTAGGCCTCACTATTAAAATCCCTCCGTACATCTATTTTTACTGATTATATTATAGCTCTATTACTCGTGTATGGGAAGAATTTCCAAACTATTTTTGAAAGAGAAGTTCCATTATGTGTTATAATTAATTAAGAATCTTTATAAGGTTACTAAGGAGATGAGAAGATGCTTTTAATAGAAGACCTTTATGTTGAGGTAGGAGGTTCTCCTATATTAAAAGGGATAAATCTGGAGGTCAAAGATGGGGAGACCCATATATTATTAGGTCCAAACGGTGGAGGGAAGACTACCCTTTTGATGAGTATTATGGGTTTACCAAGATACAGGGTAACCAGAGGCAAGATATATTTCAAAGGGATGGATATAACTAATCTACCTCCAAATGAAAGGGCTAAACTTGGTATTGGAATAATGTTTCAGAAGCCTCCAAGTATTAGAGGAGTAAAGCTTTATCAGATTGGAGAAATCACCCTGAAAGACGGGAAAGATGGGGATAAGATAAGAAGCTATGCAGAGATGCTTAATCTTATAAACCATCTGGACAGGGATCTAAATTATGGGTTTTCTGGTGGAGAATTGAAGCGTTCAGAATTGTTCCAGCTATTATGTCAGAAGCCTGAACTTGTCCTATTAGATGAACCAGAGTCTGGAGTGGACCTTGATAATATTGCCCTTATAGGAGGGGTAATAAACGTACTCTTGGGTAAAGAGGATAAGATCAGAGAGAGAAAAAGCTCGGGCATCATAGTAACTCACACAGGTCACATACTCGAGTATGTGAATGCAGATAAGGGGCATGTGATTATGGATGGAAAGATTATATGTCATGGGGCACCAAGAGACCTTTTTGAAGAGGTAAAAAAATATGGGTATGGAAGGTGTGTAGAATGTCTGTAATAAGTACTTCAAGAAGAGAAGAATTAAGGAGATTAGCAGAATCTGCCAGAGATAAAAAGGCACTATATGGAGAGGATATAGACCTTTCTATATTCGAAGAGCCGGAAGAGAGAGAAGGTATTGAGGACCTCTCAAAGCTTCCTCCAGAGATACAGAATGTGGTTGTCTCTTCTGGTATAGATATAACGGAGAAGGATAGGGCAGGAAGTTTTGTCCAGTTAGACCATAGCGTCATATATCAGAAGATACAGTCCGCCTATAAGGGACAGTTGGAGATTATGAGTATAACCGATGCCTTGGAGAAATATCCAGAGTTAGAAGAGTACTGGTGGAAGGCTGTGAGAGTAGATCAGGATAAGTATACTGCATATGCCGAGCTATATCCAGTCCATGGATACTTTATCAGGATATTCCCAGGGCAAAAGGTCGATAGAGCCATACAGGCTTGTCTGCTACTAGAGGAGAATGCCAAGGCTCAGAATGTGCACAATATTATTATAGTCGAAGAAGGAGCCTCTGCTCAGGTGATTACAGGATGTTCTATTGCTCCAAAGGTGAAAGAGGGGCTCCACATAGGGATAAGTGAGTTTTATGTAAAGAAGGGTGCGAAACTTGTCTTCACTATGATACATAACTGGGCGGAAGGCTTCCATGTAAGACCCAGGACTGGAATCATAGTGGAGGACGATGGGATATATGTGAGCAACTATGTACTGTTAAAGCCTGTCAGATCTATCCAGTCATTTCCCACGGCAATATTAGAAGGTGAGAATTCAAAGGCAGTATTCAATTCCTTGATCTATGGATTGAAAGATTCAGATATAGATATCGGTTCTCGTATTATCTTAAAGGGGAGAAACTCTTCTGGAGAGGCTATTTCCAGGGCTATAGTTGCCGACAGGTCTAAGATATACGCAAGAGGTACCTTGATAGCACAGAACGATGAGAGTAAGGCACACCTGGATTGTAGGGGAATACTCTTCTCTAACGAAGGTATTATGTATGCCATACCAGAGTTGATTGCAGATAGGAGTCCAAAGAGTATACTCTCCCATGAGGCTGCGATAGGGCCTATAGCGGAAGAGGAGATAGAGTACTTAATGACAAGAGGTCTTTCTAAAGATGAGGCAGTATCTCTTATAACTCAGGGCTTTATGGATGTAAAAATCCTTGGACTACCAAAACATCTGGAAGATTACATAAGGAAGATGATAGAGCTGACCCAAAAAGAATCTATGTAGGGGAGTAATAACTGATGACAGAAGAGGTCATAAAAAGGATAAGAGAAAGATACTTTGGAGTTCCTCTCCTTGCTCTAGGGCAGACTGTATTCTGGGATGAACCGACAAAGATAGCATTAAAATACTGGCTGGACAGATTGTACCCTGAGGCTGTATTTATATTTGGGGTGCATAATACAGATTATTTTGCCAAGTCTCCGATAGCTTCAGATAGAGATGAATATATATTGATATCCCATAACGATAATTCCACCAGGGATCTCTGGGCTTCTACCATAGAGATATCTAGACCTTTTGGAAGTGAGAATCATCCGACTCTTCAGTTCTTTAGAAGATGTAACGTACCGTTAGATAATATAGCGCCAGAGGACAGGAAGAATGAATTCCTGGATGAGATTACCTCATGCTGGGGATGGATGGCGGTAGTAAAGAGTGGAACCAGGTCCATAGTAGCCTGCGATGTAAGGCTTCAGGATGTCTTGAAGAAACTCCTCGAGATTGTAGAGTGGGGAACGTGTGGGGCTAAGGACCTCATAGGAGAGAAGGGTTGTGTAAGAGATTTCTGTGATAGGATCAGAGAATTTATAGTAGACTATGCGGATAAGAACAGATCTGCTACAGTCACAGATCTATTTAAAGAATTATATAAGTGGTTCTGGAGAGAGCTTATCGGATATGTCCCTCAGGATATTCCATTGACATCATCCTTAGAGCTATTCAGGTTTAATACAGATACCTATCATCTGCCAAGATTCTCCATCATAGAAGGTTTCTTGAATCCAGCCACAAGCAGTATCTATAAGAATTCCTATAACACTGTTGTGAAAGACTCCGGCATATATACCCTGGATCATTTTGCCTATGGGGCTATACCCTTTGATCTGGTAATACCCGGAAGGGAGAGAGGGACTATATGCATACAACCTAGGGCACTTATAATAGAAGGAGAAGAAGAGATAAGGGTTCCTTTAGATAGCCCTATTACAACTCTTAAGGACCTGGCGGAAGTTATCGAGAGAAGCTTTGGAAAGGACTCTGCTATTGTAGGTAAGGCTGTGGTCTTATTGTCTATGATAAGGAGCGAGTTTATACTGGTATTTAACGAAAGAGGTTCTCTATACTATAACCTCACCTTCAAGATGGAAGAGTTATTGGAAAAAGAGGGCATAGACATTAGATTCTATCCTATCCTTAGACTCAGGTATCATACGTGGGATTTGATAGACAGAATAGATGGAGAGATAGTCCTTCCCAGTTATATGAGGGTAGCATTTGGGAAAGAGAGGATTGATCCTAGAGAATTCAAGGATAGGTGGAGAGATGTTGTGGAGGAACAGAACGACTTTATATATAGACTCGCAAGTATAAGAAAACCCAGGGAGATTATGAGCTTCCTGAGTGAGATAAGGGGAAAAGAGTGGGAGGAGAGACTATCTCTTTATAACCAGTTGAAGCAGGAGATAATATCCAGAAGACAACCTATAGAGAAGAACTGGCAGATGGTAAGAGAGATGAAGGAAAGACTCAGGGAGATAAAAGACCCTGTTGAGAGGAGAACCATAAGGGAACAACTGAGAAGACTCAGGGATGATACATGGAAGATGGAAAAGTCTGAAGAGATAAAGAGATTAAGAGAGGCGTTAAAGACATTAGAGATAGAATCTGAGAGGGCAAAGGCAGAAATTCTCAGATATTCCTATCTGGTTAAGGAGAATCTTCCCTATACAAACTGCAGGCCATCAGCCTGGTGGTTTATAGCTATGGACCCCAACAGAAGGTGGTTTAAAAGTATAGTGGAGAGTCTCAAGATATATACGGAGGGAGAAAGATGCAGGGATTACAATTTGCAAAGATGCATTCAGTAGGAAATGATTTTATTGTTATTTACTGGGATAAAGATGAGCCTGATTGGAGCTCTCTCAATAAGAAGTTAACTGATAGACATTTCGGTATCGGTGCCGATGGCTTGATTATCATTTTACCTTCCAATATAGCTGACTACAGAATGCGTATGTTTAATCCTGATGGAACGGAAGATATGTGTGCGAATGGATTGAGATGCTCAGCTAGAATATTTGCTGAACTTAAAGATAGGAATAAAGCTCTCTTTAAGGTGGAGACCATTACTGGTATAAAAGAAGTTGAGATTATTGATAGGAAGGACTGGATTGTGCAGGCAAATCTTGGAGAGCCATTACTGAAATCAGAAGATATACCAGTCCCTCTGGGTTTTTCTCCAATAGTGGATTATCCTCTTGTAGTCAAGAATAAGATATTCAATGCTACAATACTTTCAACAGGGACTCCACATTCGGTAATATTCTATGAAAGCCTCTCTGACGATGTATTTGAAACTTATAGCCCACTTATAGAGAATCATCCTCTCTTTCAATATAGGACGAGTGTAATATGGGTGACAGAAGAATGTCCGGATGAGGTGAAGATAAGGATATGGGAAAGAGGGGTTGGAGAGACCCTAGGATGTGGTACGGGAGCCTGTGCGGTAGTTGTGGCTAAGGTATTAAAAGACGATAAGAAAACCAGTTATAAGGTAACCTCCAAGGGTGGAACTCTATACGTAGAATGGAAGAATAAAAAAGACCTATACCTTTCTGGAAAGGTAGAAAAAGTCTACGAGGGAATTATTGAATAGTCTGATAGAAGAAGAAAGCGGGAGACTATAGCTCCCACTTTCTGTGAATTACTGGAACATCCTCCAGAAGTTTTCTCGTGTAAGGGTCCTTTGGATTAGATATTATCTCTTCTGCGTCTCCCGATTCTACTATCCTTCCATTGTTCATTATAAAGAGCCTATCGCTGGTGTAATAAGCCAGTCCTATGTCGTGAGTGATAAACATTATAGACATTCCATAGGTTTTCCTGAGATCAAGAAGTAGATTAAGTATGCCTGCCCTGGAGGAGGCATCTATCATAGATGTCGGTTCATCTGCAATGAGAAGTTTTGGTCTTATAACCAGGACCCTGGCTAACATTATTCTCTGTTTCTGTCCACCGCTTAACTCATAAGGTCGCTTATTTAAAACTTCATCGGGATTCAATCCAACATTTAACAGAGACTCTCTTATTATCCTCTCTTTTTCCTCATTAGATATGGGGTCTGAGACAAGCCTGAAGGCGTTATTCAGGACCCTCCTGATAGAGTAAAATATATTGAATGAAGAAAATGGATCCTGAAATATTGCCTGAACCTCTCTCCAGTAATTTACTAACTCCTTTCGAGAAGATAGATGAGTAATGTCTCTATCTCTGAATATTATCCTCCCACTTGTAGGGGGTAATAGCTTTAGGATCAACCTGGCGGTCGTAGTCTTACCACTACCACTCTCACCTAGAAGGGTAACTATTTCACCCTCCCTGATAGAAAAAGATACATTATCTACCGCCTTTACCTGAGACTTACCAGATCCAAATATCTTGGTCAGATTCTCGACCCTCAAAAGCTCCTTATCTCTAGCTTTCTCCATCTTTTCCTCCATACAGAAAACAGCTGATCTTATGATTCGGTTTTATCTCTATTAGGGGTGGAACAGCCGTATTGCATACACCCTCTATATAGGAAGGGCATCTTGGATGGAATCGACATCCAGGAGGTGGATTCTTTAGATTAGGAGGGACACCTGGTATAGCCTCTATCTTCTTTGACTTTATACCTTTCTCCGGTACTAAGACTGACGACATTAACAATTTACTGTAGGGGTGAAGGGGATTGAAGATAATATCTTCCATAGGACCGACCTCTACTATCTTACCAGCGTACATAATAGCTATCCTGTCTGCAAAGTGTCTTAGTAATGGAAGCTCATGGGTTATAAAGACAACGCTCTTTATGATTTGTCTTCTGAGAAGCTCTACTAATAGCTTTATTACGATCTTCTGACTGGATACATCCAGTGCTGAAGTTGGCTCATCTGCTATCAATACCTTTGGATTTAATAAGGTAGAGATTACAGTCACTGTTCTTTGCTTCATACCCCCACTGAGCTGATGTGGATAGGCGTCCAGTATCCTTGGGGGCAATGATAACGCCTCAAACCTTTCTCTAGCCCTCTGTAATGCCTCTTCTTTGGATATCTCCGGAAAGTGCTCCTTCAACACGTCTACAACAAAATTTCTGATCCTCAGAGTAGGATTCAGGGAGTTCATCGCCCCCTGAGGAACTATAGATATATACTTACCCTTTATCTCTCTTCTCAAAGTCTCCCTGTCAAGGGCTAATATGTTGGTACCATTAGCCCTAACCTCACCACTCACCACATAAAGGGGAGGAATAACAGTAAAGGCAAGGACCGATGCCAGTGTAGATTTACCACAACCAGATTCGCCAGCTATCCCTAAGACTTCTCCCTCTCTGACCTCTATGGAGACATCGTCTACAGCCTTAATCTCCTCCCCTTGTACCGTTCTATAATAAGCCCGTAGATTAACAGCTGTTAAGAGATTACCCATTCATTAACTCCTTCTCAATCTTGGATTGAAGACTTCATCCATACCGCTATTCATACTCATAAGGGAGAAAGTAGTCATAGAGAGGCATATAACGGGAGGAATAAATGCCCACCAGGCTCCAGTTCTTACCGCTTCCCAAAGTAGCGCCCAGTGTAACATTACACCAAGAGATACGGTCTGAAAGGGACCAAGTCCCAGCATACTTAGAGTTGCTTCATTCAATATCCCACCAGAAAACTGGAGTATAAATGCCATAAAGATATAGGAGAACATATATGGGAGTATCTCCCAGATTATCATCTCTAAAGAGCTGAACCCTGTTATCCTGGCGATATCTATATGTTCCCTTGTCTTTAGACTGGAAGTTTGAGCCCTTACCGCCCTTGCAGTCCAGGGCCAGGCAGTTATACCTATAACAAGCCCCATTACAATCGCAGACCTTGTCTTTATAGCGATAGAGAGAAGTATCAGTATCACTATAGAAGGGATGGTGATAAATACATTGGTTATACCCATCAGTATCTCTTCAACTATTCCCCCTTTATAACCTGCGATGGAGCCGATAGTAACCCCTATACTTGTAGCTATAACTCCTGCAGTGCATCCTATGAGAAGGGATGTCCTTGTCCCATACATAAGCTGTGTAAAGACATCTCTACCCAGGTTATCTGTACCAAGTATAAATTTATCAGAAGGAGGACTGAATAGTCCACCGACCATCTGAAATGGATTTTTGGGATTGACGACCGGACCTATCAATGCGAAAGATAAGACCCCAAGAAAGAGGACAAAGCCCACAATAAATCTCTTGGATCTGAAAAGCAGTATAATTATATCCTTCATATCATCTCTCCCCTAACTGAACCGCTCTTATTCTCGGATCTATAAATCCATAGGCTATTTCTACCAGGAAATTTGCAGTTAACACTGCAACAGTTATTATAAGGGTACAGCCCTGAATGAGAGGATAGTCACTCTGTCTTATAGCAGTAAAGAGTAGGCTTCCTACTCCAGGATAAGAGAAGACAGACTCGGTGACCAGAGCTCCACCCATCATAGTACCAAAAGAGATTGCCAATCCTGTAATCTGAGGCAACATAGCATTTTTAAAGACATAACGTATGATCCTTTCGTCTCTTATGCCAAGATTTTTTGCATAGTTGACATAGTCAGAGGTGAGTTCATATATAGACATCTCTCTCATCCCTATAGCCTGCCCTCCTATTGCTACGAGAACCATAGAGAGGTATGGGAGTATATAATGGTGTATGGCATCTGTAATAAACCTCCAGGACAGTGTAGGGACAGTACCAAAACTATAACCACCTCCTACAGGGAATATACCAAATCTAACAGCCAGAAGATATAAAAAGACTATTGCAAGACAGTAGTATGGGATATTGGAGAAGACTAAAGAGAGGGTAAAAGCCACGCTGTCAAACTTACCCCCTTTATATGCACTGAATGCCCCAAGGAGATTGCCAAGAATCCAACCTGATAGTATGGCTGGAACCTGTAATCCTATAGTCCAGGGCAGGGCTCTCCCTATAAGATCTTTTACTTTACCAGGGTAAAGCATAAAAGATGTTCCAAGATTCAGATGTAGTATGTTGCGCAGATAGTTAAAGTACTGTACATAGAGAGGTTTATCTAAGCCAAATTCTTTCATATATGTAGAGTAAAGTCTTTCTAGGGTATCACTCTGAACCCCACCAGTGGCCATCTGATTTACTATAACAGCTACAGGATTACCTGGGATAAGCCTTGGTAGGATAAAGTTTAGACTGACGGCGACAAAAAAAGCTAAGATATACCATACCAATTTTTGAAGTAAATATCTAGCAAATGGATTCTTCATAATCTCTCCTTTCTAACAAAAGGGAGGGCAAGAGAATCCTTGCCCTCCCTTACCTAATAAGATTATTTTATTCCTTTGGCTTAATAATATAGAATATCTTGATCCCCTGAGCAGTATGTAGAGGAGAAGCAAGCGGATTGTCTTCATTGGGGAATCCTGTCCAGTAGGTCTCGTTATACTCATAGAAGTGCCAAGGTCTGTATTCTAGAGGAATTATAGGTATATCCTTCATAAAGATCCTGTCTAACTCTCTATATATAGCATATAGCTTCTTCTCATCTGTTATCTTAGCAGCACCTGCTAGAAGTGAGCTTGCCTTCTTGTTGGAATATCTGTTGAAGTTCCAGTAAGCTACCTGCCCGATAGGAGGCACCCCTTTGATCTCCATAACTTCAAAGAATCTTAGCCATGGATGGGCAGGGGTGTATCCACCAGCAGGTGTATTCATAAGGAGGTCAAAGTTACCAGTGTTTCTGTGATCCGTCCATACAGGGGCATCTGGATACTGTGTCCTTATGTCAATACCGACAGCCCTTGCACTCTCTGCAACTACCTCTAAGCTGGTCATCCAGTCGGTCCATCCATAAGGACACTCCGCAGTAAATGGACCAAGTCTTGTCCCATCGGGTAACACATAGATTCCATCTGGACCTTTTTTAGCCTTTAGCTGTTTTTCTAGGATTTCTATCGCCTTCTGAGGATCATACTTCCATCCATACTTATCGACATCTTCCTGGCTGAAGTATTTCTTTTCAGGAACGCCCACTGGAATGATAAGGCTTGACTTTGCTGCAGGTGAGTATCTGGACATTGCAGTCTCTGCTATCTTTGGATAGTTTATAGCGTAAGCCAGAGCTCTTCTAACCAGAGGATTATTCAACGGCTTCTTGTGGATATTTATATAAAGTGAAGGTATGGATGCCGGTATATGGTAAGGTTCTTTCTTATACCAGGTTCCTACTGGGAGCTTCTTTACCTCCCACATCTTCCAGATTTCGGGACAGAATTGCTGAGAAAAGTCTACCTCTCCCCTCTCAAAGGCAAGGTTTCCTGCATCGTTACTCTTGAATATAGGATGGACTACATACTTGGGTGCAGGCTTACCATAGTATGGGATACCCCAGTAGTTATCATCTCTCTGGAGAACTATCTGTTCTGGAGAATACGCTAGGAGCTTATATGGTCCAGAGCCAACTGGTTCTGTATTTGTATACTCCAGTAGAGCCTTCTGACTGGTATCTATCTTACTCCATATATGTTGGGGGACAATAAATATCTGGCCCAGGAATACCTCTACTCTCTTCTTGTTTGGATTATCCTTGTTTAGAGTCATAACGACTGTAAGATCATCCTTTGCCTTCACATCAGTGATGAAGTTCCAGAATGAAGAGAAGTAGAGAGAATATTTTTTACCAAGTTCTAATGTATACACAACATCTTTTGCCGTTAAAGGAGTCCCATCCTGCCATTTTGCTCCCTTCCTGAGTTTTACTGTAAGTGTATAGACAGACCAGTTAAAGCTTTCACCAATAAGGGGGTCCAGTTTTCCAGTCAAAAGGTTATAGACGAATAGGGTTTCATATATCAGATAGTGCTGTCCTCTGTTAGTTGGCCAGGCAGGAGCGGGAGCCATAGGATTAAAACTGGTTGGTGGTCCCCATTGCATTCCTGCTATATAAAGGGTCTCCTTTCTAGGTAACTGAAGAGGTGCCTGGGCAAAAGATACACTTCCCACAAGAATGGTTACTAATAAAAGGCTTATTAGACTTACAATAAACTTTTTCACTTTACTCATCCCTCCTCCTATGAGATTTTACATATTACCTACCTCTTTTCCCTCATCATCTCCCTTATACAGCAGTTATCACTCTCACCTCCTTATATCGTGTTTTATAACACAATTATAACATAAATTACAATAGACTTCTATTCCTATAATTGAGTTTTCTCTAAACTTATGATAAGCTTTTCTAAAAAGAAAGGAGAAAGAGACATTGTTTAGTAGAATTAAAGGTAATGCCAGAGCCTGTCTGATATTTGAGGCGATGTGGGTTATCCCATTCAATATGTTTTCCACTTATGCATCTGTATATATGTTAGCCCTTGGACTTAAAGAGACGCAGATAGGACTTCTTGCATCTATAAGCCTGACTCTCCAGATATTCACATCCTTTATAAGTGGACACCTTACAGATAGATTGGGGCGGAGGAAAGCCCTCCTTATATTTGATATAGTCAGCTGGAGTTTGGCTACACTCATATGGGCTATAGCTAAGAACTTCTGGTATTTTCTGATTGCGGTCATAGTAAACAGCTTTCAGAAGATACCGAACACTGCCTGGTACTGTCTCCTGGTGGAGGATACAGAACCTGAGAATAGGTCAGCAATCTTTACCATTCTCCAGATCATATCTGTCATATCAGGGTTCTTTGCCCCTCTTGGAGGGCTACTGGTAAGTAGACTTACTCTAGTTCCAGCAGTAAGACTTATGTATTTTATAGCCTGTATAAGTATGACAGCAATGTTCTTTGGTAGGAACTATATCACATACGATACGGAGATAAGCATCAGAAAGAGGCTTGAGAGTAGAGGTATAAACTTTAAAGAAAGCCTGAAAGAGTATAAAGAGGTATTGAAAGAGATTATAGATAATAAATTACTGAAGATAATGTTTGGGGTTTACATATTGAATAATTTCCAGATGGCAATAAGAGGGACCTATCTATCTATATACCTTGTAAATGCACTGAAGATAAAGGCTTCATTGATAGGCCTATTCCCTGCCTTTTCGTCCATTGCTATGTTGATCTTACTATTTCTGGCGGTCCCTAGATTTAAAGAGAGATTCTCGATCAACTATATGCTAACAGGATTTGCTATCTCTATGCTGGCAAATATAATACTTATAATGCTCCCCCCAAATAATATACTGGGGGTAATAATTGTTACTATACTTTCTGCCAGTGGGAATATAATAGCCAATCCTTATCTGGAATCTGCTATAGCCAATCTCATTTCGGATGAAAATAGAGCCAAGTCTCTGGCTATTCTGACAGTATTACTCCTTATCTTTATATCTCCTGCTGGAATTATAGGAGGATGGACATACAGTATAAATCCGAAGATCCCGTTTATATTAATCACATTTGCCTTTCTAATGAACGAGTGGCTACTCCTGGTCTTTAAAAGAGAAAGCAGGATAAATTTTTAGAGAATTCTTAAGTCCCCTCATACAAAAAACAATAGGGACCTTGGCGGTCCCTATTGTAAGGGGGGTAGGTCATATGATGAGGTTACCTAGACTGCTAAGTTATTTATCAATATTAACAATGACTAGTATAGAGGTAATATGTTAAGAAAAGATTAAGAAATAGTTAAGAAACTGTTAAGGTTTTGTCTATTGACTTTATCCTCTAATGAATGGTAACCTATTAATTGAATTATGCCCTTGCCTACTTTTAAAGATAAGGAGGGAAGAAATTTATGGCTAAAAGATGCAGTATATGTGGAAAAGGTCCTATGTATGGAAATAATGTGAGCCACTCAAATAGAAGGACCCGTAGACGTTGGTTACCAAATTTACAGAAGGTAAAAAGGGTCATAAACGGAGAGATTAAAAGGGTATACGTCTGCACAGATTGCTTAAAGTCTCTATAAAATGATATCTCTTGAAAGGATAAAGGAGGCAAGGGCACTCTTAACTCAAGTTGTACATAAAACCTCTCTTATTTATTCCACCACCCTTTCAGAATGGGTCTCTCATCCTGTATACCTTAAGTGTGAGAACTTCCAGAAGACAGGTTCATTTAAGGTGAGAGGTGCATATTTTAAGATCTCTCAGCTCTCTGGCGCTGAGAAGGAGAGAGGCATCATCGCCTGTTCTGCAGGAAACCATGCGCAGGGAGTAGCTTATGCAAGTTCCAAGTTAGGTATAGATTCCATAATCGTTATGCCTGAGTTTGCCCCTATCAGTAAGATAGAGGCGACTAAAGGTTATGGGAGCAAGGTTATACTCTATGGGAGGACATTTGATGAATCACAGGAAAAGGCATTGGAGATGGCAAGGGAAACAGGAAGAGTATTTATCTCTCCTTATGATGACCCGGATGTCATAGCCGGACAGGGAACCATTGCTCTTGAGATCCTGGAGCAGCTTCCCGAGGTGGATATGATAGTGGTCCCTGTGGGAGGAGGGGGACTTATCTCCGGAATAGCCTCTGCAGTAAAGGGTATAAATCCAAAGGTAAAGGTGGTTGGTGTTCAGACCAAAGCGGTCCCCAGTGTATACAATGCTATATCTAAAGGTAAGATAGAAGATGTAACATATGAGACTATAGCGGATGGAATTGCGGTGAAAAAGCCGGGGAAGATCACCTTAGAGATCATCTCGGAACTGGTAGATGAGATCGTACTCGTTGAAGAGGAAGAGATCTCAGGAGCGATTCTTTTCTTGATGGAACGTTGCAAGATGATAGCAGAAGGGGCTGGGGCTGTAAGCGTCTCTGCAATTATGTATGACAAGATTTTTCTCAAGGGGAATGTAGTTGCTGTTGTAAGTGGCGGGAACATCGATGTAAATCTTATCTCTACAATAATTGAACACGGATTAACAAAGTCGGGTAGAAGATTAAAGTTTATAACAACGATACCTGATAGACCGGGAGAATTACACAAGCTCCTGACAATAATAGCCAGGATAGGTGCCAATATCATATCCATCCATCACGAGAGACAGAACCCTATAGTGCCTATCGGACTGGTAGAGGTAGAGATATCTGTAGAGACAAGGAGTAAAGAGCATAGTGAAGAGCTGGTATCCGCTATAAAATCTGCAGGTTATGAGTTATCGGTATTATAGGGGGCAGATTTTCTCCGCCCCTATAAATGATTTTATTTATATTATCTCCCAGGGGAATTTACACTCTATAAGATCTGCTAAGCCGTGTGCAAATCTATCGCCAGAGGCAACAATAAAATGAGCCTCGACAGGTTTATCTTTTCTCTCTATCTTTATTAATACCTGATTCCAACCTTCCCTAAGGTTAGAGACTACATAGCTCCTTCCATCGCCACCATAATTGGGCCTTAGAATCCCTTCAGTCTTTACTTCATGGATCTTTTCCCCATTTAGCCACATCTTAAATGGGCAGTTTGATGGTAGACCCAATCTCACAGGTCTTGCTGTTGGAGAATAGATATAGTGTCTTAGGTATATTATTCCGGATGTATTTTCAAAGTATGGTTCAACTATAAGCTCATTCTCATCAAAGTTTGCCACTTTCCAGTTATCTTCAAGACCACTCGGATTTAGATCTTTTTCTACTGGTGTCTCTGTATCTATGTCTCCGTCGAATCTGGTAGAGATCAGCCATCTGTTTGAACCTATATAAACAACGGGAATCTCCGGAAGAGCGGGTCTTTGTTTTATAGAGATCGATATACTCCCTCTATTAGAGGTCTCTATATACTTTACATCATAAACAGATAGAGAAAATGAGAGCGTTAGTCTCTCTTTCGCTTTTAAGGTGATCTTTTCTTCTTTAGGGGTCACTTCCCAGCCTTCAGGGAACCTGCAGGAGACTCTAGCTTCTATAACCTCTGGATGGGGATTTTCTATAATAAGCTCAAATCTCTTGTTTTTTCCGTACTGTATACTAGGATTATCCAGATAATCCAGAGAAGCCCTGACCGTCTTTAGGTCATAATCTATCCTTGTAGGTGGAATATACCAGAGTTTTCTGATCTCTTCCTTGGGAATAAGTGGTTCTGGGTCTTCTCCGTAAAGTGCAAGTATCTTTTCCCCTATCTTACATACTCTCCTGGTGAGCTCATCTAAATCTTTAGGCTCTTTTACATTCTTTATCCCACCCCAGCTAGCATTTGTTACAATCTTGTCACTCAGCGGTTCTATCCACTTTGATGGGAGGCCATCTTTCCCGAGGATTATCCCCAGTATGGAACCCAGAGTGGCTCCAGTACAATCTGTATCATATCCACAGTTTACCGCCTTGCATATGGCGTCTCCAAAGTCTTCACCATAGAGAAGCCCTATGGTCTGAAAACCAAGGTTTACTGGAGAGTACTGTGCTATCGGGCTGTAAGAGTTCCTTAAGACAAAGTTCCTTGCCTCTTTCCAATCCATACCCTTCTGATAAGCGGTTATAGCGTTTCTTATAGCCTTTGCAGTCTCACAGTTTTCAGGTATGAAGGATAGACCAATCTCAAGTAGCTTCATCTTATCAGAGATGATAAAGGCGGAAGACTCTACAACCGCATTGAAGATCTCCCCATAAACGGATTCTCCTCCAGCATGGTCTACTATTGCATCTTCATAGGCATATTTAGCAGAGACATTAGGTAATCCTGGAGCAATACATGCCCAGATCTCTGAACGTATTGGACTCCCCATACAGTGCTTGAACCAGTTATTGAAGTAGCCGGAGACCGGTGGTACTAAGCCCTTTTTTAGGTTTGTCTTATTCAATCCGTATTCGTCAAAGTTATAAACAATGCAGTCCAACCAGTATTCTGCCAGGTCTCTTGCTGTAATATCCAGCCCTCTCTCCTCAAGAGCCTGAAGCCATATCAACTGCAACTCAAGGTCATCGTTTGGGAGCCCTCCTTCCTGTAATTTCGGATACCACCAGACGTCAAACATCTCCTCTTTTCCCCAGCCACTCTCAAGAGGGGTACCCAGTGTCCCCCCTGCATTCTTACCAAGCCAGCATCCATAAACTTTATTGTAATATTCCTCTTTCGATAACATATACTAACCTCCTCGTAAAAGTTTTTTATATCAATCTCTTGGAGCACTTGTAGATGCAGGAATTGACCTTATTGCTTCAGGTCCAAGTATCGTAAACCTTAATTGTCTTCTTCCTTTTACAGTTTCTAAAATCACTTCAAGAATATTTTGCTTTTCTACCGTATCGGTTAAGATGCTGAATTTATAGTGATTAGCATCTATTACAAGAGATTTAACCTCCCAACTGTCAGGAGCCTTGATCTCTATCTTTGCCGTAGTTACATCTACTGGTTTCCAATCTTTCATAAGTGAAATTTCATATGTTCGTCTTATATTAGGATAAAGTACAGGTTCTCCTCCATAGTGGAATACAACTTGTAAGTCATCAGCCTGTTCTACAGAGCAATGTGGATCAAAAGTAAGTAAAGGTCTTACCTTCTCATTGTCAAAAAGTAGAGACAGTATATCATCGGGAATAGAAGTCTCCTCTGCAAAAATGGTGGTCTGTGATCTTTCAGAGATTAATTTCTCAGCTACCTGTTGCGTCCGGGAGGTAAGGTCAGTGATTGTTAAAGGTAACCCTTCGGTAATAGTTAATGGCACAGGTGTTATAGCATCCCCAACAGGTTTTTTCCACTCTTCAGGAATATTGGATGCCCCATAAAGGATCCCTAAGAGAGCTCCAAGGGTTGCTCCAGTACAATCTGTATCATATCCACAGTTTACTGCCTTACAGAGCTTATCACCAAAATCCTTTCCGTAAAGCCAACCTATAATAGTAAATCCGTGATTAGGGATAGCATTACAGGCATTGTGATGTCCAAAGAGGGTTGCAATTCTCTCTCTGGCTTCTCCCCAGGATATACCATCTTCGTAACATCTTACAGCTTCCTTAATACAACGGGCAATATGTGAAGATATTGGAATCATTGAAAGCCCTATCTCTATAAGAGTCTTTGCATCATTAATGACAAATGCTGCGCTTTCAACTGCTGCCCAAAACATCTCTCCCCATCTTCCTTCTCCACCTGTATGGTCCATTGAAGAATCCATCCATGCAAGAGACGCTGCTAACTGAGGGTCTCCTGGAGTAACACAAGCCCATATTTCACTTCGAATCGGAGAACCCATCTCATCAACAAAATAGTTCTGAAAAGCACCTGAGATTGGTGGCTTTAAACCTCTTTTGATATTATATGTGCAGAAGCTATATTCTGCATACCAATGCTTATGTAGGTGTCTCATCCAATAATCTACAAAGTCATTAAATGTTGGATTAACACCTCTATCCTCCAACATCTTTAACCAAACGAGCTGAAAATCTAGATCATCATTGGGAAGTGGCTGACCAGGAGACCAACTATCGCTGTCTATAGAGAATTTCACCTCCGGGAAATACTGCTTAAAGGATTCCTCCATATTCTTTAGCCACTTCTTCGTCTCATTCCAGTCAAAATAAGAAAGTGCTTGGACATACTTTTTACCTTCAAAAGGAGCACCAAGAGTGCCCCCAATATTTTTGCCAAGCCAGCAACCCTTCATTTTATCTAAGTACACGTCTCTACTTATAAAGATTTTGCTCATCCTTCCTCCTTTCTGTTTATTTGGAAAAAATCTCCCTTTAACATTGATTGTTTCAATTTAAAATAATACATAGCATTATCAAGTGAAATTTCAGGTGAAAAACAATGGTCAAGTGTTGGAATATAACCACCTGTTTCAATCAAAGGAATAAGTTTCCTCTGTAATTCCTGTTCAATTTCCTGCTTTCCTTTGAAGAGAGCCCTCTTATCTATACCCCCCATTAGCGCAAGATTTTTACCATACTGTTTCCGAATTTTCACTGGGTCCATATTAGCAGCAGATTCTAGTGGCCAGTGGCAATTAAAACCTGCTTCAATCAGTAGAGGAATTAAAACCTCAGTATTCCCATCACTATCTAGTTCTATAATTTTTACTCCGTGACTGTAGAGATAATCACAAATTACTTTGTGTCTAGGAAAGAAGAATTCCTTGTAAATCTTAGGTGAAATAAGTGGACCTGCATTGTAAGCAAAATCTTCATTGATAATACAAGCATCGACTTCTACCTCAGTCAAAGCCTTCTCGGTTGCCTTTATAAAAAATTCCACCATAAAATCAAGCATCTCATGGATTAACTTTGGTTGTTCAAAGAAGGCGTAGGAGACACCTTCGGTACCCATCCAGTCCCTTAAATTCCAATATAATCCACCAAAAGCACAATTTGGATAAAGATAAAGGGGATAATCACGATTCTTGTATTGTTGCTTCAACTCTTCCCAATTTGGCGGATATCGCAAAGGATGATATGGATCGTAGTGTTTCTTCATCTCTAAAAAATCCTCTCGCTTCTTCACAAAAAAGTCCAGATAGGTATCCATACTCAGTCTTGTACCTCTTACTGTACCTTCTTTTAAAGCCCTACGTTTACGCCCAAACTGATCAATAAAAATAACATATCGCTCCGTCTCTTCGAGAACTTTATACTCAAATCCAGGAATCGGACCCATATTTAGAGGTATAAACTCTCTTCTATCTAGGTTGGCAAACTTTGGCTCACCCTTAAACCAATCACCTATAAGATCTTCTTCTCTCAAACCCTCATTTAGCCACCTTTCATAAGTTTGACCCCATATTCCTAGTTCATAATTAGGAATTCTATCTACTGGTTTAAAATTTAGAACATTTAAAAATCTCTCTCTACTGGTCATTATAATTCATCCTTTCAAACCTGTAATCACTATTCCTTGGATAAAGTATTTTTGAGCTAATAGGAAAATTAAAGCAGGAGGGATAAGAGCAATAGTAGAAGCTGCCATTACTAATTCCCATTTAGTCATATATAACCCCTGAAACAATCTGAGACCTAAAGCTAATGTGTATTTATCTTGAGAATTCAAATAGATTAGTGGTCCCATAAAGTTATTCCAATGGTGCATAAAAGATGATATAGAAACAGCTATAAGGGCAGGTTTTATTTGAGGTAGAAGGACTTTCCAGTATATTGCTAAATATCCACAGCCATCTATTTTAGCAGCATCATCATATTCAAAAGGTACAGTCATAAAAAATTGTCTTATAAGAAAGATCCAAATGGGATATCCTACATAAGCTGGAAGAATTAGAGGGACATAAGTGTCTATAAATCCAAATCGCTTATACAATAAAAATTGAGGTATCATAGTAACAGAACCAGGTATCATAAGAGTACTAAGCATAAGAAGGAAAAGAAAATTTCTTCCTGGATACCTTAAGCGAGCAAAACTATAAGCTACTAAAGAGCAGCTAAATATGTCCCCTATAATCGAAGTAAAAGCTATAAAGATTGTATTACTAATGTATCTTAAGAAAGGGACCGCAGTAAAAGCATCTATATAATTTCTCCAGACAATAGGTTTAGGAATCCATATAATTGGATATTTAAATATTTGAGCCGGAGTCTTTAGACTAGTAGATATCATCCAAAAAAGGGGGATTAATAAGATAAAACTTCCTAAAACAAGAATAAAATATAAAATAGTGTTTTTTATTATTATTCTTACCTTAGATTCAACCATAGCTTATCGCCTCTCAGCTTCGTAATATACCCAATAGGGCGAGGATTTAAATGTTAGTACTGTACAAATCAATATTACGACAAATAATATCCAAGCTAAAGCACAAGCATATCCCATCTTAAACCATACAAATGCGTTGAAGTATATGTACAATACATAAAATAAAGAAGCGTAATTAGGTCCTCCCTGTGTCATAACATATGCCTGTGTAAAAACTTGCCAAGTACCTATAAGACTTGTGACTAAGTGATAAAATATTGTAGGAGTGAGTAAGGGAATAGTAATTGTCCAGAACTCTTGCCAGGAAGTGGCTCCATCAATTCTAGCTGCTTCATATAACTGGGTAGGGATTCCTTGTAATCCAGCTAAGAAAACTATCATTCCTCCACCGACTCCCCATAAACTCATTATAGCTAAAGAAGGAATCACCCATTCTTCACTTCCAAGCCAATTAGGCCCAACTATACCGAAAAGTTTATCTAAGAGATAGTTGAGAACTCCGAAGTCTTTATTAAATACCCAAGACCAAAGTAATGCAACTGCTACTCCAGAAAAGACAGAAGGCATATAATATATTGTCCTGAAAATATTTATAAATCTCAGTTTCTGATTCATCAATAAAGCTATTAATAGAGCTCCTACCAGATTTAGTGGAACTACTAAGAGAGTATAATAGCTAGTTGCCTTTAATGATTTCCAAAACAATGGGTCTTCAAAAAACATTTTTCTGTAATTTTGAATTCCTACAAAGACAGGTGTATGTACCATATCGTAATTCAGTAGACTTATCACAAAAGATGTTATAATAGGGCCGGCAGTAAGTACTATAAAACCTAAAATCCAAGGAGCCAAACATAAATATCCGACCATCATTTCATGCTTTTTAATTCTGGATACACTATACATAATATTTGCACCTCTTCGAAAATTATTAAATTACATAGGGGAGGAAGAATTCTTCCTCCCCTACTTAAGCCGTCTATTTCTTCTGCTCCTCTGCAAACATCTTATTAATGGCTTCAGTCATGCTCTTAAGACAATCCTGTACAGACTTCTTACCAGTAAACATAAGTGGAAGTTCATTTCTTATAACAAACATATAGTCGATACTTACTGTAGGAGTATTTCTTCCGTACTTTATAACTTGATCTCCAAAAATCTGAGCAGACTGTGGGTCTAATCCTCCTTCCCTAATCTTTGCTGACCATTCAGGAATTAGAGATTTTCTAGAAGGTAAACTTCTTATAGGTTCGACTATAAGAATTCTACTTGCTTCTGGACCAGTTAAATATTTGACAAATTTCCAAGCAGCTTCTAGATTCTTAGTATTATGAGCTATAGCCCAGCTTCCACCAGTAGCAGAACAAATTCTCCTACCTGTCTTGGACTGAGGTAACATAACCACATCGAATGGGAATCCCGATAATCTTCTATGGACCATAGTTGCCCAAGATCCGTCAACTGTCATTGCTGCTCTTCCAGTAAAATAAGGATTCTCTTGTCCTGAAACTTCTCCTGGTTGAGGAGCTACATGATACTTGATATAGAAGTCTGTCCACTTCTGGAATATCTTAATATTTTGAGGGGAATCCAATACACATTTTGTGTAATTAGCATCAAAAATTCTTCCCCCTTCAGTCATAAGCATTCCTTCAAGCCACTGACTTATTATGCCTAGGTTATTTATTCCCCATTGAAGGGTCCTGCCACGATCATCTCTCTTTGTTAATTTAATGGCAGCTTGAAGGACATCATCCCATGTCCAAGTGTTCTTTGGATAGCTTAAACCTGCCTGATCGAAGAGACTTTTGTTGTAGTAAATTCCAAGGGTCGAATAGTCATAAGGCAGAGCTCTCCATCTTCCACGAGGATACTGTAATTCTATTCGTTGAGAATCTAAAAAATCCTCAAGATTTATCTCTTTAGCATCACGCTTTACCAAATTGGTAATGTCTGCAGCATACCCTTGCTTGTAGTAAATCATATCACCGCTACCACCACGCATATAGAAAACATCTGGTAATGTTCCAGCTGCAAACATAACCGTAAGTTTTTGGTAGTAATCTGTACCAGATGAAACATTTAGAAAGTCGACCTTTATATCAGGATTAGCTTTCTCAAAGTTAGCTATAACCTTTTTAAATAGAGGCTCATCCTCTATTCCATGATTTATCCAGAACTTTATAGTTACTGGATCTTTGCCATATCCAAAAGAAACTAAAGAAAACATTAGAATAAAACTTACTAATAGAATTAAAACACGCTTCAAGACAATCACCTCCAAAAATAGATTTTTTAAATTACTTAAAAACCTAAAAACCCTAAAAGGTATAATAAAAAATTAAAAGAAACAAACTTTATCTCATCTTTCCATCACCACCTCCTATTCTCCTCAGTAGATTCTCGGAAACTCTAAAGCCTCTTGTAATCTCACTTCTAGTTATAGCCTTACTACATTTCACCCCCACAGCCCAACCCCTTGATTTTTACCTTTTGCCTCCTTATCCTAGTACTAAAATTCCTAGGACAAGGAGGCGATAACTATGCTAAAAACTCAACACTGGACTCAGCATTCATTATACCAAAAGAATCTTATTAGTTCACTCAAAAAGTTCCTACCTTCATATAGAGATAAGATTGAAGAATATTCTAAGCTTATAGATAAGCTCTTCTATCTCAACTTAGACTCAGCTTATCACGTTTTATCCCCTTACTACTCTAATACCGGTAGACCTGCTAAATATCAAGCTGAAATACTTCGATCCCTCATCGCTATGGTTCATCTCAAAATCTACAGCATCACTAGATGGGTTGAAAAACTTA
>Ga0080004_1103961_pt1 | contig 112109 bp, 93 predicted proteins | sample WasSprMetagenome_FD_69207 | JGI IMG/M metagenome (GOLD analysis project Ga0080004, IMG submission 69207) | Sulfidic aquatic microbial communities from Washburn Spring, Yellowstone National Park, USA - WS (SPADES assembly) (version 2) | ecosystem: Environmental > Aquatic > Thermal springs > Hot...
CTACAAATAATATCGGAACCCCATAAAAACGTGCCTTCTCCTTAATAATCCGATGAAAGCTCATTATGCTCCAATGATTGAGAAGCCTCCTCCTCATATTCCGAGATAACCCTGAAATCCTCCCCTTCATCCCCTTCAGATCCTCAAGGACAATGCACGATCCATAATCCATCGCCAAAAGGATCAATTCCATAGCAATCATGTGCCAAAACGACCTCGTCTTCTCCCTCCTCTTCTTCCCATACTTCCTTTGAACCTTCTTCCTTGCCTTCGGATTCCTCTTGCCTTTACATCCATCCCTCATCCTCTTATCGCAATCTGAATTCACCATGGCAACATAGCTCGTATCTATCCTTCCCCCTATCCCAAAGGAGCTTGGAGCATGGAGCATGGAGCTTAACTCTGAACCTTGAACCAAAGAACATCCAATGTCTATCTTATGCCATTCCAGGCTCCTCTCATTGCTGTCTATCCCAATAACTGACCTCGGAACATATCCCTCTGGCTCCTGAAACTTCAAAGGAAAGCATATGGATCTATTGGTAAGCGTTGGCTCTCCAAGAGAACAATACCCTTCCTTTAAAGCATTTAGGTATCTCCTATACCTGTGATGTGGAATGAACCTCAAAACGATAGGATCTGGATCATGAGGGAAAACAGGGATTATGATCGTAAGCAACTTCCCATCCCATTCCCATCTCATCATGGATTTGGAAACATAGACAAATGGACGACTGATCTCAGGCTTATCCTTCGCCTTCCCCTTCCTCTTCCTGTTGTTGTAAGAATGAACCACAGAAGCACCTGCCCTTATGGATTTCTGGATCCATGAGGAATGCAAGGAAGGAAACCATCCCCTGAAGATGTGATAGAGGTTCTTCACAAGGGTGTTCGTGGACGTCTTCTTGTTCTCGATAGCGTATTCGACGGTGTATTCGAGGATCTTCCTGCATGCGTCCATGAGCATATCTATCTTTGGGTTTCTATTGAACCTGAATAGGAGGGATCTGGTAAGCATGGTTCATCTTTCCCTCCTTTCCATCTCGTATCTTACCACAAAATGCGGCTCCAAGTCAAATGCGTAACTCCTATGTTAAAATAACCGAGGTTTATCCGCCCCGAAAAACGGGGGAAATCATTATCCCCCTTTTGGAGTCGATAGCTTTTGATATACCAAGGGTGTTACAAGTAAACATACCAAACAATGGCCCTTTCATAGAGGGGATACCCCAGGACTTCGCAGTGGAGATACCCGCGTTAGTTTCTAAGAGAGGGATCCAAGGGATAAAAGTCGATGGGTTGCCGAAATCGATCGTTGCCCTCATCCTAAGGGAAAGGGTGGCCCCCGTGGAGGATGTTGACATCGCATCCGGAGGTATAGTAAAATCCGGGGAAAGGGGGGGTTGAACCTCCTGGGACACAAATGGGGCCGTTCAGGGGGGATCAAGGGATGGAGAAGCTCAGGGTCGGGATAATAGGATGTGGACGTCCTTGGAGGACGGAAGGGGCTACGGGGTTCGGCATGGGACATGCCCATGCCAAGGGATATAAGGAGCTTCCGGATTGTGAGATAGTCGCGTGTGCGGATATAGTAAGGGATAACGCATATTCCTTCGCCAGGAGCTATGGGATACCAAAGGTTTATACGGATTATAGGGAGATGCTCGAGAAAGAGAAACCGGATATAGTAAGCATATGCACGTGGCCTGCGCTCCATTGCGAGATGGTCGTAGCGTCCGCCGAGAGCGGGGTAAAGGCCATACATTGCGAGAAGCCCATGGCTCCTACCTTTGGGGAGTCCAAGAGGATGGTAAGGGTATGCGAGGAAAAGGGGGTTCAGCTCACGTTCAACCACCAGAGGAGGTTCTTAGCGCCCTTCAGGAAAGCAAAGGAGCTCATAAAAGGAGGGGTTATAGGGGAGCTCGTCAGGATAGAAGGCGAGTGCGGGAATCTATTCGATTGGGGAACCCACTGGTTCGATATGTTCTTCTTCTATAACGATGAGACCCCGGCGGAATGGGTCATGGGACAGATAGATGCGAGGAAGACGAAGACCGTGTTCGGGGTTAAGGTCGAGGACCAGGGGATATCCTATTTTAAGTTCAAGAACGGGGTGAAGGCCATCCTTTTCACCGGATATGACTCGAGCATAGGTTGCGCTAACAGGATATATGGGACGGAAGGGGTTATAGAGGTTGGGGTTCCAGATGGACCACATCTCAGGTATAGGGGGAAGGGGGATGGGGATTGGAAGGTCGTTCCCACAGAGGAGGGGATACATGGCGATCTCGCCATAAGGAGGGCCATAGCGGATCTCGTGGAGGCGCTGAAGCAAGGGAGGGAGCCGGAGTTAAGCGCCAGGAAGGCATTGCAAGCTACGGAGATCATATTCGCTACATACGAGTCTTCCAGGAGAAGGGCGAGGATCGATCTCCCGCTCGATATAGAGGATTCCCCGTTCCTCTCCATGCTGGAGTCGGGGGAGATAGGAGGTGATGGCAGGTGATCTCATTGGCCTCGGGGCCGTCGCCCGGGTTATATGCCGATGTGGCAAGGTATGGAACCATGTGGAGGAACGAAAGGGAGGTAGGCGTATTCTGGGACGACCCAAGGGATGTTTTTTACGTTGTCCTGAGGTTCGTCTCTTTAGAGGGTATAAATCCAGAAACCATAAGGATCCAATACTGGCAGAGGAATTGGCCAAGGCATAGGATCCCGAAGGGAAAGAGGCCCGGAACGGGAAGGGTGGGATGGATGCCCCTCGACGATTGGTGGAATGGGGAGTGGAAGGATGCCGATACGGATTTGGAAGTCGATGGATCGTCCCTTATCTTCTCCTTCAGGCCTATAAACCTAAAGGAGTTCCCGGAGATCGAGGATTTCGATATAAGGGAGAGGAGAACCCTTAAGGTCAGGGCTTTGCTAAAAGAAAGGCAGGGATCCAGGATCTCCGGGTTCGAAACATACACCGATTCCGTATGGAAGGAGGAGACGGTTTTGGTGGAATGGGGATCGGGGGGTGGGGAGAAGATATGGGATGGGCAAGTGGAGATATACAACGGCGAGTTGATATCGATAGAACCTATGAATGAGCTGACAAGGCTTTCGGGGAAAGGCTCCTGGATCTCCAAGGTCTCTGGAACGCAGACATCCGGCATTATGCTTAAGCTATTCTACATGTGGAACGAGGATCCCAACTCGTATGACGAGACGATAGTGACCATAAGGGCCAAGTCCCATAGCTTCTCGTTCTCCATGAGGGATATAGAAAGGGGTGAGGAGATATTCGTAAGGGATTTCGACGTCCTCGCCGTGAAAGGGTCCTTGGGATCCTCCCTCCGGTTTGTCGAGGAGAAGGTCGAGGGATCTAAGCGGAAGACGTTTTATGACAGGATATTCGATATGCCGGAGCAGACGTTCCAGAGGGCTTGGGGGGATATGCCGAGGAAGAAGAGGTTCTATGCGGTTTTGGGCTGCGAAGGGGGGAGGCAGAAGTTCGGCATAGAGCCGAATGGAACCGTCTTCTGTCCGGAGAACTGGATAAGGAGGGTGAGGGGGAGGGATACGGACAGGCTGGTATGGGATGGAAGGGAGATAAGGTATAGCTTCGGCTTCCCGGATGTCGAGCCATCGGAAAGGTGGATGGAGGATGGATTCCTCCCCATAATGCATACGAAGTGGAACGAAGATGGCATGGTTTACAAGCAGGAGGCATTCGCCTCAACCTTAATGAAGGATATACTCGAAGGCCTTAAGGAGAAGATGGAAGGAGACGATATAGTTGTGCTCCTCTTGAAGATATCGATGCGAAACGAGGGGGATGTGCCGAAACCGGCAAAGCTCCGATTTTCGGCAAGGAGCGAACACGAGGAATCCTTAGTATATCTGAATGGGCTCGTCTTCTCCGAAGGATATAGGGGATCCCCATGGGTAAGGGAAGGATGGCCGGGTCCGATAAGGTATTATCTCGCGTTAGGTCCGAAAGGCCATATTAAGAAGGAAGGCTCGGACCTCCTTTACGAGGTCGCCTTAAAACCTGGGGAGGAAGAGGCCGTATACGTGAGGATACCTTTCGTAACCATTTTATCCGACGAGGAGATAGGGAGGCTGAAGTCTTTTGACCATGATCTTGAGAAGGAAAAAGTTAGGAGGTATTGGATAAGTAGGATAGAAGCCGGATCCGTTATAGAGACGCCCAACGAGGTTCTGAACCGTTTCTACAAGGCCAACCTCATCCATATACTCATAACGGACGATAGGGAGCCGGGATCCGATAGATACATAGCGCGTGTCGGATCCTTAGGTTACGGGGCATTTGGGAACGAGAGCTGCATGGTCATAAGAAACCTGGACAGGAGGGGATATAAGGAGGAGGCCGAGAAGAGATTGGACACGTTCGTGAGATATCAGGGGACCGCGCCCTTGCCGGGAAACTTCTCCTCTCACGACGGGGTTTTCTACGGGGCTGGCGGATACGAGAGCGGCGGATACAACCAGCATCATGGATGGATCCTCTGGTGCTTGGCGGAGCACTATAGATATACGAGGGACGAGGAATGGCTTAAGCGCGTTGCACCGGCGATGGTAAAAGGATGTGATTGGATAATAGAGCAGAGGAAATCCACGTTTGCATATGACGAGGGGGGGAGGAAGGTTCTGGAATACGGCTTCTTGCCGGCTGGGGCCCTCGAGGATGTGAAGGAATACTGGTATTGGCTTGCTACAAATGCATATGCCTACCTTGGGATAAAAAGCGCTGCCGAGGTGCTTTCGGAAATAGGGCATCCGGATGGTCCAAGGCTATCTTCCGAGGCCGAGGCCTACAGGATGGACTTGGAGAGGGGCTTCGAGGAGTCCATGGTAAGATCGCCGGTCGTTAAGCTCAGGGATGGGACATGGGTCCCGCATTTCCCCTCCAGGCTTAACAGGAGGGGGAGGGATTTCGGATGGATAAGGGAGGTCTTGGAAGGGGCCATGCATCTTATTATATGTGGGCTGGTTGATCCGAACTCAAAGGAGGCAACGTGGATAATAAAGGATTACGAGGATAACCTTTATATCTCCGACCACTACGGCTATCCAGTTCGGGAGGAAGATTGGTTCAGCTTGGGAGGCTTCTCCATGCAGCCGAACCTCCTCCCCCATCCCGTCCCATACCTCCTGCGGGATGAGGTGAAACATTTCCTGAGGGGATATTTCAATGCCTTTGCCGTGGCATTCTACCCCGATACATGCCTCCTCACGGAGCATCCGCTTCCAACTATATACGACTGGGCAGGGGATCATTACAAGACCTCGGACGAGTCCCAATCCGTCCATTGGTTCAGCTCCATGCTCTTCAGGGAGGATGGGGATAGGCTGATCCTCCTCCAGGCCATACCGTCCGAGTGGCTCGAGCACGGGAAGAGGATAAGGGTAGAAAGGGCCATGACTTATTTCGGCCCCTTGAGCTTCGAGGTTGAATCTTTTATAGATAACGGCGAGATAAGGATCTCCCTTGATCCCCCTAAGCGTAATCCGCCAAGGGAGATAAGGATAAGGCTGAGGATCCCGGAAGGTTCGACGCTTAGAAAGGTGGTCCTCAACGGGAAGGAGGAAGATCCTTCGAAGTTCTTGTGGTAAGGGGTTGAGGTGGGATGAAAGGCGTGGGAAGGCTTATAGAGGAAATAGTGTCTTGGATAAGGATGAAGGTCGAGGAGGCAGGGGCGACGGGGACGGTTGTAGGGCTTAGCGGAGGTGTGGATTCGGCCGTTGTCGGGGCTTTGTGCAAGATGGCCTTTCCCGAGACAACCCTCGGCCTTATAATGCCATGCCATAGTCTAAAGGAGGATGTAGAGGATGCCATGCTCGTAGCGAGGAAGTTCGGGATAGAGGTGAAGCTCGTAGATCTCTCCAAGGTTTTCGAATCCATCTACGAGGCTTTAGAAGGGAAAGGGGTGCAGGAGGGGATATTGGACATCCCGACCGCCAACATAAAGCCCAGGCTTAGGATGATAACCCTATACTACTACGCCTCTAAGCTGAGGAGGCTCGTGGTAGGAACCGGGAATAGGAGCGAGATATCGGTTGGATACTTCACGAAATATGGGGATGGTGGCGTGGATATCCTTCCCATAGGAGGTCTCCTGAAGTCGGAGGTCAGGGCCCTGGCGGCGGAATTAGGGGTTCCGAGGAAGATAATGGAGAAGCCGCCTTCCGCTGGACTTTGGGCGGGACAGACGGATGAAGGGGAGATGGGGATAACGTATGAGATGCTCGATGGCATAATCAAGGCCATGGATTCCGGAGATATATCCTCTTTTGACCCGGAGCTCGTAGAAAAGGTAAAGCTTATGATCGAGAGATCCGAGCACAAGAGGAATCCGCCCCCTATCTTTCGTCCCTCGTTTTCGATGAAATCGAAGGACCCAAGGGGGGAGTGAAGATGGAAAGGAAAAGGCTGGAAGGATATGAAGGGCCGAGGAATCCAAGGGGCGAGGAGGTCATGATGGCCGCCGAGCTCGCCAGGTCCGTCTTCTTCCCAAACAGTAGGAGTTTAGAGGAGGCGGCTTCGAGCTGGCCTATGGCATTCCACAGGGGGTATATAGAGGGTTCCTTCGTGATCCTTCACGAAGGAAGACCTGTAAGCATGATATGTAGGCTCGAGAGGGATGTGGTTATATTCGGACATCGCCTGCGCATGGGGTTCATAGGGAACGTCTGCACGCATCCGGATCATCGTGGGAAAGGCCTTGCCACCACGATACTCGAAGCCTCTATGGAGCGATTCCTCTCTTCCGGTGTTGATATCGTATTCATATCCGGTGCGAGAAGGCTTTACTACTCCACCGGAGCTAACCATGTTGGAGGGATAACCAGGTTCCGTATCCCCCATAACTCCCTTGCGATATCCGGGAGGTCCTCCCTAGGCATTCGTCCCGCCGGAGATCTCGATCCACCCCTCCTGGCGGAGCTTTATAGAGATGAGCCGGTAAGGTTCATAAGGCCTTTGGAGGATTACGAGCTCGTGCTCAAGCACAGGCATTGCTCCGGGAAATCCTGCGAGTTCTTCATAATAGAGGAATCCGGAAGTCCATCCGGATACCTCCTCGTCTCCGGACCCTTAGAGGATAAGGGGAAGAGGTTCCGATGGGTCCTGGAATACTGTGGGGAGAGGGAGATCGTCCTGGATGCCATCCGAGTCCTTTCCTCCGTGCTTTTCCCCGGAATGGATTTTTTGTTAATCGACGTGGCAATAGGCGATCCACTCATGACGATGCTTTTGAGGCTCGGGATCTCGGGCGAGGCGTTCCAGCTTCCTGGGACCGTCAAGCTCCTCGACTTCCCTCGGACCATGGCGAAGCTCATCCCCTATTTCGAGGAAAGGGTTGGGAAGGAACGGCTCGGGACGGTGGATCCGATCGCCGGTTCCGGAAGATATGTTTTGTGTTCCGAGAACGGGATCCTTCAAATCGATGGCGAGGAGAACATGTTATGGACCTTATTTGGAGCACCTCCTGGGAGGGAAGTGGGGAACGTGGTGGTCACAGGTATAATGAAGGATCTCATCGCCAGGTGTTTCCCATTGCCCCTCCCATCCCTTCATGTGAATATGATATGAATAGGAGGTTTTGATATGCTCGATCTCACGAGGAGGGAACAGATCGTTTTGGTCGTTATAATGATCGCCATGGCCATTGGGGGAGGGGCTTTGCTTATAAAGGACAGGATGGAGAGGAGGATTGGGCCGAGGCTCACAACGGAAACCCTTTACAACCCTTCCGATTCCATACCCATACTCGTCCACGTTACGGGAGCTGTGAGGAAAAAGGGGGTAATAGAGCTAAAGGCTGGATCCAGGACGATAGATGCCGTGAAGATGGCCCAGCCCTTGCCGGAGGCCGACGTAGATCGCCTGAACTTGGCCAAAATCCTGGAGGATGGGGAGAAGATAATAGTTCCTTATAAAGAGGAGATCGGGACAAGCTCCTCTCCATCCAGCTCCCTTTCCCCTTCCATGAAGATAGATGTGAACATGGCGACGGAGGAGGAGCTTAGGAGATATTTGAGGATACCCGAGAGAACGGCGAAGGCCATGGTGGATTATAGGGAGAAAACCGGGGGGTTCAAATCGAAGGAGGAGCTTATGAACGTCCCTGGGATCGGCCAGAAGACGTTCGACAGGATAAAAGACGTCGTGACGGTTCAGTAGTTGGGCGTTCTTAGCGGATCTCCCCTAAGGCTCCGTCTTCGGATAATCCGATTATCCTCGCTTTGCAGAAATCACCTGGATTGTATCTCGTGGAATCCATGGGAAGTAAGACCTTTATATAGTTCGATGTAAGCCCTATGGCCATCCCATCCTTTATTTCCTCGATAAGGACTTCCATATCCTTTCCTATAAACCTATAAAGGAAGTTGGCGGTCGATCTCCTGCCGAGCTCTCCGATGATCTCGGCCCTTCTCTTCTTCTCATCCTCCGGAACCATTCCTTTCATCGAAGCCGCAGGGGTTCCGGGCCTTGGCGAGAACCTGAAAACATGGATCCGCGAAAAACCCATTTCTTCTATGAATTCGGCGGTCCTCCGGAACGATCTGGAATCCTCTCCAGGGAATCCCACTATGAGATCCGTTGTTATCGCGATGTCAGGAACCATGTTCCTGATCCTCCTCACGAGATCCCTGTATTCCTCAGCTCTATAAGGCCTGCCCATAGCCTCTAATATGGGGTCATCCCCGCTCTGTAACGGGATGTGGAGGTGTTTGCACATGTATGGGTAAGAGGCGATGAGCTTTAAGAGCTCATCCGTCACATCGCGTGGAAGTATGGAGGAGAGCCTTATCCTTATCCCATCCGCCCTTTCTATTATCTTGGAAAGAAGGTCTTCCAAGCTAACTCCTACAAGATCCCTCCCGTAGGATCCAAGATCGACCCCGGTAAGGACCACCTCCTTTACCCCATTCCCTACAAGCCTTTCTATCTCCTCCAAGACATCTATCGGGTTCCTGCTCCTCCCCCTCCCCCTTGTCATCGGTATCCGGCAGTAAGAACAGAAGTTATCGCATCCATCCTGGACCTTGACGAACGCCCTGACCCTCTCCCCAAATCTACTTATCCTCAACCTGTTATCATATGTAGCCACGGCCCTTATATCGGAGATCGATATCAAGGGCCGATCCATGCCATCGATCTCCGATACGATCTCGGCTATCCTGCCCTTATCCTCGTTTCCAACGAATCCATCAACCCCCTTCATCCCAAGGAGGGCCTTGAGATCGGCCTGGACGTAGCATCCGACCATGAGGACCTTCGCATCTTCGTTCCTCTCCCTCGCCTTGTGGACCATCTGCCTCGACTTCTTCTCGCTTATGGATGTGACGGAGCATGTGTTTATAATGTAGATATCCGCCATATCCTCGAATGGAACGATCTCGTATCCGGCATCCCTTAAAAGCTCGGCCATCGCCTCGGATTCATACTGGTTCACCTTACATCCGATCGTCCCTATGGCGATCCTCATATCAGCAACCCCCTTGAGGCCAACTCACAGGTCAGGGCGGATAGGCAGAAGATGGCGGCCGTCTCCGACCTCTTCCTTAGCGTTCCCAGGGAAACCGGGATACCTCCTACGGCCTTAAGATCCTTTATCTCCTCCAGCTCGAACCCTCCTTCCGGACCCACGACAACAGCGCAGTTCCTCCATTCCCTCTCCCTTATAAGCTCCCATATCCCCTTCTCCTTTTCTTCCTCCCATGGGACCAGGATTAGGTCCGAGCCTTTTATGGCGTTCAGTGCTTCCTCCCACCTACATACCTTAACGGAAGGCGGGATCGGCCTCATGCATTGACGGCATGCCTCCAGAGATACCTTCCTGAGCCTTTTCTCCTTTCCAACCATCCCCTCCTCATGGAGCCTCGGCATGGACCTCCTCATAGGGGTCAGGATGATCTCCTTTACCCCGAGTTCCGTGGCCTTCTGAACGACGAGCTCGTTCTTATCCCCTTTTAAGATCCCTATCAGGATGGAAAGGGGAGCGGGCCTCCACCCCACCCTCTCCTTCCCAACTATCCCGCATATTATCCCCTCGCTCTCAACCCTTTCCAGGATAGCTTTATACTCCATTCCGGCCCCATCGTAAAGGACCAGCCTTTCCCCCTGCCGGATTCGAAGGACCCTCAAGGCATGATGGATATCCTCCGGATCCGAAAGGACCGCTTTATCCCCCTTTATGGCCTCCTCCCGAATGAAGAACACAGGGACTGTCAACGCTCGCTACGATCCCCACCCACTCGTCTTTCGTCATCGTTCTGATGATATGAAGTCCCGATGCCGAGACAAACCCTTTCATCTCCTCGGCTTCCCTTCCCAATATGCCGGACATTATGATGATCCCATTTCGGCGGAGGGCAAGGCGAGCAATTGGGAGAAGGGATTTTATAGGATCGGCTGTTATGTTCATCAAAACGATGTCGAATCTCTTGATCATCCCTCCGTTCAAGGTTCCAACCTTTGCCTCGAATGAAGATAAGACGTTGTTCCTCGATGCGTTCCAGCATGCTTCCTCGATGGCCCTCGGATCTATGTCGAAGGCGAGGACCTTAGAAGCCCCAAGCTTAAGGGCTGCTATCCCGAGGATCCCGGATCCCGTCCCCACGTCTGCAACGATCTCCCCTCCCCTTATCGTTTCCTCGAGCGCCTCCAGGCACATCTGGGTTGTCGGATGCGACCCTGTTCCGAAGGCCATTCCCGGCTTTATGAATATCGCTATCCTTCCCTCGAACCCCTTCCTCGCCTTGGAAGACCTGAATACGACCAACCTCTTTCCGACGAGGATCGGCTTGAACCTCTTCGGATCCTTGAACTTCGTGTTTCCTACGATGGAGATAGACATGGTCCATCTCCCTGGGGAAAGGCCGAAGGACGAGGCCCTATCCAGAAACTCCCTTATTACTTGAAATCTTTCCCCAAACGTATCGTCCATGGAGAGGTAGCCGGTGATGCGAACTCTATCCTCCCCTATTTCCGCTATCTCCACCCCACCGCTTCCAAGCTCGAAGAGGATGGAGGAAAGGGGATCGGAAGCCAGGGAGGATGTTTCCACCGAGATCCTAACCCATTCAGGAGCCATGGTTTTCTTGCATAAACCTCTTCAGCTTCCTCATAAAATCCTCGGATTCCGGATATGTCCCTCCCCTCGTCTCCCTTTGGAACTCCTCCAGGAGCCTTCTCTGATTTCCGGATAGGTTTACGGGGGTTTCGACGATGATCCTCACCACAAGATCTCCCTGCTGCTTCGACCTCGGATCCCTTATCCCCTTTCCTCTTAAAACGAACGTCTGTCCGTTTTGGGTCCCTGGAGGGATTCTGATCCTCGTAATCCCGTCGAGGGTTGGCACATCGATCTCCGTTCCAAGCGCTGCCTGGACAAATCCTATAGGGATATCGAGTATTATATCGTTCCCATCTCGCTTGAAGAGCTCATGTTCCCTCACCCTTATAAAGATGTATAGGTCTCCTGGTGGTCCTCCGTTCGTCCCGGCATCTCCAGCCCCTGAAAGCCTTATCCTCTGGCCGTTCTCCACCCCCGCTGGGATCTTGACCTTTATCCTGCTCCTCCTCCTCACCCTTCCGGAACCATGGCATTTGGGACACTTCCTCTCTATAATCCTTCCATAGCCTCCGCATGTCGGGCACGTCCTCGAGATCTGGAAGAATCCCTGTCTGAGGAAGACCTGGCCACGCCCACGGCATGTCGGGCATGTGGAATATGAGCTTCCACCGTATGATCCCGTTCCCCCGCAATCCTCGCACCTCTCCAACCTCGATATCTCTATCTCCTTCTCCACGCCTCTGGCGGCTTCCAGGAACGAGATCTCCATGTCATACCTTAAGTCCGAACCACGTTCTCCCTCCGTCCTCCTTCTCGTCGTTCCGAATCCGAATAGGTCCTCGAAATATTCGAGGACGTCGGAGAAAGGTCCGAAATCCACTCCGAAATCGTAAGGCTGCTGATATGAGGTCTCCGGGGATACTCGGCCGAACATATCGTATTGCCTTCTCTTCTCCGGATCGGAGAGAACCTCATATGCCTCGTTTATCTCCTTGAACTTCTCCTCTGCCTCCTTATTCCCCGGGTTCCTATCCGGATGATACTGCATCGCCAGCCTCCTATAGGCCTTCTTTATCTCCTCCTGCGATGCATCCCTTGGGACCCCGAGTATCTCGTAGTAATCCTTCATATCCAGAGATCACCGCCTTTCCTCCTCAGCCCCCCTCCTCCGGCCTCTTGGACACCTTTACTAAGGCAGGCCTTATAAGCCTGTCCTTGAAAAGGTATCCCTTCTGAACCTCCTCCACAACCATCCCCTCCGGAACATCATCCCTTTCTACGGTCTCCACGGCCTCGTGGAATAGGGGGTCGAAGGCCATGCCCTTAGCATCTATCTGTGTTAAGCCCCTCTTCTTGAGGATATCCAAGAACTGCCTATAGATGAGATCCAGCCCTTTCTTCATATCATCCACATCGCCGACGTTGGAGGAGCTCAATGCCCTTTCCATGTTGTCCAAAACCGGGAGTATGTCCTTCAGAAGGTCGACCTCCGCATATTTCAGTATCTCCTCTTTATCCCTCTCGAACCTCTTCCTCATGTTCTCTATCTCGGCCATAGCATAGAGGAGCTTCTTGTGGTAATCCTCCCTCCTCTGCCTTTCTGCCTCGAGCTCCTCCTTTATCCTCTCAACCTCCTCCTCGGCAGGCTTTACGAGCTCTTCCATCCTATCCTCCTCGTTCATGATCGATGGACCACCTCCTTTATCCCTCCGCTAAAGCCATGATTTCGGCTATGATCTTGTTGGATACGAGTATTCCTTTCTTCGTCAGCCTGAGCTTTCCATCGTATGTGAGGAAGCCATGGGAGGCAAGCCCCTCTATCCCCTCCCATATATCGCCGAGATCTACCCCATATCTTTCGGAAAGCCTTAGGAGATCGATCCCATTGAGCATCCTAAGCCCGAGCATGATCGCTTCCTGAAAGGCTTGGATCTCCGATGGCCTCTCTTCTTCCTCCGTCGCATCCCCACCCTTCATCATGGCGTTTACATACGATATTGGGTCGGATACGTTCCTCTTCCTCCTACCCCCGATAAAGGAGACGGCCCCAGCTCCGCATCCTATGTATTCCTCGTTCCTCCAGTATATCTGGTTATGGACGGATCTATAGCCGGGGATGGCGTAGTTCGATATCTCGTAATGCTCATAGCCTCTCCCCTCTACCAAATCCCATGCCATCTCATACATTGCTACGATTTCGTCCTCCTCCAGGATCTTCACGATCCCTCGATCCACCCAGATTTGGAGAAGCGTTCCTTCCTCAACGGTTAGTTCGTAGAGGGATAGATGCTTAGGGGAAAGGGAGAGGGCTGTCTCGAGGCTCATCCGCCATGAGGAAAGCCCTTGGCCTGGGATCCCGAAGATGAGATCCAGGTTCACGTTGGAGATCCCGGCATCCAAGATCATCTCGTATGAGCTGAGGGAGTCCTTGGACGAATGGAGGCGTCCGAGGAGATTCAACTCATCGTCGTTGAAGGACTGAACCCCCAAGCTGACCCTATTAACCCCGAAATCCTTCATGATCTTCACCTTTTCCCGGGTAAGGGTTCCTGGATTGGCCTCTATCGTGAACTCTTCGTCCTCCGGGGCTTTGAAAAGATCGGCGATCGAGCTTAAGAGGAGCTCGAGATCCCTTTCGCTTAGCGACGTTGGGGTCCCTCCCCCTATGTAAATGGTCCTGACCGTTCCTCCGAAGGTCGAGGAAATGCGTTCCATCTCCATCCTCAAGGCCTTGAGGTAAGGTCCTATCTCGTTGGGCTCGAAAGGCCTCGAGTTAAACCCACAGTAGATGCACTTCCTTAAGCAGAACGGGATATGGATGTAGAGTCCCGGAGGCTTTCCCCTCACTTGATTATCCCTATCCTGGTAGGGGGCCAGTATCTGAAGAAGGCCTTCCCCTTTATGTTCTTCTTCGGAACGAAGCCCCAGAACCTGCTGTCGTAGCTCCTATCCCTGTTGTCCCCCATGACGAAGTAGTGGCCTTCGGGGACTATAACGGGCCCATAGTTATCCCTTCTCACCATATCGTCGGGGAATATCTCGGCGGCTATGGCGGTTCTCGTGAAGGTCCTCGGATCCACGTGCTCCACATAAGGTTCTTCGTATCTCTTCCCATTGATGTATACGACCTTCTCCCTTATCTCGACCTTGTCCCCTGGAACGCCTATGATCCGCTTTATGTAGTCCACCTTCGGATCCACCGGATATTTGAACACTATTATGTCTCCTCTCTTCGGCTCCACAAACCTATAGAGGAACTTGGCGACGAGTATGTGATCCCCGATCTTCAAGGTCTCTTCCATCGAACCAGATGGTATCTTGAACGCCTGGACGACGAACGTCCTGATCAACATGGCGAGTATCACGGCGATTACAAGCGCTTCTGCCGTCTCCCTTATCTGTGCTTTCCAATCTATCCTCATCTTCTCCCCTCCCCATCCTCGCAAGGTCCATCGATCCCCTCATATCTTGAGGACGGCGAGAAAAGCCTCCTGGGGGACCTCTACCTTCCCGAACTTCTTCATCCTCTTCTTCCCTTCTTTCTGCTTCTCCAGAAGCTTTCTCTTCCTTGTGACATCTCCCCCATAGCACTTTGCCGTGACATCCTTCCTTAAGGGCTTTATCGTCTCCCTCGCTATGACCTTGCTCCCTATGGCAGCTTGTATTGCAACTTCGAAGAGGTGTCTCGGTATCAACTCCTTAAGCTTCTCGACAAGGGACCTTGCCCTGTGATAAGCCCTTTCCCTATGGGCGATGAACGAAAGCCCTTCAACCATCTGTCCGTTAAGGAGTATATCGACCTTCACGAGGTCCGATGGCCTATAATCCTTGAGCTCATAGTCCATAGAGGCATATCCCCTCGTCCTGCTCTTGAGCCTGTCGTAAAAATCCGTTATCATCTCGCTGAGGGGCATGTCGAAGGTGAATATGGCCTTTGACTCCCCAGGATACTCAACCCCTATGAGCTCGCCCCTCCTCTCCTTTATAAGGCCCATGACCTCCCCAACGTAATCGGTGGGCGATACGACCTGAACCCTGACATATGGCTCCTCTATCTTCTCTATGACCCCGGGCTGTGGGAACTTAGAAGGATTGGATACCTCTATCTCCTCCCCCTTCCTCGTCCTTATCCTATAGGCCACGCTTGGGACGGTCGCTATGAGATTAAGCCCGTATTCCCTTTCAAGCCTCTCCTGGACTATCTCCATATGTAACATCCCGAGGAATCCGCACCTGAATCCGAACCCAAGGGCCTGGGAGCTTTCCGGTTCGAAGACGAAGGATGCATCGCTTAGGTGCAGCTTCTCCAGGGCATCCCTAAAGGCCTGGTAATCGGCGTTGTTCACTGGGTATAGGCTGCAGAAGACCATGGGCTTCATCTCCTTGTAGCCGGGAAGGGGTTCCTTGGCCGGATTCCCCGCATCCGTTATCGTATCCCCTATCCTCACATCCGCCGTCCTCTTTATCCCCGCTATGACATACCCAACCTCGCCGCATGAAAGCCGATCTACAGGCCTCATCCCAAGCTCGAATACCCCGACTTCCCCAACCTCGTATGCCCTCCCCGAGGCCATCATCTCTATCTTCATCCCAGGGACTATCATGCCATCCATAACCCTGACGAAAACTATCACCCCTCTGTATGGATCGTATGTCGAGTCGAAGACGAGCGCACGAAGCGGCTCATGGGGATTCCCATGGGGAGGCGGTATCCTTGAAATTATCGCTTCAAGGACCTCATCTATTCCTATACCTTCCTTGGCGCTGACGAGGATCGCGGAGGAGGGGTCCAATGCCAATATCTCCTCCATCTGCCTTTTCGTCGACCCTATATCCGCGCTCGGAAGATCTATCTTGTTTATGACAGGGATGATGGCGAGGTCGTGTTCCATAGCGAGGTAGTAATTGGCAAGGGTTTGGGCTTCAACCCCGCTGGATGCATCTACGACAAGTATAGCCCCTTCGCATGCAGCGAGGCTTCTCGAAACCTCGTAGGAGAAATCGACATGGCCAGGCGTATCTATGAGGTTCAGGACGTATTCCGAGCCATCCTTCGCTTTATAAGACATACGGACGGCCTTTGCCTTTATCGTTATCCCCCTTTCCTTCTCCAACTCCATCGAGTCCAGAACTTGTTCTATATTAGGAGAAGGGGGTATAAGGCCAGTCCTCTCCAGAAGCCTATCTGCAAGGGTGGATTTACCATGATCTATATGAGCTATTATGCAGAAGTTCCTTATAAACTTAGCATTCATTGGATTAAACAACACCCCAGACCAGCGTTCTTTAAATCACCCCCGTGCTTTCTTTTTTAGATTTTAGCATGGAAACGCCTTGTTGTCAAGGAGGACCGGGTGGAGATATGGCCGTATTGAGGGCAGGCACAGGGGCCTGCCCCTACGAGGGCCACGAGGATGGTTACGATCCGCCTTCCGAGCGCAGGAAGGGGGGTCTCTAAAAGGAGGCGGAGAAGGGCGTTAAATGTTCCTTAGCTCGCCCTGGGAGAGGATGAACTTCCTACGGTTGACTATGTAGCTCTTAAACGACCTCATGTCCAGTCGGAAGAGGGAAAGGAAATCATTGGGGTTTTGGTTCAGAACCTTGGCCTTTATCTCGACCTCTTGCTCCAACCTCCTCTCCATCGCATCTATCAGCGGGAAAAGCCTCTCCTCGGTGAAAACCTCCTTGCAAAGCTCCTTCAGCCTCTCCAAAAACCTCCTCCTGAAATGCCTGTTGGAGAGAAGAGGGCCGGAAAGGTATCCCGGAGGACGCCACCACGCATCTCTCCCCATGCCCCATCCCATGCTCGAATCTCTCTCCATACCCGGAGGCCTGTCCCCATCCATGCCGAAGGTCAGGGGCATATTGTAGAAAGGATAAGGGGGAGAGGTGCATCCGTCGTGATAGCCCCACGTCTTGTCCAGATCCCAAGGTATTACCCTCCATTTCCCCGTCCCATTCGTATCGTGATAGAGGAAGTGGTTGTTGAAGAACCCATCCCAGTTCGATATGAGCATGCTGACGGCGAAGTAAGACGCTACCTCATCTACATCTATGGCTTTCCTTATATACTCCCATTCCTCGTCGCCCGAGAGATCCTTCAACTTCCCCACCAGCTCGATTATGTCCTCGTGCCCCTTCATCCTGTTCGTCTTCTTCTCGTGCTTCTCAACTATATCGCTTCCCCACCAGACCACCTTATAGAGGTTCCCCCTATCGTCCATCCCGTTCCTTGCTATGAAATTCCTGTTTGGCTGCTCTATAAGGAGGTAGAAGCCGAGGGGCTTGTCGTTGAACCATATCCTTATATGCTCGGAATAGGGCGAGAGAACCCCAGCCATCCTGAAGAGCTCATAGCTCAAGGCCTCGGCAAGGGCGAAACGCGGGATATACTCGTAGATTATGTTTAGGGTCGTCATCCCCATTAGAGGTTGATGTTTGTGAAGCCTGACCTTCCACCCTCCCCTGCGCGGCGTCACCCTTATATGGTCGAAGACCATGTATTCCCCGGAGCCCTGCGGGACGTATACGAAGGCGCAGTTAGAGCGGGGACGTGGGATTGTGGATATGCCGAAGGGCATGAAGTCCACCGCCCTGTCCCCCTTCGCCTCAAGGTCTATTATAAAGCCAAATGGTATCGATGCTTTCTCGATACCGGAATAAACGTAATAGGAGTAAGTTGGGCAGGGCTCCTCCTCCGACGGATGGATCCTTATAAAGCCCGCCCTATCCTCCGCTTTGATCCTGAACCTGACGAGGGTTCGATCCTCAAATCCTCCTATCTCGGCCTGGTATTCGCCATCCCTTTCATCTCCGGAGATAAGCCTCATGGGCTTTCCCTCCTCCATGGCCTCGACCCTATGCCTCGCTATCCTCCAAAGGAGGAGGACCGATCTCACCCCATCGGGATCGGAAACATGGACGGAGACGGTTACCCTCTCCCCTTGACGAGGGCACCTCGGGGAGAACCGGAGATCGGACACGATCGGGGGCAGGTTCGGACAATAGCTATCGTTCCGCCTTCCAGGGGTTCCGGATGGCGTCCTCGTGCTTGGCAACTTGGATGGCGCCCAGTTCTCAGGGATCCCGCTTGGCGCATATGGACATATTCTCTCCAGGGATGATGAATAACCGTCAGGGGCAACGGGCCAAGGGGGCCTGTCGGAGTAGTTGACCGTGTCCACAGGATCCCCATGGGAGTTGCAGAGCTCGATCGTCTCCCCCTTATGGCTCAAGCTCCCGGAGAAGTTGCCGAGGACCCGGTCTTTAAGGCCATATGTCCTGCGGAATGCTTTCATATCGCGGCAAATCACCAGGAATGTCTGGGGTTCCATCCTCGTTCCCTTTGGGAAGACAAACCTTATCCCCTTCGCGAAGGACCAACCCGAGAGATCCACAACCTCCTTCCCGCAGTTGAGAAGCTCCACGTATTGGAGGTCCTCCCTATCGTCCGGAGGATGATACATTATCTCGTTTATGACTATATCCCCTCCAAAGGCGGAGGAGGGGAAAAGGAGGAAAAGGAGTATCGTTATCATAGTCCGATCGAGATGTTCAAGGTAGCTATCTCAAACGCCCTTAATGGAACGTATATATCGTTCCCCGAAACCTTTACCTCCGATCCATCCCTCGTATATTTCCCCCATTCCATCATATCGGTAACGGAGGCTTCGAGAACATTTCCTAACATAGGGTTGATGTGTATCCTCGCCTCCGTTTCCTTCCCACAAGATTCGTAGATCCTGATCACGATCCCGTTCCCGTCCTCGGGCATCTTAACCGTCGAACATATAACATTTGGCGGGTTCACCGAGATGAAGGAGGAACGGGACGGGAACCTCCCACCGTGGGCGGAAGGGAATTCAACCATAATTGGGTAGTTAAAGCCGTAGCCCATCTGAACCACCATCGCTTCGTCCCATCTTCCTTTGTGTGGATATATCGCATACCTTATCACGTGTTCCCCAACAAGGGGGTCGTCCGACTGATCGGAGAAGGAAAGCTCCATCCCCGGATAGCCACGGTTAGGCCCTCTGAGGAGGCTCAGCTCTACCTCGTTCCCCTTTATGCTATATCCATATTTGCTGTCGTTTATTATGCTGATCCCATAGCTCCCATCATCCCTCTCGAGATCTGCCCATCTTAATGCCGGGACCTCGAACTTGGCCTTGTCCGCTTCCTCCCATGGCCTTTCCGGGAACCTCGTTGCCGTGCCCTCGTATCCATCGAGGGTGTAGTCATAACGCTGTATTACCCCATATGGGATCTCATATGTTGCGAAGACGTTTCCGAAGCTGAGCATAAAGACGGCCTTCGCAAACCTGTAGCGCTCCTGCCACCATACCCTCGTCTCACACTCTATAAGCGGGATCCCTGAGATCAGGCTGAGATCCTGGACGAAGACCGAGTTCCCGAACCTCCTCCTCGCCCTAACCGTCGCCTTTACAGGCCCTTTCCTGACAAGCTCTAAGGAGTCGAGGGAAAGGAGGTCCTCGTGGTCGCCAAGGTATATGTTCCACGCCGGCTCTCCCCCGGGTGCGTTCGGGGGCCTATCCTCGTAAACCCTTATCATGTTGCAATAGCCCCCCTCCGCCACGACCTCCACCCCGTTCGCCTTATCCAGAATAGAACTTATGCATCCGTTATCCCTATCTATCGATACCTTGAAGAACTCGTTCTCCATCATCTCCTCGGATGCGTAGAGCTCGGTTGTTGCGTGGAATCCCTCCGGCTTCAGCCTGTAGACCGAATAGCCAATGGATGGAACATCCTTTGCGACGAATATCAGCTTCCCATCCTCCTCCTGGCTTGGGAGGTGGTATCCATCGGGGCCCAAAACCCCAGCCTCCTTCCACCCTTCCGGGATCTGGATCTCCACAACCCCATCCCTATCGAAGGATAAGGTGTTGAAGAGGAGAACGGGCATACCATCGCCCATCGTGTCTATCTCTTCCGAGATCGCCTTCAGGGCGGATGAGGCAGCCCTCGACCCTATCCCCCGAATCCTCCTGTAGTCCTCGGCCGCCTCGACGTAGACCTGATTTATGGAGGTTCCGTCTATGTTATCGTGGACCTGCCCGAAGAGGAGGAGCTTCCAGGCCTCTTCGAGTTCGTCCTTTGGATAAGGGTGGCCGAGAAGATGTGCCAGGGTTGATAGTTTCTCCGAATCGAGGAGCAACATCTCACACCTTCTGTTCTCCCTCTTGACCATCGCCTCGGTGGTGAACGTCCCACGATGGGTCTTGACGTATAGCTCATCCCTCACGACCGGGATGTATATCCTATTGGAAAGATCCTCCATTTCGGAGAAATAGTCCTCAGCCCTGGAGAATAACAGCTTCGGGAAATCGTCCCTTCTTTGAAGCTCGATCCCCTTTACGATCATCTCCTCCGTAGGCCCTCCTCCGTGATCGCCTCGTCCGAAGAGGAAGATAAGGATGGGGATTCCGTGGACCTCAACCATCCTCCTCAGCTGCTGTTTTATCCTGTCTTCATCTATCGATTCGGTGTAGCTGCCAACCGTATGGCAGGATAGGACCCTGGATCCATCTGGGGCTTCCCACCAGAATAGATGATAGGGGAACGGTATTGGCGGGGACATCCTTTCTATCTGCCATTTCAGCTTATGGGTCAGGAAGAACCTTATCCCACATCTGGCATATATTTGAGGCAAGGTCCAGGCAAACCCGAATGTGTCCGGGAGCCATCCAACCTTCACATCGACCCCAAACCTATCCATGAAATACCTCTTTCCGTATAGGTGTTGTCTGACAAGGGACTCGCCATCCAGGATATTTGCGTTGTGCTCGCACCATGAACCTCCAACTATCTCCCATCTCCCTTCCTTGACCTTCTCCCTTATCCTCTCGAATATATCGGGGTAATGCTCCTCAACCCAGATGTATATCTGCGCGGAGCTCTGGGAGAAGCATAGGGAATCGTATCTATCCATGAGGTCGAGGACGTTCCTGAAGGTGTTGGGGATGATCTCCTCTATCGTCTCGGACTTAGGCCAGAGCCAGGAGAGGTCGATATGGGTGTTCCCCACAAGGTAAACCTTCATTTCATTTATCGGAATCCCAGCTATTCTATCCCCCATCCTCTTAACCTCCTCCAACATTATATGGCATGGGCACCCTGCCCGCTGAGCTCAGGCAGGATGCCCGTGCCTCATATCCACCGCCAAAAGCGCTGGTTACTTTATCCCATATGTTGCAACCCACTCTATGAGGTTCTGTATAAGGGCCTGGGCAGCGCTAAACTGCGAATCAGCCCTTGCATCCAACGTCGTGAGGACTATAATCCCATCCCCGTATTTGGCGAAAAGGGCATCCGCCTGGGATGTGTTGTCCGCCCTAAGGGCGAAGGGAACGTATTCCGGAGACCAGTTAGTCCACGTATCATCGAGGACAACGGCGTTAAGATCGATGGGGTTGGGCTTCTCGAAGAGCTTGGATTTAGCCCCATCGTCGGTAATGGTAGCGTTGTGGTCTCCCGCATCGAGAATGCTTATCGGATACGGCAAGAAGTCCGGATTCCATGTAGCATCGTTAGTGGCAGCGGTCGCAACCCTACCCCCTTGCTTTATGTAATCCTTGAACGCCTGGACCTTAGCAGGATCCACGGAAAGCTTCATGTCTCCAGGAGCATTTGCCCAGTTCCATCCGAGATATACGACCCAATACTTCTTCAGCTCGCTCAGGGAGCCGGGTATGTCGGCAAACGAGCCTATTGCGGTAACCGAGACGGGCTTCCCAGCTATCTTCGGGATAAGGCTCTCGAGCCTGTTCCAGTCAACCCCAGGAGCGGTGCCCGCCGATCCTCCCACAGCGAGTATCTCTATCTTGGACGGGAGGACAGGGCCTACCTTCGTAAGGGTTATATCCCCTATATCGATGGGACCGCCTGGCTTAAGCTCGACATCCACGCTCTCCTGGCTGTATCCACCCTTATATGCCTTTATCGTATACCTCCCAGGCGGAAGCTCTATGGAGAAGAGGCCGTTTTTCGGGGTTGTGACCTTATCCCCAGTTTCGAGGACCTCAACCGTCGCATCGGAATAATCGTCCGTCTCGGGGAGCACAACCCTCCCCTGCAACGTGACAAGCTTTATGAGCTCTATCGTCCCGAGGTCCACAACCTTCCCAGGCGTTATCACCACGTCCTTCGAGAACCTCGAATAACCCGACTCCTGGATTAGGACGGAGTAGCTCCCCTCTGGAACGCCCCTGAAGACGAAAACCCCTTTATCGTCCGTTTGGGCGCTCTCCCCCAACCCCCCTATCTCAACCTTTATCCCCGAGAGGGGCTTGCCCTCGGCCATGACCTTCCCCGTTATCGAGATTGGCTCTTCCGTTGGAGTTGTAACCTCCTCCTTCTTCGCACAGCCCAATATCCCAACCCCTAAGGCTATCGCCAAACCCAAAGCCATCCATGCCCTCATATCTATCCCCTCCTTCAGCATAGGGTTGAAAAAGGGCCTTAAAACCTTTTTCATCGAAAGTCTACCATAAATGGGAAGGAGATGTCAAGGGATCGTGCCCTGGCCGACAGCGCTCAGGCATATTTTGAGCACCCGCTGGTTGCCGCTATCGGCAACGATGGCTTTTGTCCCACGTAGTGCCACGAAGGTAGGCTCGTTCAAATGCCACAGGTCATCGCCTGCCACGTCCGTCTCCCCCAGAATCCCCATCACATGCCAGGAGCTCCAATCCACCAACAGGACCCTATGCCGCTCGGTGTCGCTCAGCAGCATCCATGGCCCATCTACTGCGAAATGCAGCCGCTTGCCCAACCGCTGATGTTCGTCCTCTCCCCCGCGAAACTCCTCCGTCAATCGATAAACATCGCCATCCGGCGTCAGCACCACGATTCGTCCCTCATCCGCGACCAACAGCCTGCCATCGGTGAGGGCGGCGATATCCGTCGGCGCCCGCAGCACCGTCCCTTCGACCTTTACCGGACGCCAATTGCCGGAGATGCGCAATCCAGGACGCCAAAACTCCGCCTGCCAAATTCGTCCAGTCGCTCGATCGGCGACAAACACCATCCCCTGTGGCTTTCCCGCCAATACCTGCACGGATAACCCCGTCGGCTCTCTTATCGGCACCGGCTCGCCTACCCGCTCCGCCTCGTTCCTCTCACCCACCCGATGGCGGAAGATCGCCGGCACGGGCGAGCGCTTCTGCAAGTCGTCCAAGCGATATTGAGCGGCGAGCGCGAAGAAACCCTCGTCGAAGTATCCGGGTGTGACGGCGATATGGAGTTCGGCTTTCCGAGGAGGTGCATCCGCAGCGTCCTCCCATCGCCACCATAGTTGCGCCCGTTCCGTCCCAATCGTCACCCAGCCATCTTCCGATAAGCCCACGCCGGTGATGACGGGCAAGCAGCCGATTCGCCTTAGGAAATCCATCCGCTGTTCCCTTCCATCCCACCGGGCGAGATATAGGGCATCGGGCATTGTCGTCGTGATAGCTAAAAGCTGCTGGTCGCCCCTTTCCGCAACGCATAGCACCTGTGTCGGGTATCCCAACTCGTGGTGCCATTCCACGATACGCCCCGGCGCCCCCTCTCCCTTTAGGGACAAGCGGGCAAGGAAGCCATACCATGCCGTGTCCCACAGAGCACCCCCTGTCAGCGAGATGACCCCCAGGAACTGCGTCGGGATGGCGGGCGTCTTGGGGCAGGGGATGGGGAATCCTTCCAGCATCGTCCCATCGGGCTTAAAGGCGGCGATGCTAAATGCCATAGGATGGGTCTCGCCTCCTACGAACAGCCCGAAGTAGCCGCCGAGGTAAAGGATGCCCCTATGCTCGTCCACCGCAATGCCCTGTGGGGATTCGCCGGAAACGCTGAAGGCTAAGCTTATCCTTGCCGACTGCGTTTCATCCGTTGGCGGCGAGATGAGGTAAATGCCGATACGGGCCTCTTGGAATTCCGCGGGCTCACAGGCGAGCACGAGCTTTCCACCAAGTGGCTGTGGCGCAAGGCAATATGGGATGCGATCCCGCTTTCTCTCCGGCAATGCAAGCAACACGGGATGTGCTACGCGCTTCCCTTTCCCAGGACGCATCGGGACGCCGAACAACGCCGCCTTCCCTTCGGGCGTTATGCCGAGGAAGTAAAGGGTATCGTTGAGGACAGCAAATGTGCGGCTGTTAACGATACTGCCTTGCGGTTCAAGAGGGATGCGTTCTATCAGTCGCCCATCCAGTCCAATACGGTTAATGGCGTCGCCACCGCTTACCCATAGCGTCAGGTCGCGGTCTAAGGCGACCCCGGTCGCACATCGGTCGAAGGGAAGGTTTCCCACCCGGACCAACCTCGCCCCTGCCTCCCCGCTATTGCCTATTACCCCAACAGGTTCTATGTTTGCACCGCTCACAGCGCCTGTTAGGAGCAGAATCCATGCTATTCCGATAAGGAACCCCATGAACATCGCCTCCGGTGCCGAACCTTCGCCCTACTCGACGACGATCTGACCCCAGTTGCCCGGTTGCAGCCGTGCTTCCGTCGGGATATCGTTGACGATGGCGGTATCCTTGTTGAAGTAACATGCCCGAAGGACGTTGCGGCTGCCACCTTCATCCGACCATATCACGCCAAGATCGCCTTTGTAGCTTGCCGATGGCTGGGGCGCAAAGCCGATAGCGGAAAGCGGCACCGCTGCCTCCAACGTGTAGCCTTCGCTCGTTCGCCGAATCGCCACCTTCGCCGCTTTTAAAAGCTCAACCCGGTCGAAGGATTCCACGCCTGTCGGGGATGTGAAGAGCCTCGGCGCTTGCTCGCCACCTCGAGCGAACGGCTCGTAAAGGACGCATACGGGCTTATCCTCCATCGAGCTGAATAGCAACCGGATATCGCCGGCCACGGGCTTCGTCCGCTTCGGATCCGCTAACGGATCCGTGCCCAGGAACAGGTCGCAGGCATCCCCTGTCTTGAATAACATGGCGAACTCCTTTCCGCCGTTTCGCATCGGGGAGTCATCTTGGACATAAAAGGCGGCATAGAGGTTCTCCTCGTCATATGCCAGCGCCGCTCGAGCTATCCTGCCGGCGCCGGCGTCGATGATCGCCGCCCAGCTCCGATCCCACTCGCCCAGGTCTCCGTCGACCACGATGCGTCCATGTGAGACCTTCCTCAGCCGAAGGGGCGGTAACGGGCTGACGAACCCTTGCCGTCGGGCAGCTGCTTCGATCGCCAGCCGATGGTCTGCTTCCGTCAGCATCACCTCCGCCTGTGCCGTCCGAAGGCTTTCGAGTCCCGTCACCTCCCAGATGCGGCAATCCGTGTCTCCTGCGATCAGGTAAACTTTTCCATCCCGATGGTTGCGGAACAGAAAGCCGGAGAAGTTCTCCGGCCATACCGTCGTCTCATCCGCCTTCGGTCCATAGCGGTTGTCCTTACAAAGCGATGCTACCCAAAGCCCATCGGATGTGAGCAGGTTGAATTGTCCGAAGTAGCCATTGACGCCGATAAGCGTCAATCCATTTTTTAGCTTCGCCTTCCCGATGAACTTCATCGCCCCGACGACATCCCCAGGCCTTGCAAGGGGTGAGTCCAGACCGAAGCCCAACCAAACCCGCCTATAAGCCCAAATCCGCTCAGCATCCGCCGATGGCGTTATTCGATAACAAGAGATCGCTTGCCACTTTGCACCCTTTCCGTAAGCATCCCCTCCTTCCTGCTCGAGCACGAACAACCTATCGCCATCCCTTATAATGCTATGGATAGCGCCCTTGCCCCTGACGAACATCAGCGGCTTTTGCTCGCTCGGCTTTGGATAAACGGGAACGCCTTTCGGCAACCATTCCTTGACGAGAATTCGCCATATTGCCCCTGTTCCGTATGGCGTTGCGCTCCATATGGTCAGGTCTTCGTCCACCCAAGATCCCCAATACAACCCCCAGAAGGATTGAACCGGCTCCAGCGCGAACTCTTCGGGTTGCACCAACCCATCGCCGTTGAGATCCGTCCACCAGAAGGCGAAGGAATGGGGATTGCGCCAGAACCTTTCCCTTAGCTCCTCGGGGAGCGGCAAATCGTCCTTTGTGAAGCCATGTAACGGCAATGCACCGGCCGGTCCAAGAGCGCATACGGGTTGTGCTATGAAATCGCCGCTAAGCCTATAAATGACGATGCCACCCCGGCCGCAGTGAACGAGGTAGGTGCGTCCCTGGACATGGCGGAACTTATAATCCCTGTCGGTATAGCCATCGTCTGAAAAGCTCAAGCCATACAACTGCGGGCGAACAAGCGTCGCCAGGGTTTGCCATCGTCCCGTCGAATAGTCCACGGAGAAGAGGGTGGCATGGGTGTTGACGAACTGCGGTTGGGCTTCATCGGCAGCCCCCATAACGGCGTAATGACCCGGCCCCAGTAAATCGGCCCTCAGCCTCCCATCCCTTGTCCAGACGCTGATTCGCCTCGGCGCGTCGTCGTGTTCGCAGACCCATATCTTGCCCTCGCGATCGACGGTGATTCCTGCGGGGCGCAGCAATCCCTCCGGCTCATAACGCCCTAAGAATGGTCGTCCGCCATGCTTCCCGATGGTGCCCAGCAACTTGCCATCGCCGCTGAACACCTTCACCTGCATCTCCTTACCGCAATCGGCTACGTAGATATTGCCGTTTCCATCCAGTGCCACGCCCCATGGTGCCGAAAGCCCTTCTGTGACCAGCGGCGCGACGTCGCCGGTTTTCGGGTCCAGCCGCACAAGCCTTCTTCCGCTGACCGCTATCAGTTTTCCGTCCTTCGCGACGGCGATCCCGCATGGCTTTGGCAAGGGGAACTCCTTCAACCGCTCGCCCGTTCGCCAATTCACGGCTACGATTTTGTCTTCCAGGAAAAGGGATCCATAGAGCAGATCGCCGAGGACAGCTATCCCGAGCAGGTTCAGGCCCAGCTCCTGCGGTCCGAAATCCTTTTCCTTGAACCGTTCCCAAGCCCTCTTCCTTGCCACAAGCGGGTGGTAAATGCTAAGGCGTTCGTAAGGCTGCAACTCCTTGGGCTTTATTTCATCCGGCCATTCGCTGAGGAGGAGCGTGCGCTTGCCGAATGGGAAGTTAAGGGGCTTTCCGCTTCTGGCATCCCAAAGGACGACCCCTGCCTTGTTGGGCACCTTTGGATCGGCCCAGTCGCCGCCCCAGCTCTTTCCGTCCTGGGCCACGAACACGCGCTCTCCGTCGCTTGCCAGCGCCGTTATCAGGATGCCGAGTTCCAGGACCTGATGCTGTCCCCAGAGCTTTTTGCCGATTCTCATAGCGATGCCATCATCTTCCGGCAATTTCGGATCAACGGCGATAAGGGCTGTGCCGGCTTCGCTTATCGTCCATGCGAGGTAAACCCGTTCCCCATCGGAGGCGGCGGCTATGGGCGGCCCGTGGTCGCCGCCCCAACTTCCCGTCCCGTCGTCGGTGCGCCAGGGCGGGTTGCCGGCGTTGTGGAGCGAGGTCACATAGCGCTGCCCAATGCCCCTATGTGTCAGGACCTTGACGGTATATCGCCCAGCGGGCAAAGGTCGACCTTCGTCGTCGAGGCCGTCCCAGCGGATCGTCAAGGTGTTCCCTTTTAGGTTCTCCGAGCTCGGCTGGAAAACCGGAAGGGTGCGGACGAGGATGCCGTTGGCGTTGAAGAGGGCGGCGCTGACCGATTTCGCCTGTGAGTCTGGCAAGGGTATGTGCAAACTCAGCGGCAATTCCCGTTCTACCGGGGCTTTCGGGCGCTCCGCCGGGCGTAGTTGTCCCCTTGGCAGGAAAACGGCTTGCCCCCACATGCCCGCATTCTGGAACGAGAAGCCGGCCTCGCGGATGACGTCGTTGAAGGAGCATACCTGCTTCCAGCCCGTTGAGTCGCTCCACAGAGGTTGGACGACGAGGGCGATCCTATCACCGGCTTTAGGTGGATTTTCCTTCGCGTTCAAGCGCTCCCAAGGGATACGGGCCTCGAGGGTATATCCTTTTCCATCCTTATCCCTGCTGAAGGCCACCCCGGAATCCCCGCCCGTCCAGATCTTCACGCCGTGGTAATCCATGCCATAGGCTATGTGGAGGACCGGCAGCTGGCGATCTGTGAAGGACCAGATCGTCAGGTGGCATATGCGGTCGCTGTTGGAGTTGGGAAGAGGGTAGGGAGCCGTCGGGTCGCTACATAGGCGAACCTGCAATGCATCGCCTGCCCAGCCGAGGTTGGGTTCGACGGCGGGGTCGTGGTGGTTGAGCAAGGGGGTGTCGTCGACGAAATGAGCGCCGATATAAAGGGCATGGGCATCGAACATGAGGGCTATAAGAAGCGTGAAGCGGGGTTTAAGGGTTTCCTCGAAGACGGGCTCGATCGCCGCTGTCATATCCCAATCGCTTAGATCGCCGTCGATCGTCACATGTTTCGGCGCGGGGACGACGAAGATGCGGTCGTGTCTCTGCGGCTGTGCCAACGCCGTTGCCCAACCCATGCTCAAAATGAGAAATCCAACGGATGCTGCCCTAACCATCCTCATATCCATCCCCCCTTTGTCGAAGGACCTTCCAATAAGGACTTACCACAAAGCGGCAGGGGATGTCAAGGATCGCTTCTTTGAGGTGATCATAAGTAGGGGCAGGCCCCTGTGCCTGCCCAATGCAGGCCCTCAATCAGGAATTCGGAATTGAAAAATCCTTGTAGGGGCAGGCCCCTGTGCCTGCCCTGATTTTGGGCAACCACCAATCAGGAATTCGGAGTTCGGAATTCGGATTTCGGAATTGAAAAGAAATGGCGAAAGGCGAAAAGCAAAATACGGAGTTACCCAGTCTTTTCAATTCCGCAATTCGCATTTCGCAATCTCCCAGTTCATGGGAACATATCCTTGTAGGGGCAGGCCCCTGTGCCTGCCCTGATTTTGGGCAACCACAGGGGGTTGCCCCTACAATTCCGGATCCCCTTTAGAGGATGGTTACCTTTTGGGTAACGCAGTCACATGGCTCCGGTAACATTTTACATGATAGATCGCGATGGCTTGACATGGTGATGATCTTGGGTTTATAATTGTCTAAAAGAATAAGGGAGGGGTCTTATGGTCGTAATAGTTGGGGAGAGGATAAACAGCACCAGGAAGGACGTTTTGATGGCGATAAAGGAGAGGGACGGGTCTTTCATAATGGATGAGGCGAGGAGGCAGAGGGAGGCCGGGGCCGATTACATAGATTGCAACGCGGCAGCCGTTGGAATGTCCGAGGAACCGGAAGCCTTGGCCTGGGTTGTAGAGCTCGTTCAGGAGGCGACGGGCGCCCCATGTGCCATAGACAGTCCGAATCCGGAGGCGATAAGGAGGGCTTTGGAGGTCCACAGCGGTCAGGCGATGGTGAATTCGATAACGGCCGAGAGGTCGAGGTTTGAGCTGCTTATCCCTTTGATCCTCGAGCATAAGGCGAAGGTTATCGCTCTTTGCATAGACGAGTCCGGGATGCCGTCCGGCTTGGAAGATAGGTTGGAGAAGGGGAGGAGGATTACGGATATGCTCCTCGATGCCGGCATCCCGCCTTCCGATATCTACATCGATCCCCTTGTCTTCCCGATATCCATAAACCAGGAGAACGGGATCTCGTTCCTTAAGGCTTTGGCCAAGCTGAAGGAGCTCTATCCGGATGCGAACACGATAGGGGGCATAAGCAACGTCTCCTTCGGCCTCCCAGCGAGGAGGGTTTTAAACCGGGCTTTTGTGGTCCTCGCCATCGGGATGGGGATAGATGCTCTGATACTCGATCCAACGGACGGGGAGCTCATGTCCCTGATATTCGCAACGGAGGCGCTCCTTGGAAGGGATGAGTTCTGCATGGGGTATATATCCGCTGCCCGGGAGGGCAGGATTCGCATATGAAAGGGGTGAAGGGAATGGGAGTTAAGGAGATAAGGTGGCATGCGAGGGCCGGCCAGGGGGCTAAGACGGCCGCCCAGCTCTTTGCGGAAGCGGCCCTCGGGGTTGGGAAGTTCATCCAGGCCTTTCCAGAGTTCGGGCCCGAGAGACGTGGGGCTCCTATGCAGGCGTTCGACAGGGTTAGCGATAGCCCGATCCATATCCATAGCGCCGTGGAGAACCCTTCCGTCGTCGTCATACTCGATGAGACGATAATAGGAACGGTGGACGTCCTAAAGGGGCTTCCTCCGGACGGCATGATAATACTCAACACAAAGGCATCTCCGGAGGAGATAAGGGAGAGGTATGGGATAAAAGGCAGGAGGATATTCACCGTGGACGCATCCCAAATAGCCATGGACCTTTTCAAGAGGGATCTTTCAAGCGTCCCCATGCTCGGGGCGCTCGCCTTCGCAACCGGCCTCATGAGCCTCGAAGAGCTGATAGAGGACTCGAGGAGGAGGCTTGAGAAGAAGTTCAAGGCAAACCCACAGATAATCCAGGCCAACATAGAGGCGATAAGGAGGGGGTATGAGGAGCTTAAGGCGGAATCGGCTCCGCCTCAGGAGGAGGTTGAGGAGGTCGAGGAGCAAAGGTTCCTGACATGGAAGGAGCTGAATATAGGAGGTATAATACCGGAGGGGGGGAGCTCGGCGAGGTATAAGACGGGCGGATGGAGGGTGGAGAGGCCTATCCTTAACAAGGAGAAATGCATAAACTGTCTCCTCTGCTGGATCTCCTGTCCGGAGGGGGCGATAAAGGTTCAAGATGGGAAGATAGCCGGGATAGATCTCGACTATTGCAAGGGATGTGGGATATGCGCCGTGGAATGCCCTCCTAAGGTCAAGGCCATAGATATGGTCCCGGAGAAAGGTTGAAGAGGAGGTGGGTTAGAGTTGTCCATTGTCGAGCACGAGGTGGTTGCGTTGACGGGGAACGAGGCGGCTGCCGAGGCGATGCGCCAGATAAATCCGGACGTCGTTGCTGCCTATCCCATAACTCCCCAGACGGAGATAATGCAGGTCTTCTCGAGCTATGTCGCCGACGGGGCCGTGGATACGGAGCTCATCGCCGTCGAGAGCGAACACAGCGCCATGAGCGCATGCATAGGGGCGGCGGCTGCCGGGGCAAGGGTTATGACCGCCACCTCTTCCCAGGGGTTAGCGCTCATGTGGGAGATGCTATACATAGCCGCAAGCCTGAGGCTTCCAATAGTAATGGTGGATGTCAATAGGGCTTTGAGCGGGAACATAAACATACATTGCGATCACAGCGACACGATGGGCGCGAGGGATTCCGGATGGATCCAGATATATTCCGAGAACGCTCAGGAGATCTACCACAACATCATCCAGGCCGTCCCGATAGCGGAGGGCATATTCCTCCCGACCATGGTCATGATGGATGGCTTTATAACGAGCCACGCCATAGAGCCGGTGAAATTGATGCCAGATGGGGACGTAAAGGAGTTCGTCGGCGAGAGGAGATCGCCTTACAGCCTCCTCGATTACAGGAACCCTATAACGGTTGGCCCCCTTGACCTTCCCGATTATTATTTCGAGCACAAGAGGATGGAGGCCGAGGCGATGAGGCAGGCGAAGGGGGTTATATTGGATGTGGCGAGGAGGTTCGAGAAGAAGTTCGAGGTGAAGTATGATCTGCTCGAAGGATATATGCTCGAGGATGCCGAGGTGGCAGTTGTGTGCATAGGATCGGCTTGTGGGACGGCGAGGGAGGCCGTGAGGATCCTAAGGGATGATGGGATCAAGGCGGGGCTCTTAAAGATAAGGGTTTTCAGGCCTTTCCCGTTCATCGAGATAGCCGATGCCCTGAAGGACAAGGCGGCCGTCGCCGTGATGGACAGGGCGGAGGGGATGTCGGGATGGGGAGGTCCTCTATTCGCAGAGGTGAGATCGGCCCTCTTCGACCTGGAGAGGAGGCCCAAGGTCGTAAATTACATATATGGCCTTGGGGGGAGGGACGTAAAGGTCGATCAGTTCGTATCGGTTTTCCACGAGCTCGTCGAGCTCGCGGAAGGGAAGCCCGTGGAGCTCGTTAACTATCTTGGGGTCAGGGAATGAAGGGGGTGTAGGTATGCCAAGCCTTAAAGAGCTTTCGACGAGGGAAGAGAGGTTAAGCGGGGGACATAGGGCGTGTTCCGGATGTGCCTTCCCCGTAATAGTGAGGCAAACGCTGCTTACCTGCAGATATCCGGTGGTCGTGACGGCTCCAACCGGCTGCCTCGAGGTTGTGACGACCATATTCCCATTCACGGCTTGGAAGGTTCCCTTCATCCACTCCGCCTTTGAGAACGCCGCGGCCACGATAAGCGGGATAGAGACAGCTTATAGGGCGTTGAGGAAGAAGGGGATCGTGGCCGAGGATATGAGGTTCATAGCGTTTGGGGGGGATGGAGGGACATACGACATAGGGCTTCAGGCCCTTTCGGGCGCCCTCGAAAGGGGGCATAGGTTCTTATACATCTGCTACGATAACGAGGCATATATGAACACGGGGATCCAGAGGTCGGGAGCAACCCCGTTCGGGGCGAGGACGACGACGAGCCCGGTTGGGAAGGTCATGCCTGGGAAGATGCAGAAGAAGAAGAACCTGACGGAGATAGTCGTGGCACACGGCATCCCATACGCCGCCCAGGCCGTCCCCGGACTCTGGAGGGATTTCACGACGAAGGTGGAGAAGGCCCTCGAAGTAAACGGGCCTTCCTTCATAAACGTCCTTTCCCCTTGTAACCTCGGATGGGGAACGGACCCGAGCCTTTCCCTCGAGCTAACCAGGCTTGCCGCCGATACATGCATATGGCCCTTATATGAGGTGGAGAACGGGAGATATAGGATAACTTACAGGCCTAAGGAGAAGAAGCCCGTCGAGGAGTTCTTAAGCAAACAGGCGAGGTTCAGGCATCTGTTCTCTCCGGAGAACAAATGGATCATAGAGGAGATTCAAAAGGATGTGGATGCGAGATGGGAGAGGCTTGAGAAACTCGAGGAGATGGGGAAGGAGGAAGAGGGACGATGAGGAGGAGGTCGTTCATAAAGGGCTTGGCGGGGATCGGGATATCGGCAATAGAAGGGCCCGATGCCATCGCCGCCATATTCGGAAAGCCTAAGAGGAAGGGGATACCCCTTAGGAGGTTCGGGAAGACGGGAAGGAGGGTGACCGAGATCGGGTTTGGGACCCTCTTCTCTCACGAACCGGGTGGCATAGAGGCTTTAGAACGGGCTTTCGAACTCGGGATAAACTACATAGATACGGCGGCCTCCTATGGAGGGGGGAATACCGAGAGGCTCCTTAAGGATTTCCTGAAGGCCCATAGGAAGGACGTTTTCCTGGCCACGAAATGGAGCCTGAGGAAGGAGACGAAGGCCGAGGACCTTTTAAGGTCGCTCGACGCGAGCTTGGAGAAGATGGGGGTCGATATGGTCGACCTCATACAGGTACACGGGGCGTCGGAGGAATGGGCGGTCTCGCATCCGGCGGTGTTCGAGGCGGTGGAGAAGGCGAAGAAGCAGGGGAAGGTCAGGTTTAACGGCGTTTCAACCCATTCAAACCAGGTGAGGGTTGTCAGGGCGGCTATCGAGAACAAATACGACTCCGTGCTCGTCGTCTACAACTTCATGTCTCCACCAGAGCTCACCCAAGCCCTTCGTGATGCGAGGAAGGCTGGGATCGCCGTCGTCGTGATGAAGGCCCTTTCGCCTTTAGGTGGAAGGGATAGGGAGAAGGCGAAGGAGATCCTTGGGACGGATGTGAACCTTTACACCGCGGCTCTGAAATGGGTTTTGGAGAAGGATTTCGTCGACACCGTGATAGTGTCCATGAGGAACGAGGGGCATATAAGGGATGCGCTGGCTGCATGCGGTGTGAAGCTCTCGGAGGAGGAGAGGGAAGCCCTGAGGAGATATGCGGCCTTTATTGACAAGAGCTTCTGCAGGCTTTGCGGGGAATGCGATGGGGTATGCCCTGAGGGGGTATCGGTGGCCGAGGTGATGAGGTATAGGATGTATTATCGGGAATACGGGGCCGTGGATTACGCCAGGGCCCTTTACAGAGGGCTTGAGGGCAAATCCGGGGTATCCTGCAACCTATGCGGGCTCTGTAACTCGGCATGCCCGTTCGGCATCGATGTGGCGAAGGCCGTTAAGGAGGCCGATCTCCTGATGGGATGAGGGGTGATGTGGTTTGAAGAGGAGGGATTTCGTAAGGAGGATCCTCGCTTCCGGGATCTCCCTTCCCATCGCCCGGTCCATAGCCGATCTCGTATTTCCGGAGGAGGCGGATGCGGCGGCCACGACGATAGCGGTGGCGTTGAAGGGAAGGCCGGGGGATCTCGTAAGAAGGGCCGTGAATGCCCTTGGGGGCATGGGGAGGTTCGTGAAGCCCGGGGATGTGGTGGTTGTCAAGCCGTGCATCGCATGGGCCAGGACGCCGGAACAGGCCTCCAACACGAACCCGGATGTCGTGGCGGAGCTCGTCAGGATGTGCAAGGAGGCGGGTGCAAAGGAGGTGTTGGTCTTCGACCATACGATCGATAACCCAAGGGATTCGTATGAGAAAAGCGGGATAGAGGAAGCCGCAAGGAGGGCCGGGGCGAGGGTCATAAGGGATGTCAGGGAAAGGCCTTTCAAGGAGATAAAGGTTTCCAAGGGCAAGATCCTGAAGTCGATGAGGGTCGAGGTGGTGAAGGAGGTTCTGGAGGCCGACGTCTTTATAAACGTCCCGGCCTCGAAGAATCACAGCGCCGCCATACTCTCCTTAGGGATGAAGAACCTCATGGGGACGGTTAGGGATAGGCAGGCATGGCATAACACGCAGAACCTGCATCAGTGCATAGCCGATTTCCTGACGGCCGTTAGGCCGAACCTGACGGTGCTCGACGCCACGAGGATCCTCCTGACGGGAGGGCCAAAGGGGCCGGGGAGGGTAAAGGAGGCCGAATGCGTTGTGGCCGGGGTGGACCCCGTTGCCGTGGATTCCTACGGTGCAACTCTATTCGGGATGTCGGGCTCGAAAATCCCTTACATAGTTGCCGCCAAGGCGTTAGGGGTTGGGGAGCTGGACCTTAATAGGATCCAGATAAAGAAGGCGTAGGGATGGGGAAGGGGGTTAAGAGAGGGGTTTCGCAGCTTCTATCCCAAATCAACGTAAGAAGGGCTGTTCAGACCGCTTCCTTCTTCCTATTCCTCTACCTCTTCCTCAGCACCGTTCATCCGTTGAGATCCCCTATTCCCGTCGACCTGTTCCTGAGGATGAGCCCGCTTGTGGCGATATCCGCCATGCTTGGCGCTAAGGATTACATAGCCCGGACCGCTATATGGGCTCTTATCGTCCTTATCATCTCCTTCTTCCTCGGGAGGGCCTTCTGCGGCTGGGTATGTCCTATGGGAGCGATCCTCGACATCTTGGATAAGCCTTTTGGGAGGTGGAGGGGCAGGAAGTTCCTTTTAGACCGGAGGTTCAGGGCTCTGAAGTTCTATATCCTCGCCATGGTCCTCGCGAGCTCCCTTTTTGGAACACAGCTCGCATACCTTTTCGATCCGATTTCCATGGTTACGAGGGTCTTCACGTGGTCCTTTTTAGCCCCTGTCCAGTTCGTCCTGAAATGGATATATAACTCCTCATTTGTAGAGGACCACATGGGATTCGTTCAGGTTATCCTCGGAAAGGCGGTGATGTGGGCATTTCCGGAGGGGCAGCTCTTCTACAGGATGAACGTCCTGGCATTCCTCATCTTCCTAACGATAGTCGGGGCGAACGCCCTGGCCCCGAGGTTCTGGTGCAGGAACCTCTGTCCCCTCGGCGCCTTGCTCGGCCTTATATCGAGGTTTCCCCTTATAAGGATAGCCGTAAACGATAGGTGCAGGGACTGTAAGAGGTGCGTTCTGAGCTGCAAGACGGCGGCTATCGACTACAACACGATAAGGCCGAGTTCCACCGAATGCGTTGTTTGCCTTGCTTGCGTCGATGTCTGTCCATACGATGCCATATCGCTCAAGGCTTTTCCTAAGAGGATCGTGCCGGAGGGGCATGAGGGGAGGGAGCCAGGGCCGGCTTACAGCCCATCCAGGAGGAGGATCCTGGAGTTCACGGGGATAGGGATAGCGTGGGCCCTCCTTACGAGGACCGGCGCGGGGGCGAAGAGGAGCGTCAGGGGAGGGAAGGTTGTCAGCGAGTTCCTCATAAGGCCTCCTGGCTCCAGGGCCGAGGAGGAGTTCTTAGCGAGGTGCATTAGATGTGGGGAGTGCATGAGGGTATGTCCAACGGGAGGGCTTCAGCCAGCCCTTTCCGAGGCCGGGATGGAGGGATTCTGGACCCCGGTCCTCATACCGAGGATAGGGGAATGCGTTCCCGGCTGCAATGCATGTGGGGATGTGTGTCCGACCCAGGCCATAGAGAGGTTTGCGCCGGACGAGAAGTATTGGCTATACATGGGCACGGCTTCCATAGACAGGAGCAGGTGCATAGCATGGGCTTACGGAAAGAGGTGCGTCGTCTGCGAGGAGGTATGCACGTATAAGGCGGCGTATACGAAGGTGGAGGGAGGGAGGCTGGTTCCGTTTGTCGACGAGGGCGTCTGCGTAGGATGCGGGCTTTGCGAGAGGTATTGCCCCGTCCAGCCCGTGGCGGCGATAAGGGTCTTCTCGTGGGACGACAAGAGGGGGTGGACGAGGGAGCAGAGGAAGGAGTGGTATGAGGAAAGGGCGAAGGAAAGGGACAGGAGGCTTGGATTGAGGGGGTGAGATAGATGGTTAGGGGGATCTTATTTGTGCTGGCCTTGACGATCCTTCCAGTTTCTCCACCCGAAGAGCTGAGGAAGGCTATGGACGGGATATCTGAGCTTCTTCCCGGGCCCGAGGAACTGGAGGGGTGGAGGAGGAAGGAGGTTGGGTTCTACGACAGGTCCAACCTTTACGAATACATAGATGGGGAGGCTGAGAACTTCTTGGTCTACAAGTTCGTCGTTGCCGGGGTTGCGAAGTATCTTTCCGAATCCGGGGACGAGATGGTGGTGGACGTATACGACATGGGGGAAAGCTGGGATGCTTTTGGCAGATACGTCTCCGTCAGGTTTCCCGGGGCGAAGAGGGTGGATATAGGGGTTGAGGGGTTCCTGAACGATTTCGGGCTTGATTTCTGGAAGGGGAGGTATTACGTGAAGATCACGGTTTTCAAGAAGGAAGAGGGGCTGATATCGGAAGTCCAGAAGGTGGGAAGGCTTATAGCTTCCAGGATAAGGGGTGGGGATAAGCCTCCGGCCGAGATCTCCCTTTTCCCGAAGTCCGGGATGGTTGAGGGGAGCGAGAGGTTCATAAGGGGGACGGTGGTTGGGATCGAGGGGCTTCCCCATGGGTTTGTCGCTCGATATGGGGAAAAGGGAAGGGGGTTTTACGTTATCCTGAGCCCTTTCGATAGTCCGGAGGATGCGAAGATCTGCTTGGATAAGGTGAGGAAATGGCTGGGGAAGAGGGGGAGGGTTGAGAGAAAGGGTGGTTGGGATGAGGCGATATCGGGGAAGATGGGATATCGTGGAGATCTCGTGCTGATGAGGAAGGGGAGGTTTCTGATAGGGGCTGTTGGGAAGGTTGGGAGGGAGGCGATCCGGGTTTTGGAGGGGATGAGGAGGGGGATCTCTTGACAATCCCAAGGATTTGAGGTAAAATAAAAGGTGAAAGGATGGTCGCGGGGTGGAGCAGCGGGAAGCTCGTTGGGCTCATAACCCAAAGGTCGCCGGTTCGAATCCGGCCCCCGCTACCAATGGTGGCGGTGTAGCTCAGGTGGTTAGAGCAAACGGTTCATACCCGTTGGGTCCGGGGTTCGAATCCCTGCACCGCTACCAATTTTTTTGTCAACCTGGCGGGGCAAGGGATGGATCTAAGGGAGTTAGTCCTCCGCACCATAAAGAGATATGGGATGCTTTCGAAGGGGGACAGGGTAGTTGTCGGCATCTCAGGTGGGCCGGATTCCACCGCCCTCCTCCTCATCCTATGCGAATTGGCCGAGGATTTCGATCTTTTCATCCACGCCGCCCATCTCAACCACATGATAAGGGGGGAGGAAGCGGATAGGGACGAGGATTTCGTCAGGGATCTATGCGGTAGGATGGGGATTGGGATAACGTGTAAGAGGGTGGATGTCCTGCAGTTTAAAAGGTCCCTGGGCATCTCGGAGGAGGATGCGGGGAGGAGGGCCCGTTATGAGTTCTTGAGCTCCGTTGCGGAGGATATCGGGGCTAACAGGATAGCCCTCGGCCATACGGCCGACGACCAAGCGGAAACGGTCCTCATGAGGATATTAAGGGGATGTGGGATAGAGGGCCTTAAAGGGATACCCCCTGTAAGGGGGATGATAATAAGGCCTTTAATAGAGGCATCTGCGTCCGAGATCAGAGGATACCTGGAGGGCAAAGGGATAACCCCTCGTATTGATTCCACCAACCTCATCCCTAAATACCTTCGGAACAGGATAAGGAACGAGCTTTTCCCTATCCTCCTTAGTTACAATCCCAGGATAAAGAGCTCTTTGGCAAGGCTTGCAGAATTGGCGATGGAGGAGGACGAGTACATGAGATCGCTTGCAATCCAGATCCTCGATGGGATCTCAAGCAAAGGCAATGGGATTGCGATCGATCGCTCGGCCTTGGAAGGGATAGCGATCCCTTTGAGGAGGAGGGTTATCAGGGAGGCGATAAGGAGGGTGAAGGGGGACCTGAGGAGGGTGGATTATCAGCATATACAGCTTTTGCTCGATCCTCCATCCCTTCCTTTCTCCCTCGACCTCCCCGATGGGATAAAGGCCGAGCTCTCGGAGAAGGATCTTAAGATAAGGAGGGTGAGGGAGGCCGAACCCCCTCCTCCACCTGTCGACCTTTTCCCCCCTGGCTTTTTCGAGCTTCCGGAGTGGGGATGTGCGATAAGGATGGATATCGTCGATAGGGGGGAGATATCGGAGGAGGAGATGAGGTCTGGTGGGAAGACGAAGGCGTTCATGGACCTCGACAAGCTCTCGCTCCCCCTCCTCCTAAGGGCTCGCGAGAAAGGGGATAGGATAAGGCCATTTGGGATGAAGGGGACGAAAAAGGTCAAGGAGATAATGATAGAGGAGAAGATCCCGCGCGATAAAAGGGACAGATGGCCGATAATATGTTCCGGTGGGAAGGTAGCATGGGTGGTGGGGAAGAGATCGAGCGAGGATTTCAAGGTCACGGATGAGACCAGGAGGGTCCTTGTCGTGGAGGTATTTTATCCATATAGCGAGCTTAATGAGCTTCAAAAGGAGTGATAGGGATGAAAAGGACCTTGAAAAACTTAGGGTTTTGGTTGCTGTTCCTTATAATCGCTTTGATCCTTTTTCAGATATTTAGCACACATGAGGGATCGATGAAGGAACCGATCCCTTATTCCTCCTTCTTATCACTTCTTGAAAAGGGGAAGGTTGCCGAGGTCAAGATCGTTCAAGAGGGAGGGATATACAAGGTAGATGGGAAGCTTTATGAAGGGGGGCAGTTCTCAACATATGCTCCTTCGGATTCCGACCTCATAAAGCTCCTCAAGGAGAAAGGGGTTCTCATATCGGTTCGTCCGAATTCAGGGCATCCGTTTTGGGTTTCCTTCCTCATAAACGCCCTTCCTTTCCTCCTCATAGTGGGCATATGGATACTCCTTTTAAGGCAATGGCAAGGGGCTGGGAACAGGGCCATCTCCTTCGGAAAGAGCAGGCCGAGGGTTTATGGGGTTGGATCTGGGAACAGGCCGAACGTCACGTTCAACGATGTTGCGGGTTGCGACGAGGCAAAGGAGGAGCTAAAGGAGGTTATAGAGTTCCTAAAGGATCCGAGGAAGTTCCATAGGCTTGGGGCGAGGATCCCGAGGGGCATCCTCTTGGTTGGGAGGCCTGGGACCGGGAAGACGCTCCTCGCGAAGGCCGTGGCTGGGGAGGCTGGGGTCCCCTTCTTCAGCATAAGCGGGTCCGATTTCGTGGAGATGTTCGTTGGGGTTGGGGCGGCAAGGGTAAGGGATCTATTCGAGCAGGCTAAGAAGCACGCCCCGTGTATAATATTCATAGATGAGTTGGATGCGGTAGGGAGGCATAGGGGGGCTGGGCTTGGAGGTGGCCATGACGAAAGGGAGCAGACTTTAAACGAGCTCCTCGTCCAGATGGACGGGTTTGGGACGACGGATACGGTGATAGTCATGGCCGCCACTAACAGGCCGGACATACTCGATCCCGCCCTCCTCAGGCCTGGGAGGTTCGATAGACACGTGGTCGTCGACGTCCCGGATATAAACGGAAGGGAGGAGATATTGAAGGTCCATATGAGGGATAAGCCCATAGCCCCCGATGTCGACATAAAGACGCTGGCGAGGAGGACACCTGGATTTGTGGGGGCGGACCTCGCCAACCTTGTGAACGAGGCGGCGCTTCTCGCTGCGAGGAAGGGGAAGAAGGAGATAGGGATGGAGGAGCTGGAGGCGGCGATAGATAGGGTTATAGCTGGGCCGGAGAGGAAAAGCAGGGTCATAACGGAAAGGGAGAAGGAGATAATAGCGTATCACGAAGCAGGCCATGGCCTCGTAGGGGCCTTGCTCCCCGGAAACACCAGGATTCATAAGCTCACGATAGTCCCACGTGGGATCCATGCCCTCGGTGTGACGATAAGGCTTCCCGTTGAGGATAAATACCTGGCTACGAAGAGCGAGATGATGAACGACATAACATATGCGCTTGGGGGGAGGGCTGCGGAGGAGATCGTATTCAACGAGGTGACGACCGGTTCCCAGAACGACCTCGAGAGGGTCACGGAGATAGCCCATAAGATGGTATGCGAATATGGGATGAGCGAAAGGCTCGGCCCAGTGACCCTGGGGAGGAAGGAGGAACAGGTGTTCCTCGGAAAGGACATACTTAAGGAGAGGAACTACAGCGAGCGGATACAATATGAGATAGACAAAGAGGTAAGGAACATAGTGGAGAGATGTTATGAGAACGCCAAGAGGATCATAATGGAGAACAAGGATAAGCTCGATAGGATAGTGAAGGAGCTCCTGGAGAAGGAGGTCCTTACGGGGGAGGACGTGGCGAGGATAATAAGGGAGGAAAGCCTGACGTATGCATAGCCCTCGTTTGTTCTCAAGGATCGTCGGGGGATTGGCTCCTTCGGTAAAGATCGGTGGGGTAAAACCATGGCTTCCCCTTTTAATCTGGGGGGATGAAGAGGGGATGAGGTTGGTGAGGAAGTGGATCGAGGAGGATTTCGATATCATGGATTCGGATGAGGGGATGCTCATCCTTGCTCCCGCGACCTGGTTGAGGTTCCTTGCTGGCATTATCTCCACCGATCCACGGCTTTCCAAGCTTTCCGAGAGGATAAGGGTTGCCGTCGATTCCGCGACCTCTTCCGTCTCGTATTGGGTTTGTGGGAGGCATAGGATCGAGATAGGCAGGAGGACCATCATCATGGGGATATTGAACGTCACCCCGGACTCCTTCTCCGACGGGGGGTTGTATATGGATCCGGATTCGGCCGTGGGGAGGGCTGTGGAGATGGTGGAGGAAGGGGCGGATATAATAGATGTCGGTGGCGAGTCCACGAGGCCGGGGGCGGATCCGGTTCCTGTTGAGGAGGAGATGAGGAGGGTTATCCCCGTGATATCCCGCCTCGTTAAGGAGATCCCGGATATTCCCATATCAGTGGATACATATAAGGCGGAGGTTGCCAGGGCCGCCATAGAGGAGGGGGCGTCCATCGTGAACGATATAAGCGCGATGAGGATGGATCCTAAGATGGTGGATGTCCTATCCGAGTCCTCGGTGGGGGTTGTCCTGATGCACATGAAGGGGACGCCTAAGGATATGCAGCTTAACCCGAGATACGATCATCCTATCTCGGAGATCTACGAGTTCCTCCAGGAGAGGGTGGAGTTTGCGGAAGCGAGGGGCATTGATAGGTCGAGGATAGTGGTGGATCCGGGGATAGGATTTGGGAAGGATCTCGACCATAATCTCGAGATAATAAGGAGGGTTTGGGAGTTCAGATCCCTTGGGTTTCCCGTACTCATCGGTCCTTCGAGGAAGTCCTTCATAGGGAAGGTCCTCGGGCTTCCCGTGGATGAGAGGGTTGAGGGGACGGGGGCGGTCGTCTCCATAGCCATTGCTTATGGGGCCGATATAGTTCGCGTCCACGATGTGAAGGAGATGGCGAGGGTTGCCAGGATGGCGGATTCCATAGTGAGGGATGTGGTCTCTTGAGAGCATAACAAAGGAATGGCCTTTTATAAGGCCGATACTCGATATCATAGACATCCTATTGATCTCTTACATATTCTATAGGGTTTTCCTCGCCATAAGGGGGACGAGGGCGGTTCAGATACTAAGGGGGCTTGGGATCCTGATAATGGTGTCCTTGATTGCGCAGTTCATGGGGCTTAGGACGGCGAGCTGGGTCTTCAGGAGCTTCTGGGAGAATTGGGTGATAGCGTTCGCCGTCCTCTTCCTCCCGGAGATAAGGAGGGCCATAGCGAGGATAGGGGTTGGGATGGCTGGGAGGAGCTCGAGCTCTGAGGTGGAAAGGGCCATAACGGAGGTATCCAGGGCCGTAAGGATCATGTCGAGGAAGAGGATAGGTGCTATCCTCGCCTTCGAGGGGATGATAGGGCTGAGGAGCTATGTGGAGACCGGAACGAAGATAGATGCCGAGGTGAGCTCCGATCTCCTTCTATCGATCTTCTCCCCCGGCGTCCCCCTTCACGATGGGGCTGTCATAATAAGGAACTGGAGGATAGCGGCTGCTGGATGCATATTGCCTTTATCTGAGGAGGACCATCCCGGCTTGGGCGCAAGGCACAGGGCCGCTATAGGCCTTTCGGAGGAGACGGATGCGCTTGTCCTGGTCGTATCGGAGGAGTCGGGGAGTGTCTCCTTGGCGTCCGGTGGAAACATAAGCGAGGTGGAAAGCGTTTTCGAGATAGAGGATCTCCTGAAGGAGATGTTGCTTAAGAAGAGGATGGGGAGATGAGGTGGATCATCTCGGATTGGAAGGTGAAGCTCGTATGCCTTCTCCTCGCCTCCGCACTTTGGGCATATGTGAGGGGATGGCAGCAGGAGAGGTTGGCGGTCATGACGTTGTATACGCCGATAGAGATCTCGGGATTGCCAAAGGGGGTTAGGGTAAGTGGGATAATGCCCACTGGAATGGCATCGGTAACGGTTCGCGGAAAGCCTTCCGTCGTCTTCTCCTTAAGGCCATCGGATGTCAGGCCTACGATCGCCATCCCTTCGGGAAGGGTTGGGAGGGTGGAGAGGGAGTTGAGGAAGAGCGACGTGGTGGTCCCGAAGGGGGTGGAGGTGGTGGAGCTTTCCCCATCCAGGGTTTTCGTGGAGTTGGAGGAGGAGATCATATCGAGGATCCTTCCGGTTAAGGCGAGGATCCTGGCAGGAGATGGGATATCCGTGACATCGATAGGCCTTTTCCCTCAAAAGGTCACCGTATCCGGGCCCTATAGAAAGGTGAAGGGGATGGAATATGTGGAGACGATCCCGATAGAGGTCTCCCATGAGGGGGAGATATCGCAGGTTGTAGAGCTATCGAATCCAGGGGGATTGGATTTCTCGCCCTCGAGGACGGTCAGGGTTAGGATAAAGGCAAAGGCCCTTAAGCCGGCCGTTCCGGAGGGGGAAGGGACGTGAGGGATGGAGGGATTGCGAGGAAGATAGCGGTCGTGAGCTCTGTCGGACTCGCCCTCGTCTTCTCAACCTTGATAGGGTTGGGGATAGGGCTTATGCTGGACAAATGGTTGGGGACGAAGCCCATCTTCATGATGGTCTTCTTGATAATCGGGATAATAGCCGGCTTCGTCAACCTCTTCAGAACGGTGCTGTCAGAACACGATAATAATAACGGGCGGGCTTGAAGGTGAAAGGGGATGCTTAAGATATTTGCAGGGGCTTTGGGGCTCCTTATAGGGTATCTCGACCACATCGCTATTATAAGGATGTCATCGGCATTGATGAGAAGACCTCGGTCCTCTATATTTCTCGGGAGCGTTGCGAGGTTTTTGGTCATAGGGTTCATAGGGTTCTCCGTATTCAAGGTCGATCCGGTTAGCGGGATGATCTTCCTGGCCGCGTTCACCGTGTCCCTCATAGGGGTCTCGACTTACAAGGCCTTAAGGAAAGGGAAGGAGGGGGGAGGGATTTGGAGAGGATAGAGCACCCGGCTATAATACACATACCCGGCGTTCCGGAGATGGTGGTGATGAGCTGGATCGTTGCGGCGATCCTCTTGATCTTAGGGATCATCGGGACGAGAAGGGTTTCGGTTGTCCCGGATGGCCTTCAGAACCTCCTCGAAGCGGCATACGAGCTCCTAAGGGGGACGGCGGAAGGGGTTATAGGGAAGGAAGTCGACAGGTATATGGGCCTTATAGCCACGGTCTGTGCGTTTATACTGGCCGGCAACCTGTTAGGAGCTATCCCAGGGCTTAAATCCCCGACGAGCAGCCTCAACACGAACGCCGCCGTTGCCGTCGTCGTCTTCCTGGCCTATCATTATTATGGGATAAGGGCGAAGGGGCTTTGGGGGTATATAAAGCATTTCGCAGGACCGATACCATGGCTTGCCCCGCTCATGGTCCCCGTCGAGTTCATAAGCCATCTCGCCAGGCCCCTCTCCCTTTCCGTCCGGCTCTTCGGGAACATGTTCGGGGAGCATATAGTGATAGGGGTTCTCGGGATACTCGCCGCCCTTCTGGTCCCGGTTCCGATGATGTTGTTCGGGGTCCTCATAACCGGCCCCATACAGGCCTTCGTGTTCACGTTCCTGACCATCGTCTACATATCCGGGGCTGTAGGGTCCGAGGAACATGAAGGAAGGGGGTGAAGGGGGGAATTGGCGAACATCTCGTTCTTCTCGATATCCGTCATGACGGCTGGGTTTGCCCTTGCCTTGTCGGCCATGCTTGGGGCCATAGGCCAGGGTTTGGCCACATCCAAGGCCGTTGAGGGGATAGGGAGGAACCCGGAGGCATCTGGAAGGATCCTGACCACGCTCGTCTTAGGGCTTGCCTTCATCGAGACCCTTTCTATCTACGTCCTGGTCATCTCACTTATACTTCTTTTCGCGAATCCTTTTATAAAGTATGTGGCGGGTTAGCGAAAGGGGCTTAAAAGAAGGGGGTGATGGATGAGCGCTTTATGGAGATAAATCTGAAGGAATTTCTGATGCAAGTCGTGAACTTCGTAATCCTCCTTATCATCCTCGATAGGTTCGTTTTCAGGAGGATAGGGAAGGCATTAAAGGACAGGTCCGACAGGATAAGGAACGCCTTCGCCGAGATAGAGGCTCAGAGGGAGGAGATAGGGAGGATGAGGGCGGAATACGAGTCGAAGCTAAAGGAGGCGGATGCCAGGGCTTCGGAGATCATGAAGGAGGCCCTCGAGGCCGCACGGGCGGAGAGGGAGAGGATAATAGGGGAAGCGAAGGCGGAAGCGGACAGGATGATATCACAGGCCAGGGTTGCGATAGAGGAGGAGAGGGAGAGGGCTATAAGGGCGATAAGGCGTGAGATAGCGGACCTCGTCGTCCTCGGTGCTATGAGGACGCTTGGGAACGTCGTAGACGACGATATACATAGGAGGATAGTAGCGGACGTTATGGGCCGGATAGGTGAGATTCGATGAGGGGGAGGAGGTCTACGGCGAGGAGATATGCCATGGCGCTTTTCGAGGCCGCTTTTGAAAGGGGGATGGATGAGGAGCTCGTGATGCTCCTGAGGAAGGCCTCGGATAGGCTCGAGGGCTCGGAACTCAAGGCCATCCTCTCCCATCCCTCGATACCGTTCGAGGAGAAGGACGGGGTTATATCCAAGGTCTGCGATGGTAACCGGCTCCTCTCAAATCTCCTCGGCCTTCTTATAAAGAGGGGCAGGCTGGAGATGTTTCCGTTGATAGCCGAGGAATACGAGGGGATATGGATGAGGTCCAGGGGGATAGAGAGGGCGGAGGTCTTGGTCCCAAGGCCCTTGAGCGACGAGGATCTATGGATGATAAGGAGGAAGCTGGAGGAAAGGCTTGGGAAGAAGCTTTCCTTAGAGCTAAAGGTAGATCCCTCCCTAATAGGGGGGATGGTGGTGAGGGTTGGAGGTATGCTGATAGATGGAAGCCTGAGAGGCAGGCTTGAGAGGCTAAGGGCTGTGATATCTGGGGAGGAGAGGGTGCGGAGATGAAAGCGGTAAGGGCTGATGAGATAAGCACGATAATAAGGGATCAGATAGAGAGGTTCAGGCCGGAGCTTGAGCTATCGGACTCGGGCTTCGTAGTCCAGATAGGGGATGGGATAGCAAGGATATATGGGCTTGAGAACGCGATGGCCGGGGAGCTCCTGGAGTTCCTGCCATCTGGAGGGGGGGATCCCGTCTACGGACTCGTCTTGAACTTGGAGGAGGACATGGTCGGGGCCGCGCTTCTGGGGGATTTCACGGCGATAAAGGAAGGGGATGAGGTCAGGACGACGGGCACGGTCCTTGAGGTTCCGGTAGGGGATTCCCTGATAGGCCGTGTTGTCAACCCTCTTGGGATACCGCTTGATGGGAAAGGCCCGATAAGGGCCGAGAAATACAGGCCAATAGAGTATCCTGCCCCGAGCGTCGTTCAGAGGAGGCCCGTAAGCCAGCCGCTTCAGACGGGGATAAAGGCGATAGATGCGATGATCCCGATAGGGAGGGGTCAGAGGGAGCTTATAATAGGGGATAGGCAGACGGGGAAGACGGCGATAATAATCGATACGATCCTGAATCAAAAGGACAGCGACGTCATATGCATATACGTCGCCATAGGACAGAAGAGGTCCACGGTTGCCAGGCTGGTTAAGACGTTGGAGGATTTCGGGGCCATGGAGTATACGATCGTCGTGGTGGCATCTGCGAGCGATCCTGCCCCCCTCCAGTATATAGCCCCATATGCGGGATGTGCGATGGGGGAGGAGATAAGGGACAGGGGGGGACATGCGCTTGTCGCATACGATGACCTCTCGAAACATGCTGTAGCTTATAGGGAGATGTCGCTCCTCCTAAGGAGGCCTCCTGGAAGGGAGGCATATCCAGGGGATATATTCTACCTGCACTCGAGGCTTCTTGAGAGGGCGGCGAAGCTATCTGACGAGCTCGGAGGTGGTTCGCTGACCGCGCTTCCAGTCATAGAGACGCAGTTCGACGACATCCATGCCTATATCCCGACGAACGTCATATCCATAACGGATGGGCAGATATTCCTCGAGAGGGATCTTTTCTATCAAGGGATAAGGCCGGCGATAAACGTCGGGAGGTCCGTATCGAGGGTTGGAGGGGATGCTCAGAACAAGGCGATGAAGAGCAGGAAGGTTGCCGGAGGCTTGCGCCTCGACCTATCGAGGTATAGGGAGGTGGCGATATTCGCGAAGTTCGGGACGGAGCTCGACAAGGCCACCCAAGCTCAGCTCGCCAGGGGCGAGAGGTTACAGGAGATACTGAAACAAGATCAATACTCCCCTATGCCGGTGGAGCACCAGATAATGATAATCTATGCAGGTGTTAACGGATATCTCGACGACATACCCGTCCACGATTGCAGGAGATTCGAGAAGGAGTTCATAGATTTCGTTACGACAAGGCGCAGGGAGGTTGAGGAGCTTCTTAGGAAGAAGGGGGAGCTTACGCAGGAAGTGGAAGATGCGCTTATAAAGGCGATAACCGAGTTCAAGGGGATGTTCAGGCCGTCTTCGGGGTAAAGGTGGTTGGGGATGCAGCTGCACGAGATAAGGGCGAGGATAAAAGGGATACAGAACATCCAGCAGATAACGAGGGCTATGAAGATGGTTGCCGTTGCGAGGCTTAGGAGGGCTCAGGAGAGGTTGATCTCTGCGAGGCCATATGGGGAGCTTATAAAGGCTATGCTTCAAGATATCTCGGCCATGATAGAGGATAGGTCTCCATATCTCCTCCTCTGTCCGAGGGATGGGGAAAGATCTCTCCTCGTCCTCATGACGTCCGACAGGGGGCTATGTGGGGGTTTTAACGTCAACATAATAAGGGGTGCTTTGGAGTTCATGGAGGGGAAGGAGACGTCGTTAATAGTTATCGGCAAGAAGGGCATAAATTTCTTCGCAAAGAGGTCCTTTCCGGTGAAGAACATATATCCTGAGGTTTTCCTCGCCGAGCCGAGGTTCTCATATGCCGATATGCTCGGGGAAGAGCTGATAAGGCTTTATGAGGGAGGGGAGTGCGATGAGGTCTGGGTTCTCTACAACAAGTTCGTATCGGCCATGAGGCAAGAGCCGACCTTGGAGAAGCTTATTCCCATAGAACCGGCTCCGTATATAGATAGGGAGGGGAGGGGGTATATATACGAGCCATCGCCCGAGGGGATCCTTTCCAAACTCCTTCCGAGGTATGTGAAGTATAGGTTGATGTCGATGATGTTGGAATCGTTTGCGAGCGAGCAAAGTGCGAGGATGATAGCGATGGATAATGCGACGGAGAACGCGGGGGCTTTGATAGAATCCCTGACGCTCGAGTATAACAGGGCGAGGCAGGAGTCGATAACGAGGGAGATATCGGAGATAGTGATGAGTGCGGAGGCGATATGATATGGGGGAATTGAAGAACGTTGGGAGGGTTTTGCAGATAATCGGGGTTGTTGTAGACGTCGAGTTCGAGAAGGGCCATCTTCCCCCGATCCACAACGCCCTTAGGGTGAAGGACGAGAAGAGGGGGATAGACGTCGTGTTGGAGGTCGAGCAACATCTTGGGGATAACATCGCCAGGTGTATAGCGATGTCTTCCACGGATGGGATGAGGAGGGGGATGGAGGCGGAGGACCTTGGTGGGCCGATAAGGGTTCCGGTTGGGAGGGCCACGCTTGGAAGGATATTCAACGTTTTGGGGGAGCCGATAGATGGGCTTGGGCCTGTTGAGACCGACAAGTTCTATCCCATACACAGGCCTGCCCCTCCTCTGGATGAGCAGGATACGTCTCAGGAGATACTCGAGACCGGGATAAAGGTGATAGATCTCATAGAGCCCCTTCCGAAGGGCGGGAAGATAGGGCTTTTCGGAGGGGCAGGGGTTGGCAAGACGGTGATAATCCAGGAGCTTATAAGGAACATAGCGGTAGAACATGGGGGGGCATCGGTCTTCGCAGGGGTTGGGGAGAGGACGAGGGAGGGGAACGACCTTTGGCTTAAGGCGATAGAGTATGGGGTTTTGGATAAGACGGTCCTCGTCTTCGGCCAGATGAACGAGCCTCCTGGGGCGAGGATGAGGGTGGCTTTGACCGGGGTCACAATGGCTGAATACTTCAGGGACGAGGAGGGGATGGACGTCCTCCTCTTCATAGACAACATATTCCGCTACGTCCTTGCGGGGAGCGAGGTATCCATGCTCCTGGGGAGGATGCCATCGTCCGTCGGGTATCAACCGACCCTCGCCACAGATATGGGGGAGTTAGAGGAGAGGATAACATCGACGAAGAGGGGTTCCATAACCTCCATGCAGGCTATATACGTCCCTGCCGACGATTACACCGATCCGGCGATCGTCACCGTCTTCGCACATCTCGATGCGAGGACCGTCCTCACAAGGGACCTGTTCGAAAGGGGGATATACCCGGCTGTGGACCCGCTGATGTCCACCTCGAGGCTCATGGATCCGAGGCTTATAGGGGAGGAGCATTACAGGGTGGCGAGAGGGGTTCAGCAGGTCCTACAGAGGCACAAGGACCTACAGGATATAATAGCGATACTTGGGATGGAGGAGCTATCGGAGGAGGACAAGCTCATGGTCCATAGGGCTAGGAGGATCCAGCTGTTCTTAACACAACCCTTCTTCGTCGCCGAGCAGTTCACGGGAAGGCCGGGGAGATACGTCCCGCTCTCCGAGAACATAAGGGGATTCGCCCAGATATTGGAAGGGAAGCATGACGACCTTCCAGAGGCTGCATTCTATATGGTTGGGACGATAGACGAGGCCCTGAAGCAGGCCGAGGGCATGTGATGGCCGGGGGTATGATATGAAGAGGCTATCCGTTACGGTCGTCGCCCCCGAGAAGGTGCTCTTCTCCGGGGAAGCCGATATAGTTGTAGCGCCTGGGGAGCTTGGGGAGCTCGGGATATTGCCCGGGCATGCCCCCCTCCTCACATCCCTTAAGCCAGGAGCCCTCTTTCTAAGGCTGGATGGGGATGAATGGGGGATGTATCTATCCGGCGGGTTCATGGAGGTCCTTGGGGATCATGTGAAGGTCTTGGCCGATTCCGGGGATAGGGCGGAGGAGATAGACATCGAGGGGGAGAGGGAGAGGATAAAGGAGCTAATACGGCCCAAGGGCGAGGGGGTCGACATGGCAAGGATCCGATCCGAGATGGCAAGGGCTTTGGCGAGGATAAGGGTTGCCGAAAGATGGGGGAGAAGGAGATCGAGGCCGGAGGATTACCGAAGAGGTTCGGGACGATAGAGGTCCTGGAGATGCATGGGGATAGGATCGTCTTGAGGTCCCCGGCCAAGGTCAACCTGTTCCTCAGGGTCCTCGGGATTAGGGATGACGGGTATCACGAGGTCGAGACCGTCATGCAGGCGATATCGATCTGGGATGAGGTCGAGATAGAGGTTGGGGGGGATGGGATAGAGGTCTTATGTTCCGATCCTATGGTCCCGCGGAACGAGGGGAATATAGCCTGGAGAGCTGCCAAGGGTTTTGCCGAGGAGTTCGGGATCGGGAACGGGATAAGGGCTGTGATAAGGAAGGGGATCCCGGTCGGGGCTGGCTTGGGTGGGGGAAGCGGGAACGCCGCCGCGATGCTTGTCGGAATGAACCTCCTCTTCGGGATTGGGACGCCAAGGGACAAGCTTTTTACGTTGGGGAGGGCCATAGGATGCGATGTCCCTTTCTTCTTCTCCTCTGGGACGGCACAGGGGAAGGGGAGGGGCGACGAGATAGAGGACCTTCCGCCCCTCGATATCTGGATGGTCCTCATACATCCCGGCTATCCCTTATCGACGGCCCTCGTTTATAAGAGCTTTCGAGGTCGGGAGGGGGGAGGATGCGTTGGGCTCGATCTTTTCGTAGAGGCCATGAGGGGAGGGTCGATAAGGAGGATATCGGAGCTTGTCTATAACTCGTTGGAGGATACCGTCGTTTCCCTCTGCCCCGAGGTTGGGCTTCTAAAGGATTTCCTTGTGGAAGCCGGGGCCATGTGCGCTTCCGTATCGGGGAGCGGTCCCGCCGTCTTCGGGATCGTCGATGGGAAGGATCATGCCTTCGAGGTTATGGAGAGGGTAAGGGAAAGGGGCATATCCAATGTTTATGTTGTTAGAAACATTTAAAAAGGCGGTGGTAAGATGAGGATAACCAATGTAAAGGTTTATTTAAGGGACGAAGGGAGGTTAAAATCCTACGCCACGGTCACCTTCGACGACTCCTTCATAGTCAAAGGGCTCAAGCTCATAATGGGGAACAAGGGCTTTTTCGTAGCGATGCCGAGCAAGAGGATGAAGGATGGGACATACAGGGATATAGCGCATCCGATAAACTCGGAGACGAGGAGGATGATAGAGGAGGCGGTTCTCGCAGAATACGAGAAAGAGGTATCGAGGAAGAAGGGGGAAAGATAGACTGGGGCGTGGCCAAGCGGCAAGGCGTGGGACTTTGGATCCCAGATCGGAGGTTCGAATCCTCCCGCCCCAGCCATCCAAGGGAAGGGAAGTGGGTGTAGATGGACAACATGTTATCCTTCGTCATCCTCGCTGCTGGAGAGGGGACGAGGATGAGGTCGTCCATCCCGAAACCCCTTCATAAGGTTGCGGGGAAGCCGATGATCCTCCATGTCCTCGATTGCATCTCGGGATTCCCCTTTCACAAAGCCGTTGTCGTCATAGGTGCTGGAGCCGAGGAGATGAGGAAGGCGCTCAGGGGAAGGCCTGTAGAGCTCGTCCTTCAGGAGAAGAGGCTTGGAACGGGGCATGCCGTTAAGATCACCAAGGATCTTTTCTCGGAATACCACGGCGATATCGTGGTCCTTTATGGGGATGTTCCCCTGATAACCCCTAAGACCCTATCGGATTTCATATCCTTCCACAGGGAGGAAGGGGCCGATGTCTCCGTCCTTACCGCTGTCCTCGAGGATCCAACGGGATACGGGAGGATAGTGAGGGGGGAGGATGGGCTCCTTAAGGAGATAGTGGAGGAGAAGGTTGCCTCCCAAGATGTTAAGAAGATAAAGGAGATAAACAGCGGGATATATTGCTTCAAGTCGGAGGTCCTGTTCTCCTCGCTCGATATGATAGAGGTTAGGGAGGATGTTGGGGAGCTTTATCTTACAGATGTCATAGGGAAGGTGAGCGAGATGGGGGGGAAGGTCGTGGCCATGCCCACCCGTGATCCGGAGGAGGTGATAGGGGTGGACAGCAAGGAGAGGCTTGTCGAGGCGAATAGGATAGCTATTAGGAGGAAGATAAAGGAGCTTGTAGAGGGAGGGGTGACCGTCCTCGATCCGGATACCCTCATCGTGGACTTCGACGTAGTGGTCAAGGCCGATACTGTGATCTACCCCTTTACCACGATAGAGGGGGGGTCGGAGATAGGGAAGGGGTGCGTTATAGGTCCGAACGTCTACATAAAGGGCTCGAAGATAGGGGATGGATGCGAGGTGAGGTTTTCGTTCGTCGAAGGGGCGGTAATAGGGGATGGGACGAGGTTGGGGCCATATGGATATTTGAAAGGTGATGGGAGATGAAGGACAGGATGGAGATATTTGCTGGATCTGCTGGGCTTCCGTTGGCAAAGGAGATATGCGATTATTTAGGGCTTGAGCTTGGGAGGGCGAGGATAACGAGGTTTCCAAACGGCGAGATACATGTGAAGATAGAGGAGAGCATAAGGGAGGCGGATGTATTCGTGGTCCAGCCAACCTCTCCCCCTTCCAGCGAGAACATAATGGAGCTCCTGATAATGCTCGATACGGTTAAGAGGGCGTCGGCGAGGAGGATCACGGCCGTCATACCGTTCTTCGGATATGCGAGGCAGGACAGGAAGGACCAGCCGAGGGTTCCGATAACGGCGAAGTTGATGGCCAACCTCATAACCGTCGCCGGAGCTAACAGGGTCCTGACGATGGACTTACACGCGCCGCAGATCCAAGGTTTCTTCGACATACCGGTGGACGAGCTCCATGGGATGCCTGTGTTCCTGGACTACTTTCGCTCCAAAGATCTCGAGGACCTCGTCGTCGTAGCCCCCGATGTAGGTGGGATGCAGATGGCCCTCTCCTTTGCAAAGAGGCTGAATGCGGAGCTGGCCTTGGTTGACAAGAGGAGGTCGCCTTGTAGCGGAGCCGAGGCCGTAAATGTGATAGGGGCGGTCGAGGGGAAGACCCTCCTAATACCGGATGATCAGATAGATACCGGGGGAACGCTCATATCCGCCGTTAAGATCTTAATGGATAGGAACCCCAAGGAGATATATGCGAGCTGCACCCATCCCGTGTTCTCGCAAGATGCCATAAAGAAAATAGAGGATTCTCCTATAAAGGAGGTATTGGTGACGAACACGATACCCCATCCGGAGATAAAGGGGTCTGGGAAGATAAAGGTCTTATCGGTTGCTCCACTTTTTGGGGAAGCGATAATGAGGATACATGAAGGGGAGTCGGTTAGCTCCCTATTTGTATAGAAGGGGGGAACGCATTGAAGGTCCTGGTGACAGGGGGGGCGGGCTTCATAGGATCCCATATAGTGGATGCCCTGATAGAGATGGGGAACGAGGTCGTGGTTGTGGATAACCTGACAAATGGGAAGGTTGAGAACATACACCCGAAGGCGAGGTTCTACAAGATGGATATAAGGGATAAGGGGTTGGAGGATCTGTTCTCGTTGGAGAAACCGGAGCTTGTAAGCCACCATGCGGCCCAGGCCAACGTAAGGAGATCCGTGGAGGATCCGATGCTCGATGCGGATGTCAACATCCTCGGGAGCATATGGCTTATGGAGCTTTCGGTGAAATACGGGGTGAGGAAGATAATATACAGCTCGTCGGGAGGGGCTATATATGGTGAGCCGAAATACCTTCCCGTGGATGAAAACCATCCAATAGAGCCGTTATCACATTACGGGGTTAGCAAGCATACCGTGGAGCATTACATATCCCTTTATGGAAAGCTCTACGGCATCCCCTTCACCATACTCAGATATCCGAACGTTTATGGACCTCGCCAGGATCCGAGGGGCGAAGCCGGGGTTGTAGCGATATTCTCGGAGACGATGCTTAGGGGGGAGAGGCCGACGATATTCGGAGATGGAACGAAGACAAGGGATTACGTCCATGTCAGGGATATAGTCAAGGCCAACCTCATCTGCTTAGAGCGAGGAGATGGAGGGATATTCAACCTCGGATGGGGAGAAGAGGTATCCGATCAAAGGATATTCGAACTGGTTAGGGATGCAGTAGGGGTTGATTTGGATCCCATTTATTCCTCCAAAAGGCCTGGAGAGGTGGATAGGATATGCCTCGATGCGAGGAAGGCCGGGGAGATCCTCGGATGGAAACCGACCATACGGCTTGAGGATGGAATATCGGAGACGGTGGAGTTCTATAGGAGGAAGATCTTGAGCTGAATCGTTCGGCGATGGACTCCGGGATAAAGGCTGTGATAGGGCTCGGAAATCCAGGTCGAAGATACCTAAGGACCAGGCATAACGCCGGCTTCAGGGTTTTAGATATGGTCGCAGATGCCCTGGAGGTCAAGTCTTGGACCTTCGATTGCAATGCGGCGATAGGGATAGCCGGTCTGAAGGATCTGGTGCTCGCCAAGCCCATGACCTATATGAACAACAGCGGCATAGCCGTGAAAGCCATCCTCGAGAAGTTCGGCTTGGACCCTTTCAGGATCCTCGTGGTTTACGACGATATGTACCTGCCCCCGGGCACGATAAGGATAAGGAAGGGAGGGGGACATGGAGGGCATAAAGGGATGGGATCCATAATAGGGCTTCTCGGGACCGAAGATATACCGAGGGTTAGGGTTGGGATAGGGAGGCCACGGCCGGGGACAGATCCCGTGGAATACGTCCTCGAGGAGCTTCGGGACGAGGAGTTCGAGGTCCTGAGGAAAGGGGAAGCGATGGCCGTTGAGGCCATACTCTTCCTCCTCGAAGAGGGGATGGAAAAGGCGATGAACAAGTATAATAAAAAGGGATGTGGTATGGGGGATGGATTGTAAATATTAGGAAGGAGGGATCTTTATGCCTTTATACGAGTTCATATGCCTCGATTGTAAGAAGGAGTTCGCGGTAGTCATGTCGATTAAGGAGAGGGAGACGGAGAAGATCAAATGCACCCATTGCGGGAGCGAGAACGTGCAGCAGAGGTTCACATCCGTCTTCACCAAGGTTTCGAAGAAAAGCGGAACCTGGTGATGAATAAAATATCTTGGCCCAGATCGCGAAGGTAGGCCAGGGGGGAGGGCTATGGGCTGGCAGATGTTCCTTCAATGGCTTTTCATAATGGCTGCTGCGGCATCGATATTCGGGGCATTCCTTGCATGGGCGTCGAGGAAGAACGGGAGGGAGACAAGGGAGCTCATAAGACAGACGCAGGAGCTCATAAGGCAGACGCACGAGAGAAGCTTAGAGGTCATGGAACGGAATCACAAGGAGACGTTGGATATCATAGAACGGACTCACAGGGAGACCATGCAGGTTCTTGGGAAGTTGGACGAGACCCTGCACATGATCGCCGAGGCTGTGGTGAGGGGTGGATAAGCCAAAGGGGGGAGGGCTATGGGCTGGCAGATGTTCCTTCAATGGCTTTTCATAATGGCTGCTGCGGCATCGATATTCGGGGCATTCCTTGCGTGGGCGTCGAGGAAGAACGGGAGGGAGACAAGGGAGCTCATAAGACAGACGCAGGAGCTCATAAGGCAGACGCATGAGAGAAGCTTAGAGGTCATGGAACGGAATCATAAGGAGACCTTAGATGTCATGGAACGCAATCACAAGGAGACGTTGGATACCATGGAGCGGATCCATAGGGAGACATTGGATGTAATGGAGCGTAATCACAGCGAGACTATGGGTGTCATAGAACGGACTCACAGGGAGACCATGCAGGTTCTTGGGAAGTTCGACGAGACCCTGCACATGATTGCCGAAGCAAGGGGTTGACGTTCCCGATGGAAGATAGGGATGTGTTGTTCACTTCTGCGTTCGCTCTTGTCCTGATCTTCTCCTTTTCCTTCTCCCTCCCTGCGATAGCGGCGACAACGGGGACAATAGCGGGGAATGTCTTGGACTCTCGGACGAAGAAGCCCATAGCAAATGCAGTCGTAACTATCGAGGAGACGAGGTTCATGGCCGTTACCGATTCCAATGGGTTCTATGCTATAATCGGAGTTCCTCCAGGAACTTATTCGGTAACGGCGAGGGTTGCGGGTTACGTTCCGGAGACGAGGAAGGGGATAATGGTTTCGGCGGACCTCAGGACCGCGGTGGATTTTTCGCTATTGCCGGTAGCTGTGGAGATAAAGGAGATAACGGTAACAGCTGAGAAGCCTCTGATAAGGAAGGACCTTACCCAGACGGCCAGGATAATGGGGAGATCGGAGATAAGGAGGGTTCCAAGGGAGACCGTCGATCTCCTCCTCCAACTCCAGGCAGGGATCGTCCAAAGCTATAGAAGGGCTATCGGTGCCTCTACGGAGGGCATTCACATAAGGGGAGGAAGGGCTGGGGAGATAGGGTTTTATGTAGATGGGGTCCCGATAAGAGGCCCCCTCTTCTACGACGAGGGGATAAGGATGAGCACAAATGCTGTAGAGGAGATACAGGTTGTAACTGGGGGGTTCAACGCAGAATATGGGAATGCCCTCTCCGGTGTAATAAACATAGTAACGGGGGAAGGAAGAAAGGGCGGCCAGATAGTTTATAGATATGGTTTTGTCCCGAAACATTTCGGGGAGCCGATATACTGGCCGTGGCTTAATCCCGATGCAGGATATAGGCCTGAGAACATAGAGCTCTTCTCCGGAGTGGACGAGAACGGGAGGCCATATGCTGTCTTCTTAGGGAAGCCGCAACCTTACCAGAGGGTTTGGAGCGGGAAGGAGATATTCGCCGGGGATAAGAGCTTCGTATGGGATGATGGGAAGGAATATAAGCTCGAATGGTTCGAGGTGTTCCCGGGGGTATGGACGAACATCGAAAACATGAGGAGCGTGAAGGTGAAGGTTGGGGGTAGGGAGGAAGAGATAAGTCTCGAGAGATATGCCGGACTTTACAGGTATAATCCGGAGGATCCGGAATCGGATAAGGATTATGGGCTTAAGCCGGAGCAAAGGCTTCAGATATATCTGGCGGGCCCGTTGTTCGAAAACGCCCTCTCCTATTCCTTCTCCGCCGATATCCTCGCATCCGATGGATATCTTCCGAACCAGCACAGGGATCAGTTCATAACGCATGGGAAGCTTAAGTTCATGCCGGCTAAGGATATAAAGATCTCCTTGAGCGGTCTCTGGGAATATGCGAAATACAAGCTGTATCCCGGATACATCCTCGACAACCAGCTGAAGGACTGGAGGTATAACCTCGATTGCACCCCATGGAGGTGGAGAAATAACCTCTTGATAACGGCGAACCTCTCCCACTCCTTAAGCCCTAATACCTTCTATAGCCTTACCTTCGGTTGCCTCTCCACGTATTTCAAGCTCGCACAGGAAGGGAAGTGGTGGGATCCAACCCCAGGGGCCGATAACTCTGCTATAAGGAACCCGTTCCTCACAGCAGCCAATACGACTTATTACATCGTCGCCGGCGATAACAACATGTGGCAGAGGGACGAGACGAAGAGCTATATAGGGAAGGCGGAGGTCGTGAGCCAGCTGAATCCGTATCATCAAATAAAGGTAGGAGCGGAGCTCGATTTAACGAGGATCAGGAGGATGGCGATAGCCAATTGGGGGAGTGGGAACCTATACGTAGATAGTTACTTTGTATCCCCGAAATATTTTATGGCCTTCTTTCAGGATAAGATGGATTTCGAGGGCATGATAGTCAATATCGGGCTGAGATATGAGCTTTACGATCCGGAAGCATATATGCCATCGGATAAGTTCGATCCCATCGTCCTTAATCCTGATGGCACGATAAAGTATGACGAAATGGGATATCCGATTATAAAGAATCCGAAGAGGGCGGGCGTGAAACATTGCATAAGCCCGAGGCTTGGGATATCCCATCCCATATCGGATAGGGATAAAATCCATTTCACGTATGGCCACTATTATCAGATGCCCAGGGGTTCGGATCTCTTCGAGAACATGAACTACGATATGAGAGGCGCCGTGAGGAGGGTGGGGAACCCGGATCTAAAGCCCGAGAGGACGGTATCATATGAGGTTGGGCTTGAGCACCAGGTGACGAAGGACTCCATATTCGCCATAACCGGCTTTTCAAAGGATATGGATAACTTGGTGAGCAGCGAGCATGTGGATATACCGAACGACTACAATAGGTGGATAAACCTCGACTACGCCCATTCCCAGGGTTTGGAGATAACCCTGGCGAAGAAGAGGGGGAAATACCTCGGCGGGAGCATAAGCTACACCTATTCTGTATCGAAGGGGAAGGCGTCGGATAGATCCCAAGGATACTTGTCCTACTATTACCAACAGCCGCTTCCTGTCGAAAGCCATTATATGGATTGGGATCAGAGGCATACGATAGCCCTCAACTTGAACATGCAAACCCCAAGGGGTTATGGCCCTCGGATATGGTTCTTAAGGCCCTTCGCAGGTTGGGAGGTGGACCTCGTCGCGACTTACGGGAGCGGGCTTCCATATACCCCGAACCCGAGGAATCCGGTTCCGGATTGGAACTCGAAGAGGATGCCGCCCACCAAAAACGTAGACGTAAGGATCTCGAAAAGCTTCGTGGTAATGGACATCGGATACCTTCTGTTCTTAGATGTAAGAAATGCTTTTAATACAATGAACCTTTTGGACGTCATGGAACCGACGGCATACGATAGGTATGGGAGGCCGATGGATGAGACAAAGCACACGGATCCGGAAGCTTGGGGCCCTCCAAGGACCGTTTACCTTGGCCTTGGGGCGAGTTGGTGAGGGTCGGTGGTAAGCCGATGAGGGTCCTCAAAACCCTTCTTTCCCTCGCCTTCTTGCTCATCCCATCCCCGGCATTGGGAGGAGAAGATTGGAAGGCGTTCAACGTCGGGAACGTTTGGTGCGCTGTGTATAACACGGGCGTCATAGGATACCCGACCTCCCCGACGGCAAATCCATCTATGTGGTGGCCGGCCGGGACTAACGACAGCTACCTATACGAAGGGGACATATGGATAGGGGCTATAAAGAAGGGGGTAAAGGCGACCTCGGAAACGGATAAGAGACACCCGGAGTTCTGGCCTACGGACGATTCCCCGGTCGTCCGGATACAAACCCCTGGCATGACGAGAAAGGGGACGAAGGCCGATCAGGTCATCTCGTTCAGATGCACCGATACGAACCCGGCCCAGAACAAGGGGGTGATACTGAATATCTTGATAGAGGCTATGGGATACCAGTGGAGTTACCCGCCCCTCTGGAACTTCTTCATAATGGAGTATAGGATAAGGAACATCGGGGATCCAAAGGATCCGGACGATATCTTGAGGGATCTCTACATTGGGTTCAGATACGATTGCGATGTGTCGAGCAACGAGAAGGGGACGGCCGATTACTCGGCGGACGATTGGGTCGATTTCGATCTATCTCCCGACGCCAACACCGGAAGGCCGAGGAACATATCCTTCGTGTATTCCAACGGGACCGCTCCCGGATACATAGGACTGCGCGTCCTCGGCGCATATATGGGAAACGACAGATCTAAGGTCATACCTTTTAGGGCCCATAGGCAGATCACTATAAACACGGACCCGACAACGGACGAACAGAGGTTCGATCTCCTCTCCATCCCGGGGATAGATCCGAAGCCCGCGAGTTATGGGGACCAGAGGTTCGTCCAGTCGTGGGGTCCTATACGGGAATTCGCTCCGGGCGATGAGTTCACGATAACGATAGCCATCGGGGTTGGGGAAGGGCTTGCAGGCCTTAGGTCGGATATGGACTGGGCACAGAAGATATACGACAAAGATTACGTAGTGCCGGCCCCGCCACCCTCGCCGAAGCTAACGGTGATCCCGGGGGATAAGAAGGTCACGCTCTACTGGGATGGGGCGGAGGCCGAGCTATACAGGGATCCAACGGATCCCGAGAAGGCGTTCGAGGGATATAGGGTTTACAGGAAATCCGTTTCATACGACCCGGTGACGGGAAAGCAGAAGGAGGTTTGGATCTTGCTGGCCGACTACGACGTCGTGGATAATACCGGGAACTACTTCCTCCTCTCCCACCCCTCTATGGCCACGAACGCCGTTATAACGAGCCGGGGCATAGCCGAGGATTATAGGGATAGGTTCGGGAAGGGCGAGTATATAATCATGTTTAGGAGCCCGACGGAGCTGGAGGTCTGGAACGTATCTACATGGGAATTTATCCACTATAATCCGAAGAACTACACGGAGGAAGGGGATGGATCCGGTTTCACGATCCTCGACCCTTCTGGAAACCCGAGGCCTTTCCCCGTCTTTTCCCCCGGTGATACGATATACCTCGCCGGCCTCCTCCTCTCCATATCTCCAGGGGATAGGGATCCTATGGGTCCGGGTTCAGGCGACGTATTCAAGGTCTCCTGCTTTGTCCTCCCTCCAATGGGGCAAAACACCGGAATAAGGAGGTTCTTCGTGGACACCGGGCTGACAAATGGGATGAAATACACGTATGCGGTCACCTCCTACGACACCGGGAATCCGAGGACGGGCCTTGTCTCGATGGAGAGCAGCAAGAACGATACGATGACAACAGCCATCCCGAGGTCGGATCCTGCCGGGTATAAGGGGCCGGAGGTCGTGATAGGGGGCTTGGAAAGGGGGCCGGACATATCCGTGGAGCCGATCGTCCTCGACCCAAAGAGGATTACGGGGCACAGATACATCATCAAGTGGAGCGGGGCATCTGGAAACACCTACATAGGGGGTCCGGGTTATAAACCCCCGTCCTTCGAGCTCATAGACCTCGATACGAAGGCTGTGCTGCTGAAGGATGTGGAGTTCCCATGGTTCGATCCTGAACAAGGGGCGCCGTTTGAGATGTTCACCCCTATCTTCGATGGAATTGTCCTCTTCCTTAAAGGCGCGGATGCCAGGGAAGCCAAGGTGGAAAGCTTTCGGATGACAGGGGGATGGGCGGACGTCGAGCCGGATTCCTCAAACGAACTAAGCGGTGCGGATGGAACGACCAGCTGCGTTAATCCATTCTGGGTCGTATACTTCCGTCCCCATAGGTATTCGATAAGGTTTGGGGAGAGATCTGCCGATGGATCTTACACGATCTCCGTCAGGGACGAAACAAGTGGGGAGGAGGTGCCCTTCAACCCGGGAAGGGCGGATGGATGGGCCGTAATGAAGATGACGCCGTCCGGGGATTTCCTATGGGCCGATAGCTGGAATCCGGACGCCCCCTTCTTCAGGATCTACGTAAGGGGAGCATACCTGCACCTTAGGTTTCCAAACCCCAAAAGCCATGGGCTCGACACCGGGGATGTCCTAACGGCCGTTATGTCGGGGCCGAGAGCGCCCATGAACGGGGATATCGTGGAGATCTCCACGGCTAAGGAGAGGGTGGTGGCGAGGAAGGAGGCCTTAGAGGCCATAAAGGTGGTTCCTAACCCATATTTCGTGAGCGCGAGGTGGGATGAGAGGATAGGGAGGAATCGGATATACTTCACCCACCTTCCTCCTAAATGCACCATAAGGATATATACCATTTCCGGCGATTTAGTTGCAAAGCTGGAGCACGATTCGTCGTCTTCCCCGGATCCGGATGACCCGTTCGTAAAGGGGGATAGGGGAGGGGATAGCCCTTATGACGTCCTCAGCTACGATGTCCAGGCCCTTGCAAGCGGCGTATACATCTACCATGTGGATGCCCCTGGCTTCGGGGAAAAGATCGGGAAGTTCGCCATAATAAGGTGATGGGGATGAGGAAAGCGGTTGCCTCGGCAATCCTTGCCTTAGCGGTCATCCCGTCGAGCTCCTATGGCGTTAGCAACGTCGGGACCGCTGGCGCTCAGTTCCTCAAAATAGGGGTCGGGGCGAGGGCGGAGGGCCTTGGACAGGCGTTCGTCGCCATAGCGAACGACATAAGCGCCGTATACTGGAACCCGGCAGGCCTGGCCCAGCTTAAGAAGGCGGCCGTGATGGCGACGAGGACCGCTTGGATTGCCGATATCTCCCATAACTTCGTGGCGGCATCCATCCCAACGAGATATGGGATGTTCGCGGGATCTATAACGAACCTCGGTTCGGGCCCCATGGAGATGACCACGGTGGAGGAGCCGGAAGGATTAGGGCTCGAGTTCCCCGTTGGGGATACCGCCATCTCCTTGACATATGCAAGGGGTTTAACCGATAGGTTCTCGGTTGGGATAACCGGGAAACACGTGTCCCAGAGGATACACAACGAGACGGCAAGCGGGTTCGCCGTGGACATCGGGACCTTCTACAGGACAGGGTTCGGAAACCTGAGGATCGGGATGGCGCTTTCCAATTTCGGGCCGGCTATGAGGTTTGTGGGCCAGGACTTGAGGGTGGAGCACCTCGTTTTCCCAGATACGACGAATCCACCGGTAAAGGCATCCCTTGACAGCTCCGAGTTCCCTCTCCCCATGAACTTCAGGATTGGCATGGCATATGACCTCATCTCGGACGAGAAGAACAGGCTTACCATCGCCTTGGACGGAAACCATCCAATCGATAATAACGAGAGGATCTGCATCGGGTTGGAATATAGCCTCTTGGATCTCTTCTTCGCCAGGGTCGGTTATAAGATAAGGGTTGGGAAGGTGGAGGAGGAGGAAGGCCTCTCTGCCGGGATCGGGGTGAAGGGAAAGATGGGCGGGGTATCCGTAACCGTCGATTATGCATATACCGATTTCGGGAGGCTGTCCTCTTCCCACAGGCTTTCCTTAGGGATGGAATTCTAACACCGCTTGGGAGGTGGGAGTTTTTCGTGGAACGTTTTCTTAGATATAATGCCATCCTGCTCCTTTTGGGAGCGATGACGGCGATAGGAGGTGGGGTTATGGGAAGCGAGCTCATTTCGGAAACGCCGGAACAGCGCGATACCCGCATGAGGTGGTGGCGCGAGGCCCGTTTCGGCATGTTTATACATTGGGGGGTTTACGCTGTGCCGGCCGGGGTTTATAAGGGCCGTCAGATCCCCGGGATAGGGGAGTGGATCATGCACACGGCCAAGATACCGGTGGCGGAATACAGGGAGTTCGCGAAGCAGTTCAACCCCGTAAAATACAACCCCGAGGAATGGGTGCTCCTGGCCAAGGAGGCGGGGATGAGGTATATCGTCATCACATCCAAGCATCACGATGGCTTCGCCTTGTTCGACTCCAAGGTCACGGATTGGGATGTGGTCGACGCCACCCCTTACGGGAAGGATCTACTGAAGCCGCTTGTGGAAGCTTGCAGGAAGCACGGGATCCGGATCGGCTTCTACTACTCGCAAGCCCAGGATTGGAACCATCCGGGTGGAGCAGCGGCTGGAGGTCATTGGGATCCGGCGCAAGAGGGGAGCATGGATGAATACATAGAGAAGATCGCCATCCCACAGGTAAAGGAGATCCTGACCAACTACGGGAAGATAGATATCCTATGGTGGGATACGCCGGTGGGCATGACGAGGGAACGGGCCGAGAAGTTCCTCCCTCTTCTATCGCTTCAGCCTGGTATCATCACCAACGATCGTCTGGGGGGAGGATTCGAGGGCGACTTCGGAACGCCGGAGCAGTATATACCGCCAACCGGGATACCCGGAAGGGATTGGGAGGTCTGCATGACGATGAACGACACATGGGGTTATAAATCCTACGACCACAACTGGAAGAGCACGGAAACCCTGATCAGAAACCTGGTGGACATAGCCTCGAAGGGCGGGAACTACCTCCTGAACGTCGGGCCGACGGCGGAGGGTTTGATCCCGGAGCCATCCGTCGTAAGGCTTAAGGAGATAGGGAAATGGATGAAGGTCAACGGGGAGTCGATATACGCCACCACCGCAAGCCCGTTCAAGAGGCTTCCGTGGGGGAGGTGCACGAAGAAGGTTCGTCCGGATGGGGCCACCCTCTACCTCCACGTCTTCGACTGGCCAGGGGATGGGAGGCTATTCGTCCCTGGGCTTAAGAGCAAGGTGAAAACCGCATTCCTCCTCGCCGATCCCGAGAGGAGGCCGCTACATACATCTTCCGTGGAGGATGGCGTGATCGTAGAGGTTCCGAAAGCCGCTCCCGATCCCATATGCTCCGTGGTGGTCCTCGAGGTAGAAGGGGAGCTTAAGGTAGAACAGTTCCTGACCCAGGCCCAGGATGGATCCATCCTGCTTCCCGCTTCCGATGCCGTCCTTCATGGCAGGACGATCAGATACGAGGGAGGTCATAACCGAGACAACATAGGCTTCTGGACAGACCCCGACGAATGGGTCGAGTGGGATTTCAAGGTGATTAAGCCGGGGAAGTTCATCGTGACCGCTGAAATAGCGGCGCTTGAGCCATCCCCATTCCTGGTTATCCTCGGGGACCAAAAGATAAGGTGCACAGCACCTGTAACCGGGGACTGGGGGAGGTTCGAGGAGGTGAACCTCGGGATCCTGGAGATCGGATCTTCTGGGAAGGCATCCCTTTCCGTGAGGCCGGTAAGGGAGGGATGGCGTCCTATGAACCTGAGGTCGATCAAGCTTAAGCCGGAGTGATTCCCGGTATGAGGAGAAGGCGAGGGATGATCGCTTTATTATCCCTCGCCTTTCTCTTCATCGCCTCCGCCTCCTTTTCCGAGGAACTGGAGCTCGTAATAGTCCATACGAACGACGTCCATGGCTATCACACCGGAAATTTCAAGGAGAGGTGGGGGGCGACGATGAGGAGGGCGAAGGGGGTGGAGGAGATGAGGAGGAAGGCGGGGGCTTGGTTCCTCCTCCTGGATGCGGGGGACATATGGAGGAGGGGGGAGCTCGCGCAGTTTTCCGGGAGGCCGGAGATAGAGGTCATGAACTATATGGGATATGACGCGATGGCGGTTGGGAACAACGAGCTCTACGATGGGGTGAAAGCGGCGCAGGAGCTCGAGAGGATGGCCACGTTCCCATTCCTCTCTGCGAACGTAACGAGGAACGGGGATCCGGTATTCAGGCCTTATTGTGTCAAGCGCGTTGGATATATAAGGGTGGGTATAATCGGGGTTACGACTCCATATGCGTTCGAGATGGGGATGGTGGAACCGGGGGTAAAGGTAGAGGAGCCGATCCAGGTTGTGAGGGGGATCGTATCGGGGCTTAAAGGGAAGGTGGATTTAGTGGTCGTCCTCTCGCACCTCGGGATCTTCCAGGACATGGAGCTGGCGAGGAAGGTGGAGGGCATAGACGTTATAGTTGGGGGCCATACCCATACCTTCCTTGAGAAGCCTGTGCTCGTGAGGAAAAAGGAGGGGAAAGGGAGGCTTGGCGGGACGGTGATCGTCCAGGCCGGGGAGTTCGGGGTGAAGATCGGGGTTCTGAGGATAGGCTTTAGAAGGGATGAGAGGGTGGGATGGGTTCCCGTTAGCCACAGGGGGGAGCTCGTAGGGATAGAGAGGTTTCAGGGGAGGGAGGAGGGGGTATCGAGGATTTTGGAAAGGTATGTGAGGCGGTAAGGAAGGGGGTGGATGTGGATGGCCAATATACTTTTGGTGGATCCGGAGGAGAAAACCAGGGAGGATCTCAGCTCTTTTCTAATTAGGATGGGGCATTCGGTGACCTCGGTCGATTCCATATGGAGGGCGGAGCAGGTTTTAGAGAGGGAGATATACGATCTCCTTATCTGCGAGGAAGGGCTTCCGGATGGGAAGGGGCTCGATCTCCTTAGGTATGCCAAGGCCATATCCCCCGAGACGGAGATAATAATCATCTCATCGGATGGAACGATAGAGAAGGCGGTGGAGGCGATAAAGGAAGGTGCCTTGGACTACCTACCAAGGCCATTTCATCCGCAAAAGATAGCATTCCTCATAGAGAGGGTTATGGAGAACAGGAAGGTGGTGGAGGAGAACAGGGAGCTCAGGAAGGAGCTCGATATACCTGGGAGATACGATCTCGTTATAGGGAAGAGCAAGGCGATGCAAGATCTCATGAATATAATAAGGAGGGTTGCCCCGACCGACAGCACCGTTTTGATAATAGGGGAATCCGGGACCGGGAAGGAGCTGGTGGCCAGGGCGATACACAGGAGGAGCAAGAGGGCAAAAGGTCCATTTAAGGCGATAAATTGTGGCGCCATTCCTGAGCAGTTATGGGAGAGCGAGCTCTTCGGCCATGTGAGGGGTGCTTTCACGGGGGCGATCTCAACGAAGAGGGGGATAATAGAGGAGGCCGATGGGGGGACCTTGTTCCTCGACGAGATAGCCGAGATCCCTCCCCATATCCAGGTTAAGCTATTGAGGTTTCTTCAGGAGAGGAGGATAAGGAGGGTTGGGGACACGAAGGAGATAGAGGTCGATACGAGGATAATAGCTGCGACGAATAGGGATCTGAAGGAGGAGATAAGGGCTGGGAGGTTTAGGGAGGATCTCTATTATAGGCTTAACGTGATAACGATATTCGTCCCGCCTTTAAGGGAGAGGCCGGAGGACATATCGTTCCTCGCCCTTTATTTCCTATACAAATACAGGAAGGAGCTTTCGAAGGATATATGGGACATATCGAAGGATGCGATGCAGATGCTTCTTTCTTATCACTGGCCGGGGAACGTCAGGGAGCTGGAGAACGTGATCCAGAGGGCCGTGATCCTTGCCGATGGGAATATCATAATGCCGAAGGATCTGCCTCAGGAGCTTGCCCTTTCCGGATACCTCCCCAGTTCTTCCAAATCCGATAGGATAAAGACGCTTAAGGAGGTCGAGGCGGAATACATATCCGAGGTGATAAGGTTATGCAACGGGAACATGGCGAAGGCCGCGAAGCTGCTCGGGATCTCGAGGAGTTCCCTTTACAGGAAGGTCAAGGGATGTCCCAAATTGAGACATATTCTGTCCCAAAATGGAACAAAGGGAGGAGGGGAGGGTGCGGAATACATGCCACTATCTCGTGGCATGGATCTTGATAAAAAGGGATAATGGCTGCCGTTGGGCGGCCATGATCCCAATAGAGGAGGTGGTTGGTCATGTCAATCGCAAGGTGGAGCCCATTTAGGGAGTTGGCGAGGATGAGGGAGGAGATGGATAGGCTCTTCGACGAGTTCTTCGGCCCAATAAGGGAGAGGAGGATCCCGCTTTTCGAATGGACGCCCGCAGCCGATATACTCGAGGACGAGGATGAACTCGTGATCAGGATGGAGCTCCCTGGGATGAAGAAGGAGAACCTCTCCATATCCCTCAGGGAGAACCATCTAACCGTCAAGGGCGAGAGGAAGGAAGAGGAGGAGAAGAAGGGAAGGACCTATCATAGGAAGGAGTTCTACTACGGAACCTTCGAGAGGACATTCGCCTTGCCGGTGTCCATAGATCCCGACAAGGTCTCCGCAACATATGAGAACGGGATCCTCGAGATAAAGCTCCCAAAGAAAGAGGCTGTTAAGCCAAAGGAGATCCCGATAAAGTAAGGAACCGAGGGGAGAGGGGGCTGTCCCTCCTCCTAAAGGACAGCCCCCGTCTTTTGCCTTCCATAATCTATCGAAAGGAGGTGTGACATATGCCAAGGGTTCTCGGGATAGATCTCGGGACAACCAACTCTTGCATGGCCGTGATGGAGGGAGGGGAACCGGTTGTCATACCCAATGCGGAGGGCGAAAGGGTTACCCCTTCCGTCGTGGCGTTCACAAAACAGGGTGAGAGGCTTGTTGGAAGGCTTGCTAAGAGACAGGCCATAACGAACCCAGAGAATACCGTCTTCTCGATAAAGAGGTTCATGGGGAGGAGGTTCGAGGAGGTTACGGAAGAGATAAAGAGGGTCCCATATAGGGTTGTGAGGGCCCATAACGGGGATGCGTGGGTGAGGCTTGGGGATAGGGATTACGCACCCCCCGAGATCTCGGCCATGATACTCCAGAAGCTCAAGCAGGATGCAGAGGCATACCTTGGGGAGAAGATAACCCAGGCCGTCATAACCGTTCCCGCATACTTCAACGACAGCCAGAGGCAGGCGACGAAGGATGCCGGTAGGATAGCCGGGCTCGAGGTCCTGAGGATAATAAACGAGCCCACGGCTGCTTCCCTCGCATATGGGCTCGATAAGAAGAAAGGCGGGAAGATAGCCGTCTACGACCTCGGGGGAGGGACCTTCGATATATCGATCCTGGAGATAGGGGATGGGGTTTTCGAGGTCCTCGCAACTAACGGGGATACACATCTCGGAGGGGACGACTTCGACCAGAGGATCATGGACTGGATAATAGAGGAGTTCCTAAAACAGGAGGGGATAGACCTTAGGAAGGACAGGATGGCCCTCCAGAGGATAAAGGAGGCGGCGGAGAAGGCGAAGATAGAGCTCTCGACGATGATGCAGACGGAGATAAACCTCCCCTTCATAACGGCGGATGCGACGGGACCGAAACATCTGATCCTTACGCTGACGAGGTCAAAGCTCGAGCAGCTCGTCGCCGACCTCATAGAGAGGACGAAGGGGCCGATGGAGCAAGCCCTCGCAGATGCAGGCTTATCCCCCGACGATATAGACGAGGTCATACTCGTCGGAGGTCAGACGAGGATGCCGGCCGTCCAGGAGATGGTCAGGAACTTCTTTGGGAAGGAGCCACATAAGGGGGTTAATCCTGACGAGGTGGTTGCGATAGGAGCGGCGATACAGGCCGGGGTCCTTAAAGGGGAGGTTAAGGACATACTCCTCCTGGACGTCACGCCTCTATCCCTCGGGGTGGAGACGCTTGGAGGCATATTCGACGTCGTTATAGAGAGGAACACGACGATCCCCGTTAGAAGGACCAAGATATACACCACTGCGGAGGATAACCAGACGAGCGTGGAGATCCACGTCCTCCAGGGTGAGAGGAAGCTGGCCAAGGACAACAGGAGCCTTGGGAGGTTCCACCTCGACGGGATACCACCGGCACCTCGTGGCGTTCCTCAGATAGAGGTTACGTTCGATATAGATGCCGACGGGATCCTTCACGTCTCGGCGGTGGACAAGGCCACGGGAAAGGAGCAGAAGATAACGATAACGGCATCGAGCGGGCTTACGGAGGACCAGATCCAGAGGATGATAAGGGAGGCCGAGCAATATGCGGCCGAGGATGCGAGGCGGAAGGAGGAGATAGAGCTTAAGAACAAGGCAGATCAGCTGATCTACACGACCGAGAAGAACCTGAAGGAGCTCGGGGACAAGGTATCGCAGTCGGAAAGGGCTCAGATAGAAAATGCCATAAGGGATCTGAGGGATGCCATACAGAGGGATGACATAGCCAGGGTTAGGTCGGGGATGGACAACCTTACCCAGATATGGCATAGGATCTCGCAGGAGATATACCAGAGAGCTGGATCCCAGTATTCCCCACCACCTCCTGGGGGAGATGCGGGGAAAGGCCGATCCGATGGGGATGTCATAGACGCGGATTACGAAGAGGGAAAGTAATAAGATGGGACAAGCCGAAGGGATATCGATCCTGACAGCCTTCATCGCCGGGGTCTCCTCCTTCCTCTCCCCCTGCATCCTCCCCCTTATCCCCGGATACCTCTCCCTCATCTCCGGGCTATCCCTGGAGAGGATAAGGGATGGATCGGGGGAGGGGAGGTGGCGGCTGGTTATCCCAATGGTCTTCTTCGTCATAGGCTTCACGGCTATCTTCGTCGCCCTCGGCGCTTCCGCAACTTTCTTCGGGAAGTTCCTCCTATCGAAGATCTCCATCCTATCCAAAATAGCCGGGATCGCGGTTATAATACTCGGCCTTAACATAATGGGAGTCCTTAGGATTAGCATGCTTTATAAGGAGAAGAGGTTCCAGCCGAAAGCGATTTCAAAAGGGGCCGTAAGCTCGCTCCTCATAGGAATGGCCTTTGCTTTCGGCTGGACCCCGTGTGTCGGCCCTATACTCGCCGCGATGCTCGCCTATGCCGGGACAAAGGAGAAGGTATTGGAAGGCGTTCTTATGCTATCGGCGTATTCGCTTGGGCTTGGGATCCCCTTCTTAGCAATCGGGGTAGCGACGGACACGGCTATGTCGGCGATAAACAGGATCAAGGGATACATAAGGGCCATAGAGATAACGAGCGGAATACTGCTCGTAGCGATAGGAGTCCTCATATTCACCGGGGATCTCTCGAGGTTAGCTGGATACCTCGGCTCGCTTTTCCTCCCCTCCTAAGCAAGCCCCGATTTTATAGATTATCTCCTTGAACCTCTTCCCCCTCTCCTCGTAGTTCGAGAACATATCGAAGCTCGCACATGCCGGCGATAGGAGGACTATCCCTTTATAAGGCCTTGCCATCTCGAATGCAAGGAAAACGGCCTCTCTCAAATCCTTAGCAAACCTTATCCTTCCCTCGAACTTCGGATCGCTTGAGAGAACCGCTTCCCTTATCTTTCCCGCCGTCTGTCCTATGAGCACGAGCCCAACGGCCCTGGCCGCTATCTCCTTCCCGAGGCCGTCGAATCCAACCCCCTTGTCGTAACCCCCTGCTATCAGGACAACCGGCTCCCGGAAGGAGCTCAAGGCCGCTATGGTGGATTCGGGTATGGTGGCCTTCGAGTCGTTGAAAAAGCCGACGCCATCGATCTCTCCGACGAACTCCATTCTATGTTCCATCCCCTTGAACCCATATACGGCCTCCCTTATCGCCTCCGGCCTCGCCCCGAGGGCTATGGAGACGAAGGATGCGGCCATGACGTTCGCCACGTTATGACGTCCTGTAAGCCTTATTTCATCGAGATCGCATATGGGGAAATCCCGGCCCTTGTGCCTTACGAAGATCCTCCCCTCGAGCCCCGACTTCAAAAATGCGCCTTCCTCAACGTCGTCCGAGCACATGGAGAAGAACGCCTTCCTCGAGGTGCATCTCTGAGATATCGCCATGCATATGGGATCATCCCCGTTGAATACGGATATGTCCTCCGGCCCCTGGTATAGGAATATCCTTTCCTTAGCCCTTATATACTCATCCATGCTCTTGTGGTAATCGAGGTGGTTTGGGAATATGTTGAGGATTACGGAGATATTTGGGCTTTCCTCGATATCCTGGAGTTGGAAGCTCGAAAGCTCGAGGACTACCACCGATTCCTCCCCTATCTCGTCTATGGCCGAGATAAGGGGTTTTCCTATGTTACCCCCAACCCATACGTCCATCCCGGATTTGGAGAGGATCTCGCCTATCAGGGCTGTGGTGGTGCTTTTCCCAGCCGTCCCGGTTACCCCGATCACCTTCCTCGACTTGCAAAGGCTGAGGAAGAGCCTTGTCTCGGTCTCGATCCTCGCCCCCCTTCTTTTCGCCTCCTCGATCTCCGGTATATCCCTCCTTATCCCCGGGGATGGTATTATGTAGTCGAATTCCTCTTCGGTCAGTGGCTCGAGATACCCATCCCCAACCGATATCTCCGCCCTTCCCCTGGCCATCTCCACTATATCCTCCGGCAAATCTTCCTTCCTGTCGCATATGAGGAGGGATCTCGGGTTGCATTCCAGCAAGATCTTGAGTATAGGGGTGTTGCTTACGCCGATCCCTATGAGGGCTATCCTTTTCCCATCGAACATCCTCTTTATCCTATCCTTGGCATTCATCCCCATACCTCACGATATACTCCACTATCATCTTAGACCAGTTATTGAGATGCTCGCGGTTTTTATATAGTTCCTCGACCTTCATAAAGCCGAGTATCCTCTCAGTCCCGTTTGTGGAAGCCTTCGCAAGCTCGGCCTCCTCTATAACCCCCTCGAAAACGTAGCCATGATGGGATAGGTCGACGGAGGAGCAGGAGAGGGCTATCTGGAACCTTGGGTTTTCATCCAGAAGCCTGATCCGGACGTTCCCAAGCTCTTCCGCGATCATCTCCTCCACCGCCTTTGAGATGGAGGATGGCTTGAGGTTCCCCCCTTCCCCTTCCCACTTGATATGCTCCCCGAAGAAGACGGACCACGTTCCGTGAAGCCTCGATTCCCCGGCCGTGGCCGTCTTCTTCACGACGAGCATCGACGACATGTCCTCGTTCCACAATATGATGGCGGCTATCGGATGTCTGTCCTCCTCCCCTCCCCTTTCCGCTTCTTCCCTGACCTTAGGCCTGACATTTAGGTCTATCAGTATCCCTCTCTCATCGCTTATGCTTCTATTAACAACTATGAGATCCGTATCCTTTGTCATTTCAAGACCTCCCCGGTTCTGGCGGACCAGAGGAGGAGGTCGAGTTCGTCCATATCTATCCCTATCTCCTCCGAGAACCTCCTCATCCTCTCCTCTATCTCTATGTATCTCGACCTCGACGATGGGGGTTTGTCCGAATCCACGATGCCGAAATCCCCAAGCGCCTTTATAATATGTCTATCGAGTATGGCGTATCCCTTGAACCCTATGTTTCTGAGGAAATGGCTTGCTTCCTTAAACCCTATTCCCTTTATCCCCTTATCCATGGCGAGGAAATCCCTCCTCTTGAGCCTATCCTGGAAGGATCCTATGGCCTCCTTGAGCCTTAGCCCTATCTTATCCTTCAGGTATTCCCTCGTCTGGACTATGTATCTTGCCCTGGCCTGTGGATATATGTGAATGGACCTTATCCTCTCGAATATCTCCTCCTCCGTCCCCGTTATCAATATGGGCCTTATGGAATCGATGCATCTAAGCCCCATTCTGGCGCTCGCTCCCGCGGTTAATATGCAAAAGGCGAGCTCCTCGAATATCCTCAGGTCATCCCCATCTCTCCACACCGTTTCGAACTCGAGGAGCCTTTTCTTTATCATGGTTTTCCTTTCCTCGTAAAGCCCGTAGAGCTCCTCGATCCTCATCTCCCATATCTTTCCCTTATCTCCCTCAAGGTCTCCCCGAGCTTCCTTATGGCTTCGCCGTATCCAGCCCAGTCGCCTTCCCTTATCTTCCTCTGTGCCGAGTTGTATTGGCTCAGGGCTTGTTCTATGAGCCCCTTTATCCCGGATGGTGGGCTTGCCGATTCGGGTTTCGTCCAAGATATCGGGGTTGGGGAGGCGGATGCCCTGGCGAATGCCATCTGCAGTGCCAGGTCGAGGCTCTCGGCCATGACGACCCTATCACCCACGACGGTTATCACCCTCTTCAGCTCTGGGAGCTCGCTCTGCTCCGCCTGTATGTAAAGCGGGGCGACGTATATTATGGATCCCTCTATCGGCATCACTATCAAGTTCCCCTTCGCGACCTTCGAACCCCTCTGGCTCCAAAGGGTTATCTCCCTGGATATCACGGGATCCTGATTTATCCTCGCCTCTATCTGGACCGGTCCGAATATCAGCTTATCCTTTGGGAATGTGTAGACGAGCATCTTTCCGTATTCCTCCCCATCGCATTTCGCGGCCATCCACGCTATCATGTTATCCCTGTTCCTCGGGGTGAAGGGTATCATGAGCATGAACTGTTCTCGGCTCTCCCCCGGAAGCTTCATTATGACGTAATATGGTTCCATCTGCTGCTTCTTCTCCTCGTATGTCTCGGTCGGTATCTCCCATGCGTCCTCCTTCCCGAAGAATACATTGGGATCCCACATGTGGTAGTAGAGGTAGACGGATGCCTGGACCCTGAACATGTCCTCAGGATACCTTATGTGCTCCCTTATGTCCTCCGGCATCTCGGATGCCGGCCTCATCAGATCTGGGAAGATCTTGGAATATGTCCTCGCCAGGGGATCCCCTTCGTCGAATAGATAAAAATTCATCTTCCCGTTATATGCATCTATGACGACCTTGACGGAGTTCCTCATGTAGCTTCCCCATTCCCCCACGGGCTCGGAATACGGGAAGAAATAGGTCGAGGTATATGCGTCCTGGATCCAGAAGAGGCGTCCGTCGCGCGATATGACTATGTATGGGTCCCTGTCGTATTTCAGGAAAGGCGCTACCGTTCTGAGGGCATCCTGGATCTTCCTCCTAAATAGCAATCTGCTTTCCTTTGTTATGTATCCGGAAAGGAATAATTTCATGCTGTTGAACCTTATCGCGAACGCCGCCTTCCTTATAACGTTGGAAAGCCTCACCCCTCCCGTCCCCCGATACCTGGTATACTTATTCTGGTCCCCAAACGGGTAATCGAATTCCTCCTGTTTCGTGTTCACCACGACGTAGCCATCGCCCTCATCCCCTACCTCCCCGAAGTATATCTCGGGCCTTGTTATCCTTATATCCACGCCCTGGGCCGGGATAGGGGGTATGTCCTTAATGTAGAGCACAGGAAGCCCTTCCGGGGTCATCTCGTTAACGGGGTTCATGCATACTCCATATCCGTGGGTATATATGAGCTTCTCGTTCACCCATGTCCTCGCTGATTCCGGAAGCTTGGTTTTATCGAGTTCCCTCACGGCGAGCATGACCTGTCTGTATTTCCCTCCTATCCGATATCTATCTATATCTATTCCCGTGAACGTGTAGTATGGCCTGATCACCTGGATTTGGGAGTATGTTTTCATCAAAGGCCTGTAATCCCAAAGCCTTATGCTCTCTATCGCCGTTATATTCCTCCTTATATCCTCGGGGCGCAGAGGTATGACCGGGTAGTCCTTCTCCACGATCCTATCGAGTCCGAATGCGAGCCTTGTGAACTTTATGCTGTTCTCTATGTAGGGTTTTTCCTTGGCGAGCTCGTTCGGAGCTACGACGATCTTCTGGACGGTTCCAGGGAGCATCCATCTACCGACTATATCGACGCATATGAGGGCTACTATCCCCCATGCCTGCCACTTTATCCCCCTCCTCCTTATCCCGGCTATGAAGAGGGAAGCCAATACGAAAGATAAGATCAGGCTTATCCATAGCGACGGGATCTTTATCTTCACATCCGTATAATAAGCTCCGAAGGCTATCTCGTGTGGGGAGAATAGGGTTTCATACATCTTGAAGAGGTATCCGAAGCACCTCATGAAGAAGAAAGCGGCGAAAAGAGAGAACAGGTGGCCCTTGACCCCTTTGTCGAACCTTATGTCCCATCCCTCTATCCCTATCATCCTCTGGTAGAAGTAGAGGAGGAGGACGAGGACCATGGCGAGGATCAGGACGGCCATGCTCCAAGTATAGAAATACCTGAGGAACGGGAACCTGAAGACGTAGAATCCTATGTCGTTCCCGAATATCGGATCGGAAACCCCGAACTCGGAGGGTTTGAGGAACCTCATGAAAAGCTCCCATCTCCCTCCCGCCCCGGCTGAGAAGACGAGGAAGCTCATGACGAGGGCGAATATAAGGAGCGTAGGCTCTATATATCTCTCCAAGGCCGCCCTTACGCTTATCCCTATGAACGGATCCTCTATGTAATATTCGAGGTTCCTCGGCCTCCACCTCCTAGCAAGGTATATGTTCAGCCATAGGAATGCGAAGCAGAGGGTTCCGAGTATCAGGAAAAGCGAGACCTTTGCCTTGAACATCGTCCAGAAAACGGATCCAAATCCGAGGGAGTCGAACCAGAGCCAGTCGGTATAGAAGGCGACGATCTTTTTGAAAAACAGGATCGCCAGGATGGCGATCGCTATGGTCGCTATCCAAATACGCGTCTTCCTCTTCATCGCTTATCCTCCTTTCCCCATCTGGGGCTCTATGTCCGTATCCGAAATCGCGTAATCCCTTCTTCCTTCTGGGTTATATCTTATCATGAAAACGTGCCCATGTCAACCGCGTAAGTCCTGATCGTAGAGGGGGTGGCGAACCATCGCCTCCAGCTGATCGTCTAATAAAGCGAAACCGGAAAAATATCCACCGTAGTTCCGGATAGAGGAGGGGAGAAGGATGAAGAGGTTTGTAAAGTTCATCGTGATCGGAGTGGTCGTCCTGGCTATATCCTTAGGGGTGGTATACAAGGTCAGGTCTTCTAAGGACAACGGGCCTATAATAAAGACGGCCAAGGTCGAGAGGGGGACGGTTGTGAGCTCCGTCTCGGCGACCGGAACCCTGCAGCCTTTGACCACCGTGGATGTGAAGTCTAAAGCTGGGGGGAAGGTCGTGCTCTTAGCCGTGGATGTCGGGGACGAGGTCAAGCCCGGCCAGCTAATAGCCAAGATAGATCCGACGGACACCCAAGCCCAGGTCGATCAAGCGAAGGCGGATCTCGAGGCGGCGAAGGCGAGGCTCGAACAGGCTCAGGAGACCATGAGGCTTCAGGAGCAGATGACCAAGATCCAGATAGAGCAGGCCGAACAATCCCTGCTATCCGCCAAGACGAAGTTGGAGCAGATTCAGAAGGAGATCGAGGTCCTTCCGATCCAGAGGAAGGCCGCCCTCTCTCAGGCGGAGGCCAATTACAGATCCGCCGTCGAGAACCTGAACCTCCTCAAGAACGCAACCCATCCCCAGGTGAGGGCACAAGCCCAAGCGGCGTATGACCAAGCCAAGGCAAACCTGGAGAACGCCAAGAGGAACCTGGATAGGCTTTTGGAGCTTAGCAAGAAAGGATTCGTCACGCAGAGCCAGGTGGAAAGCGCTCAAAGGGAATACGAAGTGGCCAAAGCCCAGTTCGACTCCGCAAAGAGGAAGCTCGATACCCTCGAGAGCGAGCTCGATGCCGAGATAAAGGCGGCAGAGGCGAGGGTGGAACAGGCGAGGGCTTCCTTGGAGACGGCGAGGGCCGAAGCGCTCCTCGACGAGCTCAAGGAAAGGGAGCTTGAGGCGGCTAAGATAGCGGTGAAGCAAGCGGAGCTTTCGCTGGCACAGGCTAAGGCGAACGCCATCCAGAACAAGATAAAGGCCGGCGATATACAGTCCGCCAAGGCACAGGTTCAAAGGGCACAGGCGCAGTTCGAGAACGCGATGGCACAGTTAGAGAGCACCGTTATCCGTGCCCCTCGCGCCGGGGTCATACTGAAGAAGTATGTGGAGGAGGGGACCATAATAACATCGGGGATGTCCGCCATAGCCCAGGGCACCAACATAGTCCAGATAGGGGATCTCAGCAGGATGTTCGTGGACGTAACCGTCGATGAGACGGACATAGGGAAGGTAGAGGTCGGTCAGCCCGTCGATATAACGATCGATGCGTTTCCGGACGAGATATTCGAGGGCAAGGTGACGAAGATCGAGCCACAAGCCGTGATGGAGCAAAACGTTGTGATGGTCCACGTAAGGGTTGAGATAGAGAATCCTGATGCGAGGTTGAAGCCCGGGATGAGCGCAACATGCGAGTTCATAATAGATAAGAAGGAGGATGTCCTCTGCGTCCCAAACCAGGCCGTTAAGGAGAAGGGGGGAAGGAACTTCGTGACGGTTGTGAAGAATGGGAGGCAAGAGGATAGGGAGGTCCAGATAGGCCTTGTCGGGAACGACCTGACCGAGATAGTGAAAGGGCTGGAGGAAGGCGAGGAGGTTATAACGTCCATAATCCAGACCAAGAAGAGGGCCCAGACCTTTCCCATGGGAGGGCCTGGGATGGGGCCTCCAAGAAGATAAAGGGGGTGAAGGGGGTTGTATTATTACGTAATCGAGAGCTTCAAGATAGCGTTGAGGAGCCTCAGGGCCAACAAGATGAGATCTGCGTTAACGATGTTAGGCGTCATAATAGGGGTTGGAGCTGTGATCACCATGATCTCCATAGCGCAGGGAGCTAAGGAACAGGCCATAGAGAACATAAGGTCCCTTGGGACGAACATCCTGACGATTTTCCCCGGCCAGCAGCGCGTGGGGATGGTAAGGGCCGGGATGGGGACAAGCCAAACGCTTAAGTTCGAGGACGCCCAGGCCATAGCGAAGGAGATCCCCTATGTGACCAGGGTGGCGCCGGAGGTGACCAGGATGGCACAGGTGAAATACCAGAACCAGAACACCAACACGAGGATCGTCGGGACATCCCCGGATTACCCGCTTGTGAGGAATTTCAGGGTCGAGGAAGGGGATTTCTTCACCGACAGGGATGTAAGGGCGATGAGGAAGGTGTGCGTGATAGGAAAGACGACGGCCTCTAATCTATTCGGGAATAGCTCCCCCATAAACAAGGTGATAAAGATAAACGGGATAAACTTCAGGGTGATAGGGCTCATGGCATCGAAGGGGGCCGCGATGTTCGGGGATCCGGATGACCAGATATTCATCCCGATAACCACGATGATGAAGAAGGTTTATCAGATAGAGAGGGTTAACATGATCGGGGTTGAGGTTGCCGATAGGAAGCTTATGGAAGTTGCCAGCGCGGAGATAGAAAGCCTCTTGAGGAGGAGGCATAAGATAGGCCAGAACAGCGAAAGCGATTTCGTCATAAGGAGCCAGGAGGAGATAATAGAGACCGCCGAGTCCGTAAGCAAGGTATTTACGATGCTGCTTGGGGGGATAGCGAGCGTATCCCTCATAGTTGGTGGGATAGGGATAATGAACATAATGCTCGTCTCCGTTACGGAGAGGACGAGGGAGATAGGGATAAGGAAGGCGGTCGGAGCCAGGAGGAGGGATATACTCGTCCAATTCCTCATCGAGGCCCTTGCTTTGAGCCTCATAGGAGGGGTTATCGGGATCTTACTTGGGGTAATCGGGTCGAAGGTTGTGGGGGGCATAGCCGGATGGAGGACGGCGGTCTCCATCCAATCCATAATAATAGCGTTTTCCTTTGCGGCTGCCGTCGGCATATTCTTCGGGATATACCCCGCGAGGAAGGCATCGAGCCTTGATCCGGCCGAGGCGCTGCGATACGAATGAGATGGAGGTGAGGATGATGAGGGATTTCGCCAGGGTTCTATCTCTTTCGGCCATGCTTGCCATGGCCGTATCGTTGGCATCTGCTCAGCCCCCTCCAGAGGGAGGGGTGCCGCCCCAGGTAAGCGAGTTCAGGGAGAAGCACAAGTATACCTTCCAGCTTATGGAGACGGTTAGGAAGCTTATGGAGATGGAGAAGGACCCGAAGGTAGCCCTTACCAAGGAGCAGGCGAAGCGCGTTTTGGACATACTCAAGCCTCTGCAGAAGAAGGAGAAGCTCACACAGGAGGAGGCAAAGGAGGTCCTGAAGGAGCTGAAGAAGGTCCTGACCGCCAAGCAGCTAACGGCCATGGGGAAGATAAAGCCCCAGAGGAGGCCGATGGCTGGGCAGCCAAGGCCCCCGCAGGAAGGGTCACAACGTAGGCCGGCCTTCGATCCGGAGAGGATGAAGAACTTCAACCCGTTCTATTTGAATCCATCCGATCCGAGGTCTAAGGAGAGGCCTATAGCTCGGTTCCTCGAGGATCTGGAGAGGAAGGCACGGGGGAAATGAAAGGGAAGGTCGTAGGGTTTATCGCCATCATCTCGCTTTTCGGCGTAAGCCCTTCCCTCGCCGAGCTCGACCTCTCGAAGCCCTTAACCCTTCGCGATTGCATCTCGATAGCCCTGGAGAGGTCCGCCGAGATGAGGAACGCGAAGGCGGACCTCTCCCTCCAGGAGCTCAGGGTTAAGGGTTCGTGGTCCGAATACCTTCCGCAGCTTTCGATAAGCGGGAACTACGGGTTCTCCGAGAAGGTCGGGATCGGATTGGGGAAGGACAACTACGCCCTATCCCTCTCCGGAAGCTATCTCATATGGGATCATGGGAGGAGGGAGATAACGCTTTCACAGGAGAGGTTGGGCTATAGCTCGGCGATGAGCCGGTTTGAAACGATAAAGCAGAAGCTGATATTCGATGTCATACAGGCTTATTACGCCTTCCTGAGGGCAAGGAAGCTCCTCGAGGTGGATGAGGAGCTTCTAAGGCAGACCAAGGCGAACACGGAGAAGGTCAAGGCCATGAAGGAGATGGGATATGCGATAGAGGCCGACATAGCGGCTGCCGAGGTCAGGGAGGCATCCCAGGAGCTGGCCCTTGCCGGGGACAGGAACGCATTGGAGGTATCGAGGGCGAATCTGCTCAACGTAATGGGGCTCGATCCAGGGATCGCAATAGATGTATCTGAGGACCCTGATTATGAGCGTTATATGGAAGAAGGGACGTTTGCCGTCGAGGAGATGCCGTTGGAAAAGGCAACTTCCATTGCCCTCGCAAACAGGCCTGAATTAAAGGAGATAAAGGAGGATATAGCCGCGCTTGAGAAAGGGGTTATGCTTGCGAAGCTCCAGAGGTGGCCGAGGATAAACGCTACGTATAGCTACAACCTCGACCTCGGAGGCTATCTGAGGGAAGGGGGAAGCTACGCCAACTTCAGGAGGTGGTCCGTCATGATCGCCATGTCGTTCCCGTTCTTCGACGGGGGCGATGCTAAGAGGCAGGTCCAGCAGGCCCAGATCCAGCTTCAGAAGGCCAGGGAGAGCGAGGCGGATCTCGAAAGGGATATAGCCCTTCAGGTCAGGCAGGCCTATCTCAACCTCAAGCAGGCGGAGAAGGCCCTCGACATATCCAACAAACAGGTCCGGAACGCCAAGCTCAACCTCGATGTCACGAGGGGTAAATACGAGCAGCAGCTGGCTATACTCATAGAGCTCCTTGAGGCGCAGGCCTTATACTCCCAAGCCTTGACGAACCAGGTTAAGGCATTCTACGACTATAAGATCGCCAAATATGCCTTTCAGAAGGCGATCGGCATGTTGAGGTGGGATTGATATGCTGATAGATGTCAAGAACGTAAGGAAGGTATATAAGATGGGGAAGGTGGAGGTCCATGCCCTAAGGGGGGTTAGCTTCTCCATAGATAGGGGCGAGTTCGTGGCGATAATGGGTCCCTCGGGCTCCGGGAAGTCCACACTAATGGATATCCTGGGATGTCTCTCAAGGCCTACGGAGGGGTCCTATAAGCTTGAGGGGGTTGAGGTGGATAGGCTTTCCGACGACATGCTCGCCGAGATCAGGAACAAGAAGGTGGGCTTCGTCTTCCAGTCCTTCAACCTCCTCCCAAGGGCTACGGCCCTCGAAAACGTCGAGCTACCCCTTATATACAGTGGGATAAACCCTAAGGAAAGGAGGGAAAGGGCGCTGATGGCCCTGGAGGCCGTCGGGCTGGCCGACAGGATCCATCACAGGCCTACGGAGATGTCCGGTGGCGAGGTGCAGAGGGTTGCCATCGCAAGGGCGCTTGTGAACAACCCTTCGATAATCTTGGCCGACGAGCCAACCGGAAACCTGGACACCAGGTCCGGGGAGGAGGTAATGAGGATATTCGATATGCTGAACCGAAATGGGAACACGATCGTTATGGTCACGCATGAGCCGGATATAGCAAGCCATGCGAAGAGGATAATACGCCTCAGGGACGGGCTTATAGAAAGCGATGATATACGACGTTAGTAGGGGCAGGCCCCTGTGTAATAAACGTTGGAACGTTTGAACGTTTAAACGTTGGAACGTTCAACGTGCCTACCCTGGTTTTTGGGCAAACACCGATCAGGAATTCGGAGTTCAGAATTCGGATTTCGGAATTGAAAGATCCTTTGTAGGGGCAGGCCCCTGTGCCTGCCCTGATTTTGGGCAAATACCAATAGAGAAATTGCGAAAGGCGAAAAGCGAATAACAAAATTGCGAAAGGCGGAAGGCGAATTGCGAAAATGAGAAATGGCGACCCGTAAGGTTCAGAGGCCCGAGGTCTTGACAAATATCCTATGGGGTGATATAATGCGGCGAAAAGCAGGACGTGGTGTTCGGCACCACGAAAAATACGGTAGAAGGGAGGATGAGGCGATAGTGAAGAGGTTTCTTTATGGGTTATTGGTCGCGGCTTTAGCCTTCGCCGTGGCTTCGGGTTGCGCCAAGAAGGAAGGGGAAGAAAAGCCACCGGCGGCGGAGGAGGTAAAGGTCGTAGGGGTTGTCTACCTTATAGGAGCTCCGGACTCAAGCGGCGTCGAGGTCAAGGTCGAGGCAGCCGGCCTTTCCACCACGACGGATGCAAAAGGGGCGTTTGTCCTGAGAGGGCTTACCGAAGGGGTATGGGATGTTACCTTCTCCAAGCCAGGATATCCCACTAAGACCGTATCCGTGACCGTCGAGCCGGGCAAGCTCACAATAGATATTGGGAAGATAGAGATGGAGCCAGCGGGCTCCATATCCGGGGTTGTGACGCTCGAAGGGGCGACGGACTTCAAGGGGATAAAGGTGACTGCAGTAGCCCCCGATGGCTCTACATACACCGCCACGACGGATTCCGAGGGCAAGTTCTCCGTTACGGATCTGAAGCCCGGAGATTACACTATCTCAGCCGAGATGGAAGGATACGAGAAGAAGGCGACCGATGTTACGGTTGAGGGTGGGAAGGAAGCAACTGTCGAGCTAACGCTTCCGAGGATAAAGCTTGCGGGCCTTAAGCAAACCGTCCTCTACTTCAAGTTCGACGAGACCAAGGGGGATAAGGTGACGGATTCCTCCGGGAGGAACAACCATGGAACGGTGATCGGAAATCCCGTCTGGAAGAAGGGGAAGTTCGGGAACGCTTTCGAGTTCGACGGGAACACGTGGATAGAGGTTCCGGACAGCGATAGCCTCAACTTCACAGATGTGATCTCGATAGAGGTCTGGGCCATCTGCTATTCCGGAGGGCCGGATGGCAACATGAACAGGAGGGTCCTGCAGAAGGGCGGGGACGACCAACAGTGGCGTTTGCTGAACGAGTGGGGGAACTTCAGGTTCGAGGTAGGATCATATCCGGAGCTCGACATCCCTCAGTTCTCCAAGGATGTGTGGCATCACGTGGTGGCCGTATACGACGGAGCGAATCTCATCATATACATCGATGGGGAGGAGGCGGGGAGGAAGGCCGTATCCGGCCCTATACCAACGGCTACCGGTGCCAAGCTATTCATAGGGACCAAATGGGAGGGGGCACCTCCTGGCGATAGATGGTATGGGATGATGGACGAGCTCAGGATAATAAACAAGGCCCTGACGCCTCAAGAGGTGAAGGAGCTTTATAAGACACCAAGGTAATGCGATTAGAGGTCGTGAAGTAGGCAGGGGGCTCTTGCCCGCTCTTGGGCAGGGGCCCTTTCTGCTCCATCTCGGGGTGTTCTTAAGGGATGGATCATCCGTCAGCTTCCCGATCGTTTTCCCATCGGCATTCATTATGTAAAGTTGGGTGTTTCCGTCCCTATCGGATACGAAGACGATCTGCCTCCCATCGGGGGACCAAGATGGGTATGTATCCTGGGATGGATCTTTCGTCAGGTTCCTTTGGCCCGATCCATCGGCATTCATTACGTATATTTCGCTATTCCCATCCCTTCTCGAAACGAATGCTATTCTCTTTCCGTCCGGTGACCAGGAAGGTGCCCAGTCATCCTCGGGATCATATGTGAGTTGTTTTATCCCTGTTCCGTCCAGGTTCACGACGTATATGTCCCAGTTTCCGGATCTGTTCGGGGATGAGAAGGCTATCTTTTTCCCGTCCGGGGACCAAGATGGATAGCAATCGAACTTGTTCTCCTTCATAAGGCGCCTTATTCCGTTCCCTTCCAAATCCATGATGTATATCCCGGGAGTTCCATCCCTGCCTGAGACGAATGCCATCTCCTTCCCGTCAGGGCTCCAGGCAGGATCCCAATCGTCGGCGGGATCCATGGTTATCCGGATCGAATTCCCGCTTTTTACCTCGATCGCGTATATCTCGTGGTTTCCGTCCCTATTCGATACGAACGCTATCCACCCTCCGTCTGGGGACCAAGATGGGTCCCAATCTATTGCCGGATCGTATGTGAGCCTTTTTAAGTCCGTTCCATCCGGGCTTATTATGTAGATTTCCGGGTTTCCCGGGAGGTTGGAGGCGAAGGCGATCATCCCATAGTTTTGAGGCCCTTCTTCCGGCTTTCCCTGGACACAGCCCCCGGAAGCGAAGATCGGTATAAGGAGCAAAGCCCATCCGGTTTTCCTTGACATCTTTCCCATGCCCTCCTTTCGCCCTTCGCCATAAAACCAGGGCAGGCACGGGGGCCTGCCTTTCCCCTTGACTGAATCCCGTCTTTATGTTATTATTTCGTAAAAGGAAGGTTGTGGTCAACCGTTATCTTGAAAAAACCACGAAAAACTTCTTAACTTTCAGGGTGCGGTAAAGAAGGGAATGAAATGGGAAAGGTGATAGAGAAGGTAAAATTTACGAACTTGTTCGACCCGATGAAAACTAAGGAAGTCGAAGCGGTCATCGATACTGGTGTAACGATGCTCGTTTTGCCTCGGGATGTAGTAAAAGAGCTCGATCTGAAGAAGATAGGAGAGAGGAGAGCGAGATATGCGAACAATCAAACTCAAATAAAGCCTATTTACAGAGGTGTAATCCTCGAACTAAAAGGAAGGAATGGGATCTTTGATGCGTTGGGCGAGGTTGAGGGTTCAGAACCTCTGGCGGAGATACTTTTGGCAGTAGCACTGGGTGGTTCGCGGAGGAATAAAGGTGAAAGGGTCTAAGGTGAGCGCTGGTATCTTGATGTTTCGCCAAAGAGGGGATAGGGTCGAGGTTTTGCTTGCGCATCCCGGGGGTCCCTTCTGGGCGAGGAAGGATAAAGGTGCTTGGACCATCCCAAAGGGGGAGATAGACGCCGATGAGGATCCTTTCCAGGCCGCGTGTAGGGAGTTCGAGGAGGAAACGGGGTTCCGTCCGGAAGGCGATCCGATCCCCCTCGGGAGCATCCGCCAGGCCGGTGGAAAGGTCGTCCACGCATGGGCCATGGAAGGGGACCTGGATCCGGACAAGGTCAGGAGCAACATGGTTCATATGGAATGGCCGAGGGGATCCGGACGTTCCATCTCCTTCCCAGAGATAGATCGTTGTGCCTGGTTCGATATATCGACGGCTAAGGAGAAGATAAATCCGGCACAGGTTGATTTCATAGATAGGTTGGAGGTAGTTCTCAGGAGGAGGGGGTAGGATATGAGGGGTTTGAAAGGATCGGTGCCATTTCTCCTATTCCTTGTCGTTCTCCTTTTCGGCTGTGGAGGATCTAAGCCCACCGAGCCAACAGGAGGCGGGAATAACCAAGGAGGAGGAACGCAGTTGGTCATTCCGAAGCTATATATAAACGAGTTCATGGCATCGAACAGGAAAACATTGGCGGACGAGTATGGGGAATACGACGATTGGATAGAGATATACAACGACGAGGATAAGGATGTGAGGTTACTCGGACTTTACCTTACCGATAACCTGAGGATACCGGATAAGTGGCCTTTTCCCGATGTGACGATAAAGGCCAAGGGGTTCATAATCGTCTGGGCGGATGGCACACCTGATCAGGGAATTATGCATGCGAGCTTCAAGCTCAGCAAGACGGGGGAGGAGATAGGGCTTGTCGCATCGGATGGGAAAACGGTCATAGATTCGGTCAAGTTCAGGACGCAGCAACCGGATATCTCCTTTGGAAGGTATCCGGATGGGGGGATAGATTGGTTCGAGTGCATTCCAACCCCTGGGAAGCCGAATAGGAGGAGGTAAGGGGGAGTTGAAGCTCTGGGATAAGGGATATGAGCTGAACGAGGAAGTCGAGAGGTTCACCGTTGGCGAGGATTACGTACTCGACAGGGAGCTTGTCAAGGCGGATGTCCTCGGGAGCATAGCGCATGCCTATATGCTCAAGGAGATAGGGGTATTGACGGAGGATGAGTTCGGGAAGCTCAAGGAGGTCCTAATCGAGATACTGGATCGTTACAAGAGGGGCGATTTCGAGATAGGGGTCGAGGATGAGGACGTCCACACCAAGGTCGAAAATTACCTTACGGAGAGGTTGGGGGATCTCGGGAAGAAGATACATACCGCCAGGTCGAGGAACGATCAGGTGCTTGTGGACATAAGGCTTTACGTGAAGGAGAGGCTGCTTGGGATTTCCGAGGACGTTATAGATCTCTGCGAGACGCTCCTCTCATTCGCAAGGATGTATGAGAAGACGCCGATGTGCGGGAGGACGCACTTCCAGAAAGCGATGCCCTCCTCCCTCGGGCTTTGGGCAGGTGCTTTTCTCGAATCCTTGTTGGACGATATGGAGCTAATAAGGGTGGCCTACGAGCTCAACGACCAATGTCCGCTTGGATCGGCGGCGAGCTATGGGGTTCCAATACCCATAGATAGGGGGTTGACGTCGGAGCTCCTCGGGTTCAGCAGAGTTCAGAACAACGTCCTCTATGCGAACAACAGCAGGGGGAAGATGGAATCGATAGCCGTATTCGCCTTGACCCAGATAATGCTCGATCTCTCAAAGCTCTCGAATGAAATCGTCATCTTCTCGGCGCCCGAGTTCGGCTATTTCTCCCTGCCCGAGGAGATGGCGCTGGGGAGCAGCATAATGCCGCAGAAGAAGAACCCGTGTGAGGCGGAGCTCGTGAGGGCGAAGGCATCCTCCGTCATGGCCTATTTATTCCAGATAATGTCGATAATCAAGGCCCTGCCTTCGGGATACAACAGGGATTTCCAGGAGACGAAGGGGCCGATGATGAGGGCCTTCGATGCCGCCCAAGCATCCGTAAGGATAATGAACCTCGTCATGAAGGGCATAAAGGTCGACGAGGAAAGGCTAAAAGATGGGATAACGCCAGAGGTGTTCGCCGCAGACAAAGCCCTGCGGCTCGCCTTAGAAGGGGTTCCGTTCAGGGATGCATATAGAAAGGTAGCGGCCGAGTTAGAAAGCGTTGAAGCCATGGATCCTGTGAGGAGCATAGGGGAGAGAAGCCATATAGGGGCTCCGGGAAACCTTGGGTTAGAGCTTTCTGAGAACAGGATATCGATGTGGAGGGAGTGGGCGAGATCCGAGAGGAATAGATTCGAAGAAGCCCTGAAAAGGCTTATGGATTTATAGTAGGGGCAGGCCCCTGTGCCTGCCCTGTTTTTGGGCAACCACAGGATCAGGAATTCGGAATTGGGGAAAATCCTCGTGCGGTCAAGATTTATGAGCCCCCTTGACATCCTACCCATTTCCTGATATATTTTGATCTAAGCAATTCTACCGTTGCACAATGCGGGTTTGGGGAAGGTGGATAGGTTGACGAGGGCATATCTTCGTCCGTATCGTTTCCTCCTTGCAGCGGGCATCGGATTAGCGATAATCGTCGTTCTCCTTTTGCTTTTCCTCAAAGGATACATATCGGTGCCACGCCCTAAGCAGCCTGCCTCCCTTCGTCCCGCTTCCCATGAGGAAGCGAGCTTTCCCCTAAAGCATGGATTCGATGTGAAAAAGGATCCGGCGCTTTGCAAATCCTGTCATGGGATCTCCTTCTGTCAGAACTGCCATGGGAAACGCAAGCCAAGTTCCCACGTAAGCCAACAGTGGTTGAAGTTCCACGCAGGGATTTCATCCGAGAGGGTAGAGGCATGCTATATATGCCATGATGAGGCTTATTGTTCCTCATGCCATGGGAAGCTATGGCATGGAACCGCATGGCTAAGGGAGCATGGCAGGAGATCCGCCCAGGATCAACGAATATGTTCCAGCTGCCATTCCGGGTCCTTTTGCACTTCCTGTCATATGAAGGTAATCCCTTCCGATCATGGGCCGAGGTGGATAAAGGTCCATGGAAGGCAAGATCTAAGGAGATGTGGCAGATGCCATAGGGAAGCGTATTGTTCGGACTGCCATTCCAGGCAAAGGCCGGAATCCCACACGATAAAGAACTGGGTTTTCAGCCACGGGAAGGTTGCAAGGGAAAGGATGGGTTCCCTATGTCTAAAATGCCATCGAAGGGAATATTGCGATAAATGCCATGGGGAGGGGGAGAGGTGAAGGGAAACGGCTTTTTCCTCCCGATCTTCGCGGCCATATGGCTCGGGCTCCCTTTCGCCTTCGATGCCTATGGGGCGGGGAAGGAGGAGCGATGTTACAAATGCCATGGGGATCCGAAGATAATCGGGTATTCCGAAACCGGCAGGCCGAGATCCGTTTATATAGACAAGGAGCTTATGAGGAGATCCGTTCATGGGAAGCTCGAATGCACCAGATGCCATTCGGACATAAACCCGGATGAGCTACCGCATCCACCTCATGCGAGGCGGATCGAATGCTCCTCATGTCACCTAAAGGAATTCCGAAAGGTCTTCGAGGATTACGAAAAGGGCATCCATGGGCGTATGGCTTCCTCCGGAAAACCCAATGCCCCGAGGTGTTCGGACTGCCACGGGGTTCACGACATCTTCCCCCCATCCGATCCGAGCTCATCGGTCCACAGATCGAGGATACCGCTTCTATGCTCCAAGTGCCATAAAGATGCCGGTGCTTCTTATGAAGGAGGGGTTCATGGACGGGCACCGGCGGTTTGCACCGACTGCCATGGAGTCCACGATATAAGGGCAGGATTGGAGGAAGGATCCCTCGTAGCCAAGAGGAGGATTCCGCAAACATGCGGGAGATGTCACCGGGAGGAGCTATTGGGGTATCGGGAAGGGGTTCACGACGTGGCCGGCGGTGTTTCCGATGCCCCGTCATGTGTGGACTGCCACGGGGGTCACGGGATAAAGCCCTCGACGGATCCTGGATCCAAAAGCTATCCTACGAACATCCCGAGGACGTGCGCGAAATGCCATGAAGATAGGGCGCTCCAGAGGAAATATGGGCTTCAGACCGGGATACTCGATTCATACCTCGAAAGCTACCACGGGAAGAAGAATTATTTGGGGAGCAAACGTTCGGCCACATGTGCTACATGCCATGGATCCCATCGGATAACGAGCTCATCGGATCCGAGATCGCAACTACATCCTTCTTCCCGGCAAAAGCTCTGCGGAAGGTGTCACAAAGGGGCATCTTACGAGTTCTCGAAGGCGTTTACGCATATCCGTCCATCTCCAAAGGAGAGGCCTTTGGTGTATTGGCTCGGCTTCCTATTCAAATGGTTCGCTATCCTCGTCGTCAACGGCATGTTCCTCTACACCCTCCTCGATATCTCTTACTGGATAAGGGTATGGATAAAGGGCAGGGGGAAGGCGAAAGGGGTTAGAAGGGTAGGGGAGAAGAGGGAATACAGGAGGTGGGACATACATCAGAGGATCCAGCATATCCTCTTCATGTCCAGCGTTGCGACCCTGATATTAACCGGCTTTCCGTTGAGGACCGTGGAGAGCATAGGCCCTGTTGGGAAGGCGGTTGTTTCCGTTGTTGGGGGGCCGGATAAAGCGGGGATAATACATAGGATCGCCGCTATCGGGATGATCTCGGCGATCCTCTATCATGGGATTTACGTATTTGTAAAGCTTTTGCGAGGAACCCTCTCCTTCGACATGGTTCCAAGGGCGAAGGATTTCGTGGACTTCTGGCAGATGACCCTTTTCCTCCTGGGTTTAAGGGAGGTGCCTCCGAAGTTCGGGAGATACAACTACATAGAGAAGTTCCTCTACTGGGCTGCTGGATGGGGCGTAGTGATTATGGGTTTAAGCGGCCTGATCCTATGGTTCTCCCCGAGGGTCAGCTCCTTCCTCTCCTATCAGCTTGTGGAGATAGCGAGCCTGTTTCACAGGCATGAGTTTTCCCTGGCCTTCTTCGCACTCCTCGCCTTCCACATGTATTTCGCCCACCTCAGGCCCGATGTCTTCCCGATGAGCTGGGTCTGGATAACTGGGAAGATATCGGAGGAGGAGCTTAAGGAGAGGCATGGTGAGGAATGGGAAAGGTTAACGAAGTTCGATAAAGGGGGGTAAAAGGTGGGAGAAAGGGATATAGGGGGATTTCAGGGAAGGTGGTATGAGGGGCTTACCGGTTATCATTGGCTCGTCCTCGTTGTAGCTTCTCTGGGCTGGGCCTTCGACACGATGGACCAGTGGCTATACGTTCTTGCGAGGCAGCCGGCTCTCATGGAGCTCCTCCATGCGAGGCCCGAGGACCCGATAGTTGCGCGTTATGCGGGCTTGGTCCAGGCCCTCTTCATCCTCGGCTGGGCAACCGGCGGTTTCCTCTTCGGGATCGTTGGGGACAAGTGGGGCAGGACTCGGACGATGATCGTGACCATCCTCATGTATGCGATCTTCACAGGGCTTTCTGGGTTATCCCAGAACTGGTGGCAGTTCGCCATATTCAGGTTCCTCGTTGGGCTTGGGGTCGGTGGGGAGTTTGGGTCAGGGGCGGCCTTGGTCGCGGAGGTCTTCCCGGAGAGGTCTCGTCCTATGGCGCTTGGAGTCATGCAATCGGCATCCGCCCTCGGAAACATAACGGCCGGCTTCATAAACCTGACGGTTGGGGCATCCCCTCATCTCGGCTGGCGCTGGGTCTTCATCGTTGGGTTCTTCCCGGCGCTCCTGACCTTCGTTATAAGGCTCTTCGTCAAGGAACCTGAGAGGTGGGAGCGTGCCCTTATCAGCGCGAGGACGGGGAGGAGGGAGCTCGGGAACATAGTGGAGATGTTCTCGAATAGGGAGCTTAGGAGGAACACGCTCGTTGGGGTTGGGCTTGCGGCCGTAGGGGTTATAGGGTTCTGGGGAATAGGGACCTGGTCTCCGGATCTCCTAAGGAAAGTTCTTAACCCTCAGAACCTTCCCGAGCTCAGGTCCCACGTAGAAAGGCTTGTCAGCTTCGCCATAATGGCGCAGAACCTGGGGGCGTTCTTTGGGATACTTGCCTGGGCGAGGATGGCCGAGATCATAGGGAGGAGATGGGCATTCGCCATAACCTTCGCGAGCTGCCTTGTCGTGGTCCCTCTAACCTTCTGCGTTACATCCTCCTTCGCCACCGCCCTCTTTTTCTTCCCCCTTATGGGCTTCTTCACCACGAGCCTCTTCGGCGGATATGCCGTCTACTTTCCGGAGCTTTACCCGACGAGGGTTCGCGCAACAGGGACTGGTTTCTGTTATAACGTCGCCCGTTATCTCGCCATAGCAGGACCGTATACCTTCGGGAGGCTCAGGGCCGCTTTCGGGATACGGGAGGCAGGAACCATCCTCTCAAGCGTGTTCGTTTTAGGGCTTCTTATCCTACCCTTTGCTCGCGAGACGAAGGGGAAGCCTTTGCCGGAGTGATTCCGGCAGGTGCATTGGAAGGCGGATCGTAACCATCCTCGTAGGGGCAGGCCCCTGTGCCTGCCCTGTTTTTGGGCAACCACCAAGAGAAATTGCGAAAGGCGAAGGGCGAAAGGCGGAAGGCGAATTGCGAAATATGGAGATACCCAATCTTTTCAATTCCGCAATTTTCAATCCGTTTTCGCATTTCGCAATCCGCAATCCCCCTGTAGGGGCAGGCCCCTGTGCCTGCCCTGTTTTTGGGCAACCACAGGGGGTTGCCCCTACAATTCCGAATTCCCTATTGTGGTTGCCTTGTGGGTAACGCAGTCAAGGTGATTCCGGCAGAGCCCTTGACAGCTCGGATTATATCTGGTATCATTATTGTAAAAGGAGGGGTTTCATGACGTTTCAGGATATAATCCTTAAGCTTCATGATTTCTGGGCGAGGCAGGGATGTCTTATAGTCCAGCCATATTGGAGCGAGGTTGGAGCGGGAACCTTCAATCCCGCCACCTTCTTAAGGGTCCTTGGCCCCGAGCCGTGGAGGGTTGCATATGTCGAGCCTTCGAGGAGGCCATATGAGGGGAGGTATGGTGAGAATCCCTTTAGAACCCAGCACTTCTACCAGTATCAGGTGGTCTTAAAGCCATCCCCGGACGACGTCCTGGACATCTACTTCCAAAGCCTTATGGAGCTTGGCATAGATCCGATGGAGCACGATCTCAGGTTGGAGGAGGACGATTGGGAGTCCCCAACACTTGGTGCATGGGGGCTTGGATGGCAGGTCCTTTTGGATGGGATGGAGATAACCCAGTTCACGTATTTCCAGCAAGCTGGCGGGATAGATCTGAGGCCCGTATCCGCGGAGATAACATATGGCCTTGAGAGGTTGGCCATGTATATTCAGGATGTGGAGAGTTTCTTCGATCTCGAATGGGGTGCCGGAATAAGCTATGGCGAGATGAGGCTTATGGAGGAGATCGAGTTTTCAAGGTATAACTTCGAGGAGGCGGATGTAGATCTGCATTTCCGGCTTTTCAACGATTACGAGAGGGAAGCGAAAAGGCTTTTGGATAGAGGGCTAGTCCTACCGGCATATGACTTCGTGGTGAAGATGTCCCATATATTCAACATGCTTGAGGCAAGGGGTGCGATAAGCGTTACGGAGAGGACGAGCTATATAGCGAGGGTGAGGGAAGTTGCGGGAAGGTGTGCGGCGGAATACATCGCCCAGAGGGAGAGGATGGGATTCCCCCTCCTTGCCAAGCAAGGGGTTTTAGCGGATGAAGAGGGATTTTCTGTTTGAAATAGGGACGGAGGAGCTTCCTTCCGGATATATAATCCCCGCCCTTAGGGAGATGAGGGCGATGTTGGAGAAGGGCTTTGAGGATGCGGGGATAGAGTTCGATGGGATCGAGCTTTTCGGAAGCCCGAGGAGGTTAGCGGCCATGGTCAGGGGGCTTTCCGTATTTGGGGAAGGGAGGGTGGAGGAGGTTGCAGGTCCCCCTTCTTCCGCCGCTTTCGATGAGGATGGGAGGCCGACCAGGACGGCCATAGGTTTTGCCAGGGCCCATGGGGTCGATCCTTCTGAACTCGTTGTGAAGGAGACGCCGAAGGGGAAGAGGGTTTTCGTCGTAAAGAGGGTTTCCGGGGTCAAGACCATATCATATCTAAAGGATCTCCTTCCTTCTGTGATATCATCGATATCGTTTCCGAAATCGATGAGGTGGGGGGATAGGGATCTAAGGTTTGCGAGGCCTATAAGGTGGATCTTAGCCGTATTCGGCGATGAGGTGGTCGAGTTCGAGCTCGATGGGATAAGGTCGGGGAGGACCACATATGGGCACAGGTTCTTGCATCCAGGGCCCATAGATATATACGATGTCAGGGGATATCCGGGAATCCTCATGGAGATCGGGAAGGTTGTGGTTTCTCCGGAGATGAGGGCGAGGATGATAGAGGAGCAGGCGATTTCCCTTGCCAGTTCGGTAGGGGGGAGGCCGTTGTTCCCAGAGGGACTGCTTGATAGGGTTGCGAACCTCGTTGAGTATCCGACCGCGCTCTTAGGAAGGTTCGAGGAGAGGTTTCTCGAGCTCCCGAGGCCCGTCCTCATATCTTCGATGGTCGAGCATCAGCACTATTTCCCGGTGGTGGATCCGGAGGGGAGGATCATGCCGTATTTCGTGGCCGTGAGGAATGGGGACGAACGCAATATAGAGCTGGTCAGGGCAGGGAACGAGAGGGTCCTGAGGGCGAGGCTGGCGGATGCATCCTTCTTCCTCGAGGAAGATCTGAAGAGGCCTCTGGAGGATAGGCTGGAGGGTGAAAAGAGGGTTATATTCCAGGAAAGGCTTGGGAGTTTGTATGACAAGACCATGAGGCTTGTGGAGCTTGTGGGATGGCTGTCCTCCATCCTTGATCCATCCATCTCCGAAACGGTGAAGAGGGCGGCGCTCCTTTCAAAGTGCGACCTCCTGACGGAGATGGTCCAGGAGTTCCCAAACCTACAGGGTATAATGGGAGGGGAGTATGCGAGGATCCAGGGGGAGGAGGAGGGGGTTTGTAGGGCTATAGCTGAGCATTATCTCCCGAGGTCCTCTTCCGACCCCGTTCCTTCGTCCATGGAAGGGGCCATCCTTTCCCTCGCCGACAAGCTCGACAACCTCGTCGGATACATAGGGGTTGGGATAATGCCTACGGGTTCCGAGGATCCTTATGCTATAAGGAGGCAGGCGTCCGGGATCCTAAGGATATTGATGGAGAAGGGGATTAGGATCGGGGTAAGGGCTATGATGGGGAAAGCCTTGGAGCTCCTCTCCGATAGGATCCTCTTGGGGAGGGAGGAGCTCTTCCGGAACTTATCGGAGGTGATAAGGGGGAGGCTGGAGACGATATTGCAGGAGAGGGGCGTCCGATACGACGAGGTAGAGGCCGTTTTGGAGATAGGCTTCGACGACATCCCCGATCTCATCCTGAGGGCCGATGCCATAAAGAGCTTCAGGGGCTTCGAGCCCCTCATGATAGCCGTGAAGAGGGCAGCGAACATAGTGAGGATAGCGGAGGGGAAGGGGATAAGGCCGAAGCCATTCGATCCTTCCATGCTGTCCGAGCCGGCGGAGGAAGAGCTTTACAGACAGGCCTCCTCTATGGAAAGGGATGTGGAGGTCCTCGCATCATCTGGGAGGTATAAGGAGCTGTTATCCCTCCTCTCCAATCTAAAGCCTTACATAGACAGGCTTTTCGATGAAGTGATGGTTATGGTCGAGGACGAAGATATAAGGGATAATAGATTGGCCCTCTTAAGATGGATAGTCGGCTTCTTCAGGAAGGTCGGGGATTTCTCGAGGATAACGGAGGCAAGTTAACGCCTAATAAAAGAAAGGAGGAAAGGGGGAGAAGATGGGAAAGAAGTATGTCTATTTCTTCGGAGGAGGATCTGCCGAGGGGAACGCGGATATGAAGGATCTCCTCGGCGGGAAGGGGGCGAACCTCGCCGAGATGGCGAACCTCGGGCTTCCGGTTCCCCCCGGGTTCACGATAACGACGGAGGCATGTAGGATGTTCTACGAGCAGGGGGAGAGGATCCCAGATGAGGTGATAAGGGAGGTCGAGGAGAATTTAGAGAGGCTGGAGAGGCTGGTTGGGAAGAAGCTCGGGGATCCGAAGAATCCGCTTCTCGTATCGGTCAGGTCGGGTGCGAAGTTCTCCATGCCGGGGATGATGGATACGGTTCTCAACCTCGGGCTGAACGATGAGAGCCTAAAAGGCCTTATAGAGCAAACTGGGAACGAGAGGTTTGCATATGACTCCTACAGAAGGTTCATAATGATGTTCTCGGACATAGTCCTCTCGGGGGAGAACCCGGGCCTCGAAAGGGAGAATTTCGAGAGGATCTTCGAGGAGGTCAAGGAGGAAAGGGGTGCCGTGTTCGACACGGATCTCGATGCCGAGGGGATGAAGGAGGTTGTGAGGAGGTTCAAGGAATACTTCAGGGAGGTCACGGGGAAGGATTTCCCATCGGATCCTAAGGAACAGCTTATGCTTGCGATAAGGGCCGTCTTTAAGTCTTGGAACAACAAGAGGGCGATAGATTATAGGAACTTCCATAAGATCCCGCATGATCTCGGCACGGCTGTGAACGTCCAGACAATGGTCTTCGGGAACATGGGGGAGGATTCCGGAACAGGGGTTGCGTTCACGAGGGACGTAGCAACTGGGGAGAAGAGGATATACGGCGAATACCTGGTGAACGCGCAGGGGGAGGATGTCGTCGCCGGGATAAGAACCCCTATGAAGATATCGGAGCTTGCCGAGAGGGATAAGGAGATATATGAGCAGTTTGTAAAGGTATGCGAGCTCCTGGAAAACCATTACAAGGATGTCATGGATATAGAGTTTACCGTTGAAAAAGGAAAGCTATACATGCTCCAGTGCAGGGTTGGGAAGAGGACGGCACAGGCTGCGGTTAAGATAGCGGTGGACATGGTGAAGGAGGGGAAGATAGATAAGGAGGAGGCCATCCTCAGGATAGAGCCTTCCCAGATAAACCAGCTCCTCCTCCCGAGGTTCGACGAGGAGGAGAAGGAGAGGGCGAGGAGGGAGGGGAGGTTGCTGGCGAAGGGCCTGAACGCCTCCCCAGGCGCGGCGAGCGGGATAGCGATCTTCGATGCCGATAAGGCGGAGGAGCTCGGGCTTTCCGGTAAGAGGGTGATACTCGTAAGGCCTGAGACGAACCCGGACGACGTCCACGGCATGCTCGTATCGAAGGGGATACTTACGGCGAGGGGGGGTGCGACATCGCACGCCGCTGTTGTGGCCCGTGGCCTCGGGCTCCCATGCGTTGCGGGATGCGAGGCTATAAAGATAGACCTGGAGAAGAGGGAGTTCACGGTGAACGGCAAGGTCATAAAGGAAGGGATGGAGATCTCCATAGATGGGACAACGGGCGAGGTTTTCGAGGGGATAATCCCAACCGTTGAGCCGAACATAGCCGATATACCAGAGCTTTCGGAGCTCCTATCCTGGGCCGATGAGAAGAGGAGGTTGGGGGTATGGGCGAACGCCGATTACCCGAGGGATGCCGCAAGGGCCAAGGAGTTCGGGGCGGAAGGGATAGGCCTGTGCCGGACGGAACACATGTTCATGGAACAGGACAGGCTTCCCATAATGCAGCAGATGATCCTGGCGAAGACGAGGGAGGAGAGGGAGGAAGCCCTCGCAAAGCTCCTTCCGTTCCAGAGGGGGGATTTCGAGGGGATATTCAGGGTTATGGAGGATAGGCCCGTTGTAATAAGGCTTCTCGATCCCCCGCTCCACGAGTTCCTCCCAAATTACGAAGAGCTCCTCGAGGAGGTCATAGAGCTCAGGATAAAGGATCCGGATTCTCCGGAGAGGATGGAAAAGGAGAAGATGCTCGACGCCGTCAGATCCATGCGGGAGATGAACCCGATGCTTGGTTTAAGGGGATGCAGGCTCGGGCTCCTAATGCCTGAGATAAACGAGATGCAGGTCAGGGCGATAATGGAGGCCGCATGCAAGGTGAAGAAAGAGGGGATAGATGTAAAGCCGAAGATAATGATCCCACTGGTGGGGCACGTTAACGAGCTTAAAGCGGTGAGGGAGCAGCTCGAGGCCGTGGCTAAGAAGGTCATGGAGGAGCAGGGGGTTCAGGTGGATTACAAGTTCGGGACGATGATAGAGATCCCGAGGGCGGCGTTAACGGCGGGGGAGATAGCGCAGGTGGCCGAGTTCTTCTCTTTCGGGACGAACGACCTGACTCAGACGGTCTTCGGATATTCGAGGGATGATGCGGAAGGGAAGTTCCTCCTCCAATACCTCGAGAAAGGCATACTTTCCGAGAACCCATTCCAGACGCTGGATACGAGTGGGGTTGGAAGGCTTGTGGCCTTGGCCGTGGAGGAGGGAAGGAAGGCAAACCCGAACCTGGAGATAGGGGTTTGCGGGGAACACGGAGGGGATCCGGACTCAATAAGGTTCTTCCACGATGTCGGGCTCGACTACGTGAGCTGTTCCCCGTTCAGGGTTCCCGTGGCGAGGCTCGCAGCGGCACAGGCCGCCATAGCGAGGGAGACGAAGTCCATAACCAAGTAGATGAAGGATCTGGTCTGGGCTATTCAGATGGCCTCCATGGTGGCCTTGATGGCCTCTATCTTCAGGGCCTTCTCCGGGGAGATCCGATCGGGCCTCTCCAGGGATAGCCCTTCACGGGGAATGGAGGTGATCATAGGGGGGTTGAGGAACGGGGCTTTAGTCCCAATGCTTAGGCCCTATTTCCTGGCTATGCTTTCCCTTATAGCCTTTAACTACATCGAGACATACTTGGACCCCAGGATAACGGGTTTATTCGGCTTGAACTTCACCCACCTTGTGAGCTCTGTGGAAGGTGGGATCGTCCAAAGGATCCAATCCCTTTCCCCTAAAAACCCCATAGCCCTTTCTTACTTCAGCTTCATGTATTTCCTTATGCTCATGACCTTGCTTTTCTCATCCCCGATCCTTTACCTGTATATGGGAAGGGAGGACCTCGTCAGGATGATCTCCTTAGGATATCTCCTCACATACCTCTTCGCCTTCCCCTTCTATATATTCTTTCCCGTGGACGAGGTATGGACTTACTCCGAGCATGTTCCACTGCTATCGAATGCCATAAGCCCGATGCTGGCGGAATCGATGAGAGGTGCAAGTGCCATTAACAACTGTTTCCCAAGCCTTCATACGTCCTTCTCGATCCTCCTGGCCTTCACCGCATCCTTATCTGGGATAAGGGGATACACGATACTCGTCTGGGTCTCCGCTTCCTCCATAATATTCTCCACCATATACCTTGGGGTGCATTGGGTCGTGGACGTGGTAGGAGGGATGATGTTGGCGGCTATCGTCATATCGATCCTCCTCCTGGACAGAAGGAGGAGGCCTCCGGTCGTTGGATCGGAGGAAATCCCGTGTTGAAGAGAGGGAGATAGGAAGATGGAAGGAAAGATAACGCTTCCTCCGCTTGGGAGGCTCGAAACCATGCTCCTTTGGATCGTCTTGCTTTCGGCCTTTGTCGGACTCGCCTATGGTTTATACCTGGTATTCAGGGTCCTTAGGGAGGATGCAGGGCCGAAGGAGATGAGGGAAGTTTCCTCGGCAATTCAGGAAGGCGCATCCGCTTACCTAAACAGGCAGTTTAAAACGATGATATGGTTCATCCTGATCCTTACCCTTGGGCTTTACTTCATGTATCTTCCGGTTTACAAGGACCAGCGCTCGATACCCCTTGGGATATCCCTGGCATTCCTTATGGGGAGCCTCGCATCATATGGAGCTGGGAGGGTTGGGATGTGGCTTGCTGTTAGGGGTAATGTAAGGGTTGCCAACGCCGCCCTCTCGAGCTTCAGGAATGCGTTGAGGATAGCTTTTCAGGCGGGAACCGTATCCGGGATGTTCACGGTTGGACTTGGGCTTCTCGGCGCCACGATAATATTCATGATATTCAAGGAGAACGCCATGAAGGTCTTGGTAGGATTTGGTTTCGGCGGATCCCTCGTCGCCCTCTTCATGAGGGTTGGGGGTGGGATATACACGAAGGCGGCGGATGTCGGGGCGGATCTCGTCGGGAAGGTCGAGGCCGGGATCCCGGAGGACGATCCGAGGAACGCGGCGGTCATAGCCGATAACGTCGGGGACAACGTCGGGGATTGTGCGGGGATGGCTGCGGATGTGTTCGAATCATACGAGGTAACGCTTGTGGCGGCGATAATACTTGCCGCCGGATGCCTCGTGGATTCGGCATTCATCGGAAAATACGGGGGAGAATCCCAGGCACAGTCCTTCGCCTTGAAGCTGATAATATTCCCGTTGCTCCTCAGGGCCCTCGGCGTCTTCTCGTCCCTCATAGGGACTTGGAGCGTGAGGTCCGGGGAGGAGATAAAGGATCCGATGGCCCCTATATCGAGGGGGTATTGGATATCGGCGGCCATCTCGATAGCCGGGGCCTTCGTAATAAACCACCTATACCTCAAAGACCCGGTGACCGGAGCTCCGGATTATAGGTTCGCGGTGGCAGCGACCCTTGGCATAATCCTGGCCGTCGTCACCCTATGGCTTACGAACCTCTTCACCCATCCCGATAAAGGACCGGTGACCGAGACGTCCTATTCTACGAAGACGGGTGCGGCGACTATGCTCCTAACGGGGATGGGATATGGGTTCGAGAGCACCGTATGGGCGATAGTTGCCATAGGTGGGACGATAATAGCATCGATGGTGATATTCGGGGAGAGCGTCGCCCTTGGGGCTTACGGCGTTGCGCTTTCAGGGCTCGGCCTCCTCACAACCACGGGATATGTCCTCGCCATGGATACATACGGGCCTATAACGGACAACGCAAACGGTATATTCGAGATGTCCGGAACGAGGGGTGCGGATAGGGCTGCGAGGATAGTGGCATGGCTCGACGCCATAGGGAACAGCACCAAGGCTTTGACCAAGGGCTTGGCCATAGCCACCGCCGTCATAGCAGCCGTATCGCTTTTCAGATCCTTCATAGAGGAGGCGAAGCTGTTCGAGGTCGGGATCCAGATCAACCTGCCCGATATATTCGTCGGCCTCTTAATAGGAGGTGCCGTCCCCTTCCTCTTCTCGGCATTTGCCATAAGAGCCGTTGGCAGGGCGGCCTTCTTGGTTGTGGAGGAGGTAAGGAGGCAGTTCAGGGAGATACCAGGGCTAATGGAGGGGAAGGCGAGGCCGGAATACGGCAGATGCGTATCCATAGTTACCGCCATGGCGCAGAGGGAGCTCTTAGGGCCGGGGATCCTCGCCATAGCTACTCCCGTGGCTGTGGGGTTCGGGCTCGGCGCAGCCGCCCTTGGTGGGTATCTTGCCGGGGCTATACTCACCGGGCAGCTCCTCGCCGTATACATGGCCAACGTCGGGGCTACGTGGGATAACGCGAAGAAGAAGATAGAGGATGGATTTCTCGGCGGGAAGGGGACCGATTACCATAAGGCGGCCGTCATAGGGGATACTGTTGGGGATCCCCTTAAGGACACGGCCGGCCCCGCTATAAACCCCCTCCTCAAGGTTATGAACCTCGTTTCCATACTCATAGCACCGCTTGCCATATCCGGGATCGTCCCCGCCTTCGGGAGGGCGATAATAGTCGTCGTTGCGCTCCTTTTCATAGCGGGGGCCGTGGCGTTCAGCAAGAGGGGAGCGATAACGGAGGAGATGAGGGCCGAGGAAAGGGCCGTGGCCAGGAGGTAAAAGGGGTGATGGCGGCGTGAACCCGAAGGTGGCGGTGGTCATGGGGAGTAAGAGCGACCTTCCGAAGATGAAGAGGGCTATGGAGATCCTGGATATGTTCGAGGTGGAATACGAGGCCAGGATCCTATCGGCCCATAGAACCCCCGATCTCCTCATCGATTATGCTAAGGGGCTCGCGAAAAGGGGTGTGGAGGTCGTGATAGCGGGGGCTGGGATGGCAGCCCATCTCCCAGGGGCCATAGCCGCCAACTGCCTCCTCCCGGTCATAGGCGTTCCCATCTCTCATGGCCCCCTTTCCGGACTCGACTCCCTCCTCTCCATGGTCCAGATGCCTTCGGGAATACCCGTTGGGACGGTGGGCATAGATAATTCGGCCAACGCCGCCATCCTCGCCATCGAGATCCTCGCCTTGAAGGACGAGAGGGTAAGGGAAAGGCTCGAGAGATACAGGGAGGAGGAGAAGAGGAGGGTCTCATTGGAATCGATCGATGGCGACGATCAGGGTTAATCCAGATGATCCGGATCCCGCATCTATAAAGAGGGCGGCGGAGATCATAAGGTCTGGGGGTTTAGTGGCCTTCCCAACGGAAACGGTCTACGGCCTTGGGGCCAATGCCCTCGACGAAGATGCGGTTTATGGGATATTCCTCATAAAAGGAAGGCCCTTTTGGGATCCGCTAATAGTCCACCTCTCCTCTACGGATATGGTAAAGCTCGTAGCGAAATCTATCCCCGATCTCTTCCATCCCCTCTCCGAGAGGTTCATGCCGGGGCCGTTGACGCTTGTTGTGGAGAAGTCGGAGATCGTTCCGGATATAACCACGGCCGGGCTTCCGACCGTTGCCGTAAGGATTCCAAGCCATCCGGTAGCCCTCGCTTTGATAAGGGAGAGCGGGGTCCCGATAGCGGCGCCGAGCGCCAACAGGTTTGGGAGACCAAGCCCGACATCGGCACATCACGTGCTGGAGGACTTCGGGGATTCGATAGATCTCCTCCTGGACGGGGGCGAGACGAAGATAGGGGTTGAATCGACGGTCCTGGATATAACGAGGACCCCTCCCGTGCTCCTCAGGCCGGGAGGGGTGAGCAAGGAGGAGATAGAAGAGGTAGTGGGCAGGGTCGAGGTATTCCGAGGAGGGACAAGGGCTGTTCCTTCCCCCGGGATGTCACCAAGACATTATGCCCCCCATGCGGAGATACTCCTCGTGGATGAAGGGGATCCGGGAAAGGCAGCGGAGGATATGGCAAAGAAGGCATCAGGGCTTCTTGAAAAAGGGCTTAAGGTTGGGGTTATCGCGCCCGATGAGGTGACTTCCTTCATCTCCAACCTCCCCATATCCGTTAGGAAAACGGGTAGATGGGGAGAATGGGATGAGATGGCGAGGAGGCTGTTCCGAGAACTGAGGTCCCTGGACGGGGAGGGGGTGGATGCAATAATATGCATCCTCCCACCCCCAAGGGGTATAGGCCTTGCCATAAGGGATAGGCTGATAAGGGCTTCTTTTAGGAAGTGAAGAATCCACCTCATCGAACTTCCTTGACCATAAGGCGATTTCCCCCTTGCACCTCCGCCAAGAGGGGTAGAAGCCCAACCATGTTGAGCATTCCATACGGCCAATGGGATTGGCCTGCTACCCCTATTTGTGCAGAGGAGCAAGGGAGCAGAGGTGATTTCCCCCTTGCACCTCCGCCAAGAGAGGGGTAGGAGCCCAACCATGTTGGGCATTCCTCCCATCCCCAAGGGTAATACCAAAAAAAGAAATTTGGACGGAGCACTACTGTCCGAACTCCTGATCCCGAGATATGCCTAACTCGACGTATACCGGATGGGCTATTCTTTCTAACTTGGGAAGTTCGATTGCAAAGGCAATGGATCCTAAGATACACGAGATTCCCCCTATCATTAAAGTATTTGGAACCCCTAAGCTACTTGCCAACCCGCCCGCTAATAGGCTGCCAAAAGGGGTTGTTCCCATGAATGCCATGGTATAAAAGCTCATAACACGGCCGCGTTTATCATCCTCAACAAGGGTTTGCAAGATCGTGTTGCTTGAAGCCGTCTCCATTATCATCCCTAAACCGGCTATCAGCATCAATATCAAGGAGAGCAAAAAGGAACGGGATAGGGAAAGTAAAACAAGTCCAGAGCCGAAGATAGCTGTGGATAGAGGAATAATTTTACCTATCCTCAAAACGGTTTTCATAGATGCGAGATAAAGGGCGCCTATCAAAGCACCTATACCTGAAGCCCCCATGAGAAAACCGAAGGTATGAGGGCCACCATGAAGTATATCCTTAGCGAAAACGGGCACAAGCACTGTGTAGGGCATCCCCATTAAACTGACCAATCCGAGCAATAGTATAATGGACCTTATAGGTGCGAAGCCGAAGGTATAGGAAAATCCTTCCTTCAATCCCTGCAAGACTTGGCTGTTTTTGGCCTTTGTTTTTCTCGGAGTAATCTTCATCATCAATAAGGATGCTATAACAAAAAGGTAGCTTAAACCGTTAAGGAGGAAGCAGATCCCTTCGTTCGTAGCAGAGATCAATATGCCTCCTATAGAGGGTCCTATCAGCCTTGCGGCGTTAACCATCGAGGAGTTTAACGCGATTGCATTGCCTAAATCCTCCTTCTTTTCTACCATGTCTATAACAAACGACTGACGTGCCGGTGTATCGAAGGCATTGACGCAACCAAGGAATATGCTTAAAAGCATGAGGTGCCAGACTTCGATAGTTCCGGTAAAAAAGAGGAATGCCAGGGCCAAAGCCTGCATCATAGATAGAATTTGAGTGCCGATTAGGATGTAGTAGCGATTATATCGATCTATTAGCACTCCAGCAAAAGGGGATAATAAGAAAGTAGGGATTTGGCCGGCGAAACCGATTACGCCCAGTAAGAATGCGGAACCTGTTAAACGATAAACTAACCAGGGCATGGCGATTCGCTGCATCCATGTTCCAATCAACGAGATGCTTTGCCCGCCAAAAAACAGCCGATAATTCCTATATTTAAGCGATCGAAAGATGATTTTAAGCTTACTTTCCATTTCCCTTGGAGATCACACCCCTTCCCGAATAATATTTCAATCCTTGCCGGGATTTCCTCATATTATAATATGGGAGCGGGTTTACAGTCAACACAAGCCTATTTGGTTTAAGTCGGCGCCTTTCACTCAGAAGGCGGATCGTAATCATCCTCGTAGGGGCAGGCCCCCGTGCCTGCCCATGATTTTGGGCAACCACAGGGGGTTGCCCCTACAATTCCGAATTCCCCATGGGTTGACAAGGCCAAGGGTATCGTGGTAGAATAAATTCCGGGTTTTTTTCGAGGTCATGGGGAAACGTGATTTTCCGAAAGGGGGTTTTTTCATGGGATCGGTCTTCGGAGCCTTTTTATCCCTTTCAGGAGGAGAGGATAAAGTTCGTTGGTTTAGGGATGCGAAGTTCGGGATGTTCATCCATTGGGGTATATATTCCGTCCTCGGGAGAGGGGAATGGGTAATGTATAACGAGAGGATTCAGGTTCAGGAATACGAAAAGCTTTGTTCCCAATTCGATCCCAAGGGATATAATCCGCGGGATTGGGTAGCTCTGGCGAAGGAAGCTGGGATGAGGTATATAACGGTTACCACTAAGCATCACGATGGTTTCTGTATGTTCGATAGCGAGCTCACCGACTACGACTGCATGAGCACCCCGGCCAAGAGGGATTTCATAGGGGAGCTCGTGGAGGCGTGTCGCGAGGCAGGGATCGGGATCATGTTCTATTACTCCCTCCTCGATTGGCACCATCCGGATTACCTGCCGAGGCGTCCTTGGGAAACAGCCACCCGTCCAGCGATGGGCGCCGATTTCAACAGGTATATAGACTACTTGTTCGGGCAGATAAGGGAGCTTTGCACGAAATATGGTAAGATAGATGGGATTTGGTTCGACGGGGGATGGGAGCATGGCCCGGACGAGTGGAGATCCGAGAGGCTTCTGGAGATGATAAGGGAGCTCCAATCGGATGCCCTTATAAACGACAGGGCAGGGATACCGGGGGATTTTGAGACCCCGGAACAATACGTCCCGGAGGTTCCCCCGAAGGGGAGGATGTGGGAGACGTGTATGACCATAAACGATAGCTGGGGATATAATGCTGGGGACTGCAACTACAAATCCGTCTCAAGGCTCATAAGGACCCTGGTGGAGGTCGTCAGCAAAGGCGGGAACCTGCTCCTCAACGTCGGGCCGAGGCCGGATGGAACCATACAACCCGAGTTCGTTTCAAGGTTGAAGATGATGGGGAGATGGTTGGAGGAGAACGGGGATGCGATCTACGGGACGGAGCCGAGCCCCTTTCGCAGGACTCCATGGGGTGGATGCACGGTCAAGGGCAGCACCGTATACCTGCACCTTTTCGATTATCCAGCCGATCCTATAACGATAGATGGTTTGAGGAACAGGGTTCTTAAGGCATACGTTAAGAAGGGAGAGGTCCCCGTTCCTTTCAGACAGGACGATCTGGAGTTGGTCCTCGAACCCCCGGCGATAATCCCGGATCCTTACGATACCGTGGTTGTGCTGGAGGTGGAGGGGAAGCCGGAGGCCGAGAACATACTGAGGCAAGGGAAGGACGGATCTATAGAGCTTTTAGCAAGGGATGCCGAGCTCCATGGATCGATGATAAGATATGAATATGGAGGGGGAAGGGACAACATAGGGTTCTGGACGAACACCGACGATTACGTGACGTGGAACCTTATAGTGGAGAGGGGAGGGGTTTTCTTCGTCCACATCACCTATTCCTGCGACCGTGGGGCTGGGGGGAGCGAATACATCCTCGATGTCGGGGGATCGAGGATCAGGGGGGTTGTGAGGGAAACGGGTGGATGGGACAAATTCGAAGGGGAAAGGGTTGGGAGGATGAGCCTCGTTCCGGGAAGGCATAGGGTATTGCTCAAGGCCCTTTCCAAGCCCGGATATGCGGTGATGAACCTTAGGAAGATAGAGTTCATTCCAGGGGGCGAGTGAAAATAGAGGAGGGCGTGATCATGTTTTCAGCGATAGCGAGACAAACACTTTACACCGGGAAGCGTCCATATAAGGTTTTCTGGGAGAACCTGCACCCTGCCTGGGCGGCATAAGGGCGACGATCGGACATAGGTCCGATAGAAGAAAGGGGATAAGGGGGAAGGAAAGTTGAGAAGGAAGGCGGTTAAAGAGAAGGGGATCATAAACGTCGGGATAATAGGGGCTGGGGGGATAGCGGAAGGCGCTCATATACCCGGCTACCTGGCCACGGAAGGCGTGAAGATAATGGCGGTATGCGATATAAACGAGGAGAGGGCCAAGTATGTAGCTACTAAGTTCAACATACCGCTTGTCTTCACGGATTACAAAGACCTGGTGGCTGTGGAGGAGATAGATGCGGTGAGCGTTTGCACGCCTAATAACTTCCATGCGGGCCCAACCATAGCGGCCCTCGAGTCCGGGAAGCATGTCCTTTGCGAGAAGCCGATAGCTGGAAATGCCAAGGACGGGCAGGCCATGGTTGATGCCGCTAAGAGGACTGGGAAGATCCTCCAAATAGGGCTCCATATGAGGTTCGAGAAGGAATCCCAGGTTCTGAAAAGGTTCATAGAAGAAGGGGAGCTGGGGGATATATACTTCACAAGGGCCGTCGCTATGAGGAGGAGGGGGATCCCGAGCTGGGGTGCATTCGTCGAGAAGAAGAAATCAGGGGGTGGACCTCTCGTGGATATAGGGGTCCATATACTCGATCTCGTCGTCTGGTTGATGGGATCTCCGAAGCCCGTCTCGGCAACCGGAATGACTTATACTAAGTTCGGGAACAGGAAGGATATATGCCCGGGTCCGTGGGGCTGGTGGAACGTAGAGAAGTTCGACGTCGAGGACTTCGCCGTGGGCTTTGTCAAGTTCGAGAACGGGGCGACGGCCGTTCTCGAAACGAGCTGGGCGGCGAACGTAGAGGGGGTTGGGCCGACATACCTCCTCGGGGATAAAGGAGGTGCACAGATCCATCCGCTGAAGATCTTCCAGGATAAGCATGGGACGCTATTGGATGTAACCCCGGTTATCGATAGGGGAGGTGTAAGCCCACATACGGCTGAGATCCAGGCCTTCGTAAAGGCCATAAGGGAAGGGCTTCCATCCCCCGTTCCTGGAGAGGAGGCGCTCGAGATCACCAAGATATTCGATGCTATCTACGAGGCAACTAAGAAGGGGAAGATGGTGAGGATAAGATAAGTTCATCCGCATTGTCCCTTATCTTCCCTATTGCTTCCACTATGTCCTCTATATCCTCCTCATCCCCAAGGAGCATGCTCTGGTAAAACCATATTCCCTCTTCCTTACATGCCTTCTCCGTGTTCGGGAGGAAGATGGATGGATAATCTATTTCCTCCCTTCCGAGGAGCTTAAGTATCCTCCTGACATCCTCCGAGGAGAAGATGGGCTCCTTGTATAAGGGGACATATCCCGGGCTGCAGGGAATCCCTTCGGCATTTAGGGCCTTTATGAAGAGGTCCCTCGGCACCCCTTTGAACTCCTCCTTTTCATATCTGAAAATATAGAGATGATAAGCATGCCTGGTGACTTGAGGGGGGAGTTTAAGGGGCTTTATGCCGGGTATTTCCGAAAGCGCCTTCGTCAACTTCGATGCGTTCTCCTCCCTCTTCCTCGTCGTTTCATCGAGCCTTTCCAGCTGCGGGATAAGGATGGCGGCCTGGAACTCGGTCATCCGGTAGTTCCCGCCAAGCACATGATGTTCATACCACCTTCCTCCTCTAACCCTTCCGCAGTTGTGGTATGACCAACATCTATCGGCTAAGGCATCATCGTTTGTCGTCACAGCCCCTCCCTCGCCAGATGTCATGTTCTTGCTCGACTGAAAGCTGAAGCATCCAAGATCCCCTATGGATCCGACTTTCTTCCCACGCCATTCGGCCCCATGCGCCTGTGCGGCGTCCTCTATAACGGCGAGCCCATGCCTCCTCGCTACATCCATAATCCCGTCCATGTCCGCTGGACATCCTCCGATATGGACCGGTATCACGGCCTTCGTCCTATCCGTCACGGCATCTTCGACGGCAACTGGGTCGATACAGTAGGTATCCGGGGATATGTCCACGAAGACCGGGATAGCCGAGGTAAAGAGCACAGATGTTGCCGTCGCCATGAAGGTGTATGCCGGAACTATCACCTCGTCCCCGGGTTTTATCTCTAACGATCTCAGCGCGAGCTCGAGAGCGACCGTTCCACTGGTTGTGGCTATGGCATGTCTTGTGCCTATATACCTCGAGAAAGCCTCCTCAAAGGCCACAACCCTTTCTCCCCCTATCCCCCAAACCCCGCTCTCGCATACCTCCTTAAGCGCCTTTATCTCCCTATCGTCCCATATGGGCCATTTAGGGAATGGCTTGGTCCTCACCGGATTCCCGCCTTTAATAGCAAGCTTGGCCATCTCCCTTTCCCCCTTTCAACCGGCATATTGCGCTGGACTGCCTCTCCCAAGCCTCCTCTTCCTGGTTTATGATAACATAGTTAGCAAAGGAGGGTCAAGATCTGGGCTCGGAAGGAGGATCGTAACCATCCTCGTAGGGGCAGGCCCTGTGTAATAAACGTTGGAACGTTTGAACGTTTAAACGTTGGAACGTTCAACGTGCCTGCCCATGATTTTGGGCAACCACAGGGGGTTGCCCCTACTTGACAGATCTGGGATCTTGGGTTTATAATCTGGATGGCGGCGATGCGATCCTTAATCCGAAATCCACTGAAATAGGAGGTGACGGGGATGAGGAGATTTTCAATGATCGCATTATCGTTCTTCCTTTGGGCTCTCGCTTCTTCCGGAGGGCCCTCAATAGCGGAGGAGATGAAGGCTCAGATGGCCCAATCCTTCGTCGATAGCATTGGGATAGTCACACATATCCCGAGCTTCGACTCCCCTTATGGGCAGTATGCCGAAATCGTGAAACCGCGCCTCATGGAGCTCGGGGTGCACCACATAAGGGATGGGCTTCCGTTGATGATGGCGTTCTCCGAAAAGGCCATAAGGTTTGACAATATAGCGGTGCTGAGGATATTGGATCTCTCTAAATATGGGGTTAAAACCACGCTTTTTTGGAGTGGGCAGCCCATCTCCGTCGTGAAGGCGTTCGCCAAATACATGGCGAAGGCTTTGGATGCCGTTGAGGGCCCGAATGAGCCGGATCTGCCGCAATCCAACTTCTCTTATAAGGAGCAGAAGGGGATAGAAGGGGCTAAGGTCTTCCAGAAGGATCTTTACGAGGCTATGAAGGGCGAAGAGGGACTGAGGGTTTTCCCCGTCCTTTCCTTCTCGCTCGGATCCGTAAATATAGAAGGGCAGGGAGTTGGGAATATCGAGGAATGGTGTGACTATTGTAACATCCACGTATATCCCCCCGCTGGGGAGCCTCCGGGCTCGTCCATCGAAGCCTCTATACGACGTATAAGGGCTGTTGCCCCGAATAAACCCATCATCTGCACAGAGGCCGGATATACGACGGTTGGGGAGAACGGGATCTCCGAGAACGCCCATGCTCGCTATATACTTCGGCTCCTGCTCGAGGGCTGGCGCACAGGTATACAAAGGACGTTTATATACGAGCTCGTGGATGGGTACCCGAAGGAGTTGCCGAGGTCCGGCTTCGGATTGATTCGATTCGACGGGACCCCGAGGCCGGCGTTCTACGCCCTGAAGAACATGATAGATATCCTAAAGGATCCCGGACAGGATTTCCAGACCGGGACCCTGGATATCTCCATGGAGGGAGGTGCCGAGACCGTTCACCATATCCTCCTTCAGAAACGGGACGGGACGTTCTACCTCGTCCTCTGGAACGAGGTAAAGAGCTTCGATCCCGTAAAGAAGAAGGACATATCGGTGAAGGAAGGGAAAGTCAAGCTTACGTTGAATTCCCCGATATCTCAGGCAGCCCTTTATCTCCCTCTGAAATCGCCAAGCCCGGTTCGAAAGATAGCAAATCCGAAGGCGATATCGTTGTCCGTTCCGGATCACCCTCTCATAGTCGAGCTAAAACCCTGAACTCACTCGAAGGATGGGAGGAAATCCTTCTGCAACTCCAGCATCTCATCCAGCATCCTCTCGGCACGCTGGACGCTGTCCACCACCGGGTCGAGGAGTAAGGCTTGGAACAATAGGTTTTTGGATCTCTTGGCATATGCCTCGACCAGGATCTTCTGTATGGAAACCTGTGTCCTGCAGAAGGCAGCGATAGCTTCTGGCAACGGCCCTATCCTTTCCGGATGTATCCCATTCCCGTCAACCCGTGCCGGGACTTCTACTATGGAATCCCTTTCCAGGTTCTCCACGTAGTATCCGTCGTTTGGGACGTTCACAGCCGGTTCCCATCTCCCCCTATCCAGCTCTATATCGAGTATTATCGGTATTGCGAGCTCTTCCGTCTTCCTCGCCACCCTCTCGTCTATCCTCTTCCCGGTGAGGTATTCCTCAAGCCAGTCCCTGCTTGTCTGCATCTCCTTTTGCCTCGGGACAGGCCTCGATTCCTGGCCGTATGGCCATTTCAGCCCTGTGAACTCGTATGCGAACGACAGATACTCCCCTATATGGTCGTCGGATGGATACGTATAGAGCCCGAATACCTCCACCATCTTCTTGACCAACGGCGGTGCAAACGGACAATCCGGGTCTTCCAAGATCCTCCTGCGCAGTTCCGGGTAGAGGTCTTCGCCTGTTTTCCTATCCTTTATCTTCGTAAACCAGAAGAAATGGTTGAGGCCGCCGGCTACCATGTCGATCTCATCCTCTGGGCGGTTCAATATGGCACTTATGGCGTGCCTAGCCCCTATGACCCCATGGCATAGCCCGACCACCTTGGCCTTGGTTAGGGCACGGGCCGCCATCACAACCCTGCTCTCAGGGTTGGTGAAGTTAAGGACGAGCGCATCTGGACAGATCCTCTCCACATCCCGGCATATAGGTATGACGAGCTCGAAGCTGCGGAGGGAGTGGAAGAGCGCCCCTGGCCCCCCGTTTTCCCCCAATACATGTCTGAACCCATATGAAAGGGGAACCCTGAAGTCCTGCTCCCAAAGCGGGTAGCGTTGTATTGCTACTGATATTATGACGTAGTTCGCGCCATCTAAGGCCTCGCACCTGTCGGTGGTTCGCTCGATTCTCACCTTGGATTTGTAATGGTCTTTGAGGAGGAGCGCCAGCCTATACATCCTGTCCAGGGCTTCTTGGTTTATGTCCACGAGGACGAGGGTGGTATCGAGATCGTCGAACTCCCTGGATCCTAAGACATCGGCCAGGATCCCCCTTCCGAAGCTCGAGCTCCCAGCACCTATAGCTGCTATCTTCATCCTTCCCCTACCCCCTTCAAAGCGATATGGACATGCCGATATAGTAGCTATTCACCGTCTCCTCAAGGGAGGAAAGGTTGAACTCGGGCAGTTCCACTAAGATGTCCTTGGATGTCGCAAGGGCGATATCCAGGCCGACGATCAGGAATTTCAGGCCCAGGCCTACGGTATATGTTTTGCTATCCCCTGTCTTGGAAAGGCCGGCCCTTGCGTTGAGGTGGAGGGACTTGGATATGTTCAGGATTTTGGCATCCGCTCCAACCGCTAATGTCCTTTCCGATTTCTTCCCGAGCACGTTGTGCATATCCCCGGCGATGACGAGTTCCTTGATGAGGGTCGATATACCGGGTATGTCCGGGACCTTGATAGCTGCTCCGACGTTCACAACTCTTTCATATGGGATGGTCTCTAAAACGTTTCCCTCTTCGTCCTTCACCTCCACAGACCTTTGGAGCAGATCGCGGGCGAAGGCGCCGATGGAGAGGACGGAGCCTATCCTGAGCATAGCCCCGGCATCGACATCGTAGTTATAACCCCTCTGGCTGTTCTCGACGACCATGTTCATTACGTCGTCCATCTTCGCCAACTCCCCGTAGTTCTTAAAGGCATGGGATCTTCCGGCGCCCTTTGCCTTGAAGCATGCTCCCAAGGCCAGGACGTTTTCTATAACCTGGAATCCCATCCCCAATACCAGCTCCCCTTTCCCAGATCCCTCCCCGAAGATCCCGGCATCGGGTCCTGCCTCCTCTCCTTCGAGTATAAAGGTTCCGCTTCCTGCCCCGAATGCTCCTATCCCGAATCCGGTTCCGTAAACCGCTGCGGCGGAATATCCATCCAGGAGCAAGGGGCTATACTTGGAAAGCCTTGTCGAGAACTTCCCGTTCCTCACATCCTCGTCCGACGCGAAATCCAGGAACTTCTTATCCGATTTTACGAATGTTGAGATAGCGATGCCTCCTTTTATAAAGGCGAGGCCTGCGGGGTTATAGACGAGGGCTGCCTCGTCGTCGGCGACGGCTGTGTAAGCGCCTCCCATCCCAACGGTCCTTATGTTTTCGAATGTCTGCGGGTATGCCTCCACGGACATCCAGAGGACTGCCGCCAAAGCGCCGAAAACCAACTGCTTAATCCTCACGATATCCCTCCTCCTTTCTTTTCCCCCCCTGGCGAGGGCTCATAGTTAATTCTAACACAAACCGCTGTGTTTTATCAACCGGGTAGGGGCAGGCCCCCGATCAGGAATTCGGAGTTCGGATTTCGGGTAGTCTCCCTCTTGAATGTTTTTCATGGATTTGGTATAATTAAGGCAAAAAACATCTGGAGGTGAGGTTCATGAATAAGTTTGCCAAGCCAGGTGATTTTTGCCCTAATCCCAATTGCC